>ERZ869921.8-NODE-8-length-169434-cov-68.249281_pt1 | contig 169434 bp, 233 predicted proteins | sample MGYA00579310_ERZ869921 | MGnify/ENA primary metagenome ERZ869921 (study PRJEB32216, sample SAMN09231816) | wastewater metagenome | place: USA: Maryland | collected 2016-06-21 | study: EMG produced TPA metagenomics assembly of the PRJNA472060 data set (Reclaimed...
CAAAGATTTAGATCTTTAAAAGCTGCTGCAGCATTAAAACAAAAATTTTTATCTGATCCTGAATCTAAAAAGTCTTGGATAGAAAAAATAAAATTAGCTAGAAAATTAGCCACTCCTATAAAACACAAAGAAGAAACAAAGAAAAAAATTGGATTAGCAAATTCAAAACATCAAACAGGAGAAAAAAATTCTCAATTTGGTACAATGTGGATAACAAATGGAAAAATAAACAAAAAAATTAAAAAAGATTCTATTATACAAGAAGGTTGGAATAAAGGAAGATGTTATAGCGGGTTGGAGAAATAGTTATCTCGATAGTCTCATAAGCTATAGATAAGTGGAGCGTAACCACTACCCGCAACGTTCAGGCCGGCAGTGTGATGCCTTAAGGGCGTAACGGGTTCAAAGGCGTAGTTGCACAAGAAAAATCGCTCGTTTAGTGGAACGTAAAACCACAAATACGGATTTGGTCTAATGACAAGGCGCCGCCAATCTAAGGGGCGGAGATGTGAGTGATACTATTCTGGCCAGAATTGGTGTCCATGTTCGAATCACACAGTCCGTGCATAAGCCCTCTGGTGGTGCACCACTAAGGATCGAAGATAGAGCTATACAAGACTGGAACGCTCTCCGAATCGTATTTCGGCACAGTTGAATCGGCTCTGGGGATAGTTTAAAAGCTGATATACCGACAGGTCCGGCGACCGACGAGGGCTCATATCCTTCATTAGCCAAGATCGACACTTGGTGTCGGTACGATGTATACAGAATTTGAAGCTTTTGTTAAACTTAAGCATCCTGATTTTAAATTCAGGAAAGGACAAAAAGAAGTTATTGAAGATATAATAAAGGCATATGAAAAACAGCCAAAAGGAGTTTATTTATTAGATGCTCCTACTGGTTCTGGTAAATCAATCATTGCTATGTTATTTGCTCAATTTCTAGCATCTAAAGAAAAGAAAGGTTATATTCTTACTTCAGATATTAGTTTACATGAGCAATACGCAAAAGATTTTGATAGATTGAACCTGAATCATTGGGGACTTATCAAAGGTGTTGACAACTACGAGTGTTCTCTTAACTTGCAAAAATTCTCTATAGGAGAGTGTAAGAACAAAGGGCTTAGTTATCAAGATGCAGCAAAGTTAAATTGCTATAAAACTTGCGGATATTTTCAAGCTAGAGAAAAAGCATTAGGAGCTAATGTTGCACTGTTAACTTATTCGTACGCTTTAATACAAAGAAACTACGTAGAAGATAAGATGCCGAATGGATCTCCTTTTGAACAAAGAGACTTTGTAGTATGTGATGAGGCCCATAAAGTACTTGAAATTGTACAGAGTCACTTTAGTCCTAGAATATCTAGAAATACTCATGAAATACTAGTCAAACTTCAATCAAACTTAAATAGCATAGGTTTTAACGAAGCTTTGATAAATATAGAAAAACTAAAAGAGCTTGTAGAAGCTATACTTTTAGATGAGAATAAAGACTCGTTATTGAGCTATCTAAAACGAGTAATGGCAATTATAGGAAAAGCATTATCGTACAGAGACGAGGTTACCAAACGCGCCAAAGAGCTATTTGGAGAGCGTCCTGTACCAAAAGAATGGCAGAATACTTTTAAGGGATTTGATCACTGTAAAGATGTTCATTGTAAGATAGAAGATTATATAGAGATAATAGAAAAGAGCGGTTTGGATTATATGATTAAAAATCCTACATCAGAAGATGAAGTAGTGTTTAACTGTTTAGATGAACACTATTTGATGAAAAAACACTTCTTTTCAAGATTTGGATTTGTCTTAATGATGACTGCTACGATGGGATCAAAGAAAGATTTCGAAAGTAGTTTAGGGATAAAAAATTCTAAATACCATAAAATGGAATCTACTTTTGACTACTCTAAATCCCCTATATACTATTATCCGAATAGAAGAATGAGTATGAAGGATATGCCTAATAATTTTGAGTGGCTAGTAAAAAAAGTCTCAGATATTTTAGATGTTTATCCTAATGAATCTGGTGTTATTCATTCTGGTTCTTACGAATTAGCTAATCGAATTTATCAAAGATTAGACAGAAAAAGAAAGTCTAGAGTAATGCTATACAAAGGAACTGAAGAAAAAACAGCTGCTTTAAGTAACTTTATAGATAAACCAGGTCATGTTATAATGGGTCCTTCTTTGTTAGAAGGGTTGAATTTGGACGGAGATAAAAGTAGGCTTCAAATATTTGTTAAGGTACCATATCCTAATTTAGGAGATAAATACGTATCAGCAAAGATGAAGTACTCTAGAGAATGGTATACTTGGAAAACTTGTACATCTATTCTACAAGGAATAGGTAGATCTATAAGAAACGAAGAGGATTGGGCAGTGACTTATTTTTTAGATGGTTGTTTGACTGATTTATTAATGGGTTCATCAGATAATTTTCCTGAAGAATTTATTAGTAGAATAGACATAAAAGATTAATGTTATGGATAAAGATGATTTGATATTAATAGCTAGAAAACTAAAATCTATTTTAGGTAAAGAAGATCAACAATCTATTGACATATTAATACTTATAATAGAAGAAAAAATAAGTGTTCATAGATCTGTAATAGACTTGTGCCAAAAATCAATAAATTCAGCTAAAGAGAGAGATCGGATTTCTATAAAAGGGTATTATAGTGACAACTTTTATTTAGGTGTTAAAGCTGCTAATGAAGCTAGAATTTTATCTCATCAAAAATTCATAGAGGATTTAGAGCATTATAAAAAAGAAATATTAAAGTTATCTTTAACATAAAAATTAATTTTGTCAGTCTCTTAGATATTTATTATATATAGCGATTGACATATGAAAACACCAACTTTATTTGAAAAAAGACATAATAAAAAATATAATGATGTTATAGAAGCTTGTAAATTAAATAATTCTATGGTATTAGCAGCAAAATCTGTTAATATACCATATAAAACATTTATTAGGATAGCAAAAAAATTAGGTTGTTATAAACCAAATCAAGGAGGAAAAGGTCTTCCAGGAATTAGTCCTAAAACAACAATTCCTTTAGAGGATATTTTAGATGGAAAGTTTCCTCAATATCAAACAAACAAATTAAGATCTAGATTAATTAAGTCTGGTCTTAAAAAATACGAGTGTGAAATTTGTAAATTAAAAGAGTGGAATGGTCTTCCAATCCCTCTAGAATTAGATCACATAGATGGAAATAATTCAAATCATAAATTACATAATTTAAGAATTATATGTCCTAATTGTCATCACCAAACAGAAAATCACTCTTGTAAAAAAAAGTAAATACCCAGATGGCGTAATGGTAGCCGCTCTAGTCTTAGGAACTAGTGTCGAAAGGCGTGTCGGTTCGACTCCGACTCTGGGTACAAATAAGTATTTTTCAATATAACTTACGATTATTGAATGATCTAAATGCTTCTGTGTCGTAACTAGGTAACCGAGCATGACTTAAAATCATGTGGACAGTAATGTTCGTGTGGGTTCGATTCCCACCAGGAGCACTAAATTTATATATTACGCAATTAATTTTTTTCTTATGTGTATGATATTTATTATATATGAGAAAAGATTTGACTAAAGAAAAAGTTGTTGAGGTTTGTAATAGATCAGAATCTATGGCTAAGGCGGCTGTAGAATTAAAAGCCCATATAAATACCTTAACTAGATTAGCTAAGAAATATGGTTGCTATAAACCAAACAAAGGTTTAAAAGGATGCAAAAAACCCATTCAAGAAAAAATAAAAACAGAAGATATTTTAAGTGGGAAACATCCTGAATTTCAAACATATAAATTAAAAAATAGGCTTATAAAGTCTGGTATTTTAAATAATGAATGCTCAGAATGTAAAATAAAAGATTGGAACGGTAAACCATTAAATATGGAATTAGATCATATAGATGGAAATAGACATAATCATAGATTATCTAACTTAAGATTATTATGTCCCAATTGTCATGCACAAACAGATACATATAGATCTAAAAATAAACCCAATAAAGATAAAGCATATTTATAATAAATCAAACTACAATGAAAAGTAAAGACTTGTTAGCCGTAATTCTAAAAGAATCATTATTTGGAAAAAAGAAAAAAGATCCTCAAATAGATAAAAATGAAGAAATTTTAAAATTAATATACGATTTAGGATTAGATTCTCATGAAGGGAACTTTGAACCAAAAACTTGGAAAAGATCTGGAAATTTATTACCAAGTGAAAAAAGGAATGATGAAATTATATCAGATTTTGCAGGTTTAAGTCTATCTTATGATACAAAATTACAAACTTATAAATTATTGGTTCCAGTAAAATACAAGCAATCTTTTTTTAATCAAATAAAATCTACATTAGAAAAAACTTTTAATATTATAGACTATAATAGTTCTGGATATACAAAAACAATAATATTTAAATAATGAAAAGTAAAGACTTGTTAGCCGTAATTCTAAAAGAAGAGTTACAAAAAGAAGAAGAAGCAAATTATATGTTCTTTCAAAACCTAAAAAGCATCAGAGATTTTGCTGATGAAATGTTGGCTATGGATCCTATGGCAGTAGATCAAATACTGACTCAAGGACATAGTTGGGCAGTAGATCATATAGCAACATCAAAAGATGATATAGAAGAAGTAAAGAACTTTTTAAAAGCACAATAAAAACTAGGAGGTATGTTATGACATACAAAAAGTTACAGTCTAATGAAGCAGTAGATCTAATTCCTTACATAAAGGATTATTTTTCTACTCACCCAAATTTAGAAATACAGATTGGTTGTGACTCGCAAGTTAAAGCGAGATCAACAAAATATGCTATTGTATTAGCTTTATATACTCCAGGAAAAGGAGCTCATGTTCTTTATAATAGTTTCAATACCCAAAAAGAAAGAGATATTGCAACTAGACTTATGAATGAAGCTTGGCATTCTATTAATTTAGCAGAAACTCTTAAAGAAGCAGGTCTTCCTAAAGCTAAGTTTATCGATATTGATCTGAATCCAGATCCTAGATACAAGTCGAATGAAGTATTAAGAGCTGCTGTAGGTTGGGCTGAAGGATTAGGTTATACTGTAAGACACAAAGGAAATTCTCCTATGATGACTTATGCTGCGGATCATTTAGTAAAACAAAGATAAATTATGTCAAAAGCGTTTAGTTTAGCAAAAATATTTGAAGAAGTAATTTTAGAAGTCGGAGACTTAGAAAAAATACCTCCATACGAACTAGACTCTAATGATAAATTTGAAACTGATAGTGGAATAATAGGCAAAGTATTTATACAGGATTTAGAAGAAGAGGATTTGTTTTCTCTTAAAAGTATTCCTCAGCCACTATCTAAGCTACTTACTAATACTAAAGGTAATAAATTAATATACAATATTGGTTTTTCTGTAAATAAAGAAGATGGTGAAACTGAACAAAAATCGTATGATACCTCTTTATCTGAATTGTTAAGAATATATAAAACTGTATTAGATAAAGTAAAATCGATAATTATTAAAGATCAACCTTTATGTGTATTTATATTTGCTGCTTTAGATAGTAAAGCAAATGTAAAGTCAGAGATATATTGGAGAATTTTAAACAATAATATTCCTACTGGGTATAGAGCGTATTCCGGAATTAAATTAAAAAAAGAGGTAGGAGGTACAGAAGGCTCAATGATACTTAGAAATAGATAAATTATGGCATCTCACGTAATAGTATTTAAAGACCAATTAGAATTTTTAGGTAAGATAAAAGATAGAGATCCAGATCTTATTCAAAAAATGACTAAGTGTATAATATATGCTGTAAAAAAGAAAAAGCATAAAGTAGATGTTTTTGAAGTTATATTTAAAGATCTAAGTAATCCTATAGTATTTACTTTAGAAGAAAAAGATTATAAAGTAAGACTAGAAGATGCTTTAGATTCTATGATAGCTATTGAAGCATACGAATTATGCGCAGAGATTAGAGATACTATAAAAAAATTATCTAAGAAAAAAAGAATTAGTAAACCAGTAATTTAATTATAATGGAAGAACAAGAGTTTTATTTAGAAGTAAGTCCTAAGAAAAAGTTTAACATTATTTATATAATAGTAACTGTATTAGCAATAATATTGGGTTATTTTTTGTATGATTTAATGTCAGATAAATCAGCTAAATACCAAAAATACGAACAGACTATAGATAGTTTAAATAAAGAGGTAGTTAAATTAGACTCTTTACACATAAAGCAAGATAGTTTTATATTTGTTTATAAAGATAGTATAGTATATCTAGACAGTGTAATAGAAAAAGAAAAAATAAAATATGTTGGAATCAAAAACAAGTATAATGAAATACGTAATAGCGTTACTAATTACAGTAACAATGAGCTTGACAGCTTTTTCTCAAACAGGTATAGATACAAATAAAATAGTATTACCTTCTTGGGTAGCAAAACAGGTTGCTTTAGATCTTATTTCAGGAGATAGTGCAAAAGAGGAGTTAGTTGTCACTAAAACAGTTCTTGAATTAACAGAAAAAAAGACTATTTATCAAGACAGTGTTATATCTGGATTGGAAAATAAAAATCTATTGTATTCTCAACAAATGTTACTTTATAAAGATAAAGAGCAGCAATACATAAAATACACTAAAGATTTACAAAAAGAAAACAAGTCTTTAAAGTTTAAGAATAAATTATCATTAGGATTTGCTATAATAGGTTTATTTGCATCTTCTGTTATATTATATTCTTCCTCTAAATAATAAAATAGTAAATTTCATCTATTTATTTATGTGGTTTTGTAAGTTACGTATTTTATGACACATAAACCCTTAATAAAATGGCTAATTTTTTACAAAAATTGATTTCTAACGAACAAGACGTTAAAATGGTAGATGACAAAAATAGATTTAACTATTTACTACAAACTATGATGAGTAATAGATGGAAAATAACTTTAATAGTATTATTTACATTTTTCTTTATAGTTTTTGGTATAGTATTAGCTGTATTTTTTAAAGCTACAATTCAAGAGTCTTGGAAAGAAATGCTTTTGATTCTTTTAGGCGCTTTTGTTGGTAACCTAAATAAAGTTATTGACTTTTACTTCTCTTCAGAAGACAGAGATAAAATGCTAATCCAAAAAATGGATGAAGAAGACGGAGATTCTTTAGGGAATATTGTCCTAACAAAAAAAGATTATTAGATATAATATATAACTAATTGATAATCAATGGACAATTTCTAAAAAAAGTTGTCCATTTATTTTTTTATTTCAAAAATTTGTTCTATATTTACATTATAACAAAACAAAGTATATTTATTATACACAATACATTTATTTAGTAGTCTGTATGGACTACTTAGGACAGTTAGACTGTAATTAGGAAACAAGGTCATAAGAGTAGAAATCCACACTACTAAATAAATGTATTTAAATAATAAACATAAATAATAATTTGGGCCCGCCCGGTTTTGACAGACAGGTTTAGTTCTTTGAATGATGCAGGCGACGCTAGATTGGAAGCGTCTAATAAGTGACTATCAAAAAATAAACGCAAACGTAGAATTATCTACTTGGACTTTCGAAGACGCAATGTCTTTCGTTAGCACTAACGAAGCAATAGCTGCCTAGTTAACCATGGGGTCGGGACGCATATAACCTAGCAACAGAAGCGCTGTCAAGGCTTTTGTAATTTGAGCCAGTTAATCAAATAACCTACTATTTGTTAGTTTAAGTAGAAATATAGACTAAATATTTTGTTTGGTTAGAAAACCAAAATAAGCCTGTGAATGAGTTTTTTGGGTTAACTGTTTTGGACTCGAGTTCGACTCTCGACGGGTCCACTAAAATGTACTAAGAAGATTAATTTCTTTATATCAAAAAAATTATCTACTTTTACATTATAACATTAAATAAGTGCTTCTGTGAGCAGAAGGTAAATGAATTAATCTCTATCTAATTAAAGACAAGAGGCGGAAACTGGACAGCTTATTTAATTTAAAAATATATGACACACTAAAAAGAATTATTTTTTTATCTCAATTTAATTGTCTATATTTACATTATAACATTGTTATTGTAAACTGCGGTATGAAAAGGACCGACCTACTTAAAAAGCCTACGGGTATCTTTAACAATGTTCTAATAACAAACTGACGTTCTTTGAAAATATTGTTATCCATTCTTGCGGAGCTTGCTCCAATAGATAAATAACATTCGGCAGCTTATGGTCGTTAAATAAACCGTGAAAACGGTATAAAGTGAACACTTTGACTGATAGTGTTTGCGGCTTGGAAACGAGCTCAAGTAAGCATAACAGGGTATCACAATACCTGAAGTACTGAGGGTAACTCCGTAGGGAAATGGAATTGTGACCGGGCGATGTGGGTCGTCTGGTTGAGTTCGGAAGAACAATAAGAAGAACCTGTAGGGATATTGTAAAAAACATTGCCATCCAGCTTTGCTATTGCGTGTTCCAGAAGTTATAGGATGCTTAAAGTCGAAAGACAAGTTGGTGTACAGGTGGTGCTGTTATTGACCTTAATTTATAGTCTACCAAGGCTATTTTTATGAAGCAATCTATATCGTCGGAGATGGGGACATCTCAGAAGGTAGTTTAGTATCTACTCTGACAAAATCGGGGCTGGCTAAGCGGTGAGCCACTACCTTCACAGATCCACAAGTCATAACTTTTTGAAAATTCAATTTTGGTGAACAACTTCAAATTATTTAAAAAAGCATAAGCGCTCATCAGCTACGAACGAAAGATGCCTACATAGTATTCGGATGTCGAATGCCACTAAAGGCCGCAAGCCAATAGTGATTTTGTAGAAAGCTCTATAGTCCCCGAAGGACTAATCAGGCCGGCAGGTTTGAGTAGATGTAAGTACACAGAGAGTAGTTCAAAAAAAGTAGCTCAAGGAGTGATTGGTCTAACCAATCGGCATTGTCGGAATAGAAGTCAAAAGCTTCTGGATAAGCAGGGAAACAAAATAATCCTGACAAAAGATTCGACGCCAAAACGAGTAATCTCATCGTTTTTTTAACATGTTCCATTAGTGAAATGGTTATCACGACACATTTTCGATGTGTAGTTCTCGGTTCGAATCCGTGATGGAATACAATTTAAATCATGAAATAAAATCAAGTTCGAGCATATTTATTAATATGGTAAAATGTTTAATTTGTAATAAAGATAATGATGGAAAATTTGGTTCTGGAAAATATTGTTCTTCTAGTTGCGCAAATACTAGAAAACACAGTACAGAAACAAAAAATAAAATCAGTGGTTCTTTAGTTGGAAAACCAACTTGGAATAAAGGAAAAAAAGTAAAATGGGAATATTCTACATGCCAATTATGTAAAAAAGAGTTAGTATTTAGAAGATCATCCCCTAAAAAATTTCATCCTGACTGTTGGTTAAAATCTTCGGGTGGATATAGAAAAGGTTCTGGTATAGGTAAATCAGGTTGGTATAAGGGTTATTGGTGTGATAGTAGTTATGAATTAGCTTGGGTAATATACCAATTAGATCATAATATACCATTTGAAAGAAATAAAAAGAAGTATAAGTATACTTGGAAAAATAAAGATTTTTATTATATACCAGATTTTATACAAAATAATAAACTCGTTGAGATTAAAGGTTTCTGTAATTCTCAAACAAAAGAAAAATTAAACTCTATAAAAGATATAGATTTAATTGTATTATATAAAAAAGATTTAACTAAAGAATTTGAGTATGTAGAATTAAAATATGGAAAGAATTTTATTACTTTATATGAAAAATCTTAATGATTCTCTATTTTTCAACAGTCCTTGTTGATTTTTTGTTACATTAGTCGCTTTTTTAACATTTTCTTATTTTTTGCGACGCATTAAGAGGCCGCCAGGCCTCTTTTTTGTTTTATATAATAAAAACAAATATATGTTAAAACATTTTTATTTGTCAAAATTTTGATTTATATTTACAATATAATAAAGATTGTGAGTCATCTAATTAATTACATAAGGAATAATATAGATCCACCTCCAAGAACTGATGGATTATGTCCTCTATGTTGTAAAAATAAGGGAACTAGATTCTTTAAAAATAAATTAGTTCCAATAGAAATGTTTGGTAAAATATATCACCAACATGTTACAGATCATAATATGGATATTTGTGATGAATGTGAAAAACAAATTTGTGACTACGACAATTTATATTACGGATGACAAGAATTAATGCAGGTTATCCTGTAAAACAACTTACTGGTAAGCATTTAATGGCTGAACATAGAGAAATCAAAAGAATTCCTAATACTATAAAAAGTGGTAAGGCGGTCATTAAAAATATACCTAATCAATTTACATTAGGAACCGGCCACGTAAAATTCTTTTATGATAAGCTTCTATATTTAAAGAATAGGTATGAAGAACTGTATTCTGAAGCTATTAGTAGAGGCTACAAACCCACTTATTACGGAGATTGTTGGAATGACTTACCTAATAACTTAATGAATGATTGGGTACCTACAAAAGAAGCGAAACAATTAATTGAAGAAAGGATTAAAGATAGATTAAAATGAAAATAACACTAGAAAGAGGTCAAGACATGTTTTTCAGCTCTGATTTTCATATAAACCATAAGAACATATGTAGAGGTGTTTCAGAATGGAATCGTGATGGAGCAGACAAGACTAGAGACTTTCCTAATCTTGAAAAAATGAATTCTACTATAATAGATAACATTAACTCAAAAGTAGGACAAGATGACTGGTTGGTGTTTACAGGCGACTTCTCTTTCGGTGGCCACCAACATATCCCAGAGTTTCGCCAGCGCATTCTGTGTAAGAATATATTGTTTATACTAGGAAACCATGATGAACACATCAAGAAGAATACAAACAACTACCAAGCATTGTTTACACATGTTATGGAGTATTGTGAGTTGACTGTTGTAACTAATGACTATAAAAAATACAATTTTATATTGAGTCACTATCCTATAGCTTCATGGAACAACTTGTCAAAAGGTTGGATGCACTTGCATGGACATGTACACTTTACTCCAGACATAAAAGTTGGTCCTGGTAGGATGATGGATATTGGTATGGATGGAAACAATTACATGCCATATTCTTTGAGTGAAGTGGTTAGTATTTTGAAAGATAGACCTATAAAGTCAATGTTTAAATTTGATCATCATCAAATATAAAATTATATGAACAAAACACTAATACTATTAAGAGGAGTTCCTGGATCAGGAAAATCTACAACAGCAAAAGAATTGTTTCCTAGTTACATTCATTTAGAAGCAGACATGTACTGGTATGACAAAGAAGGTAACTACAATTTTAATATTACAAAATTAGGAAATGCTCATGCTTGGTGTGAACTGCAGACTGAGTATAATATGACTCAAGGTTTTAATGTAGTTATATCAAATACTCTTACTACTGAAAAAGAACTGAAACCTTATTATGAATTAGCTAAAAAATATGAGTATAAGGTTGTTTCTTTAATAGTAGAAAATAGACATCAAGGAACAAATGTGCATAATGTACCAGACGAAACATTAGATAAAATGGAGAGAAGGTTCTCAATAAAATTAAGATAATGAAATTCGATTTAAACATATTAAATGACTATATAGAACGTGGTTTGGTAGACTATCAAGATCACCCAACTTTACCTTTAAGAATTTACAACTACACTCGTACTTGTCAATTTGAAAAGAAGTGGGATGATATTACTTTGATGTGTAGAGGACTAGTTTTAGACCATGAAGGTAATGTGGTTGCTTATCCACTGAAGAAGTTTTTTAATATGGAAGAGTTGGATTCTATTCCAAACGAGACTTTTGAAGTCTATGAAAAGATGGATGGTTCTTTAGGTATTGTATTCTACTACGATGAACAATGGCACGTCGCTACTAGAGGTTCTTTTACTTCTGAACAAGCTAAGAAAGGATCTGAGATATTGAAAAAATACGATATTGGTAAATTAGATAAAAATAACACTTACTTATTTGAAATAATATATTGATTTATTCAAAAAATAGTATTGTTTTTAATTATATATTAATATTTATTAATAAACAATAAAATATGGATAATGAAGCATTTGTATATAGGTGGGATAATTTATCTAGTGGAAAATGTTATATAGGTTATCATAAAGGTAGTTTAGATGATGGATATATTTGTTCTTCAAAAAATAAGGAGTTTTGGGATGATTTTAATAATTCAGAATATATTTGGAGAAGAGTAATTTTATTTGTTGGTTCTAAGAATGATTGTTTAAAATATGAGCAATCTATATTAAAAGAAATAGATATAAAAAGTGATATATACTATAATAATGCAAGAGGAGCAGAAATAATATTTTCTAATGCTGTTATAGAAAAAATGAGTCAATCTGCTAAAAATAGGTGGGATAGTATGGATGATACTACTAAAAAAACTAGGAGTGAAAAAATATCTAAAGCTAAATTAGGAGTTAAAAGACCAAAAGAGGTTGGAGAAAAACTATCTAAGTTATACAAAGGAAAATCATTTTTAGATAAATTTGGTAAAGAGAAAGCTATAGAAGTAAGTAAAAAAATAAGTTTAGCTAATACAGGAAAACATATACATTCAGAAGAACATAAAAAATTTTTATCAAACAAACTAAAAGGGAATAATTATGGGAAACTTCAAACAAAAGAAACTAGAGAAAAAAAGAAATCTAAATTTTTAGAGAATAACCCAGGAAAAAATAAAAGTAGAGAAACTAGAGAAAAAATTAGCTCTTCTTTAAAAGGTAAACCCTCGAAAACAAAAGGCATACCCCGTAAAAAGGTGGTTTGTCCTTATTGTAAAAAGGAGGGTGGAGAAGGGCTAATGCAGAGATGGCATTTTGAAAATTGTAAAAATAAATGAGTTATGGCAGGTAAAAATAGAATTGTAGTTAATTACGGAGATTACGAAGGATTAGTATTATTATGCTCATATAATACAAAATCAGGATATGAAATAAGTAGGAAGGAATTAGAAAACCTAGAAGGATTTGAAATAGTTAAAAAGTACGATGGTATTACTGACTATAAGCAATTAAAGAGCATGGTAAAAGATAACCAAGAAGGTTTTATTGTAAGATTCAAGTCTGGACTTCGTATGAAAGTAAAAGGTGAAGAATACTGTCGTTTACACTCTTTGTTGACTCAATTTTCTAATGTAGATATATGGAAATGTTTGTCAAATGGAGATGATTTTGAACAATTTTTAGATAGAGTTCCAGATGAATTTGATGCTTGGGTAAGATTACAAGTTAATAAGTTCAAGTACGGAATGTACAACATATCAAATCACTGTGGAAAAATCCATGATTATTTCAGATACGGAAAATACGGTGATGTATATCCAGAACCAACTAAAAAAGAGTTCGCAGAACACTTAGAAAGGTGTAATATTGAGCCTCACTATAGGCCTATATTATTTAAAATGTGGGATAAAAAGCCTTATAATCATATTATATGGAAGTTAATGCGACCAAAATACGAAAAACCGTTCTGGAATACAAATAAAGATTAAAAATATGCATAAAGTATTGATAATCAATGGACAATTTTGAAAAAAGTTGTCCTTTTATTTTTTTATTTAAGTTAATTAGTGTATATTTACAATATGTCAGAAAGATTAACAGAACAACAAATAAAAGAGTTGCAAGATAAGTACACAGGTAAAACTGTGCAATTGTCTGGTATATCTTATCAAGGTAGGGATTTGGGTACTGTAACTGGAGAATCTTATTTTATAGGTTATAATCAATACCTTCCTAAGTTTGGTCTTCAAATAACAATTAATAGGACTCCTTATACAAATATTAACCTTAAAAACTTAAAACTAGTTGAGTAATGAACATATACACAAAAGAAGACTTAGAAAAAACTAATCATCCAAGATTAACAGTAAAGCAATTAAAAGACTTTATTGAAAAAAATAATCTTGCTGATGATGCTCTTGTTATGATACAGAGAGTTGAAGATATGTATTATGATGGAGTAGATATATCAGGTATGAGAGGTTGTCAATATACAGAAAATGGAATATTTCCAGAAGGTAGTAAAAGTTCCGGTTGGTTAGTATATTTAAAAGGTGGCTATCATTACCACCAACAATTAAAACGTAACAAAGAAATGTTAGATGAGATAGAAAGAAGACAGAAAGGAGAAGAATCTCATTATCCAGGTATAGAAGATCCTAGTAAGTATATAGCCACCGAAGAACAATTAAATAAATTGAAAGAACAATATACTCCTGCTCATTGTCCTGTAGTATATTCAGACGAAAAACACTTGTTTATTGATTTACATTATTAAATTATAGGTTATGATTAACAATTTAGAACGTATAAAAACACTACTCAAATTTGATTCAGAAGATGATTTTTATCACCTTCAAATTATAAAGCGTAAGAAAGAGCATCCTGAATTGGGCTCTAATTCTTATGTTGTAAAGACGTATTATATTAGAAGTGTAGAGTATTTGGAAAAGAAAATGCCTGAAATCATTGCTTTGTGTGATTTTCACAATGCAAGGGGATGCATTAATTTGAATAGAAGATCATTCGAGAAAATGGCATTCCATTTACTAAGAAAAGTAGCTGATCAGATCATGAATAAAGATTTTAAGAGTGCAAGAAAAGCATTCGAATCTGTTTGTGGAGCTTATGCAAATGAACCAGAAAAGAAGTGGATCATTGATATTGATGGACATTGGGATAAAATGATAAGAGCGGAAAAAATAGAAAAAGAAATAGATGCTCTAGAGCCGGTAGGTCCAAAAAGAATAGCTACTTTACATACTAAAAATGGTATACATTTAATAGTTAAACCATTTAATAAATCAAAAGTATCGTTTACTGATGATATACATAAAGACAACCCAACAATATTATATATACCATGATTAATTTTATAAAACAAAATATTCCTAACCTATTATATTGTTTAGGAAGCCTCTGCTTTCTAGCTGGAACTATACTTGTTATGATTCAGAAGTCTAAGTAAATATTTATAATTATATGGAACTACTAAAATTATTAAGTAAAATCTATAAATCTGATATTGATGCTACAGATATTTTAGAAGGAAAATATGCAGCTATAAGTGAGCTTAAGATAGATCATAATAATTCATACGAGTATATAAAATCAGAGTATAAAGGAAACCCATCTTGGGAATTTGAAGATAGGTGTGGTAATAATCTTGTGGCTGTATGTATAACTTCTATAAATGAATTTAAAGTTGGATATAAAGTAAAAGGCCTCGATTATCTTATATTTGACCCAAAAAAATTAGAATCTGGATATGATTTTATCAAACCTTGCCCTGATGAAAGACGTGTAAATACTGTTTATAGTATACTGATTAATGAAGTTATACCAAAATACTTATTAAATAGTAGACCAAATAAACTACAATTTAATCCTGTATCTAATTCAAGGAAACGCTTAGTAGATATTATAATAAATAAAGTATTAGATATATATCCTCAACTATTAAAAAGAAACCATTATTTAATTTATAAATAAAACAAAGATTATGAAAAAGTTAATGTTTTTAGTCTGTATTGCTATATCTAGCGTGTTATTCATGAATAATACTACTACAGAATCTAGTATACGACAAATGAAATGCACAAAAGAGTCTGTTTATATGGCTCTTAAAGAGCTTGATGTACAACACGCTGATGTAGTATACGCTCAAATCATATTAGAATCTGCTAATTTAAAGAGTAAGTTGTTTAAAACCAACAACAATTTAATAGGAATGAAGCATCCAAAAAGGAGACTAACTACTTCATTAGGCTCAAAACATGGATATGCTCATTATGAAGATTGGTATAGTTGTTTAGAAGACTATGTTTTGTATCAAGGAAGCGTGTTACGAGATAAAACTCTGTCTAAAGCCCAATATTTAGCATTTTTAAAGAAAAATTACGCTAAAGATCCTAAATATAAGCAAAAATTACTCACTACTATTAAAAAAGAACATCAAATAATCAAAAAAGCAGACTCACTTTATATAGCTAAGTTATGATTTCATCGTTAAAAACTCTATTTAGACACGAAGATAATGTTTTCTTGGTGCTTAGAAAAATGCCTACGTCGTATTTTCACAAAGGAGATGTACTAAATCAAAAACTTTTTACTCTTTGGAGAGAACATATAGGAGCTAATGCAGTATTAAAAGTACAAGATCAGTTTTTATTCTGTGAAAGAATAGAAGAACTAGAAGAAATAATTGAAGAACAAATAAAAATAGAACAAAATGGTAGTAATGTTGACAATCCTGTCGGTCTTAGTGGTAATTCTCCTGATAATGATACTGGGTCTGGGAGGGAAATTGTACAAACAACAAGAGGTAATAAACGCTCTCGTAAAAGACGATCTAGAAATGGTACAGTTTCAAAATGAACAAGCTCAGCTAAATCAAATCTTAGTCGGTGCTATCCAATCATTAATGAAAGATATGAACTATGTTGATGAAACTCCTATAATTAAGACGGTAGTAGGAGAAGCTTAATGCAGAATTTCAGATATTTATTAATAAAATAATAATAAAAACATGGCAAACCAAGATTTTGACTTAAAAGGCTGGATGCAGCAAAATAGACAGGGTGTTTATAAAAACCAATTAAATGAGCATTACGTAGATCTTCAACCAATAAATAATATATTTGGTAAGGCTATTAATGAGGAAGAAGATGAAGATAGTGAAGATGAAGAAGTAACTCACAAAAAAGCAATGGCTCATGCTAAAAAAGCCGAAAAAGAATTGGCTAAACTTCCTAAATGGGATCAAGATGATGAAGACGATGATCTTTATGAAGAAGATGAAATAGAAGAAGATGCATTTGGGAGTAGAGAAGCCACTGTTCAAATGCTAGAGTTTATTAGAGAAGATGCTGGAGTTCCAGAAGGAAGAATTTTAGAGTACATTTTATTTAATTGGATGTCAGCTCAAGATGCGGAAATGGCTTTAAGAGATTTTGCAGATGAGAACGATCTTTTAGATGATGAAATTACTTATCCAGAAGATTTTAATACACCAGATGGCGAAGAAGATACAGAAGAAGAAATCTAATATCACTACAAACAAAATAAACTAATAAGAGGCTCAATAAGAGCCTCTTTTTTATGTGTAATAGTTTATATTCCAATCTTATTCTGACTCAACCATGAGTTCCTGGTGCGCTCCAGAAGCATCTTTACGGAAGTACTTACCAAGGACGTTATCATTATACGAATCTACATGTAATACTTCGTACTTTATTTGATTGTAAACTTCGTAGTACGATAATTCTTTTTTAGAATAACACACTCTTATAATTTCTCTCAAAAAAAGTTCCTTTCCAATAGCTTTTACATCTGCTTGAAGTACTTTTGAACTACCCCAATAGTTTTGCCAATCAGATTCTTTTATTACTTTTTTCTTTTTAGGAATCCTTCCAGGTTTATTCCACTCAGATTGTTCTTTTTTAGTCAATAGTTTATTAGTAACTGATAATAAGCTCTTTTTACCTATGTAAAATTTGCCGTTTGTTAAGTTAGTAATCTTATAAACAAAGCCAATAGAGTTTTCTGGTAGCTGAGCTATATCTGTAATAACCTTATTTTCGTATAACCAATTCATCTTATTATTTTTTTATGAGTCCCATTGAACTATTACTGTAACATCAGTATTTCTTGGGACTGGTATTGGAGTTGCAAATTTGCCTACAACTAATAATTCATTAGCTGCATTGTATAAACCTATAGTAGTAGCATAAGGATTAAAATCTGAACCGCTAACATTATTTGCTATCTGCCCATTTGATCCTGTTATACAAGAAGGATTATTAGAATAATTAAAATCATTTTCGTTTATATGACAGAATACTTTATTTTGATATAAAGTTGTTTCTGCTTGAAAAGACATGCTATATGGAGCGTATGCTGGCATATTATTGAGGTATAAATCTTATTGTTATAAAGCTTCCTGTCATAGTAGTTCCTCCTATAGGAGAAGTAGGACCTATAGTATTTGCACCAAAGGTATTTAATCCAACACTAGGTGGAGCATCACTAGAACTAAATTCCAATCTTAATAAATTAGAAGTATTTGAATTATATGCAGATCCAGTAATTACATAAGGCCCTTGATACGGTAAAGTATATATATTATCTGTAGTTAAATCAAATCCAGGAGCATTAAAATTATATGTTGCAATAGTAGTTGTTCCAGTAGAGTCTAATAATATTATAGATCCTGTAGGAGATAACGAACCAAAAGAGTTAGTTTGCGGAGATAAATTTAATGTTGTATTTACTATTATTGGAGTAAAAGAACTTGTATAATCTTGATTAGTAACTATTACTATACCTTGATTATATATAATATTCCCAACATGAACTCTACTACCTGAAATATCTATAATATTTCCATTTCCATCATCTACTATATTAAAATTACTACTAGAAATACAAAATGTATTTTTACTTATAGATTCACCAAATTCTGATCTTGGAATAGAAAATATTTTTATTTCTGCATTAGATTCTGTTGGGAAATACCTATAATCATCATCTAAAGTACCAGAAGCAGCAGTAGATTGTGGGTACCACTCAAAAAAACTCGCTGAATTTAAAAGAGATCCACTTATATAGTTCATATAATATAGATTTCTTATAGAAACATAGTTTAAGAACTCTTGACTATAAGAACCTGTAGGTGACATAGTTCCATTAGTTCCTGTAAGTAATTCTATACCATTAGAAACCATAGAACTTATGTCATATGATTGACTATATTTCAATCTTATAGGCGTAACTGATATGTCAGATGCTTTTAATGTATTAAATGATCTTGCCATATATTACCAATCTAATTTTATTTTGATCAAACATTCTTTAGTGAAGTCTTTTTTAAGTGGTCTAGATAATTTAGCTACTGCTAATAATTCATTATTATCATTGTACAAACCTACTGTAGTAGGGAATGTTTGTGGACTATATACTAATGTAGGATATATTAACTCTCCTGTAGAACCTGATAAAAATGATGGGTTTGATGTATAATTATATTCTGCATTTTTTACTCTAACAAATGCATAATTTGCTGATACAGTTTCTTGAGAATTTAATTGGAAACAAGATCCTGATAACATAACATTTAATAAAGATACATTATTTACTGAAGAACTTGGTAGATTAGGATTTGAAGATAAATCCCAATTAACACCTAAACCACCAGAAGCGTAAGGAAGTGCCAATGCTCTAGGATTCAATATAATAGTACCTATATCTGGTAAGAATAAACCATAAGAACCTGAAGGAGTATATCCTCCTGCTACAGAAGGTGCACTAATAGGAGTTGCTGTAGTAGCATTACCATAGCTACCAGATACTATATTATAAACTCTTCCGCAATCTAAATAAGTAATTACTGATGTATCATTACTATCATCTGTAAGATCTATTGTATTAGAAGAGTTACCTAATGTAAGTTTTAAAGTACCTGGGAATATGCTCTCTTTGTATCTATTTCTATCAACATTGATTGCAATCATATCAAAAGATGCAGTACATCCAGCACCAAAATTGAATAGAGCATTTTCATCTGCATATAATAAATTTCTATACTGACCATAAGTAGTTCTAGATGGACTCATACCATCTACTAGTGTATTATATAGCTTAGAACCAGATCCGTAAATATTACCGTACGCTATAGAAAATTGTACTTGAGCAGTACTAGTTGTTTGTGGATTTGATTCGTATACGTTTAAATAAAACGCATTTGACGCAGTTACAGTTGATGAAGTGTAAAAGCTTGTTAGTGTAGGAACACCAGTGCTCCATGCAGTACTAACTACTGAATCTGAACTAACTACAAAATCTGTTGCATCTAATCTTGTGAATGACATGATATATCTTTTATTTTATTATTTTAAAGTAATTTGTACAGGTAAAGTTGTTCTAGCACCACTATCACGACCTGTTATTATTATATTTGTATAAAGTACTGTATTACTACCAAACAATGTATTTACTGTAGTTGCAGTCATGTTTAATGTAGTACCTATAACAGTTTTAGATACATTAGTACCAATGGTAGGTGTAGCATTTAAAGCAGTTACTTCTGGAGTATTAATACCAACGCCATTAAATGCTGACATAGTTCTTACATCACCTATAGTAAATACATATCCAGATTGTTCAAAAGTAGAAACTGCACCCAAATAATTTAGTGTTTGAGGAGTTATAGACAGTGATGCACCTAGTTTTAATGTTATTGCATTATTACCACCTGCTGATATAACAGGAAGAGCAGCTGTACCACGAGGTAAAGTAATTAGTTTATACTTCATTATCTCAGTATCTTCAGGATATGCTTGTATTACAGGCATTGCTTCTATAGCTTCTCCATAAAACGCTGAACCAGATGGGTGATTGGGATTATATAGACTATAATCTATTTCATCATCTGCTAATGAAAACTGTGTGATTCTGAAAGAACCATCATTTCTTGCCAATAATTCTCTACCTTTAGTAGTTAAGATTGCATCTACTACAACTGAAGTATTGTTTAAATATGCCATTTTTTATTCTTTTATGTTTATAAATATTCTATTTTTATCTTTTAGAACGTAAATGCTACGTCAGATATTGGTTGTGTTGATAATAATTGTGATTGTATAGTAGATTGTAAGCTACCTATATTTTGAGTTATTTGTGGATTTACTCCTTCTGGTATTAAAAATCCATAAGAAGTATAACCAGGGCGTTTTCTACCTTCTATAATTACCGCTGTTTCATCAGCTATTCTTTTTAAGAATATAGCTTTTTGGAAATTATTTATTGTAGTCGTATTAACATAATCTGGTAAGTTAGGATATACTTCAAATCTAATTGTATTATAAGTAGGATCTGTATCTATATTCACTATTCTAAGTTTTAAAGGTTGTATAGAACCACCAAGATTAATACCAACATCACTATTATTGTAGTATAATATGATATAATCTCCAATTTCTGGTTGCATACTATAATCTATATCTCCAAATTCATCAAATAGAGGGGATTGATTATTTGAAACTCCATCACTATAAGACGGTGCATATTCTGAAGAAACTGTAAAATAAGCATTTGTAGATTCTTTTAAACTAATAGTATTTGTTGTTACTGAATTAGGTTCAAATACAGCAGTAAAAGAAGAATCTGTTAAATCTCTACATATAGTAGCATCTAATTGTATAGAATTAAATCTTAAAAACCAGAAAGGTTGTATGTATATACCACCAGGTTCTCCAGCTATACCATATGGATTATAATAATCAGTAGTTAATTTATAGAATATTTTATCTCCAGCATTTAAATATGTGCTAGAATTTATATTTAGTGATCCAGTTTGACCATTACCTGCTGCAACAAAACATGATGTATCTGCTATAACAGCTCCTTCAGGAAAACCTAAGATTAAATCCCCTTTTATAACTTCTAGTTTAAAATTTCCAGAGCTTATTCTTGTTCCTGGATCTTGGTTAAATAATTCTATATTTGCACTAAAATTATAATATCCATCTTGTGGAATAGTGTAATAAGAACCAGAGGTTGTAGCATATCCTAAATTCCAATTCCATTCAGTAATATTACTACCATCATCCGTAATAATCATAGGTATTGCATACATACTAATAAAAAGACTATATACTCCAGATCCAGTGTCTGCAGTTCTATAGTTTAATGTTGACGCATTTTGGTATGATACTTGTCCATATATAGTTGATCTTAATTCAGAAAAAGTACTACCAAAATTACCTTGAGATTCTGCAAAATCAGTATTAAAACATTCAGATTCTTGATCTTTAGCCCTATAATAATAAGGTCTATAAGTATATCCAGACTCTATTACTTTTGTAGTTCTATCTAAGTATTTTTGATTGCTATATTTTGTAGCATCAAACTGTTTTATTGTTGCACTACTTCCAGGTTTAAATATGTTTTGTACGTCTACCCAATTTTCATTTTGTAAATTAAGTTCTTGTAAGCCACCAGATAAATTAGCTAAATAAGGAATTTTAACTAACATTTGATTAGGCATATAAGAACTACTTTCAACTTCAGTAAATACAGCTAATTGATTTGAATAGTAGTTTATTGCTGGACTATTGCCGTATGATTTATCTCCTGAAGTGTATTCATTATATTTAGCACTTTGTACTTTAGAACCATCGTATCTTGCATTTACAGAGCTTTTTCTATAGTAGTTATAGTCTTGTACTTCTGCATAAGGTTTTGAACCTGTATTTTCACAAATAGGTGGTACTACATACAAACCACAAGATGTTTGTCCATATACTTGATATTGAGAAGAGTAGTTTGGATTATTAATTATCAAACTTCCAGAAATAAAACATACTTCTGCTGGTTGATAACTAACATTATTTTTAGCAATTCCAGATTGATTATTTCCTTCACAATCTTTATAAGTAAATACAAATTCTTCTTTTGAAGGTCTAGATCCATTATCTCCAGAAATCAATCCTCTTATACAAGGAATTTCATTTGGGTTATATGTACATACAGAACCAATACTCCAAGTTACAAGATTAGACGTTGTTTGTATTGTAGAAGGATCAACACAGTAGTATTGGGATACAGATGAAGGAACATTAAACTGTAAAGTTGCTCCATTACATAGAGATGCTGTAACACCTTGAGAACCACCACCTGATATTGCATAAAATGCGTATTCAGTACAATATTTTGTATTAGTTGTATAAGTACCACAATTAGACCCTTTTGCAAAATCATATTCTCCTTGAGATGAAATAATATTTAGTGTATTATATCTAATACACCCTAAACCTTCTGTAAATCCTAATCCTAAAATATCTTCTGCGCTAGATGTATAGCTAATACCAAAACAATCAGAATAAGACCAACTTACAAAACTACCAGCAGAACTACTAGGATTCACGACTAAAGTTGTTGTATTACAATCTTCTACTGGATTATAACTTTTAAATCTACCACAAACACTTCCTGTAATTATATCGTATGAATAAGGATCTATTATTATTATACTATTCTCTCTAGCACAAAATTCTAAACCACATGTTTGAGGATCTAAAACTCCTGATACAGTAGTGCCTGTTTCACAATCCAAATAAGTATAATTTAATTCGTTTAATGAATCATTATTACACACATTATATTGTATACAAGAACCTTTATATCTTGCGCATGTTGAACATCCAAATGATGAAGTTAATACGTTATAATTGCTAGGTTTTGCTTGTCCATAATTATAATCCGCATCTAATAAAAAGTGTGATTTTACAGACTCATTTACGTTTTGATACAAAGCACCTAAACTATATGTAGTAAACATTTCAATTGCTCCACTAACTGAACTAGTCCATGGATATGTTATTGAGCTAACTTCATCTTGATTAAAATAGCTTGTAGCCGCAATTATTTCACTTCCACTAAATTCACCAGTGTATTTTTCCCAAGAAAACGAATTATTTACTTGAACAGATCCAGAAACTGTAGGAACTGAGCTAATATAATTAGTAGGATAGTTTAAATTAGGTGCATCCGAACCAGTTACTCTTACCATTATTACTGATTGAGAGTAGTTATTCTCAAAAGAAAATTCTGGTTCGTGTCTTTCGTACTTATTTCTTTCTAATATATGAGATTTTATTATTAAACCAGTAGATAATTGCGCTCTTGCTGGCACATTATCTTTTACCATCTTAAATAGACTATTATTATAGTATTTTATTAGTCTAATATACTCTAATATACTATGAGAATAGCTATATTGATCAAAAAAACTGTCTTTTAACTCATCTAAAGCAGGATAGTACGACATAGATTGGTACGTAGGATTTCCTATATAGTTATCTATGTTAAAATAACCTATTTGAGAGTTTATTATTTCATTTATTTCGTCAGAAGGTGAAAAACCAACCTCTACTTCTGTAGAACTTTTTCTTTTATCATTAATATAATACTGTAAAGTAACATCTGGATGTAATACAGAAGCAGATAATTCAAGACTTCCTGTAATAACTCTAACTCTAGTATTGTTTATAGAGTCTAAACCAGAAGTGCTATCTATTGGATAAGCACCAAACTCATTTACATTTAATATTGTTCTAGGTACACCGAATAAGTTTATAAGGGCTTGTATACCATTTCTAGTTCCTTTTGTTTTTAACAAATACGGTAAGTTGTGGTACAACCTTTTGTATAATTCTCCTTGTATATCATTTCCAGAAAGAGTATCTATACTAGAAGTAACATAATTATTTATTACTTCTGAACCTGTTGGTGGTAATAAAGATCCATCTGCATTTATACCGAATAAACTATAATATAAATTATCTGATATGCTAGTATTTGTATATAAATTAACACCCAAACTCTGTAAAGCATCAGATACTAAATCTATAGAAATACCAGTATTTGGATTATTTGTATTATTAAACCTATTTGTAACATCTTTATAGTAAATCCAAATGTTATCAAAGTGTTGACCTACCATATTTAAAAATAATAGGTAAGGCTCATTTGATTCATCATCTAAAATATATTGAGGAACTGCATTTGCTAAATTATCTTTATTATTTGCATCATATAAAGAAGCAGAATACAACATTGATACCCCATTATTAGAAGGGAATGTAGTTTCACTTCCTAACCAACTCAATGCTTGAGAAGATGTTACAGAATATAAACTATATGGTTGAGTATTATTAGACTTTGGCCAACTAAATTGCGAACCTGAGTCAAAATACAAGAAATATTCATAAGTATCAAAATTCTCTATTATATCATTTATAGAACCACTTAATTGAGCAATAGTAGCTGATATAGTAGGATTAGATGACCCTCCTTGTAAACTTAGCTGTGTTTGTATTTGTTCATTATAACTTTCAATTAAGCCAAGTTTATATGTAAAATTATCTATTCTTTGAGTAGCACTAGAAAAATGTATAAAATTTTCAAAGTTTTCATAATCTACATTTATTTTAACTGCTTTATCTTGATAATAACTTAACATCTTTTGAAAAGAAGAAGTTACGTTAGTTGTAAGTAAGTTATTATAATTGTAGTATGGAGTAGTTTGACCTGCAGTTTGATTAATTTTTACATTAAAGTTAGGTCCTCTTAAAACGTTTTGGTCTGCTATTTGTACAGCTTCTACTTGTATATCTACGTTATAACTAACAGATTCAGCAATTTTTTCTACTATCCAAAGTTGAGATTTTAAATCATAATCAGCTGGTAGTGGTTCATACAGTTTTATAACAAGATACGATCCATCAACATCTTCTGTATAAGCAACATTTATTGCAATAAGAAGTTGATTATCTCCAAAATTTAAATAGAAATCATTGTAATAATTAAGTCCTGCAATAAAAGCTTGGTAGTCATTAAATCCATTTCTTATATCTATATTACTAATAGTTTGAGAAGCTAATTTAATTTCTCTTCTAGACGCAGAAATTTCTTTTATCCAATAAAAATTACCGAAATTAGAATTAAATAAGTTCCTTAAAAAATTATACTGTATGTTTAAAGAGCCTCTATTATATCCTCTAGAAGTTAAATCTTTTTGTGGATCTAAAGAAATACTGTTATAAGTGCTGTTTACTGGATTATCGGTTAAATTTGGATAATAGTTTCTAGCATCGTAGTTTTTATCTAATAAACTTTGATTAGTATCATAAATAAAATACTCTATATAGTCATTTTGATTACCAAAAGTAACATTTATAAAGTTATCTGTGATTAAAGCTTGGTCTTTTTGAGTATAGTCTTGAGCTTCTATACCATTACCATTGTAAATTATATTAACTAATTCTGCCATATTATTGAACTATACTACCTATTTGTAAATATGTTTGTGATAAGTCTATTATTTGTTGACGAAGAGAGTTTATTTCTTCTATTAATGCTTGTTTTTCTAAATCTAGTACACTTCCACCTATATATTGTTGACTTCTTTGTACTAAATATGTATGAGAATTAGTTTCTCCTTCAACAGGAATATCAAAAAATAGTTGATTATAATAATTAAAGAATTGTTCTACAGTTACAGTAGGTTCTACCTCAACTGGTGCTTCAGAAATAAGCTCTGTAAAACTAGTATCAATAGCTTTTGTGTAAGTATTAATACCTCTTACTTGTTTTATTAAATCTATTTGCTGAGTCATACTATCTTATAACTTTAAATATCATGTTATTATCTATTTCGATTGTTTCTCCTGTAGATAATGTTGTTTTTATTAGTGCTTTATAGTATCTTTCAGGCTCTAAACCATTCATGTATACATTAAAAAAGCTTCCTGTAGAATCACAACTTATTTTTGTATAGTTTGTATCGAAATCAACTATCATATCTTCAGTTTTAACATCTTGGATAGCCCAATATGATGTTTGAGGAAGAGCTTTATTAGTTAAATATACTGATGAAGTACTAAAAGTTCTAACAGGGTATTTATCTCTAGCATTTATTCTGAACATGTATTTTTCTGTATCAGCTTTAAATGTGCTCGTATTATTTTCTAAAGTAACTACAAAATCACTATTATTAATAACACTTAAACTTCCTGTACTATAACTACTATCATCCCATCTTATTTCTAATGTAGGTGGATATATAGTATGAGTATCAACACTAAAGTAAGATAAAGTGATATAACTACCTGAATTATTTTCTAAAGCAGCAGGCAATTTTAATAAAAACCCATTATTTGCTTTAGAACCACTAAACCAAGTATCAACTATATTAGTTACGTTTACATTTATATCTTTATTATCTCTATAATTAAATGTTTGCGACGATGATATATTAGTCCAGCTACCACCACCATTTGTTAGATAGTATACCGGATTAATCCAGTTTGTACTAGTACCACTAATCCAAGAAGATGTAGTATACCAACAAACACCATTAGTTGTAATAGGAGAGTCTCCGTATTTACCAGTTCCCATTTCCCAAGATTGAGATACTTGTTGTACTTGAACTGTGTAAGTAGTATTTAAATTTTCAGCGTTTGCTAAAAATAATCTTAGATAAGTAGCCCAAGATCCTGTAGTAAATGATTTTATTTTATTTAAATCTGAATCATCAAATTTAATTAATGATCTTCTTATATCATCAACAGAATTTAAAGATAGAGCTGAATTTCTAACTCCAACTTCTAATATTTCATCCAATCCAGTATTTTGTGTTGGATAGTAAGAATATAAAGTTGCATCTTTTCCTGCGAATATTTTGTATACTGCCATTTTTATTTAAGATTAAAAAGTAACAACACGTCCTTGTATATCTGTTTGTGGATATTTTACCTCAAAAATAGAAGGATCTAATGATGGATATATTACACCATTTAAAGTAGCACCAGCTATATCATAAGAGTACTTAGAATATCCGTTTGCAACTCCTGATTTATTAACTATTTCTACATTTTTAACTGTCTGAACTCCTTCTACTGCGTCTAATAATGATCTAAGATCTGCTAATATAATAGGTTGGTTTATTTGCCAATTTCCAGTATTAAAATAGTTTTGTAAAGCTAGTATACATCTAGCTAATGTATCTTGACCATTATAATTAGGTCTTAAAATTATATCAAAATTAACTCCTATATTAATAATAAATGCTGATTTTATGTTTATAGAGTCTGTTAGCATTCTAAAATTCTGAAGATAATTAGATAAATTTCTCATTAAATCTTCTGAAGGAATAGCTAGACTTCCTTGACTGTCTAAACCTAAAACATATAAACTAACCAATATAGGATCTCTTTCAGATGGTTCTGAAGATGTATAATTAGCAAAAGTTACATCATCTTTAGTTATAAATGCTTTTGATATTTTACCAAATTGAGCAGGCATAGAAAGTGATCTAGCAAGATAGTCTTCTTGAGTAACTGCTCTATATTGAGTTTGGAATTCATAAAGACTATTTAATCTTAATTCTTCTACCGTATCACCATCACCACCTCCAGATGCTGGATCTGGATTGTTTACTGCTAATGTATTTTGAAAAGATGTATTAGTACCAGTTGCAGTAAAAGCTACTACATTCGTTATTTCATTTGATAGTACATTTGCTGATGCTCCACCACCTACTAAATAAGAAAAAGTTATTGTTGTATTTTGAGGTGCTAGTCCATAAGTTTGAGTAGTCACAAAGTTAGTTGGATCGTAAGCAGTGTATATTTGACTTAAACTACCAGGTGTTAAACCAACACTAACGTTATTAGGATTAGGTACAATAGCTGTATCAGCTACAGAATTTACACCAGGACCAAACTCTATTTGTAATGTATTATCTGTTCTAAATCTAGAAACAAATCTTCTATTTACAGTTGTTTTTGTAGCAAAATATGGAACTTCATTTTTTGTATTAGTTGTATTTTCTACAGTTCTTAATATATAATCTTGAGCTAAATATGGTACTTCATACCAATTATTACCTAAAGAGTCTACAGCAGAAATTACACTTATTATATTAGAATCTTGTAAAGTAACAGTAGAAAATCTTTGTGCATTACCAAAAGAAAAATCTTGTGTTTTTATTTGTCCTGATATAGCCTGTGTTGTCTTTTTTAATAAATAAGACTGAGGTACTCCATTAGAATCAGCAGTATAAACTGTTACTTCTGTTGGATCTAAAGATGAAGATATTGAAAAGTTTATTTTTTGAGGAACATAAAAATATGTGTTTGTAGTAGTAGCTTTTACTTGCATACCTTCTTGTACAGTAATAGCATAATCAAAATCAGGTTCTTGTAATCCACCTACTGTTTTAGCAGGTACTTGTTGATATACATCTAAATTAACTATAGCTGCAGAAGTTACTTTTGGTCTGTAACCCAGCATATATGCCATAGTATATAAGTTATTTTTTTGTTTTGCGTACTGTAAAAAAGTCTCTTGTAATTGATTATCTAAATAAAAAGATAATACATCACCGACATATGAAGCAAGATCTATAAACATAGATCCTGGTGATGCTTGATTAAAGTCATTATATACTGTAGGATAGTATGCTTTTGCGTACTCTATTAAGTCGTTTTTAAACGTACCAAAGTTTTTATTTAAGTATCTTATATCTATATTATTGGCCATTGGGCTTACATATTTTGTATTTGTAGATTAATAGAATCTTCCATACCCATACTAGGTACAGTATAATTTAAATTTATTTTTATAGCATTTTCATCCGGAACACCTGTAATATCTAAAAGAGTAATACTTACTATAGGGAAAAAAGTTTCTACTTGATTTATGATACTTTGTTTTAAGTCTTCTAAATCTTGTAAATCAATTTGCTCAAACAACCTTCTTCTTAAACCAGCACCAAATGTAGGATTAAAAACCCTTTCTCTTCTATCAGTCAAAAAAAAGTTAATCATATTGTATTTTAACTGTTCTTTTGTTGTATAAACGCTAGTAAAAACACTAGGTGCTGCAAAAGGTATCTTAACTCCTAACGCAGTAGAAGGTTTTTGATCTATTATAGGTATTTTCTTTAATCCGTATGCCATTTTATACTATAGTGCCGTTTTTAATCATTTTATCCATTAAACCGTTAAAATCAGGAACAGTTGAATTGATAGGAGAGTAATGTTCATCACCATCTATCATTACAGGACCTTGTTGTACTATAGGCATCATTTGAGGACCTGCCATAGCTCCCATATTCTGAGTAGTGTATTGCATAGTAGGCCATTCTTCACCTGATTTCATCATATCTTGAGCTGTTTCATTTAACAGATCTTGTATAACATTACCTGTTTTAGCTGGTTTTTTTATGCTAGGTTTACTTTTTGGAATAAAAGTTTGCTCATAAACTTGTTTGGGTTGCTCTATTTTACCTTCAGAAATAAGTCTAGGTAGCTCTTGCCTAAGAGCTTTTACAACTTCTTCTCTTATTAGTTTTCTTAATGCATCTGCTTTTCCCATAATTATAAATATTATTTTTTAGCTTTTTGTAAATCAGAATCTAATTTAAGTTTTTGTTCTGACATTATTTTTTTCATTCTTTCTCTTAATTTTTTACCGCCTTTTAGGTTATTAACAAAGGCATTTAGTCCAAGTCCGCTATTTTCATCTTCATTATTAGGTGGATCTAAATTAAAATTAGTATCTACAGGAATATCGTCTACTGAAACGGTATCATCATACAACCAATTTGAAGCTTCATTTAATACATCAAGAGTTTCTTGATCAAAAATATTGCTCTGTTGTTTTATTAAACCTTTAGAAGATAACAAAAGTTTAACTTCTTGCCTTATTATATTATCATCTGAAGCAAATGTTGGTGTAGATTCTACAACAACTTGATTGTTATTATCTAAAGCTACGCCAAATCTTCTTGGTATAGTATTTTTTTGTACGTTTTGATCCGCTATTTCTTCTGTTAATATTTGAATTGTATAGCCACCGTAAGAATTTATTTGATTTTCTTGTTTTGTTTGGTAGTTTATTATAAACTTATTTAGTTCTTGTTTTGTTTGTTCTAGTTGTTTTACTGCAAAATTTAAGTCTGATAATAAACTTTGTTGCGCTGGATTAGTATCTTTTCTATCGCAAGATTCTAATTTATTGATTATCATTATTAATTTAGGTATTATTAAATCTATTAGACTTATAAAAGCCGTTGTATGTACAGATATTATTTTTAATGTATCATTTATACTAGAAAGAGTTTTAACAAATTGCGTTATTTTGTCTGAAATGTTTCTTTCTCCTTTTGCAACAGTCGTAGTAATACCTGCTGTTGTATATATATTTGGAATAGGTAATATACCAAAAAATTGAGCTATTATTTTTAATACTTTTATTACTACTTTTAAAATAGTAATTATAATTTGCATTAAATTTACAGTATTAAGTATTATAGTCCCTATTCTTTGTATAACAAGAATTCTTTCATTAGCATCTTTAAGTACTTTTATTATGTTATCTTTTGGAGTTAGTATTTTATCTAATTCTGATAAAGACTGTGTAAAATTAGTACCAATTAATTTATCTGATAATTTAGTTATGTTTTCAGGAGATTGTAAACCTATTATAATTTCACACGCAGTTTTTACTAATAATATTTTGTCATTTATTTTATTTATTTCGTTTGTATTAGCAAAAGAAAAATTAGGTGTTGTTTTAGCTATATAAGATATAAACTCTTGTATTGTATTAGACGCTATTTTACTTGTAGGATACGCCTTTTGTATCTGAGGATCCGATAAATATTCATTCGAAATTAATTTTTCTAATTCTCTTATTAAAGTGCTTACAAGATTATTAAGTCCTTGTTTAGACTCACTATTAATAGTGGATCCATACACAACGTAGTAGGAATCTATAATAGTTTTTATATCATATGCTAACTTTTGTATTTTCCATTTTGGATCAGTTGGTATAGGATTTGGATTTGGATTAAAAGACTCTAATGTAATTTGTGATAATGCAGACGAAGATATTGCACACAAATCAATATTAGATAAAAGAGAAAGTAATTTTAATATACCTATATCTGTAGGTCTATTAGGTTTTTTATTTTTATTTTTTTGTTTTTTACCAAAAAATAATTCGTTAAAAAAGTTTTTAAGCGTCTCTAATACATTTTTTAAAGCTAATTTTGAAATTTTATCTGGTCCTTTTGAATCGTCAGGTATTTGATTATCTATACTTTTTGCAATAGAACCGGCAAAATTTATAGTTTGTACAGCATCACTCTCAAAAAAATCTTGAGCTTTATTTATTGTAGAATTAACTTGTTGTAAACTAGATGAATATAATGTAGATGCCATTTTATAGTGTATAGCTAATTTGTGATAGTATTAAAGGATTATTTCCTTGTAAATAAGGCAAAAACTCATCTATTTTTTTATTCAAACTTATACCTGCTTTAGAAGTTTTACCGTCTGAAGATTTACTTAACATACTCGCAGTACTTTGTAATTCTAATAAAAGATTAGTTAATAAAAAAGTTAGTTGGTTACCTAATACTATTGGTTCACCAAAATCTTTTGCGTTATTTCCTAATTCTATTTTTGGAGAATTTATAACAACTTTTTCATTAGAATCCATATTAATACTTCCTACAGAAGATAATCCTATTGTAGCTTTACCAAAAAGAAATATTCCGTCAGTTTTAGAGTGTAACATTACTCTATCAGACGATATTATTACTTGATTACCTTTATACGGAAATTCTGGTGTAATCATTAGCTAAGTGCGTTTTTATCTTGAGTTGATGCATCAATTGCATCATTAGAAATAGGTTTCTTAAATGTCTGTATTATAGGTTGTTGTAAATTATTTACAGTTATTCCATAAGATTGTTTAGGAAAATTATTTATATCCTCTAAAATAATTTCTTGACCGTTTGTTAAATATATAGAAGATGCATCAGTATTAATATCTTCTACAGTCGTAGAAAACTGATTTAGCGGATCAACTACTTTACCTTGACCATTTCTTATTATTGTTATAGGACTACCATTTTCTCCTAAATTTGACCAATTATTCTCTTTTTTTGCTGCAGTAACAGTAGAACCAAATCGTATTGATTGTCCAAACCTACCCTCTATTATAGAATCTCCTTCAAAAGGAGTTAGCATTTTAATATCTTTTTCAATAAAAGTTTTACCTTTAGGTAATTCTGTTATAGATCCAGTAACACTAGATCCTTGATAAGATTCTTTATTTGAATACTGTTGTAAAAATTGACTATATTCTTGTAAATTTGGAAATGCATTATGGTTTACAGCATTCCATAAAGTATATGGTGGAAAATAATATAGCTTTTGATTATTAAAATCATCGTTTAACCCATCAGAAGGACCTGTAAATATAAGTACTATTTCTCCTATTACTGGGTATTGTTTAGTAAAACTTGATATTGGCCATGCTGGTCTAGTTGCATTGTCAGATATAGATGTATTTAATGTTGAATATAATAATTCAAAGTTAATTTTACCTATATCCGCATAGGTTTCAAAATTACTATCTGAAGCATTTAATACAATACTTTTTACTCTACCTATTATAAAGTAGTGACCTACAGATTTTCCTGCATCTCCATTATATTTTCTTTCAAACAATGACATTATCCTTGACCTATTTGTTTTGTTGAAAGATTTTGAACTTCATCAAACAATCCTTGTATATCTTGTTCAGTTAATATTCCAGATTCGCCTCCCGATTCTTTAAGTCTAGCTTCAGAAGCTCTTTGGAATATTTGAACTAATTTCATTAGAGTTTGGTCATTTTGTAAACTAGAATCTAAAAAGCCTTTTAATAAAGGCACCAATACTATAGCATCCCCAGGATTTGTTATCATCCTAGAGATGCGAGATATTTCTTCGTTTAGCTTAGTTTCTTGCTCTTTATGCTTGTCGTAGACTTCTTTAACTAGATCTTCTACTGTCTTTTCTCCGAATACTTTTTGATTAAGATCCATATAGTTTTTATATAAATATTACAGATCTCTATTTTCTATATAATCTTCTAGTATGCTTTTATATATAACTTTTAATTTTTTTATGACTCTTGTAATAGCATTTGAATCTATATCAACCATTTCTTTTATATAAATAAAAAGAGCTTTTTTATTAAAAATATCTATCTGATCTCTCTTTTTAAAGATTTCCATTATAGAATCAGCTATTTTTATTTCATCGTCTTTAGTGAATATCTCTAAAAGATTTTCATCTACGTGCTCTATAAAAGTTTCTAATACAGCTAATCTATCTATCTCTTCGTAACTACTTTGTATAATCAAAGAATCTATTGTGTGGTCATCATTATCTACATTTGAAACATCGATTTTATTAATTAACCTCTTATAGTTTTTTTGATTATAAAGTATTAAGTATCTTTTTGCTATTGTTCCAAAATAAGAGTACGCTTTTCCTTTACTTTCATCATATAAATCTATTTTCTGTAATAAAAATGATATAACTTCATATTTTAAGTCTTCTATATTATCTACTTCTGTATGATAAAATTTAAAAGTGTGGATTATATTTTCAACTAATTTATAAAAAGCATAATGTAAATGGTCATTATAAATTTTATTTTTTTCCATTTGACTCTTAGTACTTCTATACCTTAATATATAAGATTGAGTCTCTAAATTAAAGTATTCTATCTTCTTTTTTGCCTTTCTTTTTCTTGGACGACCGCTCTTAGTAAACTCAGTTCCAATCTCAAATTCTTCTACCATACTATTTTTTTAAGTCAGTGTATTGTTTAATTATCAATTGAGTCTCTTTAATAGAATCAAATAAAGTAAGCAATTCTTGATCTGATTGAACCCAAATAGTAGAGTCTATTTTGTCTATAATTCTATCTAAAGAAGATAGTTGGGCTATCATATTGGTAACAAAGCTGCTTTGTTTTATAACCATTTCTTCTAATTTTTTATTTTTATTGTATAGATTAAATATAACCCAACCGACTATACAAAATAAAATTAGTGCTATTAATGATGTTAGTAATATTTCCATGTTAAATTTGGTTTTCTACTCTTGAAGCCATTAAATCAGCTTGATGTAATATTAAAGCGATATTTGATTTTAGCTGAGTTTCAGGAGTGTGTGTTATTAAATATGGAGCATTGCCGTCTTCATATAATCCGTCGTGGATTTTTATTGCTATATATTCATTTTCAGACATAGGTATACCTGCTTGCTGAAGATAAAATAAACTACGGTCAGATATTCTCATGTGAGGAATTTTAGTATTATATTCATAGTATTTACCTTGATTTTTCATATGCCATTCTGAAGTTGCTGGAATATAAAAAGGTTCTTCATTAGTACCAAGTTTACCTAAATCATGATTAATAGCAGAAAAAACTAGTTCTTCCGTTGTATGGTTTCTAGCTTGTCCAAATTTATCCCATACTTTATCCATGACTAATGAAGCTTCAGTAACTCTTATTACATGGTCTACATATCCTCCGGCAAAACAATTATGGTGGTGTAATTTTGTAGATGCTGGAGCAGTAGCAAGTGTTAATTCTATACTATTATATAGTTTTATAAGTTTACTTTTTCTTTCTCCATCAGGAAGATATTTTTCTATAAGACTATAGAATTTCTCTAGATTTTGTTTTATTTGTTCTTCTGTTAGTTTTTTCATAACTACATTGATTCATTTTCAGTATTAACTAAAGTTTGTATTTCTTGAATTTTAAATTGCATCCTTTCTAAGTGAGCTTTTAATTCTTGAGGTGGTCTGAGTTGGGAAATCATTGATTCTTGACCTTTTATTAGATTATTTAATTCATCTAATTTTTTTGTAACTAATTGTTTGTATCTCATTGTATTTTATTTTTTACTGCTAGAATAATATCATCTACTGAAAATTGAGGACAAAGAATTAGATTATCTTTTACCTTTATTTCTTTTCCTAAATCAATATAATTATTTCCTGTGAAATATATGTAGTTTTTATTTGTAGTGTCTTTTACTATTACCATAGGATATATCATTGTTCTGGTATACTCTTCAAGTTCATCACACATTCTAGGATCTTGTTCACAAGGAATTACTGAGAACTCATGTTTTATTTCAGAATTTTTAAATGCCTCTTTTATTTTTTGACACCTTTGGCAACCTTCTATTGTAACTATAATTATTTTTTTCATAATTCTAAATTTTATTCTGGATCAATAATTTCCATTAAATCTATCCACATTTTTTGTTCTTCTATTTCCATTTCATCAAAGAACATACTTAAGTAAATGTAGATATTATTTATTTCTTCTTCAGAAATTTCTGATTTTACTTTATCAGAATATTCTTTTATATTTATTTCTTCCATAAATAATAAATATTTTATAGAGTAATTCTTTTACCCTACATTTAAAGTTTAGTACTTGACTTTGTTTTTCAGAATCAATTTATATTTGAAAGCTCTAGCGGAATTTTTACCGTCGGATTAATCCGATATTCAATCAAACTTTATTTGAATCTTATTTTTATATACCTGAAGCATTTGGTTTACTTAGTCTTAGCTCCTGGTAGAGATTGTGACTTATACTCTACTTGTAACTTCTGGATTCACACCAGGCTATTCAAATAGATAATATAAAATCTCATTAATATTGCTAATATAAATAAAATATTTGATATAAAAAAATTTTTTAATACTTTTTTTTAAAATAGTTTATAATTAATTATATTTTAGTATATTAGCTTAATATGGATAATTCTAAATTAGTTTTGGGTTTATTAGAATCATTGCTGGGTAAAGCAAAGGGTTCACAAATTACAAATGATTATGCTTTTTATTGTCCTATTTGTAATCACCACAATCCAAAGTTAATAGTAAATATAAAAAGTGGCCAGTATAATTGTTGGGTTTGTAATCCTCCAACAAAAGGTAAAACTCCAGTATCTCTTCTTAAGAAGATAGGAGCTCCAAAAGAAGCCATTATTGAGATGAAAGGCTATTTTAAGTCTGATACGACTAAAGTAGATGATATAGTTTATGATAAAGTTGCTTTACCAAAAGAATTTAAAAGTCTTATAACTCCAGATGGATCTTTAGAATCTAGACATGCTTTAGTTTATTTGAAAAAAAGAGGAATTTCTGAATACGATATAGTAAAATATAATATAGGATATTGTTCAACAGGTAGATATAGAAATAAAGTAATAGTACCCTCTTATGATGCAAATGGGCAATTAAACTATTTCATAGCAAGATCTTATGATAGTAGTTCAAAACTCAAAATAGATGCACCAAGCTGTAATAAAACCGATATAATAGGTTTTGAGTATCATATAAATTGGTCTGTGCCTGTTATATTGTGCGAAGGAATATTTGATGCTATAGCAATAAAAAGAAATGCAATACCTTTATTTGGTAAAACAATACCAAAAGCCCTAATGATGAAACTAGTAGAATCTGAAGTAAAAACAATATATTTAGCTTTAGATCAAGATGCAATTAAAGAATCTACAAAATATTCTCAACAACTCATAGATATGGGCAAAGAAGTATATTTGTTAAATTTAGAAGAAAAAGATCCTTCAGATATAGGATTTGAAAAAATGATTTCACTACTCCATAATGCAAAACCTTTAACGTTTATGGACTTATTTTTACAAAAAATGCAATTATCTTAATATGATAGAATTAAAGACAGGATTAGAACAAGTAGATTGGATTTATCAAGTTAGCGATATACACATAAGAAACTTTAAAAGACACGCAGAGTACAGAAGAGTTTTTAAAAAGCTAGCAAAATACATTAAAAAGAATAAAAAACCCAATAGTATTATATGCATTACAGGTGATATAGTACACTCTAAAAATGATATTACACCTGAACTAGTTCAAGAAGTCACGTATTTCTTAAAATCTATGTCTGAAATACTACCGACAGTAGTTATTCCTGGAAATCACGATGCAAATCTCAACAATAATAGTAGATTAGATAGTATATCACCTATAGTTCAAGCTATGCAAGATCCTAATGTTTATTACATTAAGGACACATGTATTTTTAAAATAGGTAATACTACTTTTTCTCATTGGTCTGTATTTGATACTCCAGATAAATACATAAAAGCTGTTAATATAGACGCAGAATATAAAATAGGATTATATCATGGTCCTGTTAATAACTCTACCACAGAAATAGGTTTTAGATTAGATAATAATGCCATATCTGTAGGTGATTTTAATGGCTTTGATTTAGTATTATTAGGGGATATTCATAAAACCCAAACTTTACAAGATTTTGATTATGAAGAATTAGAAATAGACGAAAAAGATCTACAAGAGTATTTAAATTCTGGGTGGACCATTAAAAAAAATTAGTGTTTTTGTTGTATATTAATTTTATTAATTTAAAGATATTTATTAATACAACAAAAACAATTATATGCCTAAAATTAAGTCGGTATGCCCAAACTGTTTAAATGAATTTGAACATTTTTCTTGTCATAAGAGAATTTTTTGTAGTAAGAAGTGTTATTCTATAGAAGACTCAAAAAGGAAAAAAGAGTTTTTCTCAAAAAATGTACATCATAATAAAGGAAGAAAACACTCAGATGATTGGAAAATAGAGCAGTCTAAAAAAATAAAAGGTTTATGGAAAAATGAAGAGTTTAAAAATAAAGTTAAGTTGAGTTTAGAAAATAAAAGATCAACAGTTGAAGTTCCTTTAGGTTGGGATGAAAAATCAAAACAAAAAAGAGAGGAAACAAACATCTTAAGATATAATAAGAAACATAATTGGGAAGGAAAATATGGAACTAGGTCATGTGATAAAACTTTTGAAAACAAATATGGTATGACTTCCCAAGAATATAGAACTTATTTATTAAGACATAAAGAAAAAACAGTACCAGAAATAAATTTCGAGAATTTTTTAATATCAATAGAATACAATTATGAATTTCAATATAAATTTAAAAATAGGTATTTTGATTTTTGTTTAAAAGATTTAAAAATATTAATAGAGATAGATGGAGAGTATTGGCATGGTAAAGATACTCCATTCGATAAATTAAATGAACAACAAAAGACGACATTTTTTAATGATAGATATAAAGAGAATCTAGTTAAAAAAAGCGATTGGAAACTAATTAGGATTTGGGACTCAGAAATAAAAAATTTAACTAAAGAATCATTTGAAAAGTTATGTCAAAAATAAAAATATATAGAAAAAAACCAACAGTAAAATATCCTGGAAGTTTGCTGCAACAAAATCATGCTGAATCTCTTGAGCACGGTATTATGGTTTGGGATTTAAAAAATAAGTCTAGTGAATTTGTAAAAATTGAAAATGACACTTGTTTTTATACTATTGATGTAGAAAATGGTATACATAAAGATATTCCTGAGGAAATACCTAATAAGTTATATTTAAGACTTAGATGTAAAAATACAAACCACGTTAGTATTAAACAAATTGTATCTGAAATCAAAAAGAATAGAGATATTATAGAGCTTTCAGTACAAAAAATTAATGATTTTTCTAATCATTCGGGACAGATAGACCAATTAAATCTAATAAATGTTAGAGATTTAGCTTACCAAGAGCAACTAATATCTGAATTTTTAGTAAGTAAATTTCCAGATATAGAAAAAGAGTCTATAAGAAAAGTATTAGATCTAAATAAAATAGTAAATACTTCAATACAAAAGCTAGATAGTACTAGAAATATACAGTGGACTCCAAAAAAGTTTGAGTTCTCTAATATGTTTAGCTATGGAAAAAATAATGTTGTAGACTTTACAAACATGTCTGGTACTTATGGTGTGTTTGCACCTAATGCATCAGGGAAATCTAGTTTATTGGAAGCAATATCTTATTGTATATTTGATAAATGCTCAAAGACGTCTAAGGCATCTCAAGTAATGAACAATAAAGCAAAAGATTTTTATTGTAAATTAGAGTTTGAGCTTAATGGAAAGACTTATTTTATAGAAAGAGAAGCAAAAAGACAGAAATCAGAACATGTTAAAGTAAATGTAAACTTCTATTGTGTTGATGAATTAGGAAATCAAATATCATTAAATGGTGAAGATAGGTATGATACTGACCAATCAATTAGAAATATATTAGGAACATACGAAGATTTTGTTTTAACTAGTCTTTCTATACAAAATAATAATACAGGTTTTATAGATATGGGACAAACAGATAGGAAAAATCTGTTATCTCAATTTTTAGACATAAGTGTATTTGATGAACTGTATAATATTGCAAATGAAAACATAAAAGAGTATTCAGTATTAATAAAAGAATACAAGAAAAATGATTATGATTCTCAATTAGAAGATATTGATGTTAAAATACAACAACATTCTACTGAATACAGAGATTTACAGAATAGAAGAGTTGATTTAGAAAAAGAAATAGACTCTAATACAAAATCTATGATGGATTTAAAAGTAAAATTAGTAGAAGTTGATAAATCTATTTTAGATATAGAAGGTTTAAACTCTAGTAAAGCTTTTAATGAAAAAGAAATAGATAAAGTAAATAAAAAAATTGAAGAATACAAAGATAAAATAGAAACTACAAATATTCAAATAGAAAAAATAAAGTTTAACATATCAGAATTTGATATTGATACTATAGAATTGCAAATAGAAGCTTTAAAAGAGGCTACTAAACAATTTAATGATATGAGAATCGATATGGAAAAACATAAGGCAAATATGACCCATAATCTAAAAAAGATGGAAAATCTATCAAAATTAGAGTATGATGAAAATTGTCATTTCTGTATGAATAATGTATTTGTTAAAGATGCAATAGAAACTAAAGTACTAATAGAAAAAGATGAAAAATATGCTAAAGATATAGTAGATAAAATGAAGGCTACTAAAAATTATATTGAATCTTTAAGTGATTGTCAAGAACAAAAAAAGAAATGTGAAGAATTAAATTTACATTTACAAAAATTACAATCAAATAAGTTAAAACTAGAGTCTGAAATTAGTCAAGATGAAGTAAAATTAGCTAAACTAGAATCTAATTTAAAAGAGATTTGTTTTAAAATACAACAACACGATGAAAAAGAGTCTATAATTACAAATAATATAGCAGTAGAAAATGAAATTGAGTCTATAAATAAAATAATCTCTTTATCAAAAGAAGTTCTTTCTGACTTAAATAATCAAATAGTAGAGTCTAATAGTACAATACAGTTTTATCAAAAACAAAAACAAGTAGTAGAAGAATCTATAATAAAACTAACCGAACTTGAAGAACAATATAAGTATTACGAGTATTATTTATCAGCAGTTTGCCGTGATGGTATACCTTACAGCTTAATAAGCAGTGCTATTCCAAAAATACAAGACGATATAAATAATATTTTAACTCAAATAGTAGACTTTCAAATAATGATTCAGTCTGATGGTAAGAATATTAATGCTTTTATAGTGTATGATGAAGATAAGTTTTGGCCAATAGAATTAAGCTCAGGAATGGAAAAGTTTATTTCTTCTATAGCCATAAGGACATCTTTAATTAATACATCATCTCTTCCTAGACCTAACTTTTTAGCAATAGACGAAGGTTTTGGAGCACTTGACCACAGTAATATGGGCAATATATCTGTTCTTATGGACTATTTAAAGACCCAATTTAAGTTTATAATAATGATTTCTCACATAGATTCTATAAAAGATGTTGTAGATAATCATATAGAAGTAGTAAAAAATAAAGAAGGAAGCTCTAAAGTCAACTACGAATAGCATATTTATTAATATGATAAAAAATATTATTGCTATATATCCAGGTAGATTTCAACCGTTTGCTCGTCATCATTATGCTGCATTTAGATGGTTAGAAAAACAATTTGGAGAAGGAAATTGCTATATTGTTACATCAAACAAAGTAGATCCTCCTAAAAGCCCTCTTTCTTTTGAAGAAAAAAAGCAAGTAATATCAAAGTACGGACTAGGAAACAAGCTTGTAGAGGTTAAAAACCCATATAAAGCTGAAGAACTTATGTCTAGATTTGATCCTAAAGAAACTTCTGTAGTGTTTATGGTAGGTGAAAAGGATATGAAAGAGGATCCAAGGTTCTCTATGAAACCAAAAAAAGACGGAAGTGCTAGCTATTTTCAATCATATAATAAGAATAAAGAAAAACTTGAAGGCTTTGATAAGCATGGCTATCTAATTGTAGCTCCAAATGTATCTCTTGATATACCAGGATATGGAAAAATGTCAGGAACAGCTGTTAGGGACGCTCTGGGCAACACCAAAGATCAAGAGCAATATAAGATATTGTTCAAAGAAATATTCGGCTGGTACGACTCTAAGATAGCAAAGATGCTACAACAAAAATTCAAAGAATCTACAATAAAAGAATCTATGTATAGACTACAAAAATTAATAGTAGAGCATATAGTTAGAAAGACATTGCTTAAAGAAGGTGGAGCCGCAGGACACATGGCTCACCCTTTTGATATTCCTTCAGTAAAAACAGGTCAAGATTTAAAAAAAGTCTTTGATGAAACAGCAAATTTCTTACAAAATAATAAATCTTCTGTTAAAATAGATGGTTTAAATGCATCAGTAAGATTGGCTGATATAGATGGTAAGAAGCAATTTGTAATGGATCGAGGTTCTAATAAGCCATTAGATGTAAAAGGTATAACAAAATCAGATCTTACTGATAGATTTGGTGAAGGACACGGTATGATTAAGGTCGGAGGTAAAGTATTAGACATATTTAATAAAGCATTTCCTAAAATAAAGTCTGAATTACAACAATTAGGCATGATGGATAACCCAAATATTATGTTTAATACTGAATATGTTGAAGGTACATCTAATGTTCAGCAATATGAAAATAACTTTTTAGCAATTCATGGGCTTTTAGAAATAGAGCAGGTTACTCCAAAAAGAAGAGGGACAAAAGAAGTATCTTATAATCAATCAGTATTAGATACTTTAATCAAAAAAATGGAGCCTATAGCTAATGCTGAAGGCTTTGAGATAGTCGGATCAATAGATGCTACACTTAAATCAAAACCAAACTACTCTTCTGTGCTATCAAAAAACTACTCTGTAGTATTAAGTAAAGGTAAAAAAGAAACTAAGTCTTTAAATGACTGGCTTAGTAAAGCAAAAAATACAAAAGGAGAAACACTTAAATTAAAAGAAGGTAAAACTGTAGATGCTTTAAGTAAACAAGTATTTTTATGGATAAAAGAAGGTAAACCTGTAGATGAATTAATAGCAGATCCTAATGATATACAAAAAGCAGTAGATTCTTTTGTAATATATGAAGCTACAATGGTACTTGGTGATGCTTTACTTAAATCTATGGAATCTCCAATAGGAGAAGTAGATAAACAAGAAGGTATTGTAGTAAGAGATAAGAAAGTTTATGATAAACCATATAAAATAACAGGATCTTTTATAGTTAGGGGTATGCAATCATCATTCCAACAAGATAAATAATTATGGAATTACAACAAAAAGCAAAAATATTAGTAGATTTTATCAATTTTTGTAAAGAATCTATGGAAATAACTAAGCTTCCTAAGATAAATTTTATAAAAAATAGAAGTTGGGTTGTACAAAATAGAACTTTTGGTCAATATATAAACGAACAACAATCTCTTGTGGTGTATATAGGTAATAGAAATCTAGCTGATATATGTAGAACACTAGCACATGAGTTATGTCATCATAGACAAAACGAATTAGGTATGCTAGATTCTCATTCTGGTGAGACTGGATCTCCAATAGAGAACGAAGCACATGAAGTTGCAGGAATAATAATGAGAGAATACGGTAAAGTACAACCACTAATATACGAAAATAAAAATATTTTTTTAGAGGTAATTGATTTATATAATATCGATAATTTTCCTAAAGGAGTAGAAATTAATATAACATCTGAAAGCCCAAAAAAATTTTTTGTTACTATAATATATAAAAATACAAAATACAAATTAACAGTTTTACCAACAAATCCAATAGAAGTCATTTTTGGTTTAGTTGATGAAAATAATGAATTAGACTCAATAAAACTAACTAATTCTCCATATTCACCATTAATTTTAGCTTGCATATTTTCATTATTAAAATATTGGTTAGATAAATATAATATAGAAGAATTTTTTTATAAAGTAGATGGTAATATGAGATATAAATTATATGATTTATATTTAAAAAAACACTTTAGAGAATATAATTTAGAAGGTGTAAAAGAATTTGGCACATTAAAATATGTTGTATGGAAAAAGAAATAATATTATCTTTTTTAAATATAAAAGAAGAAGACTTTTTTAATTTAGATTCATTAATTTTAATGTCAATATCAAAAAAAGATATTACAGAAGAAAATCTATACAATCTAGATGATTTTTTACTATTTAAAAAAATAGAACTTATTAAAAAAATAGAGTCTGTATTTAATATAGAAATAAAAGATGAGGATTTAGAAAATTTAATCACACTAAATGATATATTAAATATAATAAAACAAAAACAGTCATGTCAGAACAAAAATCGGTTTTAAAAAAGGAATTTAAATATATTTATTATAGATAAAGCTACTCGTCCTAGTTATTATCTATAAGAACTTATTGGCCAATTAAACTTTTAGAAGGACGAGCTCTAACTGTTTTTTTGGCCACTTTTATTTTTATGAACTACCAAAGAATCTATGACCAAATCATTGAAAGAGCAAAATCAGAAAATAGGCAAAAGGGAACTGGTATATATTATGAAAAACACCACATAATACCAAGATGTTTAGGAGGAAGTAATAATAAAGATAATTTAGTTTTTCTTACAGCTAGAGAACATTTCTTGTGTCATTGGTTATTACATGAGATATATCCAGATAATAATAGATTATTTTATGCTTTTAGGATGATGTGTAAAATGAAAAGCAAAAATAATATTTTTAGGTATATTCCTAGTTCAAGAATAGTAGAATATCAAAAATTAAAACATATAAGTATACTAAAAAATAAAGAACCTATAAATTTAAAAGGAGAAAAAAATGGTATGTATGGAAAAAAACATACAGAAAAAACAAAAATACTTTGGAAAATAAAAGGAAATAGATCTCATAAGGGAGAAAAAAATGGTATGTATGGCAAAAAAAGGACAAAAGAACAAAAATTAAACCAAAGTATAAAATTAAAAGGTAGAAAAAATCCATTTACAGAAAAACACAAATTAAATATATCTAAAAGTATGGTAGGTAAAATATCAAATAATAGAAAACCTATTCAAAATTTAGAGACATTAAAAATTTATGATTCAGTATCTCAAGCAGCAAAAATAAATAATACATATACAAAAAAGATAAGAGAATATATAAAATTAGGAACTTGGAAATATTTATAGTTTATGAAAAATAAAAGCATATTAAAAAAAGAATTTAAAAAATCTGATGTAACTAGACTTAGAAATCTTCTTACAGGAAATCAAGGAGATAGAACTCAAGTACAAGCTGGCTATGAAAAAAAGTCAGTAGAATATAAAGAAGGTGATGTTTGGGAAGAAAATGGTAAAACTTGGACAATAAAAAATGGTATCAAGCAAACTGTTACAAAAATGGATGAAATAAAGAAGATGGCTTATTTACCATTATGCTGTCCAAAGTGTAATAATCCTCTTAAAACAGATGTAGCAAATAGAAAAATGTATAAAATACATCAGATGTGCTTAAACTGCGTAGTTGATATGGAGCATGAAATAAAAAAAGCTGGTGGATATGAAGAATATGTAAAAAAACAACAAATAGCTAACAGAAACTTTGATTTAGAACAAGTAGAAGCAGCTATTGATGCTTGGTATAAAGAAAAAGATGTTTTTATTACTGAAGCCGGAGATGTTGAACATTGGCAAGGTGGAGATAAAACTGAAATATACCAAAAAATTAAAGAAGAATTAGCTAAAGCTAAAGCTGAGGATATTTATTAATAAATTATACTATAATGCCTTCAACGTCTAAATCACAGCAGCGTTTAATGGGAATGGTACATGCTGCCCAAACAGGACAGTTAAAAAATCCTTCTGCAAAAGTAAAAAAACTAGCAAAAACAATGACAAAGAAATCTGCAACAGACTTTGCATCTACAAAACATAAAGGTCTACCAACAAAAGTAAAAGAAACTATGGCTTATGATAACCAAATTGGATCTCCTTACGCCGTTAAAAGGGCTGATGATTCTTGTACTCCAGATAATATGGTATTTTCTTTTGACCCTGTTATGGGCGTACATAATACTGGCATTCAGCCTGATTCTGTTTACGGACTTTATCCTGATGAAAAAACTGCGCAATCAATTGCAGAAAAAGTATATAAAGAATACCAAGATAGCAAAGTAAAACTAGAAGAAAAGAAAGGGACAGTTACTACAAAACTCCAAAAGGCAATAGATAAGCTAGAAAAGCAAAGAAAGGACCATATGAAGATGGCAAAAGATAATCCTAAGGATGCTGGTACTCATAAATCTCATATAGAAGCTATAGAAACTAAGATTAAAGGATTGATGGATAAGCTAGAAAAAGTAGAAAAAGCAAAAAAGCCTATTGAAGAAAAAGAAGATTTTAAAAAAGAGTCTACTAACAAATAAAAAAATTTAAAATGAACCCAATAGTAGCAAAATTTATATCTACTCTTCTTGCTTCAAGAACTCAAGCCCATATATTTCATTGGCAAGTAGTAGATAGTTCATCTTATGCTGAACATAAAGCTTTACAAAACTATTATGAAGATATAATTGATCTGATAGATGACTTTGTTGAATCTTATCAAGGTAAATATGAAATATTGGTTGGATTCGAATCTCCAATGAATTTTAGAGAGGATAGAAATCCTTTAATATATTTTATGGGACTATGTCAATATGTTGAGGAAGTAAGAAAATCACTACCTCAAGACTCATATTTGCAAAATCAAGTAGATGAAATTGTAGCTTTAATACAAACAACTAAATATAAGTTAAAAAATCTTCATTAATGGATTGCTGCACAAGACAGGTAATATCACTAAATGAATCAGTAAATAGGCTTCTCTTATCAGAGGGCCTAAATTACCATTTAGAGAATGGTATAGATTTAAATGAGAACATATATAGACCACAATCTATAAGTTTTGTATCTTTATTTACAGAAGCTAGATCTCTTTATGAAAAAAATCTATTAGAACTATCAGAACAAGATAGTTGGTATTTTGATAATACAGAATTAGGTAAATTTGGAGAATATAAAGGAATAAAAGTACCTTTAGACTATCCAATGACAATAGACTTTTTATTAGAAGTAAAGAAAAAAGCTAAAAAGAAAAACCCTGAATTGAATAAACCAAAAAGAGGTGGAAGTAAAAAGTTCTACGTTTATGTTAGAAATCCAAAAACAGGTGGCATAAAAAAAGTTTCTTTTGGTGATACTACAGGATTAAAAGCAAAAATAAATGACCCAAAAGCAAGGAAGAGTTTTGCTGCTCGTCATAAGTGTGCTCAAGCAAAAGATAAGACTAGTGCTCGTTATTGGTCGTGTAGACTTCCAAAATTTGCAAGTTTGTTGGGATTAAAAAGTAATTTTACTGGGTATTGGTAAATTTTGTAGTTTACTTAGGTACGCATATATTTATTCAAAAAATAATATGCAAATATATAAAATAACAAATTCTATAAATGGAAAAATTTATATTGGTAAAGATGAATTTGATAATCCATTATATTTTGGATCTGGAAAATTAATAAAAAGAGCCATAAAAAAGTATGGTTTAGATAACTTTACAAAAGAAATATTAGAAGATAATATAAAAGATAAAAAATTATTAGAAGAATTAGAAATTTTTTGGATAAAAAAACTAAATTCTACAGACATAAATATTGGGTATAATATATGCAGTGGTGGTAACGGAGGCGATACAATAACAAATAACCCAAATAAAGAATTAATAATAGAAAAAATAAAAAATTCTAATAAAGGTAGGGTATTTACAGAAGAACATAAAAAGAAATTAAGAAAGAATCATAATAGTAAAAATCCTGAAGTTATAAAGAAAATATCAGATAAATTAAAAGGAAAGAAAAAAACTACTAGTCATAAAGAAAAAATTTCTAAATCTATATCAGATTATCATAAAAAAAACGGAGGAAATTTAAATTTTAAAGGAACTAATAATCCAATGAAAAAATTTAAATACGTTTGGTATAGTAATGAATTAACAAATAAAAGTATAAGATTAAAAATTATAGATCCTATACCAGAAGGCTTTGTAAAAGGTAGACTAAATTTAAGAGGAGATAATAATCCTATGAGAAACAAAAATCAAATTTCACAGGATATTGGTAAACTATGATAAGTTTAAAAAATATATTAGAATCAATGAACCCTAACATATATAAAGTTCAGGGAAAACTTGTAGTAAATACAGAAGATAGATCTTTAACAGATATACTTTCAGATATTCGTGCTATACCAGGAATAACAATTGTAACAACAAGAAATATAGATGCTGATGAAGAATCTAAAGAAAAAAGACACGTTGTTACTTTAAGTCTAAAAATAGATCCAGCTCCATTTAAACCATTTAATAAGAATTCATTTAAAAAAATACTACTACAAATTAAACATGTTCCTTCTGTATTGACTGCTAAATTTACATCTAATCCAACAACAATATGATAAGTTTTTCTGATATAGGACTAGAACAAGAATTTGCTAAGCTTCTTCAACCAAAATTTAAGGAGCATGTAGTATATTCTGATCCATATGCTAGAGCATTTTTACAAGAAGCTCCTATAAAAAAGCTAAGAGTATTTGATTTTGATGATACTCTTGTTCATGTAAAAGCAATGATAGGAATAACTCACAAAGATGGATCAAAAGAAAAACTAACTCCTGCAGAATATGCAGTATATGATCCCCAACCTGGAGATAAATTTGACTTTAAAGAGTTTAGTTCTATTATAAAAAATGCAAATCCTATAAGTAGGAATATAAAAAGATTAAAGGATGCTTTAGAAGATCCAAATACAAAAACAACCATATTAACTGCTAGACTTTTAGGTTATCCAATAAAAAAGTATTTAAAAGATAACTTTGGAATTAGTCCTTATGTTATAGGATTAGGATCTTCAAATCCTCAAGACAAAGCCGATTGGATAGAAAGTCAAATAAAAAAAGGCTATAATGATATAGAATTTTTAGATGACTCACCAAAAAATATAGAAGCTGTAAATAAATTAAAAACAGAATACCCAAATATTAAATTATATACTGAATTAGTAAAATAAACCAACTATGGACTTAACAAAACTTAAAGGACACATTCCAGATGCAGTAATTGCACAATTACCTGACACAATTGAAAAATTTGAATTAAACACACCGCTTCGTTTAGCCCACTTTTTAGCTCAAGCTGGTCATGAATCTGCACAATTTAAAGCAGTAAATGAAAACTTAAATTATGGAGCAAAAGGACTACGTAGTATATTTGGTAAGTATTTTCCTGATGACAAAAAAGCTTTATTGTACGAAAGAAAACCAGAAAAAATAGCTAATCTTGTATATGGTGGTAGAATGGGTAATGGTCCTGAAGCAACAGGTGAAGGTTACAAATTCCGTGGTAGAGGCTACATACAATTAACAGGTAAAGATAACTATACAGCCTTTAGTAAAGCAATAAATGAAGACTGTGTTGCTAATCCAGATTTAGTAGCTACAAAATACCCTTTAGCATCTGCTGCATGGTTCTTTCATAAAAATGGTTTACATAAGATAGCTGATGAAGGTGCAACAGAAGCAGTAGTAACAAAAGTGACAAAAAGAGTTAATGGTGGAACTATTGGTTTAGAAGCAAGAATAAAAGAATTTAAACAATTTTATTCTCTTTTATCTTAGAGACCTATTATAAAGTGTAATCTAATATATTTATAATTATATGGATTACAAAAAAATATATAATTCTCTAATGAATAGTAGATTAGAGATAAAAGAAGAAAGAATAAAAGCTAAAAAACTTGGGAATTATTTTGAAGGTCATCATATAATACCTAAATCAAAAGGTGGTTCTGGAGTTAGTACTAGACCTAAAAATAATAAAAACATTGTTTTATTAACTGCTAGAGAGCATTTTTTGGCACATTGGCTTCTTTGGAGAATTTATAAAGATAGAGCAACAGCACTAGCTTTCCATAAAATGATGTCAACAACAAAAAATCAAGAGAGAATTAAAAATTCTAGAGCTTATGAAGAAGCTAGAGTAGCTTTTAGAGACACAAATAAAGGGAATCAATATGGAAAAGGAGTAAAAAAAATTATATCTGAAGAACAAAAAAGAAATCATAGTAAGTTAATGAAAGGTAGATATATTGGAGAAAAAAACCCTTTTTTTGGTAAAAAACACAGTATAGAAACAATAGAAAAATTAAAAAAACCTAAATCTGAAGAAACAAAAAACAAGTTAAGAGAAATAATAAAAAATAAAGAAAAATTACAGTGTCCAAATTGTAAATTATTTTTTGATGAAAGAAATGCTAAAAGATGGCATTTTAATAATTGTAAATTACTACTAAAATAAATTTTTTATTTTAAATTCCAATATTTATTTTTGCATTAAATAATAGGTTATCGAATTTAAAATTTTAAACAGAAACCTATGAACAAATCACTAATGCCTGTATCATTTAAAGATTTTGTAAAAGAACCAGTAAAAGCAGTATTATTTTTAGCTCTCCTTTCTATTGGGTATCTTTACGTAGATAATAAAATGAATTATAGTAAACAAATAGAAGTACAAAATACAAAAATAGAAAAATTAGAAGTAAAAATAGATGAATTAACTATCCAATTAAGAAAATCAGATAGTGCATTATCAGCTGCATCATCAAAAATAGCAGTACTTCAAGAATTAGGAAAAATAAAATAAAAATGAAACAACTATATATAGTAATTTTAGCTCTATTTATATTTTCTTGCACTAATAAAGATTATGTAGAAAATAATAATAAAGAACAATATTCAGTTTTAGATTCAGTAGTAAGCAATAGTAAGAATAATATTCAAGTTGTTGCAAAACAGTCTCAAAAAAGTGACTCTGTTATTACAAATAAGATAATTAAAACTGTTACGAAAATTGAGTCTTTGAACCAAGAAGTAACAATTTTAAAAAAAGAGAATCATGCTATCAAAACTGAAAACAACATGCTTAAAGATAAGCTTAATAGTATCAATGATACTGGTAAACCATATAAGCTATTGCCAATATCCAACAACTAAAATAATAAATGGAGATAGTGTAATAGTACTGACTATTGAACAAGGTGATAATATAAACACTAGTTTTTTAAGTCTAAAAAAAGAATTAAGTAATACCCAAATAAAAAATAGTAATTTATTAGATAGTTTATGTTTAGTTAAACATGATTTGAATAAAGAAAAACGTAAATTAGATAGTTTACAAAAAAATTTTTTATTATTGCATAGTAACACCCTCTATATGAATCACAAAGTAGAATTGTATAAAGAGGAAATAAAACAAAAAAACAAAGAAAAAAGTGGATTACAAACATTTGCTATTATCACACTAGTATTTGCTTGGACATCTCTAGTCTTTGGATTGTTAACTAAATAAATCCAATATGGAAATTGACAGTTGTAAATCAAATGAAAACTTGGAATCAAACCCTGAAAGAAAACCTAGCGACGACGAGCCTGATGTTAGCACTATTTTTCAATCCATTCGGATTCGATATAGTTCAATATTCCCTAATCGAATGGTCAGGAAATTTATGGACCGCCAATGCGATTTTGTATTGTATTGCGGCACTTTTTTTTGGTTGTTATATCTTATTACGTCATAATATAAAAAAGAAAAAATGATAAAATTAGTAGATTTACTTTTAGAAGTAAAAAAGCCGCAAGTTATGAACAAAAAAGAATTTATGAAGTCTATTTTAGATAATCTATCTAAAAGAGGCTACCAAGCAAAAACTGAATCTAAAATAGGTCCTCATATTAGAACAAATATAACAGGGGACGATGAATCTGTTAAAAAAGAATTATCTTCTATTATAAAAGATATAGGATTTAAATCTAATATAACAGTTATTAATCCCAAAGAAAAAGGCGCATATTCAGGTTCATTTAAAACATACTTAATAGATATTGATGGATCAGAAAAAATAGTTGTTGTTAATGCTTTAAAAAAAGGAGCAACAATTAGAGCTAAATCTTTAACACCAACAAATTTAGGTTTAGTAGGTAAAACATATACAAATTTACAATCTTTAAGGAGTGATATTGAAGCAAATGTAGGTGCTATTAATAAAGATGCTGTATTATCAATATTTGATGAAGTTGTAATAAAATCAAAAAAAGGAACTGGAGAAATAGACTCTAATTTTAATGAAACTATAGTTTTAGACAAAACTACTATTGAAAAGTTATCTGGTTTAGTATCTCAAGATATAGATGCAATAGCAAATGATTTTGGAGAAGTGTTAGGATCGGTGGTTTTATCTAAAAAGTTTAAAAAAATGGATTTACAATTTCCTTCTGGTAATGCGGCTCTAATAGATTTTATTATTAATGGATATAAAGTATCATCAAAAAATAAAGGAGGTGCTGCAGCATCATTAACAGATGCTATAAATCAAATAGAACCAGATAGTTTAGTTTTAGATGAATTGTATCGTATTTTAGATCCATTAACAGATAAAAAATTAAAAACTAGTGATAAATGGATAGAGATAGCTAAAAATCTAGAATTAGAAGGATTAGAAGTACTTAGTAAGATAACAAAAATTCCAATAGAGAGTCTTACTGCTGAGTCTATCAATAATTATATAACTAAAAAAGGATTAGATAAAGCATATACTTCATTTAAACCTTTTTATGATTTTGTAAAATCAACTCCTACAAAAGATAAGGAGTATAACCCAAAAAAATATTATGGGCTTATAGTAGGACCTTTATCTAAATATGTAGCAGATGAAATGAATAAAAATCAAGCTTATACAAAAGCACTAAAAGAACTAATATCTAAATACGATATTAAACAACTATATTTAGATGTAAAATTACAAAAAGGAACTATGAATTTTTATATAAAAGCTTTTTCAGATCCAGCAAATAAATTTGTTTTTGAAGGAGGTCTATCAGCAAATAATCCAGATAATAAAAATATTTCATTTAAATTAAAATGATAAGTTTAATACAAATATTAAAAGAGGGTTACAAAGGACAAGGTCCTTATGAACAACCCAGCAATCATAAGCCATTCATGTATAGCAAGGATGGCTTTAATTGTTCTAATTGTGAATACTATGCAAATAGAGATGGAAAGCATATCTGTAATAGCGAATACTTCCAACAATGGTATGGTTCAGAAGTTATGGATATAGAAGATCCAACTAAATGGTGTAGTGATTGGTTCCAACCAAAAGAGTCTTAATGAAACCTTATAAGGACATAAAAATAGAAAACTCTTTTATAATAAGAGAGTTTGATGAAAACATAGATCCTACAGAACTAATGTGGCATAGAGATGCTGAAGATAGAATCATACAGGCTATAGATGAAACAGATTGGAAAGTACAACTAGATGGACAGTTACCAATTTCTATGAATAACCAGATATTTATTCCAAAGGGTATGTGGCATAGAGCAATAAAAGGTACTAGTACTTTAAAAGTAAAAATAATAAAATGCATATAAAGCTAATAGATCTATTAAAAGAAGTAGAAAGGACTAAATCAGGAAAAAAAGTAAATCCTGCCTACCTTACAAAAAATAAGGCTGCTATGAAAAGAGAGATAGATCGAGTAGCAAAATTAAAATCAGATGATCCATCTGCTTACGGTAAATGGGAAGCTGATTATGCAGATAAGGCTAAGAAAAAAAAGTATAAAACTAAAAAATCTGCTGCTACTAAAGCTTACGAAAAAAGATTTGGAAAAAAATGAATCTAATATCTATACTAAAAGAGATATTATCTGAAAAACATTCAGAAAAAGTAGAAAAGGCTTTAGCAAATAAAGCTAAAGCTACAGGTATTTCTAAAACAGTACTAAGGCAAGTATATGATAAGGGACTTGCTGCATGGAAAACAGGACATAGACCTGGAGTACCACAACACCAGTGGGCAATGGGAAGAGTCAATAGCTTTGTAACAGGAAAAGGAAAAGCTAGAAGTGTTGATAAAGCGTTATGGAAAAAAGCAAAAAAGAGCAAAAAGAAATGATAAGCCTTATACAAATAATAGAGTCTGAAAATCCTGAACAACAGTATATCAGGTTTGGTAATGAGGAAAGACCTCTTACAACTATGCCATCTTTAAGAGGTGGCGATATTAGGTCTATGCAATTAGATAATCCTAAGAAAAAGAAAAAACCATCTTTAAATTCAATATATAAGGAAGTTGTAAAAGAACAAGAAGAAGGTGAAAATACTCCAGAAGGATTTAAAGAAGATCCTATGGGATATATACTAAAAAGATATAAAAAATTATATGCTCAATTAGAGAGATTAATGGGTGAAGGATTTGAAGAGTATCTAGAAGGTGTATTTATTACATCAGGAAAACCTACTACATTTAAAATACTATTTAAAAATAAGCAATACTTCTTTATGACTTATATGGGTAAAGGAATATACGAAGCTACTGTTTTAGGTAAAAGATATTATCTTTCTAATTTAGGAGATATACAAAGAGCTACAATGGCAATATCTCGTATTTTAAGATTTGGTCCAGATTTACCTGTAAAAGGACCTGAACAAGAAGAAGGCGCTAAACAAGAAGAAGAATCAGAAGAAATTTCTGAACCAACAGAAACACCTGAAGAAGAAACAACTTAAGTACTATAAAAATAAACTTTAATATTAAAAATAATTATTATATATTACAATATGTTACGAACAATAAAAACAGCCTGTGGACATACTATAGAAGTCATAGATATTCCAGGTAGAAATTTATTGCCACACTCAATTACTGGACCAGCTTTTATTTATCCAGATAAGAAAGAAGAGTATTATATTTACGGAATAAAATACAGTAAAGCTGATTGGATTTCTTTAGTAAAACCTCCAAAAATAAGATCAGAGGAAATATCTATTTTATCAGGAGAATAAAAGGAGTATTTATGGAAGAACAATCTAAACAACAACCAGCAGCTCAACAATCTTTAAAAGAAAGAATAAGAGAGGAGTTTACTAAATGTGCTCTTGATCCTATTTATTTCATGAAAAAGTATTATATGATTCAGCATCCTCAAAGAGGTAGGATGTTGTTTAATTTATATCCATTTCAAGAAAAAGTACTTCAAATATTTGAAAAAGATCAAAGTTGTATAATAAATAAATCTAGGCAGTTAGGTATATCTACTTTAGTATCTGCTTATTCTCTTTGGTTAATGCTATTTAGAAAAGATAAAAACGTCTTAGTAGTAGCAACAAAACAAGAGACAGCAAAAAACATGGTAACAAAAGTTAGATTTGCTTACCAAAATTTGCCTACATGGTTAAAAATAGGCGCTTCAGAAGATAATAGACTTAGTTTAAGATTATCTAATGGATCTCAAATAAAAGCTATTTCTGGTGCTAGTGACTCTGCTCGTTCTGAAGCAGTATCTCTTCTTGTAATGGATGAAGCTGCGTTTATTGATAATGCAGAAGAATTGTTTACATCAGCTCAACAAACATTGGCTACTGGTGGTAAATGTATAGCATTATCTACACCAAATGGTATGGGTAATTGGTTTCATACTACCTATACAAAAGCTCAGAAAAAACAAAATAGTTTTTTACCTATATCTCTTCCATGGACAGTACACCCTGAAAGAAATCAGGCATGGAGAGATCAACAAGATAAAGATCTTGGAGTTAGAAATGCAGCTCAAGAATGTGATTGTGACTTTGCTACTTCAGGTAATACTGTTATTGATCCTATGATTCTTAAGTTCTATGAAGATAATATGATTATAGAACCTTTAGAACGTAGAGGATTAGATAGATCATTATGGATATGGGAATATCCTACTCCAATGAAATACTATGCATTAATAGCAGACGTTGCCAGAGGTGATGGTTCTGACTATTCAGCATTTCAAATAATAGATACAGAAACACTGACTCAAGTAGCTGAATTTCAAGCCCAAGTAGATACTAGAGAATACGCTAACATAATACTGGCTGCTGCTGCAGAATACAATAATGCTTTAGTAGTAGTAGAAAATGCGAATATAGGTTGGGACGTAATACAGTCTGTAATAGACAGAGGTTATACAAATATTTATTATTCATACAAAGTTAGTAATGACGCCGACTTTGAACAATATATGAGTAAGTATAATAGAGGTGATGGTCTAGTTCCAGGTTTTACAACAAACCAAAAAACACGACCTTTAGTAATAGAAAGACTAAGAGACTTTATAGAAAGTAAAATAGTTACTATAAGATCGATTAGACTTTTAGAAGAGCTAAGAGCTTTTATATGGAAAAATGGTAAAGCTCAAGCTAGACCTGGATTTAATGATGACTTAGTAATGGCATTTGCTATAGCTATGTATCTCAGAGAATCCTCTTTAAGATTTAAAAAAACAGCTGATAGTTTAACTCATGCAAGCTTAGATAGCTTCACAAAAACAAGCTCACCAGCTCAACAAATACAAACATCATTTGGTCAAAATCCCTGGTCTATGGAATATACAACCATACAAGGACAAGAACAAATGGATTTAAGATGGCTAATATAAAATAAACATACATGGCACAAAATGAACAAATGCTACAAAAGCCTCAAGAGAATTTATTTTCTGCATTAAGAAGGCTTTTTTCCACAGACGTTATAATACGTAGTGATGGTGACAGTTCTTTAACTGTTATAGATACAGATGGTATACAACAGAATGGTGTAATACAAACAAACTCTCTTATAGATCGCTTTCATAAAGTATATACTACATCAACTGCTTATGGTGTTAATTTAAATTTAGCACAAAACTTCCAATCTGCAAGAGTACAAATATATGCAGATTATGATGCTATGGATGTTGATGCTATAGTAGGTTCTGCATTAGATATTATCGCAGATGAATGTACATTGAAAAATGAACAAGGACAAATTTTACAAATAAAATCATCAGATGAAAATATACAAAACTTACTAGAAAACTTATTTTACTCTGTTATGAATATAGAGTTTAATTTGTGGGCTTGGATAAGAAATATGTGTAAGTACGGTGATTTCTTCTTAAAATTAGAAATAGCTGAAAAGTATGGTGTATATAATGTTATTCCATTCTCAGCATATAATATAGTTCGTCAAGAAGGATATAATCCTAAAAATCCTAATGAAGTAAGATTTAAATTTGATCCTACAGCAGCAATCAGCTCAACAATGGGATATACATCTGCATTTAATAATCAAGATGCTGGTGTTTGGTTTGATAACTATGAAATGGCACATTTCCGTCTTATAGGTGATGTTAACTATCTTCCTTATGGACGTTCGTATCTTGAACCAGCAAGGAAGTTGTTCAAGCAATATACATTGATAGAAGATGCAATGTTAATACATCGTATTGTTCGTGCTCCTGAACGTCGTATATTCTATGTTAATGTTGGTGCAATTCCACCAAATGAAGTAGAGAACTATGTGCAGAAGATGATAAATAAAATGAAGAAGACTCCATTAATGGATCCTCAAACAGGTCAATATAATCTTAAATATAATCAACAGAATCTGTTAGAAGACTTCTTTATTCCTGTTCGTGGTAATGATACATCTACTCGTATAGATACAGCAAAAGGTCTTGAGTATAATGGTATAGAAGACGTGCAATATTTTAGAGATAAATTATTTGCTGCATTAAAGATACCTAAAGCTTTCATGGGGTATGAAAAAGATCTGACAGGTAAAGCAACATTAGCAGCAGAAGATATACGTTTTGCTAGAACAGTAGAAAGAATACAAAAAATTATTGTTTCTGAATTAAAGAAGATAGCTTTAGTTCACTTATATGCTCATGGATATACAGATGATTCTATAGCTAATTTTAGCTTATCTCTTACTAATCCATCTATAATATACGACCAAGAAAGATTGGCTATTATGAAAGAAAAGTTGGATTTAGCTGCAGGTGCTATTGATAATGCGCTACTTCCAAAAGAATATCTTTGGGAACATGTATTCCATTTATCTCCAGATTCTTTTGGAGAATTAGAAGATATGATTGCAGAAGATCAAAAGAAAAAGTTCAGGTATAAGCAAATAGCAGAAGAAGGAAATGATCCTGTAGAATCTGGTAAAGCATATGGTACTCCACACCAAATAGCATCATTGTATGGAGGTTCTGGTAAAATAGAAACTCTTCCTGGATATGATGAAACTAAACCAGGTGAAGAAAGAAAATTACCAGGCCGTCCTCAAGTACATCCTTCAATAATGGGTACAGATAAAGATCCTTTTGGAAGAGATCGATATGGTTCTAAAGAATGGAGAAATAAAGAAGATAGCGGAGAAGATAAAATGGGTTTAACTTTTAAAGGTGGTGCAATGAATATGGAAAATTCAATGGACATTTATCTTCAAAATAAAGACTCTTTAAAAAATATGGCAAAAAAGAAATTTACAACAAAGGTAAATCTTTTTGAAGCAGAAACAAATATTTTAAGCGAAGATAATATAAAACCTGATTCTGAATAATATTTTATATATTTATTAGTAGGATATACATACAAAATGGCATTTATAAAACACAGTAAGTATCGTAACTCTGGTATTTTATTTGAACTGTTAGTAAGACAAGTTACTGCAGATTTAATACAAAACCAAGAATCAAAGGCGGTAAAAATACTAAAAAAGTATTTTACAAATACAGAATTAGGCGCAGAATATTCTTTATATAGTAGTCTAGTTTCTAGCCCAAAATTATCTGAATCTAAGGCAGATCTTCTTATTTCTACAATATTAGAACAGTATAAAAAATTAGACTTTGAAAAATTAGAAAAACAAAAGTTTAATTTAATAAAAGAAATAAAAAAGAATTATGATTTAAATGAATTCTTTAAAGCTAAAATAGATAACTATAAAATATACGCTTCTATATACACTATTTTAGAATCCCATAAAAATCCTAAATCTGATATACAGCAAATATTTTCTAATAAAATAAACCTATTAGAACATATAACAAAAGAGCCAATAACAGATAAGTCAGCCCCTAAAGCTATCATCGAAGACTTAATGAAAGAAGATAAGGAAATTAGAATCCTTGCTTATAAAATACTAGTAGAAAAGTTTAATAGTAAATACGAAATATTGTCTGAAAGACAGAGAGAAGTATTAAAAAACTATATAGCTAGTATATCAGATACAACAAACCTTACTATATATTTGAATGAACAAATAACTACAATCAAAAAAGACCTTTCTAAATTAGTAGATGGTATAAAAGATCCAGTAGCAAAAATTAAAGTTCAAGAAGTAGTTAAGTTTTTAAAACCAATTAAAGAGAATAAAGCCATAAAAGACGAAACTTTAACTGGAATACTACAATTCTTAGATTTAATAAAAGAATTAGAAGAAGCAAACTAGACCATGAGTATACAATTTGATACACAAAGACTTAGAGAAGAATTAGAAAATTGGACTGATGAGGATGAAAAAGCCTTACAAGACATGACTAATTCTATAATGAAAGCAATTAAATCTGGACACATTGATTCTACTGAAGCTAAAAACATAGTAGATCAAATGTTTTCTCAAGAAGTTGAAGAACAATCTACATCTTCAGCTGCAGGAGCATATTTACCGTCTTTACATGCATCAGAAAAAAAATATAAAGGTCCAGAAATGAAAGAGGCTTCAGCTGCCGATGTAGCAAGCAAATTTGATTTCCCTATTGGATCAGTAACAACTGGTGATGGTAAAGTAATTACTGTACAAGATGCAAAAAAAGGAATTACTATATACTATAAAGGCTTTCCTGTAAAAGTAAAGTCTATATATGAAAAAGGTGGAAAAAAATACATTAGAGCTCATAGTGAAGAAGAAAACGAAACTATTAATGATGTAGCATCTAGATTTAAATCTCAACCACCAAAAACAACAGAAGTAAAAGACGTAGAACCAAAATTAGCTGCAGGAAAAATAAAAAAGAATGTAGCAGTAAAAGATTTTGGTTACAAGCCAGCCCCTTCTATCCCTAATAGAAAATCTGATATGATAGATTATAAAGATTTGTGGGAACAATCTTTAAATGAAAGCTATGCCAGATTTAGAAATGAAACAAAAAATAGGACAAAAGAACAACAACTTCATGAGGCATTAAAAACTCTAAAAAAGAATTTGTCTAAAATAAATACTATGTTTGAGTATGTTAAAAAACTAAAAGCTGATCTTGGAGAAATAAAAGAGAGCAAGCACTCAAATAAAATAGTAGAACAAATAACAGAAAAAATAAAATCTATTTACGTTAAAGCCAAAACTTTGTAACAAATGGCAAAGGTATCAACAAGATCAGAATCTAGAAAAGTAACTTTTGGAGCAAGAAAAAAAGGATCAGCAAAAAAATCTTATAATAAACACACTCCAAAACCAAAAAAATATAGAGGACAAGGCAAATAAAACTATACAAATGACAACAGCAGATTTATATAAACAACATCAATCAGGTAAAATATCAAAAGAAAGATTTTTACAAGAAGTTCGTAGAGATCAAAATTTACCTTTTATAACAAATCTAACTTCATACAGTGATGCTATAAAAATACTAAAAAATAAAAGCATCATTAAAGAATCTATAGATAGTCAAGAACAGACTGCTATGATTTTAGATAGAATGAATCCCTATATAGTAAAAAGAGCTGTAGAATTTGAACTAGATAAGATGTCAGAGATTTCTGATGAAAACTACGAAAAAGCTAGAGCAAAAGTAGCAAAAACACTATCTAAAAATAGTCATGCTTACGATGACTTACTTATATCTAATAGTAAGCAAGTAGAGAAAAAAGATACTTCTTTAGAAATGTCAGATGTAAAAAAAGACAATAAAGTTGACAAACCTAATGAAATGAAAAAGATGAAAGGTGTTGAAAAGCCAAAAGCTAACACTAAAACATCTAAAAAAGAAAATAAAAAAGGAAATCCTAAAGGAGTTAAACACATGACTTACGATGCTAAAAAAGCTAAAGGCATTAAAAAAGTAATGGAAAAAACTGGGAAAGAAAAAATTCTTGAGGCTATAACATCCGTATTAAAAGAAGACAATCATAATACTTATGGTTTAGGTCAAACAGTTCCAACCCCTGATGGTGAAGGTATAGTTAAAGAAATTGTAGGTGGAACTCTTACAGTAGAATTACAAAACGGTAAAACAAAAGATTACCAAATGAATGTAATTACTCACATGAAAGAAAACCCAACTAAAACAGAAGATCCAGTATTACAAGAACCTAAAAAAGAAAATAAATCTAGTTTACTAAATAAACTAAAAGAAATAGTAAAAAAGATTAAAATGCAAAAAGAAGCATTTGCTCTAAAAGATAAAGCTGGTAATGTACAATATGCAAAAGACAATACTGAAGCATCAGATATACAAAATAAAGCAAAAGCAAAAGGTGTAACACTAACAAAAACATCTGTATAATGTCAAAACAACTTTTAATAGAACACTCTTTTTTTAAACCTATAACTTCTATAAATGAAGGTATACGAAATACTAACGGCAACCTAGTTGTTGTAGGTAAAGTATCTTCTGCAGATAAACCAAATGCAAATAGAAGAGTTTATCCATACGATATATTATTTGAACAAGTAAAAAAGTATATTGATGGACCAATAAAAGAAAGAAGAGCGTACGGAGAATTAGACCATCCAGATGTATCTGTAATAAACTTAAAAAATGTTTGTCATAATATAGTAGATTTATGGTGGGAAGGCAAAGATGTTTATGGAAGAATAGAGATATTACCAACACCATCAGGAAATATACTTAAAACATTATTTGAAAATAATCTTTCTGTAGGAATATCTTCTCGTGCTATGGGAACAGTAACTCCAATCGGTGAAGGATTAGTACAAGTAGAAGAAGATCTAGACTTAATAGGTTGGGATTTTGTTTCTCAACCATCTAATTTTGGTTCTTATATGAAACCAGAATCTAAATCAGGACTAAAAGAGTCTTTTGATTATTCTATACAACACGCAGATAAGTATGCAAAAGCAAATAGACTGGTGTCGGACATCATCTGTACTATGTCTGGTCAGTGTTGTATTTCATAATATTTTATAAAAAAATAAAAAATTTTTTTTAGTATGCCGCATTTTACACAAAGTGCGGTATATTTATTTTCAGATGAATCATTTTTAGTATGATTCTATATAACGCATTTTTTATATTGCCTCCAATATCCCACCAATAGGCAATTACACACCAAAGTAAAACTAGGTAACAACAATGAACAAAAACATTTATCAGGAAGCTATTGCTGATGCAAAAGCCGTAAGAGCTAGCGCTATGGCAAACGCAAAAGCAGCTATCCAAGAAGCATTCGAACCTAAGCTCAAAGAAATGATAAAAAAGAGCATAGAAGAAGCTGAAGAAGAAGAAATGGACGAAGCTATGAAACATTCTGCAGAAGAAATGGACGAAGCTTACGACGAAATGGAAGAAGAAACTATATCTGAAGAAGATATGGAAGAAGCAAGCGAACTAGATGAAGAAGCTTTAGATGAAATCTTAGCTGAACTTGAAGGTTTAGACGAAGAAGAAACTGAAGAAATGGACGAAGCCAAAGAAGACGGACTCGATGAAGCTAAAGAAGAATTAGAAGAAGAGTACGAAGAAATGGAAGAAGCCGAAGAAGAGGAAGAAGAAACTGAAGAAGTTGAAGATGAAGAAACTGAAGAAGATGAAACAGAATCTGAAGAAGATTTAAAAGTTGTCGATATAACTCTAGGTGATCTTGTTGATGCTATTAAAGCTGCAATGGCAGGAGAACAAACAACTATGGGCGATATGGAAACAGGAGAAGCTTCTGAAGATGAAATCTCTCTTGATGAAATTCTTGCAGAATTAGAAGAAACTGAAGAAATGGAAGAAGCTAAAGAAGAGATGGATGAAGCTAAAAAGAAACACTCAAAAGAAGAAGATGAACTAGATGAAGCTAAGAAAACAATTGCTGCGCTTCAAACAGAACTTAATGAAATTAATCTTTTGAATGCTAAGCTTCTTTACATGAACAAAATCTTCAAGAGCAAGACTTTGACAGAATCTCAAAAAGTAAAAGTTCTTAATGCATTTGATCGTGCAACATCGGTTAAAGAAGTTAAAAATACTTACGAAACTCTGAATGAATCATTCTCAGTTAAGAAAACAAGTTTAAAAGAATCAGTTGGATTCGCATCTAAACCATCTGGAATGGCTCCTAAAGCAAACACTGTAGAAGCAGATCCTTTTGTTGTAAGAATGCAACAACTTGCTGGTCTTTAAATAATTAAATAATTAAAAAAAACAAAAAAACAATGGCAAACTTAGTGCAAAACCTTTTAAACGAATCAGCTGAACATGCTTATACTAGCCAGCTGAGCGTATCTCAAAGACTGGTTAAGAAGTGGACTCCTTCTGGTCTTTTGAAAAATCTGGATGGCTATGATAAAAATAACATGGCTGTAATCCTGGAAAACCAATCACGTCAATTGGTACAAGAAAACAATACTACTGGTGGAGCTGGTACTCCTCAAGGTACTTGGACTGGTAACAATGGTGAACAATGGGCTGGTGTAGCTCTTCCGTTAGTTCGTAAGATCTTCGGTCAAATTGCTGCAAAAGAGTTCGTTTCTGTTCAACCAATGAACTTACCTGCAGGTCTGGTATTCTATCTTGATTTCCAATATGGTAATGGTACAAATAATGACTTTAGTCAAAATGCATCTATTTACGGTACTCCTTCAGCTAACTTCGGTAATGCTGCTGCTGGTGGTCTTTATGGCGCAGGTCGTTTCAACTACTCTCTGAACTTGTTCAGTGCATCAGGTGTAACTGCTACAGCTACTTCTGCATCATTTGCTGAAATTAATTTTGACTCAACTTATAGTGCATCTATGGCTGCAGGTCAAATTAAGAAACTGGCTGTTGCTACTAGCTCTTTAGATGCTTTGAATGTTAATGGTATTCGTGCTTTTAATATCACAAGTGGTTCTACTATAACTGTAGATAAAAACTTACCAGCATTTACTCAAATCAACGGTGGTAACATCGAATTCTTTGTAACTGCATCTACAGCTGAAATTGCAACATTGAATGCTTTCCTTGTTCAGTATAACAAGCAAACTGATTTCAATGCTCGTGGTGATTTCGAAGCTGATCGTAGCAATGTTTCTGTGCCAAACGCTTATTCTGCAACTAACATTGTAATCCCTGAGATCAATGTTCAGATGAAGAACCAAACTGTGTCTGCAAAGACTCGTAAGCTGAAAGCACAATGGACTCCTGAATTCGCTCAAGACTTGAATGCTTATCACTCACTGGATGCTGAAGCTGAATTGACTGGTATGCTTTCTGAGTATATCTCTCTTGAGATCGATCTGGAAATCCTGGATATGTTAATGCAAAATGCACCGAATGTAGAATACTGGTCAGCTAAAGTTGGTAACCAAATCAACGCAGCAGGAACAGGATTTGATTCAAACACATCTGGTGTATACTACACACAAATGAGCTGGTTCCAAACAATCGGTATCAAACTGCAAAAAATCTCTAACATCATCCACCAACGTACTTTACGTGGCGGTGCTAACTTCATGGTAGTTTCTCCTGCTGTTGCTACAATCCTTGAATCAATCCCTGGATTCGCAGCTGATACAGACGGTGCAGCAGACACAATGAAGTACGCTTTCGGTGTACAAAAGATCGGTCAGTTGAATAGCCGTTATAAAGTGTACAAGAACCCATACATGACTGAAAATGTTATCCTGATGGGCTTCCGTGGTACTCAATTCTTGGAATGTGGTGCAGTTTACTCTCCATACGTACCTCTGATCATGACTCCACTTGTGTACGATCCTAATACGTTCGTACCACGTAAAGGTATCATGACTCGTTACGCAATGACAATGTTGCGTCCAGAGTTCTATGGTCTGGTAGTAGTATCTGACCTGAATATTGTCTAAGTTAATATAACTTTAGCATAATAAAGAGCCCAACTTCGGTTGGGCTTTTTTATTTTAACTATATTTTCTACATATTTATATAAAATAAAACTCATGTCAGAAACTAAAGAAGTTGTAAAAAAACCAAAGAATCCAATTAGGTTTGCAGTCCCTTTAAATCAAGAACAAAAAGAAGCAAAATCAGTAATATTAGATAATACTATAACAGTTTTAAAAGGTCAAGCAGGTTCTGGTAAATCTATGTTAGCTGCACAAGTAGCATTAGACATGCTATTTAAAAAAGATGTAGAAAAAATAATACTAACTAGACCAGCAGTAACTTCTGGAGAAGATATAGGTTTTTTACCTGGTGACAAAGACGCAAAATTAGCACCATATACAGCAGCTATATATGATAACATGTATAGATTGTACAATAAAGAAAAAATAGATAAAGAAATATCAGAAGGACACATAGAAGTTATTCCTCTTGCATTTATGAGAGGTAGAAACTTATCAAAGTGTTGTATAGTAGTAGATGAAGGACAGAATATTACTCATTCTCAAATGCAGCTATTATTAGGACGTATATGTAATGGTAGTAAAATGGTAATATGTGGAGATACATCACAGATTGACCTTAAAGACAAGAAACAGTCTGGGTTTAGTTTTATATGCAATAACCTAAAAGACGTGCCAGGATTTGCCGTATACACGTTAAAAACAAACCACAGAGATCCTATAGTAGAAGAAATACTAAAAGTCTATAAAGAAATAGATGGATAGTCCTATATGCTATACACTTTATTTAATTAATCAATATTTATTAATAAAGTAGCAATGGAAAACCCTATAATATGGAACGGATCGTCTACATTTCAACCAGGACAAACTCCGTTCCACTTTTATGATTCAGACTCTACATTTCAAGCAGATGCAGATAAAGTAGCAAATTACTGTGCTATAAAATTAGGTTATCCTATATTAGATGTAGAATTAGATTCTGGATCTTTTTATGCTTGTTTTGAAGAAGCTGTATCTATATATGCTCAAGAATTATATCAGTCAAAAATAAAAGACAACTATCTTTCATTAGAAGGTGCGCCAACCGGATCTCCTTTTAATAATCAAGTAATAGTTCCATCTTTAAATTCTATAATAACGATTGCAGATAATTATGGTGCTCCAGCAGGTGTTGGTGGTACTATAGAATGGTATAGTGCGTCATTGGCTTTATCTGCTAGTCAACAAGTGTATGATATACAAGCTTGGGGTCTTCAACAAGGCTTAATAAGTCAAGGTGATAGAATGGTTATACAAAATATATTCTATCAATCAAATCCAGCAATAAATCAATTTTATGATCCATATATAGGTGGATCTATTAACTATCAAGGTGCAACAGAAAACTTTGGTTGGGCAAGTTATTCTCCAGGATTAAACTTTACACTATTCCCTGTTTATTGGGATATACAAAGAATTCAGGAAATAGAAATGTCAAATACGGTTCGTCGTAGTGCATTTACTTTTGAGGTAATAAACAATAAATTAAAGATATTCCCTGTTCCTGATATAGATGGTTTAAATATTTGGTTACAATATTCTAAATATAGTGACATATCTAATCCATTAAAAAATAGTCCTTACAGTGGAAGTACTGGATTAGTAACAAATCCATCTAATGTACCTTATACAACGATAACATATTCACAAATCAACCAACCAGGAAGACAATGGATTTATGAGTATACTTTAGCACTTGCATCTGAATTATTAGGTATAATAAGAGGTAAATATCAAAATGTTCCTGTACCAGGAGAAAATACAGCTTTAAATGGAGCAGATCTTATATCAAAAGGTAAAGATATGCAAAATTCTTTGAGAGAAAAATTAAGACAAGATTTTGAAGATATGAGTAGAAAAGCTCAATTAGAAAGAAAACAATCTGAAAATGAGTCTATAAGTAATACGTTATCGAATGTACCACTATTAATATTTTTAGGATAACATGGCATTATTTGGTAGTAGAAGAGATATAAGATTTTTTAAAGGTATTACTAAAGAAGTAGTAGAAAATATCGTATCTACTAGTATAGGATATTATAAAATAGTTTTAGGAGATACTCCAGTAAATGTTTATGGAGAAGCTCTTAACAAATATTACATAGGACCGGTACTTATAAACTGTCTTATAGAAAGAAGTGATACTACTTCAAGTCAAACAGATGTAGCATTAGATTTAAATAGATCATTTAAATTTAGATTTTTTAAAGACCATCTTAAAGATGCAAACGTAGTACCTGAAATAGGAGATGTTGTAATGTGGAATGAAACTTATTTTGAAGTTGATAATGTTATTGAAAACCAACTTATATGGGGCAAAGATAATGAATATGCTTATCAACCTGGATTGGAAAATTTTGGTGAATCATTCTCTATTATATTAGAAGCTCATTATGCATCTCCAGATAGATTAGGAATAAATAAAAATAGATTATAATGTCAGAAAGCAAAGCAATACAAACAGTTAGGCCTACTAATAGGCAAGAGTTTATGGATAAGCTTGTAATGCCTTATGACTCAAGATACGGTAATCCAAATCAAGTGTTTTCAGAGCCAGCAAAGCTAGGACAACCAGAAAAAAACCGTGCTTATGAAGTTAGTCTAAAAAATGATAATGATAAAGATTTTTATATAGGTATAAAAGATTTAGAAGAAGCAGTAATGCATTATTTTAAAAACACACTTAAATTATCTGTTGTACAAAATAATACAAGAGTAGAAGTACCAATAATATATGGAACACCAGAAAATTGGAAGACTGTACAAAATGATGGGTATTATAGAGACAAGAATGGTAAATTAATGGCTCCACTTCTTATGTTTAAAAGAAATTCTATAACACAAAATAGAGATTTAGGAAATAAAATAGACGGTAATTTAGCACACAATTTACAATTATTTGAAAAAGGTTTTGATAAAAGAAATGTTTATGGAAATTTTACTGTTTTAAATAATAGAGTTCCTGAAAAATCATACATAGTAGCTGTCACACCAGATTATGTTACAGTAGAATATACTTGTGTTGTTTGGACTTATTTTGTAGAGCAGATGGATAAGTTAATAGAATCATTAAATTTTGCTTCTCGTAGTTATTGGGGAGATCCAAATAGATTTCAATTTTACAGTTCTATAGAAAGTTTTCAAGATAATATAACATATGATATAGGAGATGATAGAGCAGTTAAAAATACGTTTACTTTAACTTTAAATGGATATTTAATACCTGATAGTATAAATAAAGCCATAGCTTCAGTAAATAGGGCTTATGGAGTATCAAAAATATTTTTTTCTATGGAAACTGCTACATCAACAGAAGATTTCCAAGTATTAAATACACAAAAACAACAAAATGCAAAAAATGCTATAACTGTAGCATCTTCTATAAATAATGTATTTGCTGCTCCTGCAGGAGGAGTAGATCCTGCTGTTTATGCTTATTTAAACACAAATAAAGAATTAAATGGTACTATACAAGATAATGTTACTGTTACTTTCCCTGCAGATTGGTTAACTCCTCCAACAGGATTACCAGCAACAAGTATAGATGATTTTAAATTCTTTGTTAATGGTTCATTTATTGATAAAACATCAATAGTAAGTTGGACTACTAATAATGTAGATACATCAACTTTAGTTATAGATCCAAATCTTCTCCAGTTTAATTTAGATAATGGAGATTTAGTAACTGCTATAGGTAAATTTAAATAAGAATGTCTTTAACTAGAAATAAACAATTACAATTTCCTTTATCTGGATCTTTTACAGGTAGTCTATTTGGTACTGCATCATTTGCAGTAACTGCTTCTCATGTTACTAATACAGGATCATTTTTTATAATAGGAGGAAATAGTAATAGTAGTGATTTATCTTTAGGTACTTTAGATAATTACGACTTATTTCTTATAGTATCTGGATCTAGAAGAGTTAAAATATCTAATTCAGGAACTATAGTAGAAATAACAAATCAAACACAACAACCTTTAATGTCAATAAAAGATACTGGAACAGTAATATTTTTAACACAATCCGCAGAACCTACAGGAAGTGCTAACTATGGAGCTTTGTATTTTACTACCAGTTCTTTTTATGTTGGATTAGAGTAAAAATATAATATTTATTAGTAGTAATTAGACCTTATTATGGTAACATGGAAAAAAGTAATTGTCTCTGGTAGTATAGCAAATCTAGCAGGACTTCAAGTATCAGATTTAGTTTCTGGACAAGTAGTTATAGGTGGTGGTTCTAGTCAACTAACAACAACTCCAATAAACGGTACAGGAGATATAGTAGCAACTACTGGAGCAACAGGCATGAGCGCATCTGGCTCTTTTTCTGGTTCGTTCTTTGGTAATTTTGTTGGTACTGCTGATTTACCTGATTTAACTAATGGAACTGGTATATCTAGTTTTGTTTATGATGGTCAAGGTACTGCTACTGTAGCTGTATCAGGTGCAGCAAGTCTTTCTTCTAATGTTATATCAAAGTGGACTGGTAATGCATTTGCAAATTCTAGTCTTACTGATAACGGTACTATTATTTCAGGTGCTACATCAATACAATTATCAGGAGCTAATTCTTCTTTAACAGGTTCTTTTACAGGATCTTTTATTGGTAATGGTTCTGGTTTAATTGGTGTTCCTACTACGCTTAATTTTTCTGGCTCTACAGGTAGTGGCAGTGTAGCTTTACTAACACAAGCTCTTAACATTGTTGGTACTACAAATGAAATTGAAACCTCAGCATCTGGTCAAACAGTAACTATAGGACTTCCAGATAATGTTACGATTACAGGAGACTTAAAAGTAAATGGAGCAAACATATTTTCAGATGCAGCTATATTAAATATAGGTACACAAGCAACACTATCTACTATAAACATAGGGTATACAGGAAATACAGTTAATATTCCCAGTAATACAATAGTAGGTGGAGACTTAACAGTTAATGGTACAACTACATTTATTAATACACAAAATCTATACGTTAAAGATAGATTTATAGAAATAGCATCAGGATCAAGTACACTTTTAGATGCTGGTATAGTAGCTCAATATAATGCAGCAGGTTCAGGTTCTGCAATATTTTTATCATCAACACCAGGAACTTACGGACGTTTTGCTGTTGCGTATGATGTATTAGGTACATCTACTTCTGTAGCAGCAGATGAATATGTTGTTACTGCAAAAATAAATCAAGCATCAAACCCATCTGCAGCTCCTACTTGGGGTAATACTGGATATGGCACTGGTAATATGTGGATAACAAACTCTGGAGATATTTATATTTACGCATAATAATAATTAATAGTTATGGCATTTACTACAAAGAACTATGTGGGTCCAAGTTTAGATCCCAAAGAAAATGAATTGACTCCACAAGAAATAGAACACCTTCTATTATTAATTAAGCAATCCACTTTTAAAGGAGAGCAAATAGAGGTGGTATATAACCTAGTTTTTAAATTACAGCAGCAATATTTAGATAAAACAAAGTAATATGTTTTCAATTGAGTTTACGCAACAAGAAATTTTATTTCTAAGACAAGCATTAGAAGTAGTACAAATACAAGGTAAAGATGCCAAATTTGTAGCTTCTACACAACAAAAACTAGAAGATAAATTAGAAGAAATAGAAAAAATAAAACAAGAAACTAAACCTAAATAGTTTTTTAAATATTTATTACTATATCATTAATCTGTAGGCCGAAAGGAAGTGGGCATACATACTAGGCATAGTGTGTGTAACCAACCGCAGATAAAACTTTATACATATGCCAAACTGGAAATTAGTAGTCACTTCAGGCTCAGATGCTAGCCTTAACTCTCTTAATATTACTAGTGGATCTACAATAACAGGATCCTTAGATATTACTGGATATATTAAATTAAATCCTGAAAATTTAACTATAGATTCTACATTAACTGGATCGTATATCTATGTTAGTGGATCTACAAACGATCTTTATTTTACTCAAAATAGTGCTGGGTATAATAATACAACACGTCTTCGTTGGTTAGAAGGCAATTTATACACCGGTCTATTAAATGGTGGTTTAATTACTGTAGTAACAGGATCTACAACATTTAATGTATCATCTGGTAGTGGTATCATAGTTAATTTAAATGCATCTTTAGCTGATAATCCATATCCAACAATACAATACGTAAATTGGGGAAATTATACTAGTCAAAGTTTAACATATTTAACAAGTAGTATACAAACATATTTAGGTATAGATTCAAATGGAAGTATAATACAACAAACAACTCCTTGGTTTAATGGAGAGTATAATACTTCTATATCTATAGGTACTGTATTACACCAAAACCAATCAACTATAAATGGTAGTATTACTTATCCAAATGTTGCTTATGGTTATAAACAAAGAACATACGATTTTATAAAAGCATTTGGTCCTTTAAAACTTTCTGGATATACAATAGTACCGTCTAGTTCTTTAGGCTTAACTGTAGGATCAGGTACAGCATTTGCTGATGGAAGAAATTATCAAGTTGATCCTAATAACCCATCATATATAGTAGATCCAGGTACAGCAGTATCAAAAATATTCAGATATTACCAATCTGGTTCCTCATTTGTTCAAGATACAAACGGTGGAGTTGGATATACAGTAATAGATCCAGGAAACTACAATGTTAATGGTACATTAACACCAGTACCAGGAACAGGTTCTAATAGAAGGTGGTCAATACAAAGAGTATTTTGGTACCCAAATTCTGCAACAAAAGGTATTGTAGTATATTATGGTAATGCAACATATGCAAGCTCTACAGACGCTATAGCAAATATAGCATACGAAACTTTTAATGAAACTCCAAATACACAACAAAATGCTGTATATCTTGGAGCATTAGTATTAAGAAATAATGCAGTATTTACAAATTCGGCTTCTTACGTAATATTACCTGCTGGCATATTCAGAAATGTTGGTGGTTCTGGAGGTGGTGGCTCTGTACCTAGTACTTTACTAAGCAGCCTTGCAGATGTTCTTATATCAGGACCAACAGACGGTGAAGCATTAGTTTATAATACTAACGACCTAAAATGGGAAAATAAATCATTTATCTCAGCATCTATATCAGGCAATGCAGCAACAGCAACTAGCGCTTCTTATGCACTATCAGCATCACAAGCTCAAAATGCAAATACTGCATCATATGTACAAACAGCACAAACTGCTAGCTATGTATTAAATGCTATATCAGCATCGTACGCAACACAAGCATTATCGGCATCATACTCTTTAACATCAACTAGTGCTTCATATAGTAATAACAGTACTTCAGCCTCTTATGCATTAAACTCTACCAGTGCTAGTTATGCTTCTACTGCATTGTCATCATCTTATGCTTTATCAGCATCATATGCACCATCAACACCAGCATTTCCTTTTACAGGTTCTGCAATTATTACTGGTAGTTTGAGTGTTATTGGTCCAATGACTTCATCATTCAACGCTCTAATTAATAGTATTCCTATGGGTAGAGCGAGTGGTAGTAATGCTAGAAATATAGCAATTGGTTTACAAGCAGGTGCTGCAAACAATACGAATGGTGCCAATAATCCTAATATATATATAGGTTATCAAGCCGGATTAAGTAATACAACTGGTTATAGTCAAGTATTTATAGGAACTCAAGCTGGCCAAGCACAAACAGGAGGCGATGACAATATAGCAATAGGATATAGAGCATTATATAGATCTATAGACACATACTATAATATAGCTATAGGATCAGAAGCCGGCTCTAATTTGACTAATATTTTTGGTGCTGCCCTTAATAATGTATTTTTAGGACATAATTCAGGTAAAGCTACTGCAGGAGCATCAGGAAATAATGTATTAATAGGAACAAATACAGCTGGATTTACTGTAACAGGATCAATGAATAGAAACGCTATATTTGGACCTAATACAGCATATTATTTATCTTCTGGTAGTAATAATACAGCAGTGGGATATCAAGCATTATTTAATAATGTAGGTAGTAGTTTTAATATAGGATTAGGTAGTGGTGCTGGTTCATTAGCAACTATTGGTAATTACAATATGTGGTTAGGTAGCTTTGACGGTACCGGATTTACAACAGTTTCAAATAATATTTTTATATCAGATGGACAAGGTAATGTGAGAATTAGAATACCATCAACAGGTAATGTCCTTATCAATACTACAACAGATGCAGGTACAACTAAATTGCAGGTAAATGGAGGCATATCAACACCAGGAACAACAAACAATACATACAGATGGGATGCAACAAGTGGTACTCCAACAAATACAGCAACACCTGCAGGATGGGTAAAAATAAGTGTGGCTGGCGCGGATGCTTGGTTACCATACTATCAATAATATTATATACTAACATAAAACATAAATAAAATGGCATTAACAGCTTATATAGAACCAATACCAGTAGTAGAGAATACAGCAACAGAACTATCTACATATATAATTAATTATGACTTAGAAGGTCAACATTGTACAACATACTGGTGGTTATCAACATCAGAAGGTCAAAAACTATATCATGGTAATTGGGAAGTTCCACAAGATGTACTTTCAATTTGGGGAGAGGATGATAAAGTAATAATAGAAGGGCTTGCAAAAGCAAAGAATTTTATAATTACAGGTTATCCAACAGGATCTTTAGATACACTACAAAAATAGATTATAAAAATATAGAATAATATATTATATTACATTAAAATAAATAGTTAAATGAAGACAGTTATTATTATCGTAGCAGCAGTAGCAATCTTATTTTGGGCTACAAAAAAGTTAAAGGAAAAACAAAAAAAAGAAGCTGAAAATTTAGGAACTTATGATATTCCTGAAGATCTTGTAATTTTTGAAGAAGCTCCTTATGTAGAAGAACAACGTGGTATAGAAATAAAAGAAGAAAAACCAGTTACTCAAAAACCAAAAACTAAGAAAAAGCCAAAACCAGATAAATCAAAAGCTAAGAAAGTAGAAAACAAAAAATAAGATTCTAGTACTCTTATAATATAAGACCTTTGTTGACAGCAAGGGTCTTTTTTCGTATATTATTGTATATTTATTATAAAACAAATAAACGTTATGGCAAAGATCAAAGATGAGCAACTTAAAAAAATAGCTGCAATCAAAGAAGAAGCAATGGAAATAGCTTCTATTTTAGGAGAACTTAATTTTCAAAAGCTATCTATTGAATTAGTTATAGAAGAACAGAAGAAAAATATCCAATCTCTAAAACAAAAAGAAAAAGAATTTTTTGAAGAAATACAAGCAGAATACGGAAATGGAATTCTAAACCTGGAAACAGGAGAAATAACATAATTTTTACAAAAAATACCAATATTTATTAGTAGATAAAATAAATAATTAAATGGCTGAAGCACTTATATCACCAGGTGTTTTCTTACAAGAAAACGATCAAAGTCAAATAACAGCAGGTCCAGTAGAAGCAGGAGCTGCACTTGTAGGTCCAACAGTAATCGGACCTGTAGAAATACCAACTCTTGTTACTTCGTACTCACAATACAAGGCAAAGTTTGGTACAACCTTCATTTCTGGAGGTGCTAACTACGAATATCTTACTAGCATTGCTGCATTGAACTACTTCCAACAAGGTGGTACTTCACTGCTTGTTACTCGTGTAGCATCTGGCTCTTATACTGAAGCAACAGCCTCAGTTCCTTCTATAGCTACACTAACTGAAGGTACTGCTGCAAAAACAGCATTTGATTTTACAGTATTAAGCTCTCCTGGTAGCGGTTCATTTGTTATAAATGGAACTACATTCGTAGTATCTGGCTCAGTTTCTAGCTTACCAGCAAATACTGCAACTACTATATATGTACCTACAGGTTCTAGTACAGCAGTAACAATGGGTAACTTTACAGCGTCTATAAATTCAAATGCTTCTGTATATGGATATAATGTGACTGCTGGTAACTTTAGTACTACTACAATGGGTATAACAGCATCTATAAAAGGTACTGTTGGTAATAACTACTACATCACATCTGGTAGTACAACTACATATCTTGCTGGTGGTACAGATATAACTTCATTCACTATCGGTAGTCTTTCTACTGGTATTATAATGAACAATGACTACAATGCTGGAACATCAGCTCAAGGTGTATTACCTTCAGGATCTGCTAACAACGTACGTTGGGAAGTAACAGCTGTAGATACAGGATCTGGATTGTTTAGCATAAATGTACGTCAAGGTAATGACTATCAAAATAGTAAGACTATATTGGAATCATGGAATAACATGTCTATGGATCCTACACAGCCTAATTATATAGAATACGTAATAGGTAACCAAACAAAACAACCAGTATTAGATCCTACAACAGGAGATTATTATATACAAACTTCAGGACAATATCCTAATAGAAGTGACTATATCTATATTAAATCAGTAACTACTCCAACTCCTGGATATTTTAATGCTTCAGGACAAATATCAAATGCATCTTATACAGGATCATTCCCAATTATAGGATCAGGTTCTTATAATGGCTCATTTGGTGGAGCACAAGGTGCTAAATTCGGTTCAGATGGTGTAGAAGCAGTTAATATGTTTGAAAACATAAAAGACGTACCTTCTGTAACAACAACACCAAACTCTAACATACAAGGTATACATGCAGCAGATTATAATGTTGCTTTATCACTGTTAGAAAATACTGATGCATATCAATTCAATGTTGTATATGCTCCAGGTCTTACTAGCACAAATGCTCCTTCACAAGTTGGTGGAATGTTAACTCTGGCTCAAGGTCGTGGTGATAATATAGCTGTAATAGATATGGTATCTTATGGTAATAACGTAGGATCAGTAATAAATCAAGCAGTAACATACGATAATAACTACGGTGCTACATACTGGCCATGGGTACAAATAAGATCAGTAGAAACAGGTCGTTTAAACTTTGTTCCTGCATCAACATTGATTCCAGCAGTATACGAATACAACGATAGAATAAGCGCTGAATGGTTTGCTCCTGCAGGCTTTACTCGCGGTGGTATGGGAACAGTAATACAACCAGAAAGAAGATTGACTATTAATGATAGAAACCTTTTATATGCTGGTAAAGTTAACCCAATCGGTAACTTCCCTGGTGTTGGTACAGTAGTATATGGACAGAAAACATTGCAAGCAAAAGCATCTGCTCTTGATCGTGTAAATGTACGTCGTCTGTTGATTGCTCTGAAGAGTTATATTGGTCAAGTTGCTGAGAATTTGGTATTCGAACCTAATACTCAAGTTACAAGAAATAAATTCTTAAACCAAGTTAATCCATATCTTGAAAGCGTACAACAAAGACAAGGTCTTTATAGTTTCCAAGTAGTAATGGATGAAACAAATAACACACCTGACGTAGTAGATCGTAATCAATTAGTTGGTGCAATTTACATACAACCAACACGTACAGCTGAGTTTATATCTTTAACATTCAACATTTTACCAACTGGAGTTTCATTTTCTTCTTAATGACATATCTTTATAGACATATAAGATTAGATAAACAAGAAATATTTTATATTGGAATAGGCTCTAGTAAAAATTATAAAAGAGCCTATTCTAAAAATAATAGAAACAGTTACTGGCACAATATAGCTAAAAATGGCTATGAAGTAGAAATAATGCTAGATAACCTAACTTGGGAAGAAGCTTGTGAGAAAGAGAAAGGGTTTATCAAACTATATGGTCGTAAAGACTTAAATGAAGGGACACTAGTCAATATGACAGATGGTGGAGAGGGAAATAATAATCTATCCCCTGAAATAAATAAAATTAAAGGACAAAAAATAAGTAATAAAAAATTAGGGGTATCAAATATTAAATTAAAAGGTAGAAAATTATCTGAAGAAACTAAACAAAAGATAAGAGATGTTAATTTAGGAAAAAAATACTCTGAAGAAATAAATAAAAAGAAGGGTTTATTAGGAGAAAAAAATTCTTTTTTTGGAAAAAAACATTCTATAAAAACAATAGCATTATTAAAAAATAAAAAATTGGGAACTGTATTATTAGAATCTACAAAGAAAAAAATAAGTGATTCTTTAAAAGGTTGTAATTCAGGCCCACAAGAAATAGTCTCTTGTCCCTATTGTAATAAGTTTGGCGGAGTTAGTAATATGAAAAGGTATCATTTTGAAAACTGCAAAAATAAAAAGGTATAATATTTATAATATATGACACACAAAATAACTAGAGAAACAATAGTAAGAGTTGCAATACCTATGTCCCTTTACGAATCAGTAAAGGGCAAGGTGTTGAATGAAGCTAAGAAGCCATCAGCAGGTCTAACAAAGAAAGAAAAATCAGCCGTAGCAAAGAAAGCAAAAGCTGGTAAAGATATAGGAGAAAAAGGCAAAGGCTTTGAAAAAGTAGCAAAAAAAGCAGCTAAAAAGTATGGCTCAAAAGAAAAGGGTCAAAAAGTTGCAGCTGCAGCAATGTAGAAAGCACAAGCAGCAAAAAAGAAATAAAAAGTGGCATATTTGTATAGACATATAAGATCAGATAAACAAGAAGTGTTTTACATCGGCATAGGTTCAGATGAAAATTATGAGAGAGCTTATAATAAAATAAATAGAACCAACTATTGGAAAAATATTGCTAATCTAGGATATGAAGTAGAAATAATGCTAGATAACCTAACTTGGGAAGAAGCCTGTGAAAAAGAAAAAGAGTTTATCAGATTATATGGTCGTAAAGACTTAAATGAAGGAACATTAGTCAATATGACAGATGGAGGTGAAGGTACTCTAGGATATAATCACACTGAAGAAACGAAAGAAAAATGTAGATTGGCTGCTAAAAATCAACCCTCAAATATTAAAGGTACTGAAGAGTATAGTAAGATGTCTTTAATAAAAAGTATTGCTAATAAAGGAAAAAATAATCCATGCTACGGTAAGTTTGGAAAAGATCATCCTAGATATGGAGGAAAAGCTCCTTGGTTAAGTGGAAAAAATAGTCCTAGAAGATCATCTGTAAAATATGGAGATTTAATTTACGAATCTAAAACTGAATTAGCAAAATATATTGGAGTTTCAAATGCTCTAATAACAAAGTGGATTAAAAAAGGTCTTGTAGAAGAAATAAAAAATTAAAACAACAATATTTATATTAAATAAAACACAATTATTATGCCAGGAATCCTAGATCCAAATGAGGTATTTTTCACGGCTTTTGAACCTACAGTATCAAACAGGTTCATCATGTATATAGATGGAATTCCTTCTTATATGATTAAAAAAGCCGATGCACCAGGTGTGACTCTTAATGAAATTAAGCTTGACCACATGAATGTTTATCGTAAGATAAAAGGTAAGGCTGAATGGAGAGACATGTCTTTAAGCCTATATAACCCTATATCTCCATCTGGCCAACAAGCAGTAATGGAATGGGTACGTCTACACCATGAATCTGTAACAGGTCGTGATGGTTATTCTGACTTCTATAAGAAGGATTTAAACCTGTCAATCATTGGTCCTGTAGGCGATATCGTATCAGAATGGATTTTAAAAGGTAGTTTTATTAAAGAGGCAACATTTGGTAATTATGACTGGTCTACATCAGAACCTACAGAAATAAATCTTACTATAGGACTTGACTATGCTATACTAAATTACTAGTATAATATTCAATATTTAATTATTAATTTACTACTCTTACTAGTAATTTAGTATAAAATACAACCCCCTACAATTCATTTAGACTGTAAGAGAGTCTATTGATTTTAGGGGATTTTTATTTTTATGAACTACCAAAGAATCTATGACCAAATCATTGAAAGAGCAAAATCAGAAAATAGGCAAAAGGGAACTGGTATATATTATGAAAAACACCACATAATACCAAGATGTTTAGGAGGAAGTAATAATAAAGATAATTTAGTTTTTCTTACAGCTAGAGAACATTTCTTGTGTCATTGGTTATTATCTAGAATTTATAATACTAATAAACTTATTCAATACGCCTTTTGGAGAATGTGTATAAAAGGTAATAGTTACCAAAATAGAATATGTTTTAGTTCTATAGCATATGAAGAGATAAGAGAGAAGTTTATAAAAATACAATCAAATAAATTAAAAAATAAGACTGGGTATTGGAAAGGAAAAATTAGATTGGATAGGAGGGGTAGTAACCATCCTATGTATGGAAAAGGATATAAACAAACAGGATCTAATAATCCTATGTATAATAAACCTGCACATAATAGAAGAAAAGTGAAAGATTTGTTAACTGGAAATGTATATGAATCATTAAAACAAGCGTCTATAAAATTAGGAGTATCTATTCCTACTATACATAGTTGGGTTAAGAAAGGAATTAAAATGGAATATTTAATACGATAATAAAAATAGTAAAATAAAGCCCACCTTAATTGGTGGGTTTTTTATTTTCTGTATATTTATTAGTATATACACAAAATATAGTTACAATGGCAGAACAAAAATTCGTTATTCCGACAGAACAAATTGACCTACCTTCTAAAGGTCTAGTTTACGCAAAAGAAAACCCACTTTCAGCTGGTAAAGTAGAAATGAAATACATGACAGCAAAAGAAGAGGACATCTTAACAAATCCTAACTTACTTCGTGCTGGTACAGCAATTGAAAAGACGTTAAAATCACTGATAGTTACTCCAATTAAGTATGAAGACTTAACACTAGGTGATCGTAATGGTTTATTAATAGCTGCTCGTATTCTGGCATACGGTAAAGACTACTCTTTTAAATATACAAATCCAGTTACAGGTGAAGATGAGAGCGTAACCATCGACCTTCAAGAGCTAAAATACAAAGAGATAGATGAGAAACAATTTGCTAATAAGAATGAATTTGAATATTCGCTTCCTACTGGTAATAAAGTAACATTTAAAATTTTAACTGTTGAAGATGATAAAAAAATAGATCAAGAAGTAAAAGGCTTAAAGAAGGCATTGAATCAAGATGCTGGAGCAATTACAACAAGATTGAAGTATCAAATCACATCAGTAAACGGTGATTATACGCAAAAGACAATCCGTGACTTTGTAGATACAGCATTGCTATCTCGTGACTCTATAGCACTTCGTCAATACATATCTTCAATATCACCAGATATAGATACAAAAATAATGTTTATTCTTAAAGATGGTCAAGAGATCAGTACAGATCTTCCTATGACTGCAGAGTTCTTTTTTCCCGGGAGCGGATTATAGAGCCGCATTTATGACAGAGTGTTTTGAACTAGTTTACCATGGAAATGGTGGCTTTACTTGGTTTGAGGTTTGGAATATGCCTGTACCTCATAGAAAGTTCAATTTAAGAAAGATAAACGATTATTTGAAACGTATAGAAGATATACGTCAAGAAAAACAAAATGTTGTTACAGAAAATACTGACATGAGTAAGTTTAAAATACCTGACCATGTTAAGCAACTATCTAAAGACAATACTGATTTTGTATCTAAAGTAAAACCTAAAAAATATGGTTAGTGCATATTTATTCTTATAGTAAATAGTAATAAATGGCAGAAAATCCAAGAATAAATCCTCAAGATCTTAAAGGCGCTTTAAAAGAAGTACTTAAAGATTCGGGTGATTTTAATGATATACTAAAAGATTCTATAAGATCTATATCTTCTATAGCAAAAGCTTACGATTCAGTTTTAGCAAAAGTTGATAGTCTTAATAAAGCAACTATCAATACAAAACAGTTAGAAGGTGAATTATATAAAGCTAAACAAAAAGATTACATTATATCAAAACAAACAGTAGATTTAGAAGGAAAATTAAAAAAAGAACAAAAACAAACAACAAAAGATTTTATTGATCAATTAAATAAAATACAAAAGAAAAAATTAGATATACAAAAAGCAGAATCTATAGGAGACAAAGCTGCTATAACAGAATTAAAGAAACAGCTATCTGAATCAGAAAAAGTTTTTGAAAAACAAAAAGAGCTTTTAAATATACAAGAAGCTCAATATATAGCATTAAAACAACAAAAAGATTTAGCTGAAAGTTCATTAAATGTTTTAAAAGAAGAATTAATATTAGAAAAACAGGTTTCTAAACAAATAGGTGTATCTGGTAATCTAACTAAAATTTTTGCAGATAAATTAGGAGTGGGAACAGAAGCATATGAAGCGATGACTCTTAAAGCAAGACAATTAGTAGATGAAACAGGAAAAGTATCTAATGTAGGTAAGTGGAAAGTTGCTGCAGTTGGTATAGGATCTATATTTAAGAGTGCTGTAGCTGCGGCATTTGATCCTGCAACAATAGCATTATTAGTAACAAAGATAGGAAAATCTATATCTTCTGGACTTTCTAAAGCCGGTGGCATAATGTCTACAATGGGTGGAGATGGTGCTGCAGGTAATGTATCTAAACTGACTAGTGGAGTATCTGGATTTTTGAAAAATATACCTCTTATTGGAGGATTCCTTGGAGGAGCAGTAGACTTGATGTCTGGTTTTGTGGATTTTGTAATTAATGCAACTAGCAATATCCAAAAAATGGGTCGTGAGCTAGGTCTTAGTGCAAATGAAGCAAAAATATTAAACAATCAATTTTCTAATTATGCTAATAATACTAAAGATGTATTAGTTAATGCTACAAAATTATTTGAAACTCAAATAGAATTAGGAAATCAATTAGGTATAATAAATGTATTATCTAATGAAAGATTAGCTACAGACATAAGATTAAAAGAACTTGCCGGTCTTGATATAGAAACAAGAAGTTCTTTAGTTCAATCTTCTGTTATACTTGGAAAAAACCAAAAAGATATATTAAATTCTGTTTTTGCTCAAGTAAAAGGTCTAAAACAGGCTACAGGAATACAGTTTAATCAAAAACAAATATTAGGAGAAGCTTCTAAGTTTGGTGGATATTTAGGTTTAACTTTTGCAAAATATCCAAGTCAATTAACAAAAAGCCTTGTTTCAATAAAAGCTATGGGAATGGAGTTAAGTCAACTTAATTCTATGGCTGATTCTTTTTTAGATTTTGAGTCAAGCATAACAAGTGAATTTGAAGCACAAGTATTAACAGGAAAACAAATCAATCTTAATAAAGCAAGAGAACTATTTTTAAATAACGATCTTGCAGGAGCGGCAGCAGAAATAACTAGTCAAGTTGGTAGTGCATCAGAGTTTTTAAGCATGAATAGGATTCAGGCTGAATCTTTAGCTAAGGCATTTGGAATGTCTAGAGATGATATGGCAGATATGCTTAAAAAGCAAGAGTACATGGCGTTAATTGGGGCTAAACAAACAGACAATGCTAAAAAACAATATGAACTAGCTATTAAAAAGTATACTACTCAAAAAGCAATGACAGCCGCTTTAGGAGAGGAAGCAACACAAGCAATCATTTCAGCAAATGCAAATGAAAGAATAGCTGGTTTTATTGATAAAATAAAACAAGGGTTTGTAGATATAGTTTCTAATAGTGGAATAACACAATTTATTGACAGAGCTATAGAATTTTTAGCTAAACCAGATAGCATAAAGACTATAGTAAATGGAATAAAAGATTTTTTTGCAACAATATTAGATGTTACTGGTACAGTTGTAGGAGGAATCATGAGGTTTTTAAATACTATTCCTTTTGCTGGTATAGATATAGATGAGAACATGATTCAAATGGTTGAAGGATCCGGTAATAAAATTAGACAATTAGATCTAGGAAATCTTCCAACAGTTAGTGTTGAACAATCAAAATTAAATACAGAAACATCTGCTACTAGAAGTAATAATAGTATGATGAGCTCAGGAGGAAATGTTAATAGGGTTAATTCTCAACCTATTCAAAATAATATAACTTTTGAAGTTGATGGAGTAGTAATGACAAAATCTACTCATATGGGTACTTTACAATATCAAACTGTAGCAGAAAATAATACTGGACTCTACGCTTAAATAAATTATAAAATGGCACTTATAAACTTAAAAACTTCATTAACATCATTAAAATTTGGTAATGATACTCAAGGCGGAGGTAACTCAGGCCTTCCATACGTGCAATTTGGTATTCCAGGAGTTTCTGCTACTAGACAACAAGAAGCCTTTTATAAGGCAAATAGTAATTCTATAGATAATATAGTAAGAGGTGGCGTTCAAGCTTCTAATATGGCAAGATCATTTGATTATGATCGTATACTAGCATTCTATAAAGATAATAAAAGAGGTCCTTTTTTTATACAAAAGCAAATAGAGTTACAATTAAAAAATCCAAAGATAGAAACAGGTAATGTTTTAACAAATACTCCTGGATTATTAAATGTACCGACCCTATTAGAAAATACTAGACTATATAATAATGGAGAAAATACTCTTGCACAAGTATTAGTACAAGGCACAGGAGAACATATTATACGTCACGGACAATATCCTTTTGGTGCTAGACAGCCATATTATGCAGATATAGTTAACTTACAAAACATTACAAACCAATCAGAAACTAATAGACTTCTTTTGTTAACTAAGTTAAAAATGAAGACTGATCAAGGTTTTGTAAATAATACTGCTAATACTATAGGAGGAATAGTAAATAATATACGAACTGGAAACACACAATCTTTACTTTCTTCAGCAGTTGATTTTGCTTTAGCAAAAAAACTAGGTGTATCTTTAAATAGAAATCTACTATTTAATTACCCACAAGGTCCAGGTTCTATATTTGGTGGTACAGATACAATAATACCAAGAGTATCAGATACAACAAGAGTAGTTACTGGTACAGGTATGGTATATGATCAATTAAGACAGCAGTATGCAACAAAAGATGGACCTGTTTTTATACAAGATTATAGAAAACAATTGTCTGCTTTTAGTGGTAGTAATTTAACTTGGGATTATAATAATACTTTAATTGGTAATTCTAGTTTAAAAAATCAAAATTTAGGACCTACAGTTAATGGAGTTCCTATAGATTATACTGTATATGTAAGTAAAGATAAAATAAACTCTCTATATCCAAAATTAAATAATAGTACAGAAGATCCATTTATTGAAGATAAAGATATTATAAAATTTGGATTTGAATGTATAAGTAATGACAATCCTGATTATTCTACGTCTTTATTATTTAGAGCATTTTTAACTGCAGGATTAAGTGATAGTAATACAGCGCAATTAAATTCATTTAAGTATATGGGTAGAGGTGAAAACTTTTATACATATCAAGGATTTGATAGAAGTATATCATTTTCATTTAGAATAGCCGCATTATCTAGAGATGAATTAATGCCTTTACATAGAAAATTAGAATATTTAAAATCACAAGTATATCCAGATTATTCTCCAAATTTAGGAATAATGAGAGCTCCTTTGGTAAAAGTAACTATAGGAGATTATTTATATAGAATGCCAGGATTTTTAGAGTCAGTAAATATACTAATAGATAATTCATATTCTTGGGAAATTAATTTAGAAAATAGTGATGAAATAGGTCAATTACCTCATATAGTAGATGTATCAATATCTTTTAAACCTATATTTGATACTTTACCTAAAAGGCAGGATTTATATATAGATCAACAAAATTTTATTAGACAGCAAATAAATTCTTTACCTGCTACGTCTGAAAATTTTTCTGTACAAAATAATACTATAGTATAATGAATTATAGATACCAAAATATAGCTGTAACAAAACAAGCTCCAGCACTACCACAGTATTTTACTAATAACATATATCCTGATATACCATTATCAAATGATGATAACTATGTAATTACTACATTAGGTGACAGATTAGATTTGTTAGCGTTTGATTTTTATGGTGATGTTAATATGTGGTGGATAATAGCATCTGCAAATTCATTGTCAGGAGACAGTTTATTTCCACCTCCAGGAATTCAGTTAAGAATACCAGTAAATATACAAGAAATATTAAGTAGTTATAGAAATATAAACATAGTAAGATAATCATGGCAGGAGTAGATAATAGAATAACTAACGTTTTAGGAGCTAAACTTCCTTATTGGTTAATATCTCAGTTACAAAAAAGATCTGAAATAATACAGAAAAATAATAGATCAAATCAAGATTTATTGCATATAGCAAATAAAACTGGTTGGGTAAGACTTGTGTCATCTATAAATTTATCTAAAACAGAAGATAATAATTCTATAGGAGACATGAAGTATTTTTCTGATATTACAGGATTAAATTTAAGTAATGAATCAGACTTAGCTAAAAATTTTATATTATACGGTGGAACTTCTAAATATGCTCAAAGTAATAATAAACGAGGATTTTCTTATCAACTAAGATCTGGATTAGGAAATGATGGATCTTACGGTATGTTAGGTACTTCAGAGATACAAGAATTTGGTTATAGACCAATGCCAGGTATTACTGATGCTACTATTGAAACTATGGGTAGATTAGGATCTGTAAGATTAGCAACTATAAACTTTAAAGTTTGGGATAAGTCACAATTAGATGTTATAGATGCTTTATATTTTAAACTAGGATATAGTATGTTACTAGAATGGGGACATACTAATTTCTTTGCTAGTGGAGTGACTCCAGTATCTCCTGCAACTACAAATCCTGAAACACTATATTCTTTTGATACAGAAAATTATTGTATAGACCCATTTACAGATAATCTTACAAAAGAGCAAATATTGTATAAAATATCTGATAACATTCGCCAAACTGAAGGTAACTATGAAGCAATGTTAGGAATAGTTACAAATTATAATTTTAGTTTAAATCAAGAAGGTGGATTTGATTGTTCATTAAGAGTAATAGCTTTAGGAGCTTTAGCAGATTCTATAAAAATAAACCATCCAGATAACTTACCTGATATATTAATTAAAGAAATAAAAGCTTTAGATAATACTCTTGTAAATATAAGAAATGAAAAAATAAGAAAGGAAAATGCTGAAGAAGAAGCTAGATTAGCCTCAGAAAGAAAAGCACAGGAAGATTTACTAAGAAAAAATCAATTAATTACTGGTAGTATAGATAATTACATATCTAACAATAAAAATATAAACAATATTCCGTATTACTATTTACCAGCAAATCAAAGAATCGATTCTTCTATAAGTCAATTTGGAGATATTATTTTTAAAGCAAACGAAACACCTATAGGAATTATTAGAAAATTTGGATTGGCAATACCTGTTGGGACACCAGGAGATTCTTTAGATACAAAAAATTTAATAAATACTATTACTTTAGATAAAGACAAAATAAAATTATTATTTTCAGAAGCTATTCAATCAGGAAATCCAGATACTTTTGACTTTAAACCAGATTTATTAATAGATAATAGTAAAACCCAAAAAGCAAATTTGTATTATTATGGAAGTATTTCATCTCCATACGTGACCCAAAAATCAAATAGATACGTAGCAACAATACAATTTGATTCAACCGATGCTGGAGTAAGAGGTAAACCAAATGCTGATGCTAATTATAATAGATTAGATTTATTATATAAGTATTTAACTAGAAATGATTATACTATAACTAATACAGATACATCTCAATTTTGGGCAAGTTCTGCAACGCAACCAAATATAACAAAGAATACTTTTAGCGTAGCAAGAATAACGTCAAATGAAATAAATTCAGATAAAGATTTATTTGTAGAAAAACTCCCTAATGGAGAAACTAGAGACACGTACTTATTTAATACATATTCAAGAACAGATAGATTAACTCAAGATAAACAATTATTAGCCTTTTATATAACAGGAAAAATACCGTACACATTATTTGAAAATAAAGAAGTAGAAGAAACTGATTTTTCTCTTGAAGAAGGAATTAGAACTACTACTGAAACAAAGCCAGTTCCAGTAAAAAAATATTTTAATTTTAGACTAGTAATTTATGAAACATCAGTTTTAAAAAATATAAGACTTACTGAACAAGGACAAAAACAATTAGGATTTGAAGAATATATAAAAAATCAAGTTGCTCAAAACCAACAACAGTTTATTCCTCAACAAGAAATAACGTCGTCTTTAGATGTTAGTAGTGAAAAATTTCAAACAGCAATAAATCTTCAATCTTCATTAGAAATAATATTAAGAACTATACAAGTTCATAGTTTAAATGTAGCTTTAAATAAAAAAGGTGAAGATTTACAAAAGAGTGTATATAAGCTACAGTTAACTGAAGATAAAAAATTCATAGATCAAATATTTTCATCAGGGATATTTTCTCCTTTTAAAAATGATTTATTTTACTCTACTAATAAAATACAAGATGTTACTCCTAGTACACTATATAAAAACTCACTTAATAAAGTTGAATTATTAAAAGTACAATCAAAATATGGATTTAATACACAATACATGACTAATGGTGATCTAACAGATGTACCAATAGTTAATTATAAAGATCTTCTAACATCTTATGTTATACCATATGAGATTAATCAGACTATCTATGAGGGTACTAGTGTAAATCACCCAGTATATATATCTTTAGGATTTTTGTTAATGTTATTAAATAACATGTGTACAATATATGATACAACAAAAGAATCAAAAGATAAAAATGGTGATCAAACTCCACTAGTATACATAGACTTTAATCCTGAAACAAATCTATGTTTAAGTAATGCTAAACATTTAAGTACCGATGCATTTAAATTCATAATACCTTTTCAAGGTTTTGAATCTGATTATGCAGAACTATTTGATAAAAACGTCTTAGTAGATAATTCTTTTTCTATAAGACCAATAAGTGGCTCAACTGATACAACCCCTCTTTTTGATGTTAACAAAGACGCTTTATCTGGTAATATACCACAATTTAAAAAAGATAATGCATATAGAGGGTATGTTATGAATGTATTAATAAACATAGAGTATTTATTAGCACAAGTAAAAACTGCTGCAACAAATGATGGCTCTAATTCTGTATATTTAAAGCCTTTTATAGAAGCTATATTAACAGATATGAATAAGTCAATGGGTGATTTTAATGCATTCAGATTATCATATAATGACTATGCTAACACATTTCAAATAGTAGATGACCAACTTGTACCAGATACTAAAGCTGATACTCAAATAGCAATAAATAGTCCTGCAAATACTACAGAATTACCTGTATACGGTAAAACATCAATAGCTAAAAACTTAGAACTAAGAACAGAAATGTCTAATAAATTAGCAAGTATGATAGCAATATCTGCTAATGCTGATGTAAAGAATGCTATGTCATTAGATGCTACAAGTGTGGGTTATATCAATACTAATTATATTGATAGATATATAGTAAATAGAACAGATGCTAAACCTCCTGAAAAGAAAGCTATATCAAATGACGCAAATATAAATGCGGCAATAATGTTTAATGATACTATAAATCAATTTTATCGTACAGTAACACCTTCTGAAGCAGGAGTATCACAAGCTACTAACTATTATATTAAAAAAATGAGTAGAATAAAAGCAGAAGAAACTCCAACAAGAGCAGCATCTCTAATACCTGTTAGTCTTAATTTTACAACTGATGGTATTTCAGGAATAAGAGTAGGTCATGGATTTACTATATCAGATAAATTTTTACCTTATACTTATAATGCTAGAACTATAAACAATAATGATTATCAACAAAAAGTTGGTTTTTGTGTAGTAGGTGTTACTCATACAATATCAAATAATGTTTGGGACACTTCTATAAAATCTCAAATGATTTATTTAAAAAATCCTACAGAATATGTGTCTACATTAAATGAAGTAAAAACTAATAATACGTTTTTATCTGAGAACCCTATAATTAAAAATGTACCTATAACTAATGCAGAAACAAAAAACAATATAGCTATAGCTGTAAAATATTTTAAGTCGAAGGGATATAATGACTTTGCTATTTCAGCTCTTGTTGGTGGATTTGTTCAAGAATCACAAATGAATCCATTAGCAGTAAATAATTTAGGAGCTATTGGAATAGCACAATGGTTAGATAGAAGACTAGCTTTAATAAACTATGCAAAATCAAACGGTAAAAATTATACTGATTTACAAATACAATTGGATTTTGTAATTTATGAATTAAATGGATTAGAATCAAAATCAGGTGCCGAATTAAAAAGAAGTACTACATTAGATCAAGCAATACAAGCAGCTGCTAATTACGAAAGATTTAATGGTTATAATAAAGGATTTAATATAGGTTCAGAGTGGGGTAAAAGAATAGGTTATGCAAAAACTATATTAGAAAATATAAAAAATGGAATATATAATTAATTATGCCACTAAGATATTATCCATCATTTAGAATACTAAAAAACCAGACTACATCAGGAGGAGACTTCCTTTTGAATGGAGCCCCTTATGTAGGAAAATACTATCTTACTTATGATGGTAAAGCATATACAGGACCAGATCCTATAATTGGTCCTAGTGAACAACTAGACTTTGTTAAAGTATATACTAATTCACCAGGACTAAATTCTTCAAATGTACCACAAAAACTAAAGACTATATTATCTAATAATACGTCTATAGTTTCAAAACCACAAAATGAAATAACTAGACTGCCTCAAAATACTGTTTTTGGGGCTCCAACCCCCTACTATCCACAACCGTTAGAAAGTGACTATGAAAAAGGCTATATCATCCGATACTTTACAAAGAAAGAGAACAATATAGGTTATGTGATAGAAATATCGCAAGACGAGTACAACTCTATAGTAAATGGTACTGCAAACTATGATATTAGTATTTATCAGACAGCCACTATATTATGGAAGCTGACAGGACCTTTGAACACAATACGGCTTTCTCAGTATGACATCAGAGCCGGTATTATAGACACAAATAAAAGATTAGTTGAAAAAGTAAATGAAACTTTTATTGGCATCACCGACTTCATAGGAGGAGATTATACGAAGTGGGCAAGACCTACTACTTAAAACTTTTATTTCATTATGTAACATCTATTTAGTATGTTTATATAAAATGAAGGTTTGTGTATTTTATAGTAGAAAAAGAAGAGCAGTTAGAAAGGTTACAGCCAGATAGCACGTGTTTTATACAAGTTATACCATATAATGATGAATACCATCCTGGGCTCACCAGAGCCTCACTGGTATACTATCGTAATTCTGATAAAGGTTATATCTTCTCTATTAATCATAGCGAAGGATTTAGCCTGAGCATACAAAGCGTCAATCGTTTTTTAAACGGCCACTCAAAAGTTTACCTACTCGACCTTAAATTTCATTCTTACTTTCTAGATTTGTCAAATGCAGTCGACATATTCTTTACTCAGCTTGACAAAGACAATGAGACTACAGAGCTTGATTGCTATACAAAGCTACATACTGATTTTTATAGACAGTATAGTCAGTTAAAAGATGTAAATAAAATCATTCCTATTACTAAACACTATGAAAGGTGTGAGTGTATGTATAGTAAGGTAAAACGATACATAGACCTTGAAATAGATACCGAACATCAAAATGAGATAGTAAAAGCGTATAAAAAAGTAGAAGAAGTAGGAATAGGTATAGATAGTAAACAGTTTAGTGAAATATACCAACCAAAAGATGTAAATGCGTCAGTGGCTAATGGTACTATCTATACATCGTACAATTTATATAATATAACTGCTAGACCAACTAACGCTTTTAATGGCATTAATTTCTTGGCTATACCAAAAGACGAAAAGCACCGTACGTGTTTTATACCAAAGAATGATTACTTTGTTGAGTTTGACTTTGATGCGTACCATCTACGATTAATAGCAAAGTTAATAGACTATACGTTCTCAGACAATAAAGAGTCTATACACACTCAGTTAGCCAAACAATACTTTAATACTAGTACTATAACAGATGATCAATATAAAGAATCGAAAGTTATATCATTCAGACAGTTATACGGAGGAATAGAATCACAATACAAACACATTGACTTCTTTAACCATTTGAATCAGTTTATCGATGATCAGTGGAATGCATACAAAAGATCTGGTGCAATTATACTTCCTACAGGTCGTATATTCAGAACAATAAAAGGTATGAACAAACTCAAATTGTTTAACTATATTATACAAAATATGGAAACAAAAGAGAATGTTAAAAAGATAAATGAAATACACGATTTAATAGAAGAGAATAAATACATTAGTAGATTAGTACTAATAACATATGACTCGTTTTTATTAGACTATTCGATCAGTGATGGAAAAGAAGCTTTAATAAACATAAAAAATAAATTACAAGGATCAGAAGAAGATTTTATGTTAGTAAAACACAAGTACGGAAAAGACTATTTTTTTAAACATTAATTGCATATTTATTAATACAAAAGTTATGATACAAAAACAAGAAAATTTAAGGACTATAAAAATAGACCAGTCTTATATGAATAATAAACTCTTCTGTTCTTTCTCCCAAAAAGAGTCTTTAGAAGAAAGACTATACCAGATAAACTCAGCATATAAAATAATGTACAATAAAATATTTGTTTTGGCATCTCCGGAGTCAGATGAATACATGTGTACGTATAATATTGAAGTAGAAGGATCTGAAACTTCTATACTTCCTAATACCATTCTTTTACATAGAAAGAAAGAAAGTAATACTTTGTATACAATTAATGCTCTTAATACATTAATTAAGTCATTAAATTCAGGTACTTTAGACACTAGATTTCCTATTAACTGGCCAGAATATAAGAATTGCGTACTACTTACACAAGGTACAGATTTAAGACGACTAAATACAGTTATCCATAGAATAGTACACACTAGATAAATATATTTCTTTTTATCAAATATAATTAGTTATTTTACAACATAAAACATATATTAGTTATGGCAATGGACATCAACAGCCTCAAGGCTAGATTGGCGGCATTACAGAACCCGAAGGCCGCATCGGGAAACAGCAACAAGAAAGAACAGTTATGGAAACCTACAGTAGGTAAGCACTCTATACGTATTGTGCCTTCTGCTTACAACAAGCAAAATCCTTTTACTGAATTGATGGTGCACTACAACATTGGAAAGACTATGATTGCTTTAACCAATTTTGGAGAAAATGACCCTATCGTAGAGTTTGCACAAGAAGTTCGTAAAGGACCAAACTGGAAAACAGCAGGTAAATTAGAACCAAAACTTAGAATTTTTGCTCCTGTAATTGTACGTGGAGAAGAAGACAAAGGTGTTCGTCTGTGGGAATTTAGTAAGCAAATCTATATGGAATTGCTATCAATCTTAGAAGATGAAGACGTAGGTGATTTTACAGATCCAATTACTGGTAGGGATTTGACAGTAGAAACAACATCTCCAGAACAAAATGGTACAAACTACATGCAATCAAAAGTAAGAGTTCGTACAAAAGTAACAACACTGTCTGATGATGCAGATCAAGTGAAGCTTTGGCTTACAACACAACCAGAACCAAAATCTTTGTACACAAAATATACGTATGAAGAAATGAAAGACGCTCTTCTTAAACACCTCGATCCAGAAAAAGATGAAGTAAAAGAACCAACAGAACAACCTGATAATACTACAACAGGTGATCTTCCTTGGGAAAAACAACCTAATGGTACATCTAAACCAGCATACACTCTTAATACACAAAAAGACAGTGTAGATGCAAAGATAGATGAGTTGTTCGATATTTAATCAAATAAAAAAGTTACGTAATATATGGCAAAACAAGAAAAGCAGAGCCTCAATGGGGCTCTGTCTAAAGCCATCAAGGGAGATTTTAGCCTTGATAATTTTAAGAAGAGTAAAAACCTCTCAAGCACATCTGTAAAGTTTAAGGACCAGAGATGGATTCCACTTTCTAAAGCCTTTCAAGAAACACTTGAAATACCTGGCATACCAATAGGACATATTACACTTTTACGTGGCCACTCAGATACTGGTAAAACAACTGCATTATTAGAAGCAGCTGTATCAGCTCAAAAGATGGGTATTCTTCCTGTATTTATTGTTACCGAAATGAAGTGGTCGTGGGAACATGCTAGGACTATGGGACTAGAATTTGAAGAAGTAGCAGATCCAGAAACAGGAGAAGTTATAGACTACAAAGGATTCTTTTTGTTTGTTGATAGAGAAAAGATGCAGTGTATAGAAGACGTATCTGCATTTATAGCTGACATATTAGATGAACAAAAGAAGGGTAATCTTCCATACGATCTTGCATTCTTTTGGGACTCTGTAGGTTCTATACCTTGTAGATTGTCAATAGAATCAAATAAGAATAACAATGAGTGGAATGCTGGCGCTATGTCTCAACAATTTGGTAACTTTATTAATCAAAGGATTATAATGTCCAGAAAAGAGAGTCAGCAGTACACAAATACATTTGTTGTTATTAATAAGGTGTGGGTTGCAAAGCCTGAAACTATAATGAGTCAACCAAAAATGAATAATAAAGGCGGTAATACTATGTATTTTGACGCATCTCTTGTTATTACATTTGGTAATATTATATCTGCAGGAACAAATAAGATAAAGGCTACAAAGAACGGTAAAGATGTAGAGTTTGCAAAAAGGACAAAAATAAGCTGTGATAAAAACCACGTTACAGGTATTACTGCTACAAATAAAGTAATCATGACTGTACACGGTTTTATACCAGATACTCCTACTGCATTAAATAAATACAAAAAAGATCACAGTCATGAATGGCTAAAAGTATTAGGTGCTGATTCATTTGACATAGTTGAAGAAGAAGACAGTTCTAGTAATGCAGACATATTTGATTCAGAAGACTCAAATTAATATAAATGGATCCAGAATATCAAAGAATATTAGACGGCTTAAAAAATGAGCCAGTAAAACAGATATTTATTATAGATAGTGATTACTACTACTAATCATCTATAATAAACTTATTGGCCCTTAAAACTTTGGAAGGTAGTAGCTCCTCTGATTTTTTGGGCCACTTTTATTTTTATGAACTACCAAAGAATCTATGACCAAATCATTGAAAGAGCAAAATCAGAAAATAGGCAAAAGGGAACCGGTATATATTATGAAAAACACCACATAATACCAAGATGTTTAGGAGGAAGTGATAACAAAGAGAATCTTATACTATTAACAGCTAGAGAACATTTTTTAGCTCACTGGTTACTACATGAGATATATCCAGAAAATAGAAAATTATCTATAGCCTTTTGGATGATGTGTAATGTTAAAGATAATTATCAAGAAAGGTATATACCAAGTAGTAGAATTATTGAATATAGTAAACAACATTTTTCTATTAATCATATAAGCAAATTAACATATTATAAAGAAAAATTGTCATCTTTTAGAAAAGGTAAGACCTATGAAGAATTATATGGATTAGAAAAGTCTAAAAAATTAAAAAAACAAAAGGCTGATTTAATTTTAGGAGATAAAAATCCTATGAAAAATAAAGATACTTTAAGTAAGTTTATTGGAAAGAATAATCCTTTTTTTGGAAAAACTCATACTAAAGAAATAAAAGAAAAATTATCTTCTAGTAGAGGTAAAAGAAAAACTTCTTATAATTATAAAAATTTAGAGTGTCCACACTGTAATAAAATAGGTATTAGTTATAATATGACAAGATACCATTTTAATAACTGTAAACATAAATTATAATACAAAATAAAAATTTATTAATTTAGATTATGGATTTAGAATACCAAAAAATATTAGATAATTTAAAGTCTGGAAAAATTATAGATTATAAAGTTAATGACAAAGTCTTAATTTTAGATTCTTTGAATACTTTTCTCAGATCTTTCACTGCAATAAAACATTTTAATAATAATTTAGTTCATATTGGTGGTTTAACTGGTTTTTTAAAGTCACTAGGACATGTTATAAAGCTAGTAAGGCCAACTCGAGTAATATGCGTATTTGATGGAAAAGGTGGCTCAACAAACAAACGCTATTTGTACCCAGAGTACAAAGCTAATCGTGGTATATCAAGAGTTACTAATTGGGACAACTTTGAATCTCAAGACGAAGAGTCAGAAGCAATTACTAATCAAATCTTAAGACTCGTTTACTATCTACGTTGTTTGCCTGTTGATCTTATATCAATAGATAAAATAGAAGCGGATGATGTCATAGGTTATATGGCAGGTCAGTTAAAAGGAGAAGTGACGATTGTATCATCAGACAAAGACTACTTACAATTAGTAAGTGATAGAGTACAAGTATACTCTCCTATTAAGAAAAAATTCTATACTCCAAATATGGTATTACAAGAGTATGGAGTAACTCCAACTAACTTCTTGATGCAAAAGGTTGTATTAGGAGATTCAGGTGATAATGTACCTGGAGTTAAAGGAATTGGAGAAAAGACGTTAGTAAAACTATACCCTGAACTTGCAAACGATAAAGTTATATCATTAGACGAAATAATAGCAAAGGCAGAAACAGGAGAAGGTAAAAAGTATGCTGGTATAACAGCTTTTAAGAATCAGCTTTATATCAATAAACAACTTATGGATCTTACTAATCCTAATATACCAACCGAAGCTTTAGAAGAAATACACGAACTATTAGATAATCCATATAAAGAGTTTAATGCTAAAACATTTATATCATTATATGAAGAAGATGGTTTAGGAGAGTCTATACGCAATCTACAATCTTGGTTGTATACCAATTTTAATGAACTACAAAAATATAAATAGGACTTAGTTATGTCAGAAAAAAAAGTATTGAACACCTTATCATCTTATGGTACTGGGTTTCAAGTTAAAGTTTTGCACTCTTTATTAACAGATAAACAATTCGTACAAAATGTACACGATATATTAGACCTCGAATATTTTGATAGTCCAGCACACAAATGGATAGTAGAAGAGGTACTAAGATACTACTACAAATACCACACAACTCCTACGTTAGAATCACTACAGGTAGAAGTAAAAAAGATAGAGAACGACGTTCTAAAAGTAGCAACAGTAGAGCAGCTAAAAGAAGCTTTAAAAGCATCAAATGAAGATAAAGATTATATAGAGCAAGAGTTTAGCTACTTCTGTAAGAATCAACATTTGAAGAAGGCACTATTATCATCTGTTGAACTGTTAGGTAAGGGTAAGTATGATGATATACGCATACAAATAGATCAAGCATTAAAAGCAGGACAAGAGAAAAATATAGGTCACGAATATGATAAAGATATAGAAAGCAGGTATCGTGAAGAAGAAAGAAATCCTATACCAACTCCTTGGCCAAATATTAATGAGCTGTTAATGGGAGGTTTAGGACGTGGTGACCTAGGCATTATATTTGGTAATCCAGGAGGTGGTAAGTCGTGGGCATTAGTAAATATGGGAGCAGAAGCAGTTATGAAAGGCTTTAATGTATGCCACTATACTCTTGAACTAGCTGAAGGATATGTAGGTAAAAGATACGACTCTATATTTACAGGTATAGATGTTCAACAAATACATTTGCATAGACAGAAAGTAGAAGATACTGTAAACAGTCTGAAAGGTAAGCTAATAGTAAAGGAGTTTGCTATGGGCAAATGTACAAGTCACATGATAGAAAGTCACATACAAAAGTGTCGTGATCTTGGTTATCCTCCAGATTTGGTGATTATTGACTACATTGACTTAATGAAATCAAACCGTAATAGGCAAGAAGCAAAAGATGAGATAGACGACATCTATACATCAATAAAAGGTATGGCAAGAGAGCTAAAAGTACCGATATGGTCAGTATCTCAAGTCAATAGGGCTGGTGCTAAAGATGATGTAATAGAAGGAGATAAAGCTGCTGGTTCTTATAACAAAATGATGATTGCTGACTTTGCTATGTCACTATCAAGAAAGCGAGCAGATAAAGTAAACGGTACAGGTCGTATACATATTATGAAGAATAGATATGGTAGTGATGGTATGACATACTCTGCTAAGGTAAATACATCAAATGGATTTATAGAGATAGATGCAAATGAAATATCAGAGGATGAAATCCGTATAATGGAACAACAAACCACAGGAAGCTTTCAGAGATCTGGTAGTATAACAACAGAAGAAAGACAACTATTAGCTAAAAAATTTTATGAGCTAAGCAAACCATCATGATAAAAACCACATATTTATAATTACAAAAACAATTGATATGCAATTTCTAATAAACCTCTTCAAGAAAGCTATAAAAGGAGATAATTTCAGAGCTACAGATAAGCCTACTAAATATGTAGATGCTATATCTAAACTGAATGCTTCTGGAGCTAATCAAAATGGTACTCCTGCTGCTCGTATACAGCCTGGTGGAGTAACAACAACAACTCGTTAACAAAACAAACATATATTGGTAATAAGACCTAATAGGCCTTTATAAGGACCTACAGGCTAAACTAGTCTCAAAAATTAAGAACATGAACATTTCGCAATCCATTTTATCAGACATTACTGTACATATGAAGTACAGCAAATTTGTTCCTGAGCTCAACCGTAGAGAAACATGGGATGAGTTAGTAACAAGAAACAAAGAAATGCACAAGAAGAAATATCCACAAATATCAGAGGATATAGAAGAAGTATATAAAATGGTGTACAGTAAAAAAGTACTACCATCTATGAGAAGCCTTCAATTTGGAGGAAAGCCAATAGAAATATCACCAAATAGAATTTATAACTGCGCATATCTACCTGTCGATGATTGGCATTCGTTCTCTGAAATTATGTTTTTATTATTAGGAGGAACTGGTGTTGGTTTTTCTGTACAAAAACATCATGTAGAAAAACTGCCTGAGATTAGAAAGCCAAGTGAAAAGAAGCACCGCAGATTTTTGATTAGCGACTCTATAGAAGGTTGGGCAGATGCTATTAAAGCTTTGATGAAATCATATTTTCAAGGTGGCTCTACAATGAACTTTGACTTTTCTGATATACGTCCAAAGGGTGCAGCATTAATCACATCAGGAGGTAAAGCACCAGGTCCTCAACCGCTAAAAGAATGCCTAATAAAAATAGAGGGACTATTAAGCCAAAAAGAAGACGGAGATAAGCTATCACCAATAGAAGTACATGATATAGTTTGCCATATTGCGGATGCAGTATTAGCAGGTGGTATACGTCGTGCAGCCCTTATATCTTTATTCTCAGCTGATGATGAAGAAATGATAGCTGCAAAATCAGGCCAGTGGTGGGAACTTAATCCTCAACGTGGTAGAGCTAATAACTCAGCTGTATTATTACGTAATAAAATAGAGCAGGAATACTTCATGGAATTGTGGGAAAAGATCAAAGCGTCAGGTGCAGGTGAACCAGGTATATATCTGTCAAACGATAAAGATTGGGGAACGAATCCTTGTTGTGAAATTGCACTACGTCCATATCAATTCTGTAATCTGTGTGAAGTTAACGTATCAGATATAGAATCACAAGAAGACCTTGAGCAAAGAGTTGCAACAGCAGCATTCATAGGTACTCTTCAAGCCGGATATACTAACTTCCACTATCTAAGATCTATTTGGCAAAGAACAACTGAAAAAGACGCGTTGATTGGTGTTGGTATGACTGGTATAGGTTCTGGTGTTGCACAAAAATACGATCTTAAGAAAGCAGCAGAGATAGTAAAAGAAGTAAATAAAAAGATAGCAGGTTTAATAGGAATCAACGAATCTGCACGTAGTACAACAATCAAACCATCAGGAACATCGTCTCTAGTATTGGGAACATCATCTGGCATCCATGCTTGGCATAATGAGTATTATATTAGAAATGTAAGAGTAGGTAAAAATGAAGCGATATATCAATATCTGAATACATTCCATCCAGAACTTGTACAAGACGAATATTTCAGACCACACGATACAGCTGTTATATCAGCTCCACAAAAAGCACCAGAAGGCTCTATATTAAGAACTGAATCAGCAATAGAGTTGCTAGAAAGAGTTAAGTGGTTCTATCAAAACTGGATCAAACCAGGACATAGAACAGGACAAAATACACATAACATATCTGCTACAGTATCAATAAAGGATGATGAGTGGGAAATAGTAGGTAAATGGATGTGGGAGAATCGTAAGTTCTACAACGGTCTTTCTGTACTACCATTCTCAGATCATACTTATATCCAAGCTCCTTTCGAGGATTGTACAAAAGAAAAGTATGAAGAGATGATGAGTCACTTAAGCAATATTGATCTTACTCAAGTTATAGAAACTAGTGATAATACAGATTTGAAAGATCAAGTAGCCTGTGCAGGTGGTGCTTGTTTAGTATAAAACCTATATTTATTATTATGGATAATAAGAACATATTACAAGCAGCCATAGCTACAATGCTAAAAGAAGTAAAAAAGACTTCTGATATCTATAATGTTAGTCTTTCTACAGGATCTAATTATATATTTTCACCTGGATATATTACACAAGATAAAGAAGATGTTGTAACAATGAGATTTGATGGTAAAGAAGGTAACCATTATAAATTTACTATAGTTGATTCTACAAACCATAAAAATAATATAAATAAAACCATAACTTTAACAGGAAAACAGTTAGCTCATGCTATGAATAAATTCGGAGTAGAAAAATCCGAAATAAAAGAAGAACAAAAACAACCTCTATTTTTTAAAGTAGGAGATACTGTAGAGCTAATAAATGGAACAAAAGCTAAAGTATTTGCTATACCAGATAAATACAACCCTAAATATGGTAAAACTATAATTGTGACTACAGATAAAAATAAAAATATATCTGTAGATATAAACAAAGATATAAAAAAAACAGTGAAAGAAGATGAAGCTCCTACCAAACTATCACAATTTTCCCTTGGCATGAAAACTGCCAGAGTTGTAATATCAGGAGAAGATGTAGCAAAAAACTACGACAAGATCCTTAAACTAGGCCAAGACATAGACCCTAATTTTGATGCTAAGTACTTTGAAAAGACTGGTAAGATAGTAGGATCAATGTCAAAAGTAAAAATACAACCACTAAATTTGAAATTCAGAGATAGAAGTCTAAAAGCAGTAGCAGAGGACAAACCTCAGACAAAAAAATAGTAGTATGAAATTAACAGAGAAATCAAAAGGATTGGGTGATACAATAAAAAAGTTCACCCACTTCTTTTTTATAGACAAGCTAGCTCATTGGTTTGCAGTAAAGATCCTTAAAAAAGAGGATTGCGGATGTGAAAGAAGGCGTGAGTCACTAAATAAATTAATTTCTTATTCTCGAAAATCCATCTTACATTAGCTATATGCAAGAAAAAAGTTACGTTTTAATAGATAGTACTGACAAATTAAAAGAGTTAATACAAAAAATCAAGAAGGCTGATAAATTATCCTATGACATAGAAACAAATAGCTTAAATCCTAGAAAAGGAAAAATAATAGGCTTTTCTATAACAACAATTATAGGAGAGGGTTACTATCTTCCTACAATGGTACTAGATAATGGAGAGTTAGTAGACTATTATATAGAAGGTATGTTAGCTCATGATCTTGCTAAAAAGTGCATAACAATGCTAATAGGCAAGAAGATTATAGCTCATAACGCATCTTTCGACTGTCGATTTACAAAAGCATTTTACGGTATCGACTTACTTCCTTCCTTATATGTCGATACAATGTTACTGGTCCACACAGTAAACGAAGAAGGTTATTACGGACAATTTGGTCTTAAACCTATTGCAAAAGCAGTACAAAATGAGCTAGGATTAAATGTTGAAGAAGAAGCCAATAAAGAACAAGTAGAGCTTAAAGACTCGATAAAAAAGAATGGTGGCTCTGTTACAAAAGATAACTACGAAATATGGAAAGCAGACCTTGAGATACTAGCCAAGTACGCTGCTGCCGATACTGATTTGACTCTTAGACTGTATAATCACTTTATCAAGATACTAGAGTCAGAAGGTCTTACAGACTTCTTCTTTAACGATGAAGTGATGCCTTTATATAAAGAGGTGACAATACCAATGGAAGAAAAAGGTGTAAGGTTAGACATCGACTACATACACCAGACCCATAAAGAACTAACTGATCTTACTGCAGAATACGAAAGTAAAGTAGTAAAAGAGCTGCTAGAATTACCAGGAGTAAAAGAGTGGATAATAGGCAAAAGCTTCGAAGAGTTCCCTCCATCAAATAAAGGTGTGTGGGCTCAAGAGCTTGTAAAGTATGCTGACTTACAACTACCAAAATCAGAAAAGACAGGCAAATACACAATTAATACTAGTGTTGTTGGTAGACTACCAGATAGTCAGTTTAAAGAGTTCCTTATACACGGTGATGATATAGTTCTAGACAAAGAAATTGCTGCAAAGATAAGCATGAAATTGTGGAAAGAAAAAAATGACGGTACGTTCTTTAACATACAGTCTAAAGACCACATGGGAGATATAGCATTCAATGTTTTAGGAGAAAAGCCTTTATCTCATACTAAGACTGGTAAACCACAGTTTGATGATGATGCAATACAACATGTAGCAGAAAAGTATGAGTGGGCAAAAAGCTTACGTACATACAATAAATTGTTGAAGATAAGGTCTACATACGTAGAAAGGTTTATAGACAATGAAGAAGACGGTAGATACTACTTCTATTACAAACAGCACGGTACTGTATCAGGACGTTATGGTTCTGATGCACAACAGCTACCTAGGCCTAAAGAAGAAGGTGAAGACGATCCTATCATAGTAGAGTATACCAATCGTGTAAGAGCGTTCTTTATTCATGACGAAGGTAACATATTCGTTGATAACGACTACGAATCTCTTGAGCCACACGTATTTGCTCACGTATCAGGAGACGAAGGCTTGAAAGATATATTCCGTAACAATTGGGACTTCTATTCAACTATCGCAATCAAGACAGAAAAGCTAGACCAATATTCACCAGATAAAAAAGCAGATAACTTTCTTAAGAAAGTAGCACCACAACTACGTAATAAAGCTAAAGCGTATTCGTTAGGTATACCATACGGTATGGGAGCTTATGCTCTTGGTATGACGCTTGGTATATCCACCAAACAAGCTCAAGTGTTAGTAGACGGTTACTTGGATGGATTTCCTAATCTGAAGAAGTGGATGAACGAATCACGTGAGATGGCAAAGACTATGGGCTATGTAAAGACACAAGTAGGTCGTGTACGCCACTTATCAAAAGTCAAGAAGATATACGATACAATTGGAGACGGTATTCTTGATTGGCAAGTAAAAAAGATGCTAGAAAAACAATACGGTATAGATAAGGTAAAATCTATCTACATGGACTACAAGAATGGTCTTAACAACTGTATTAACGTTCAGATACAAGGATTATCGGCATCTATAGTAAACCGTGCAGCAATACAAATTAATAGAAGGTTAAAAGCTGCTGGTATAGTTGGATGGGTGTGTGCACAAATACATGACCAGATTGTCACAGAAGTAGAAGCTGCAAGAGCAGAAGAAGCTGCTCAAATAGTACAAGATTGTATGGAAAATACGACTAAGATAAGCTTGAAGCTAAAAGCAGTACCGCAACTTGGTCACAACTGGAGAGATGCGCACTAGGAAAAATAATTTCTCTATTTTATATATTCGGTGTATATTTATAATAAATCAAAGCAATATAGTTATATGAAATCAATTCAACCACTAAACGGTTACGTTGTTCTTAAACCAGTCGAAGAACAAGAACAAATGTTTGGCTCAATCGTAATGCCAGACATGGGAAAAGAAAAGCCAGAAATGGGAATAGTAGTATCAGTTTCTCCTATCTACAACTTTAACACAGACACAGAAGTACAAAGCAAACTATGGCCTGGTTCTGTAGTCATGATACCAAAGATGGGATCTATGAAGATAACAATCGAACAACAAGACTACTTCTTGTGTAAAGAGACAGAAATATTAGGTATAATCGTTAACGAATAAAGAATATGAGCAAAACACAATCAGTTTTTGGAACAGAGCTTAAAGAAAAGCTACTGTCAGGAATCAAACAGTTGAACCAATCAGTATCAACAACACTAGGACCAGGAGGTCGTACAGTCCTTATTCGTGAACAAAACGGTGAGGTAAAAGTAACAAAAGACGGCGTTACAGTCGCAAAAGCATTCCATCGTCTAGAAGATGATGTTGAAGATCTAGGAGCACAATTAGTAAAGAATGTATCAATCAAATCAGCAAATGAAGCTGGTGACGGTACAACTACATCTACATTGTTAGCGGCTAAAATTGTAGAAGAAGGCATCAAAGCTATTCGTCAAGGCTCTAATCCTATCGAAGTAAAACGTGGTATGGATAAGGCAGTATCAGTAATAGTAGCAAAATTAAAAGAGTGGTCTGTAGACATAACGTCTGAAGAACAGATCAAGCAAGTAGCTACAATCTCAGGTAACAATGATACAGAGGTTGGTAATCTTATAGCTGCAGCAATAGAAAAAGTAGGTCGTGAAGGTGTAGTAACAATCGAAGAATCAAAGACAGGTGAGACATCGTTAGAAGTAGTAGAAGGTATGCAATTTGATCGTGGCTTCAAGAGCCCGTATTTTGTAACTGACAACACAACTATGATGGCTAACTTAGAAGACCCTTACATCTTGCTTTACGATGGTCGTATTAACAATGCACAAGAGCTATTAAACGTAATGCAGAAGGCTAATACAGACAATAAGAGTCTGTTGGTTATAGCTGAAGACTACGGTGAAGAAGCATTAGCATTGATGATCGTTAACAAAATGAGAGGCATAGTTAAGGTGTGTGCTGTTAAGGCGCCTGATTTTGGTGATCGTAAGACGTTGATAATGGAAGACATTGCTATCTTGACCGGTGGTACTGTATTGTCAAAAGACAAAGGCCATAAGTTAGATAAGTTGCCAGTAGATCAGCTAATACAGTCTTTAGGTCGTGCAAGAATGGTAACAGTAGCAAAAGAAGAAACAACGATCATAGACGGTAAAGGTGATCAAGACTCTATAGCTAATCGTGCTCAAGAAATAAAAGAGCAAATAGAGAAGGCTAGCTCATTCTTTGAGAAAGAGAAGCTGCAAGACAGGCTAGGTAAACTAATCGGTGGTGTAGCAATCATCAACGTAGGTGGTAATAGTGAGATAGAAATAAAAGAAAAGAAAGATCGTGTAGAAGATGCGCTATATGCAACAAAAGCAGCATTGTTAGACGGTATCGTTCCTGGCGGTGGTATGGCATTGTATAGGGCAGCTGACTCTGCAGATCTGACATTTGACTGTTCAGAGAATGAAAAGCTAGGTGTTAGAATCGTAAAAGAAGCATGTCGTGCTCCGTTCAAGACTATCTTGTCTAATGCTGGTGTAGAAAACTGGTATGAAATAGTTGCTAAAGTAGAAGAGGCTAGTTTAGATCTGTCTAACGTTACTTATGACGCTAAGAATTTCAAAGTAGTAGAAGCGTTAGATGCTGGTATCATAGACCCAACAAAGGTTGTTGTGACAGCAATAAAGAATGCGTCATCTGTAGCAGGTACAATCTTGACAACCGAAGCTATCGTGTATGAAAAGAAAGACGACAAAGACCAGCCTCAAATGGACCCTATGATGGGTATGGGTGGCATCATGTAATAAATCACAAAAGGTTATAATGAAAGCAGCAATAATATCAATGTTAGGTAACGTAGGCTCCACTCTCGGATCGCAGGGTGGGGGCTATGGCCTAATATGCACAAAGATGGTAAAAGACTATAACTGTCTAAAACAGCTTGACGTTAACCCTAACCCTGATACATGGTCAGAATATGACATGTTGTATGTGTGTGAAGGTGTTAACTTTGCAGGCTCTTTTAACATACCAGGAGGTGTACAGCCTGAACACGTAGAAAAGATGAAGGCAATGTCACAGTATAAAGGTAAGATACAGTTTGTCAATAAGACATTTGACTTTGACATGTTCAATATTAAGCGAGTTAAGCTAACAGATGTTCAGTTTCCTACCGGTGATGTAGTAGACTACTTTACAGAAACAGCACTACAGACTCGTAAGATTGTCATAGGCGATAGTCACTCTTTGTCTGTATGGAAGCCTGGTTATGGTCTTAGCTTTAATCAAGGAAAGACTATGTATGGATGGCTCAAAACAGCTAACCAGAGCCTCATGAACGAGCTCTATGATGAAGTCATATTGTACTTTGGCAACATTGATATACGCTTCCATTTATGCAGACAGGACGATCCAGTAGCTGCTACAAGAGAGCTATACAGTAGGTATGTTGATTTTGCAAAAGGGCTCAACAATTGTACTATCGTTCAACCACTTGCTATCGAGCATGAGAGTCGTAAGATACCTGGCTCTGGTTTGTATAAAGGAAAACCGTTCTATGGATCAAGAGAACAAAGAATGGAGATAAGACAAGTAGCTGATGAAGTAATGCGTAGCTCTGGCTTAAACTACATAACATGGCCAGATGAATGGATAGACGAAGACGGTACAAAGATGCTAGACATATTAGAGCAAAAACAGTCAGTACATTTAAGGCCAAAGCATTTCATGTATATAAAAGACATAATAGAGTAATGAAACAGATGTTCGAAATAAAGAATGACGGTACGAATAAAGACATACCGAAAGGCATGACTATACATGAAGCTAGACAACACTACCTCGATATGTATGGCTCAAGCTTCAAATCACTGATGCCAGATCCTATGACATTAATGCAGCCATACCAAGATAAATGGGTGTTCAGAGCTGATCTTGCACCTGCAGGCTTCAAGGCGTTTGCTGCAGAGAAGGTAATAGCTGAATGTGAAAAAGATGTGTTGGTATATGTAGCTCCAAGAGTAGGTCACGCTCCACACGCAATAGCTGTTCTAGCTAACATGTACGGTAAACGTTGCGTATTCTTTGCTCCATCATCAAAAGAGGTGTCTAATCACCAAGCAGTAACATTAGCTCATGGTGCTGAGTTACGATTTTTACGTTCACCAGCAATGCCTACTATTAATATATGGGCTAAAAGATGGGCAGAAGAAAATAATGCACAATATCTTCCGTTTGGTTTATCAGGCATGCCATCAGTAACAGCTGGTATAGTTAACCTTGCAAATCGTATACCTGAACCTCCAGAATTCTGGTGTGCAACATCTACAGGCACAATGATACGTGGCTTACAAATTGGTTGGCCAAATGCAACTCCTTATTCTGTTGCAGTATCACGAAATATAAAAGAAGGAGAAGTAGGACGAGCAATAATAGAGTCAGCAACAATGCCGTTCTTGAAGCCATCAAAAGAACTTCCTGACTTCCCTACTACAGCGACTTATGATGCAAAAGCATGGACAAAGTTTAAAGAACACGCAAAGCCAGGTGCTATATTCATAAACGTAGGTAGTGACCAAGCTATAGAGTCTGAAATAGGGTCGGTGAATAAGAAAGAGGTGAACAGCCAAAGAGAGTGGGGAGATATGAGAGACATGTCACCACTATACTCATAAATTTCATTATATTATATTAATTAGTTATATTTGCTTATATGAAACAAAAAAGTATTTTAGAAGAGGCTTTTGAAATAGTAGAAAGAAGATCTGAAGAGAAAGAAAGACAATATGGGCCATTTTCTGAAGGGATGGAGAGGGCTGCTATGATAATGAGGGGCATAACTGGGAAAGATATTTCTGCAGAAGATATGTATGCTGCTTTAGTAGCATTAAAATTATCAAGACATTCATACAATTATAAAAGAGATAATTTATTAGATTGTATTAGTTATTTGGGTGCTCTAGATAACTACATAAATGAAAAAAAATAAAGAAGACAACTTTTTTGGTTTCTACATATTTATTATAAAATAGTAATATGTACATTTATAAAACTACAAATTTAATAAACAAAAAAGTTTATATTGGAATGAGTACTAAAAAATATAGTACTTCTTATTTGGGTAGTGGAGCACTAATAAAAAAAGCAATAAAAAAACACGGAAAACATAATTTTAAAAAAGAAGTATTAGAACAATGTTCTAGTTTAGATGAATTAATAAAAAAAGAAAAGTTTTGGATTGAATTTTATGTAAAACAGTGCCCAAACCTATGTTATAACATATCTGAAGGTGGATTAGGAGGTAATTGGACGTTATGGATGGATAAAAAAAGATATGATGAAATTATAGAAAGATGGAAAAAAAATCCAAATATGTGGAAAAAAGGCATTTCACCTCCTAATAAAGGTAAAACTCATAATGAAGAAACTAAGAAAAAAATATCTGCTGCTTTAAAAGGAAAAAAACAAAGTAAAGAAGTAGTAGAAAAAAGAACAAAAAAAATAATAGGGCAGAAAAGAAATAAACAACAAAAAGAGAATATTTCAAATTCTATAAAAGAAGTTTATAAAAATGGATTTTCTAAAGAACATAAAAATAACCTATCTAAATCCTTAAAAGGAAGAAGTTTATCTGAAAGTACTAAACAAAAGTTAAAGTTTAAAAAAAACACATTAGTTTGTCCAACCTGTAATAAAGTTGGAGCTGGACCTATAATGTATAGATACCATTTTAATAATTGTAAATTATATAAAAATAAAATAGATGAAAATTCAAAGAATTAGAGATGTAAAACTTCCAACTAGAGGAACTAAAGGTTCAGCAGGTATCGACTTCTATATCCCAGAAGACTTTCAACCTATTATATTAGCAAAAGGTGACTTTGTACTCATACCATCAGGTATTAGAGCAAGAGTACCGGAAGGATATGCTTTGATCATGGACAACAAATCAGGAGTAGCTACTAAGATGGGCTTGATAGTAGGAGCTGATGTAATAGACTCAGATTACGATGGTGAAATACATCTACATCTTATAAAAGCAACTCATGGTACAGTAAGGCTAGAACCTGGTATGAAGATTGTACAAGGCTTATTGACTCCTATATCACACGAAGATGTAGAAGAAGTGGATCAATTACCTGAAATAGAAACAGAACGTGGCACAGGAGGATTTGGATCAACAGGATCATACTAATTATATGCAAGAAGTAAAAGTACACAGAGAAGGTTCATATTCATTTGGTCCTATTGCTCCTAAACGTATCTCAGATATAGAAAGGATAATAAATAAACAGCAAAAGCTAGATAAGACATTTATCAACATAGCAACTGAAATATCACAACTATCACATTGTGTAAGATCAAAAGTAGGTGCAGTTATAGTCAATAACGGTAACATCATATCGTTTGGCTATAATGGCACACCTGCTGGTATGGATAATTGCTGTGAAAAGGATAACGTTACTTTACCACATGTCGTACATGCAGAGTCAAATGCGATTCTTAAAGCAGCTAAATCTGGCTATGCAGTTGAAGGGTCTACTCTTTATTTGACTTTGTCTCCTTGCCAAGATTGCTGTAAGCTAATTTTACAATCAGGAATCAAACGTGTAGTGTATAAAGATGAGTATAGAGACATTACAGGGGTACACTTCCTAAAACAGTTTATAGCTGTAGAGCACTACAAAGATACATTATAATATTACAACTATTTTTATTACATTCGTTTTATGATATTCAATAATGCAACCCATGCGTTTGAGTCACTGTACAAAAAGATAACTCATAAAGGCAATGACTATGCAGGCACAAAAGCAGTCTTCAACCAATCTTTTACGTTACTACACCCTAAAGACAAAATCATTACAACAGAGGCTCGTAAGTTCAAACAAGACTATGCTGAGTATGAGTGGAAATGGTATCTTAATGGAGATCGTAGTGCAAAAGAGATAGCAGAGAAAGCAAAGATATGGTACAATATGATAGTGCCAAATACAGATAGTGAAGTCAATAGTAACTACGGCTACTTCTGGAATTATGACAATCAGTTAGATAGGATGATAGAAGAGCTAAAGGCTAACAAACAAACAAGACGTGCTATCTTAGTACATTACGACATTCATGAGCTAGACAGGTATAAGTACGATACTCCATGTAATGTAGTACTTAACTTTTATGTATACGAAAACCAACTCAACCTTACTATCTTTGCTCGTTCTATTGACCTGTGGTATGGCTTCGGTAATGATCAGTACACATTTGCAAAATTAATGGAGCTAGTATCAGAGAAAGTAGATGTAGAAGTAGGCAGTATGCATTGGTTCATTACTAATCTTCACGTATATAACAACTTCTTAAACAAGTTATAATGATAATCAACGAAAAATACTATAGCGAATTCTTACGCTATTATGAAATGGCCAAAAAGCAGCAAGAAGAATGCAACCTTGGCACTATACCTCACGAAGAGTCTACTGTACCAGATGAGCTAATGAAGCACGTACATCTATACGATGTTGTAGAACGTAAGTATGCAGGCTTCTCACAGATCATTAACGATGCATTCTATGGCTGGACAGATCAACACCCGTACTGGGAGAAGATGAAATCAGGCCAAGCAACAAGGCAAAGAGAAGTGGTAGCTGAGAATTGGACAGGCAAACATACTGACTTCTCACTACCGGAATGGTTGTACGTATTCTTACTTCACAGAATTACTGGCTCTGCAATTAACTATGCTACCAAGCCATCAGGTTATCATAACACTCTTTTGTTTCATCTTCATGAAGCAACTACGATAGAAGATATGGTAAAGACAGTAAAGAGCTATCCTCTTCCTTTTTATACATCGATAGGTTATCAATTCCCTTCATTTCCTAAACCAATAGAAGGATATAGAAGAGGTGGAGACTACTACTTGTCTGAATATGCACCTATCCTTGCACGTGATGTTGCTGACTTCTTGGTAACAGGTGGTAAGAAAGACTTGCGTGAAGTAGGAGAGTTCATGTTCAAATGGAATAAAGATCGTGGTTTGAAGGCGTATAAGTTTCAGTATGCGGCATTCATAGCCGATATAGCAGATTGGTACCCTGAGTATGTGAATAAAGAGTCTCCTTTTTATTATGGTAAAAATGCCATAGAGTGTTTGAACTATTTGATTCATACCGGTAAGAAGAAGCCAACAAATAATATCATCGTTCTTGATGGTATCATGCAAAAGATATACGAAGATACAGGAGCATATCCTTATAACGCAGAAGACGTTGCTTGTGATGCAATCAGACACCTAGAAAATTATATCAGGCCTGGAAAAGATTATGAGCACCTTGACTTTGATAAAATATGGAATAGTAGTACTATAAAAGATCATCCATATGGAAGACAAAAAGCTATGCTAGATTTAGGATTAGTTCACACATTTAATGATTTAAAAAATCACCCATCAGATGATTATATATTAAAGAAAAATAACCTGACTGTAGAAGAATATAAAAAGATGGTTAATCAATACTATTCAAAATAATAAGATATTTATTATAGATAGAAAGCTACTGTGAATAGTTATCTATAATAAACTTATTGGCCCTCAAATCTTAGGATGTTCACAGCCCCTTTGTATTTTTGGGCCACTTTTATTTTATGGCATACTTATATAGACATGTAAGATTAGATAAACAAGAGGTTTTTTACATAGGTATAGGATCTGATAAAAACTACAAACGAGCCTATATTAAAAAAAATAGGACTAAACATTGGTATAATATAGCTAAAAACGGCTACGAAGTAGAAATAATGCTAGATAACTTAACTTGGGAAGAAGCATGTGAAAAAGAGAAAGAGTTTATTAAACTATATGGTCGTAAAGACTTAAATGAAGGGACATTAGTCAATATGACAGATGGTGGAGAAGGAGCTTTAGGTCGTAAGCATACTAATAAAACTATAGAAAAGTTTAGGGATTTAGCTAAAAATTTAGTTAGAGATGAAGAGTTTAAGTTAAAGTGTGGTTCTGGTATGAGAGGTAAGAAACATTCCAATGAGACCAAACAAAAAATGAGCAAATCTCAAAAAGAAAGAAACTATGCACCTTTAGGATCTATTCATTCAGAAGAATATAAAAATTGGTTAAAACAAAATAACCCAATGTTTAATAAAGATGTAGTTGATAAGTGGAAAAAAACAATAGCTAATAGAACACAAGAAGAAAAATTAAAGACTACAGAAAAAATTAAACAGTCTGTATTTGGTAGATATTCTGAAGAAGAAATCAATCAAAGATATAAAAAAATGGGAGATAAAATGAGAGGAATAAAAAGGCCAAATACTAGCAATACTATGAAAGGAGTTAAAAAAGAAGTTAGTGTATGTCAATATTGCAACTTAACAGCATCAAAATCTGCTATAACCAGATACCATAATGAGAACTGTAAACATAAAATAATATAATATTATAATAAAATAAATATGGCCACTGAAAAGATAACTATCTAATCTTTGGCCATTATTACTTATATTTACACAAACAAATAGTTATGTCAAAAGCAACAGAGGACTTTCGTAAAGCAGCTCTAGGCTCTATAGGAGAAAAAGTAGTCGGTAATCATTATGCTCGTACTGGAGCTATGGTCTTGTATTCTGAAGATACGTACGATGAACACAAAGACATTACAATAAATGATGTGACAACTCAAGTAAAGACAAGAGTGCCAGTAATGAAAGAAAAGGCGTTTTGTTTTACAGAAAAAGAAATGGCTAGTATAATGAGAGCAGAACAAGCTTTTATTGTTACAGTACCAATTCCTAGCTTAGATAAGTTCAATAAATATGGTGGTTACGTATACAAGCTCGATACTAAAAACATGGTGACAAGGGTCTCTACAAAAGACGTGTTTACAGGACAGATAGCAATCGATATAGACCAACCTGCTCTAGAGCCGATAAAAAGAATAGAAGACGAAAAGCTGCTAAAAAGAATGATGGAGTTATCAACCTCAAAATGGAACTAACATGCTACTATCTACAATAACAAGAGAACAAGCAGAACAACGCTGCTCAACTATGAGGCCACAAAGCTATAGCAAATTCTATTGGCATCGTAGGTATCAGTATCGTAAGACTCTGGACTCTAAGCGCCCATTGTATGATAAGATAGTAAATGGTGACTACGAACTGTCTGACTATTATCATCAAGCTGCAATGGAAGACTATCTTTTAGAAGACAAGCTTAAGCAACTAAAAACAAAAGACGATCATTGGGACACAGTTAGTTTGTTCAAAAAGAGAAGAGCAAAACTGTTAGATGACTTCAATAAAGACGAGCACGATATATTAGAGAAGCTAGCTAAGGACCTATCAAAGACGTTTAATCTGTCCCTTGACTTTATTAAGCAACAAATGCAAACGTTTGATGGTACTACTATTCAGCTTTATCAGCATATCAAAGACAACTATTCAAACAACTAATAATTATAATATATGAAACGAGTTTTATATTTTACAGCATCTTTTTGTATGCCATGTCAACAAATGAAGCCTATAGCACAACAAGTATGCCAAGAAGAAGGCCTATCAATTAGCTTTGTAGATGTTGAACAAGACGGATCAATGAAGACACAATATGGCATTACCTCTGTACCAACAATCATTGTATTAGACGGTAATAATAATATAGCTATGAGGCACACTGGAGCTATACCACGTCCTCAATTTCAACGCATGATTCAATCAGTTAAATAAACATATTATGAGAAAAAACATAGCCTTATTCGTACTCTTATGCGCTTTGGTGGCATCGTGTACTACACAGAAAAAGAGTCAACAATATAAACACGTTCAACAAGTTCAATGCACTAAATAAAACAATCAAGAATATGCAACAACCACAACAACCAAAGCTAAATGTATCTCTGGACAAGACAACTGCAGTCGTATGTGAGTGCGGTAGTCAAGTATTTCAAGAAGGACTTCTAATACGTAAAGCGTCAAAGTTTTTAACCGGCACAGCAGAAGACTCTGTGATCCCAATTCCTACTTTTGCATGTATAAAGTGTGGAGTTATTCCTGAAGAATTTCTACCTCCAATGTTAAGAAAACCAAAAGAGTAGATATTTATTATAGATAGAACATTGACTACGACTCAATATCTATAATAAACTTATTGGTCCTTAAAACTTTGGAAGGTCGTAGCTCCATTGGTTTTTGGACCATTTTTATTTTTATGAACTACCAAAGAATCTATGACCAAATCATCAAAAGAGCAAAATCAGAAAACAGACAAAAATCTGGAGACGTTTACTATGAAGCACACCATATAATACCGAGATGTTTAGGGGGGAGTAATAATAAAGATAATTTAGTTTTTCTTACAGCTAGAGAACACTTCTTATGTCATTGGTTACTACATGAGATATATCCAAACAACGGAAAATTATTATTGGCTTTTGATATGATGTGTAAAGTTAAGGATAAAAATCAAGATAGGTATATACCAAGTAGTAGAATAGTAGAGTATGCAAAAATAAGTGCATCAAAATATAAAAAGACTATTATAGTAAGTGAAGAAAAGAAAAATAAACAATCTAAAATAAGTAAAAATTTATGGAAAAACCCAGAATATAGGAATAAAATAACTCCTAAGCTAATAGAATTTATACGTAGTAAAGATAAAAGATTATCTCAATCAAACTATATGAAAAATCACAATCCAATGAAAAATAAAGACGTTTCTATTAAGTTTTTTGGAGGTAATCATCCCAAATCTAAAAAAGTTAATCAGTATGATTTATTAGGAAACTATATTAAATCATTTGATTGTATTCAAGATGCCGCAAGAGAATTACAAGTTAATGGAAGCCATATATCAAGTGTTTGTTCAAAAAAAAGACCTACTGCATATGGATATAAGTGGGAATACCAATAAAAATAAATTATAAGTTATGCCTCTACCAAACCTAACAGAGGGAATCGACTGGTCGAAACAGAAAGTCGTGTCCTATAGCCAATATAGTATGTATAGTCAATGCCAACACCGTTGGTATCTAGAATACATAAAGAAGCAAAAGGTATTTAAACCTGGTATATCACTAGTATTTGGTACTAGTCTACATGAAGTAGTACAAGAGTATCTCAGAGTCATGTATAATGAAACTGCTACTGCTGCTGATAAGCTGAATTTAACTACTATGCTCAAAGAAAGAATGTATGAAAATTACAAGAAAGATTTAGAGCAGAATGGAGAACACTTTATTAAGCCAGAAGAGTTCAAAGAACACATCGAAGATGGTATACAAATCTTAGAGTGGCTACGTAAACATCGCAGGCAGTACTTCTCAGTTAAAGATCACGAGCTAGTAGGTATAGAAGTGCCTATACAAAGGCCTATAGTAGATGATATTCCTAATGTTATAATGATTGGTTCTATTGACTTTATTATTAAAGATAAAAGAGATAACACATATACTGTCTACGATTTAAAAACTTCTACTTCTGGATGGAAAGATAAAGACAAGAAAGATCATACAAAGGTAGACCAAGTATTATTCTATAAAAGATTTTATAGTAAATTATTAAATATTTCTGAAGATCAAATAGAGGTGAAGTTCTTTATTGTTAGAAGAAAAATTTATGAAGATGCTGCATTCCCTATAAAGAGAGTACAGGAATACGTACCTACACAAGGTAAAAGAAAAGTAGAAGAAGCATATATACGCTTATCAGATTTTGTTCGTAACGTATTTACTACAGATGCAAAATACATAGATAAAGAATATCCCAAAAACAATAAGTCCTGTAAATATTGCCCATTCGCAGACAAACCAGAATTGTGCAATAAAAAATAGTTGCACTTTTTTTGTATTTTTCGTATATATCAAGATATTTATAATATATATACAAAATACATTTATTATGGCAGAGACAACTAAAAGAGTATTGACTTCGGTAAAAATACCTGAGGTATTATACGAAGATTTCAAGATGGCATCTGTGCGTACTCGTATCGGTTTAGGAGATATGGTAGAAAGAGCAATGTATCTTTACCTAACTAATCCAGATTTCAGAATGGAGATACATAAGCAGTACAGCACATATTACACAGGAAGCAATATCATAGACGCATTAAAGAGCATATAAGACAAAAAAATGAAAGAAGGTTACATTCCACAGAACAAAAGAAAAAAGATTCTACTACTCTCTGATGATATACGCATGCATTCTGGTATATCAACCATGGCAAGAGAGATCGTACTAGGCACGGCTCACGTATACAATTGGGTAAATGTAGGTGGTGCAATCAGTCACCCAGATCAAGGTAAGAGATTAGATCTGTCACAAGACACAAATAAAATGGCAGGCATAACAGACTCTTCTGTTATTCTTTATCCTACACAGGGCTACGGTTCACAAGAATTAGTGCGCGCAATCATAGAGATCGAAAAGCCAGATGCAGTAATGCTATTCACTGACCCTCGTTATTGGGTATGGTTATTTCAAATGGAGCATGAGATTCGTAAAACAATGCCTATCCTGTATTTGAATATATGGGACGACTTACCTGCTCCTTTGTACAACAAACCATACTACGAGTCTTGCGACTTACTGATGGCAATATCAAAACAGACAGAGAACATTAATCATATGGTGCTTGGAGACAAGGCTAAAGATAAGGTGATAACATATGTACCTCATGGTATAAACGAAAACATCTTCCATCCTATTAACGAGTTCATGCAAGACAAAGCAAAAGCAGTAGAAGATATGAAGAAGAAGCTGTTCGGTAACGATCAACCAGAGTTCGTAGTCTTTTACAATGCTAGAAACATAAGACGTAAATCTGTTCCTGATCTTTTGGCTGCTTGGTCACACTTTACAGACAAGATAGGAAAGGATAAAGCAAAGAAGTGCGCTCTGTTAATGCATACTCATGCACTAGACGAACATGGTACAGACTTGCCTGCTAATATTGAACTGTTGTGTGATCCATCATACCAGAAGGTATACATAAATGATGATAGATTGACAGCAGAAGACATGAATGTGATGTACAATATCGCAGACGTAACTGCTCTTATATCATCAAACGAAGGATGGGGACTATCACTTACCGAATCTATGATGGCTGGTAAGATGATTATAGCCAATGTAACTGGTGGTATGCAAGACCAAATGAGGTTCGAAGACGAAAAAGGTAAGTGGATAAAGTTCGATAACAAATTCTGTAGCAACCACTTCGGCACTTATAAGAAGCATGGACCATGGGCTGTGCCTGTTTTCCCTACTAACTCAAGCTTGAACGGTTCTATTCCAACTCCTTATATCTGGGATGACAGGTGTGACTTCCGTGATGTAGCTAAAGCAATAGAAGAGGTATACAATATGCCAAAAGAAGAAAGGTATATAAGAGGTTTACAAGGCCGTAAATGGGTTACATCGTCAGAATCAATGATGAGTGCAAAGAATATGTGTAAGAACGTGATACAGTCTATAGACAAAACGTTTGAGAAGTTTGTACCTCGTCAAGAGTTCGAAATAATAAAGACGGGTGTGTTACCAAGAAAGAAAATGGTGCATCCTCTCACATACTAATATTTTATATTTCTTATTATCAATAACTAGTTATACATTTACAATACAATGAAACAATATTGCGTTATATCATGTCCTATTCTTACTAACTCTGGCTACGGACAACGTACAAGAGACCTAGTCAAAGCAATCATAGAGTTAAAGAAAGACGAATGGGACATCAAAGTCTTACCACAAAGATGGGGTGCAACAACATGGATGAAGCCTGAAGGTGAGAATGAATGGATAGCTCCACTACTTATACAGCAAATGGTTAGACAGCCAGATGTATGGATGCAAGTTACGGTGCCTAATGAGTTCCAACCAATCGGTAAATATAACATCGGATTTACTGCCGGTATAGAGACTACTCTTTGTGATGCTAGTTGGATAGAAGGTGTTAATAGAATGAATGTTACATACGTATCATCAGAACATGCAAAACGTGTATTCAAGGAGTCAACGTTCGAACAACGTGATAATAATACAGGCCAAATAATCAAGAGAATACAGTTAGAGAAGCCAGTAGAAGTGTTGTTTGAAGGTATCGATCTTACAAAGTACAAGTACGTATCAGACGATGAGCTAGAAGGTACAAAGCTAGTAGAAACGTTAGATGATATAGAAGAGGACTTCTTGTTCTTGGTCGTAGGCCACTGGCTACAAGGCGAGTTCGGTGAAGACAGAAAGAACATCGGCCTGACTATTAAGCTGTTCATGGACTCATTCAAAGGAAAAAAAGGTATAAAGCCTGCAATGGTACTGAAGACATCACATGGTCCTGCATCAGTAATAGATCGTGAAGAAGTGCTAAAGAAGATAAGTGAGATAACAAAAATCAGTGGCTCAGATTTGCCTAACGTATACTTGCTTCATGGAGAAGTATCAGACCAAGACATGAATAATCTGTACAACCACCCGAAAGTGAAAGCGTTAGTTAGCTTAACAAAAGGTGAAGGGTACGGTAGACCATTAGCTGAATTCACACAAGCAAAGAAGCCGGTTATCGTATCTGCTTGGTCAGGACACCTTGACTTTTTGAAGCCTGAGAACACAACTCTATTACCTGGTGAGTTAAAGAACGTACACTATACTGCTGTGGTTCCTAATATGATTCTGGGTGAGTCAAAATGGTTTAATGTAAATCATAAGGCAGCGATAGAAGCTATGAAGAACGTATACGAGAACTACAACAAGCATATACCACATGGTAAACAATTAGGTCATCACATCAAGACTAACTTCTCATACGATAAAATGAAAGAAAAGTTAGCTGAATATCTAGACCTAGTTCCTAAGCAAGTAGCGTTGAAGCTACCTCAACTCAAGAAGATAGAGCTTCCTAAACTACAGAAAGTATAATGAATACCCCTATTGAAATAAGCAACACATACATAGGCTCTGGAAGTATAAACAACCTTCCTCAGCCTACTGTATTTGATCAAATAGCTTATGAGATACAAATGTTATTAGAATACAATAATAGAATATGACAGAAAAAGACTTTGTAATATGGCTACACGGTGTTATTGATTGTATCAAAGCAACCGGCTCTGAACCTACAATTGAGACCATAAATCTTATAGAGAAGGTTATGCAAAATATAAAGAAAGAAGAAAGTAAACAATTGTTAAGATCATGATAGAGAATTTAATCACGTGCCCAAAATGTAATAAAGAAGAGTCTTGTTTTTCAGAAAAGATAAACGAGTTCCATAGCGCGTATACTTGTTTTAACTGTGGCTTTGCTACATCAGATTTAATGATAGAAGGAGAATATGACTTTACAGAAATGGATAGCACTATTCCTGAACTGTACAAAGATCTGAAGTATACAGATGATAAAGGCCGAGTATGGTACCCTCACGTAATAAACATAGAGAATAAAGGCACTGTATTTGCTAATGGACCATCAAAAGATAAGTGGCAATGGTCAGCAATAAAAGTTAGGAAGCTAACAAAAAAAGAGCAGAAAGAACCTAGGTTCAAGGACAAATTGTATAAAAGCGATCCTAAGACAATGAAGTCTTTTGGTGATGATTACTTTGCAGCTTGTGATTATATAGGTGTTTTTGATATAACAGAAAAAAAATAATATGGCAACAATTAGTTACGCGATCTTAACGCACAATGAAGGAGATTATATAGAGTCTTTATTAAGTTTTCTTTTATTAAATAAAAGAGAACAAGATGAAATAGTAGTTGTAGATGATTATTCAACTGATGAAAAAACAGTAGAAATACTACAAAAGTATAAACCACATATAAAGCTTGATTATAGAACATTTGATGGTGAACATACCCAAAAAAACTATCTTAATAACTTGTGTACAGGAGATTATATACTCCAATTAGATGCAGACGAATTAATAACAAAGGAGTTAATAGATGCTCTACCAAGTATTTTAGAAGATAATTCTAGTGTGGATATTTTTATTATGCCACGTATAAATATAGTAGAGGGTCTAACTAAAGAGTGGATAGATAAGTGGAGATGGCAAGTTAACGATAAAGGGTGGGTGAATTTTCCTGATTGGCAGATGAGACTGTATAGAAATTGCGATTGGGTAAAATGGGACGGTTTTTTACACAGTAAAATAGTTGGTTATAAATCATACGTTAATTTCCCAGCAGAGGAACTTTATTGTATAATACACAACAAAAAACTGGATCGTCAAATAGAACAGAATAATTTGTACGATAAAATAGAACAAACAGGTAGACAAAAATATAAAATATAGTAATGAATATAGCTATAGTAGGGGCTGGTTGGATGGGATGTCATTTATCAGAATATTTAATAAAAAAATCTCATAATATCCAACTATTTGATGGGTCTGGCATATTTACAGGTTCATCTTTTTATAATCAAAATAGACTTCATTTAGGATTTCATTATAGCAGAAATAAAAAAACAAGGCAACTTTGTTTAAATACATTTGAAAGATTTTCAAAAGAGTATTCTCATATAATAGATAGCGTACCTAATAATTTATATGTAGTACCTAAAGATAAATCTATTATTGATTTTGATACTTATAAATCTATATTTGAATATGAAAAAATACAGTTTAATACTGTTAATACTCATAACTTAAATAATATTGAAGGGTGTATTTCTGTAGAAGAAAGACATATAAATCCATACAAAGCTAAACAGTACTTTGAATCTTCATTAAGTAATTATTTAAATATACAAAATATTACTGAAGGAAACATAGGTGTTCTTACAAAAAATTTTGATTTAGTATTTAATCTTACTAATAATAGAATAAATACTATTGAAGATCATTATTACGAATTAAGTATAGTTTTAGTATATGAAAAAATCAACCAAACAGATTTTGGAGCAATAACAATGGTTGATGGTCCTTTATTTTCAATATATCCATATAAGGATTCAGATTATACCTTAACAGATGTAGAATACACTCCTTTATATACTTCAAACAGTTTAAAAGAATTAGAAGAGTTTAAATCTAATATAGATAAAGATATAATAGAGAGAACAAAAAACTTGATAGAACAAAAAGTACTTTTGTATTATAATAACTTTAAAAGCGATTTTGAATACAAAAATTATTATACTTCAATAAAAGTTAAAAGACTATCAAATTCAGCTGATAGATACCCTATAATAACAAAAAAAGATAACTTAATTTCAGCTGTAACAGGAAAAATCCAAGGCATTTATATATTAGAAGATTACGTAAATGAAATTATTAGTAGGTAATACAGGACTTATTGGAACTACTCTAAAAGATAGTATTAAATTTGACTATGAATTTAATAGTAAAAATTTAGGGGATTTATTAAAATTAGAAATAGACCCTAATATAACAGACATATATCTATGTTGTTTACCTGCAACTAAATGGCTAGTAAATAAAGATCCTATGTCAGATATGGAAAATATAATAAATATATTGGGGGTTTTATCAAAAAAACAATATCGAAATGTTATCCTTTATTCTACTATAGATGTGTATATAGATGCAGCTTTACATAGTAATGAGTCTTCTGAATTAAGTATTTCTACTCCATCTTATGGATATAATAGGTTGTTATTTGAGAAACTTGTAAAAAATACTCTTACGTATAAAAACCTACTTATCCTTAGATTACCAGCATTATTTGGTAAGCATATAAAAAAGAATATTTTATACGATCTATTAAATAATAATGATATAGAAAAAATAAATTATAATTCTTCATTTCAATGGTACAATTTAAAAAATTTAACCTTTGATACAGAAAGATCTTTAGAATCTTGTTCTCAATTTCAAATTATAAATTTATTTACTGAACCAATAGAGACTAAAGAAATATTATCACTTTTTGGAATAGATAAATCAAAAGTAGACATTTCTTCAAAAAAAATAGTTTATGATTATAAAACTATTTATAGAGACTTAGGATATATAAATAGTGCTAGCAATATATTAAAAGAAATAAATAGTTTTATTATTGAATATAATATGTCAAAATATAAAATTGCAGTATGTTTATTTGGAGAACCTAGAGATATTGTTAATAGATTACCTCATTGGATTAATTTTAGTAAAAATATAAATGTAGATTTTTTTGTATCTTTTTATATGACAGAAGACATATTATCTATAATTGATACTATAAAAAATTCTATAAATTTAAAATCATTATTTATTTGTAATAATGATTTAGATTATTTTGATTCTTTAAAATATAATGCAAAAAATCCAATATATTTATATGGTCATGATAGTAAAGCAACATTTCCTAGAATAACATCACAAGCGTATATAAGACAAAAAGCTGTTTCTTTAGTAGATAGATATGAATATGATGCTATATTATTAAGTAGATCAGATACTTCTAATTTTGGTATTTCTATAGATGATATTTACAAAGTAATAAAAGATAAAAATTTACTGTTAGTTAATTCTGATACACACCACCATCCTGGTGGTGGTTCTGGATGCGTTAAATGTACTATAGAATCAAAATGTGATTTACCTTATCATGCTAATGATATTTGTGATTTATGGTGTATAGGATCAACTGAAGTTATGAATAAATGGAAATCATTTTTTGATAATTTATTAGAAGATTACAATAATATACAATCTACTACAGGTATAACTGATAAATTAGAAATAGAAGAACGTACAGATAAAAATGAAGTTTTAATAAAAGTACCAATAAATTTAATCCCTTTAATAGAAAACGATGTACATTGTTTTTATCCAGAAAAAATAATGAGGTCTACATTTAAAGATGTTAAAATACTTGGGGCAACTAATGATAAATCAATATGGAATAATGAAACTTGGAATAAGTAATTTAACTGTAAAATTTAAAATATTATAATTATGATAACTTTTATTGCAACTGCATATAAAGAAAAAGAACAATGCTTTTCTTTTATATCTTCTTTATTATGTCAAACAGATAGTAGATGGAAATGTATAATCTATTGTGATGAATATAATAGCTATATAGAATATGCCTGTTCTATTTTTAATGATTCTAGAATAGAAATTGTTTATAATGAAATAGCATCTGGTTTTTGGGGTCATAATAATAGAAAGTACGCATTAGACAATCTTGTAGATTCTGAATTTATTATTCAAACTTCTATACAAGATTATTTCATTCCTATAACAGTGAATGAAATATTATCTGTAAAAGATCAATATGATTTTATTTATTATGAATCTCTTCACAATCATAAAAATTATGATATTTTAAATTGCATACCAATAGTTAATAATATTGATTGGGGAAATTTTGCTATTAGAACTAATATAGCTAAAAAAGTAGGAATACACAATATAGAATCTAGTACTTGTGATGGATTATTTGTAGAATCTTGTATGAAATATCCTTTTTTACGTGTACATAAAATAAATAAAATTTTAACTATACACAATTAATAGAATTTTATTATAGTAACTAAAAAAATAAGTAAATTTAATAGTGTATACTTTTATAAAAAAACTAAATATTTTAAATGAATTTAGGTATTAGTCATTTAGCTTGGGATAATAACGATTTATTTGGGGATTTATCAAATATTTTAATAAAAAATAATATTAATTTTTTAGAAGTTGTATTTCCTAAACTAATAAGTTGGAAAGAAAGTGATTATTCAAAAATAGATTATTTTTTTAGTTTAGTTAAGTCTTTAGGATTTAATATATATTCTACCCAATCTATATTACATAAATCAAATGTATTTGATATGTGTTCTATAGATTTTATAAATCATATTAATATAGTATGTGAAATATGTGGTAATTATAATATAAAAAAAATAGTTTTGGGAGCCCCATCTATAAGAAATGTTTATGCTCAAGATGAATTATTAAATGTTTTTTTTACTATTGATAATATACTTAAAGATAAAAATCAAATTTTATGTATAGAACCAAATGCAGATTTTTATATGGGAAAATATTTTTTTACAATAAAAGAAATAGTTAGTTTTATTAAATTAGGTAACTTTACTAATATAAAAACTATGATAGATACTCATAATATATTACTAATGGGAGAATCTCCAAAAAAAGAATTATTATTGCATAAAGATTACATACATCATATACATATCTCTGAAAAAAATTTAGGTTATTTTACTAATTCTCAAGACCATATTGATCTTTCAAAACAACTAAAAAAGATAGATTATACTGATCCGATTATATACGAAGTTAAAGATATAATAAAAAATAAAGAAAGTTTACAAGCTTTTAATAAAATATATTCATAAAATGCATTCCATTATATTACACTTATATTATCAAGATCTTTGGCCTGAATTTAAATCTAATATTAGTAATATATTAAATGAGAATACTCATTTATACGTTACTGTAATAGATGATAAAACAGATTATATTGATGATATTAAAAGATTAGCAACAGATGTTTTTTTAGTAGAAAATAGAGGATTAGATGTTGCTCCATTTATATTTGTTTACAATAAAATAAAAGATTTTGGGTATAAAACGTTTTTAAAATTACATACAAAAAAATCTTTACACACTCCTAATATAGGAGATTATTGGAGACAGTCATTGTATCAACCAATAGTAGAAAACTACAACTATATTTTAGAACAAATAAAAGATATAAACACACCTCTAATATTAGGAAGTGAAAAATATTATTGTCAAGAAGACAATTCTAGTCCAAATAAAATAGCAGAAAAACAGTTTATAGATATAGCTTGTAAATATCTTAATGTACAAGATGGAAACAATTTTTTTGCTGGTACTATGTTTTTAGTTAATGATGTATATCTTAATAATCTTTTTAATAACATAGATTTAATTGAACTATATAATAAATTTGAAATAGGTTATTGTAGAGGTTCTTCTTTAGCTCACGCAATGGAAAGAATATTTGGTTATGGAATAAAACATTATAACGGAACTTACATTTTAATATAAAAATATGATAAGCGTAATCATCCCAACGTACAAAGAGCCTGATTATCTAGATCTATGCTTAAAGTCTGCAATAGAAGGGCAAGACTTCAATAATGAGATAATAGTAGTCGTAGATGGCTTCTATGAGATTAACAAACCAGTACTAGATAAGTACAAAGGTAAAATAAACATAGTCGACCTTGAAGAAAACTATGGCCTTTGTCGAGGAACAAATATTGGTGTTTATGCGGCTAAACACGATACGATACTAGTTGTGAATGATGATAATGTATTCCCTAAGAATTGGGACACTAATCTTCTTCAGGACTTTGACTCTAACACGGTGTTAACACCCAATCAAATAGAGCCTAATCCTAGCATGTTTAGACAGTTTGTCATATCAGATTTAGGAAAGACTGTTGAAGAGTTTAATCTAACAGAATTTCAGAACTATGAAAAATCAGTTAGTAAACTAAACAAAGACTATTCAGGTTCTACATTACCTTTTATGATGTCAAAGACAGACTATCTACGTCTAGGTGGATGGGATGAGAATTATCCCACAAATGGGGTTGTTGCAGACTGGGACTTCTTTCTGAAATGTAGCTTATCAAATCTGAAGATGATGAGAACATATAACTGCCATTTTTATCACTTTGCACAAATAGCAACAGGAAAAGATAGACGAGAAGTTGAAATGCAGGCCCATGACTATGCTCGTTACAAGTGGGGAAACTATATACAACACGACCCAATCAGTAATAAGAAGTCTGTACTACAATCTTAATTTTAATCTTATAACATTATTTTATTATATTGCATTATATGAGAAACAAAAAGTCAAAAGAGTTAAGTAGAATCATAGTACTAGGAGAAATAAACGAGGATAATGTCAATGATGCAATACAGCTAATATACGAGATAAACAAAGAAGACGAAGGTAAACAATCAGCTGAACCTATACACATTATATTGAACTCTGCCGGAGGAGATATATACGATGGTATGGCTTTAGTAGATGTGATGCTACGTTCAGAGACTCAAATTCATGTTACTGTACATGGTAAAGCGATGTCAATGGCACTTCTTATAGCTGTGTGTGGATCTGTAAGAACAGCATCATCAAATACAACATTTATGTATCATGAAGCTAGTTACGATGCATCAGGTAAAACAACTTTCCATAAACAAGAGTTAAAAGAAGTAGAAAGGCTAGATAAAGTGTTTGACAATATTCTTATTGAAAGAACCAACCTAACAAACAAAGAGTTAGAAAAAATAAAGAAAGAACATAAAGACTGGTACTTTACAGCAGAAGAAGCTATGAAGTTAGGCATTATTGACGAAGTTATATAGTACAATAGTATATTTATTAATAAACAATAGTAATGGCAGAAGCACCAAAACCAAGGACATCGGTAACTATAGAAGGACAGAAATTAGGCCTACAATTTGATTTAAACACCAACGAAACAAAGCGAGGAGTTAAGATGCAGTTCGTACTACCTTCTGAAGATATGGAACCAGAAGCTAAACAAGAATTGACGCAAAAAATATCTACAGCACTACAGAAAAGGTTCGGTGATGCTGGTATAATGGTAGACTTCGATGATCGCAATCCATATTCTAACGTTATAGGTTTCTTAGTACCATTAGCATCAGTAGCTAATATACTAACAAAAGTGTTGAAAGGTCAAGCTTAATACAATAATACAGCAATAGTTATGTCAAAAAGAAATCAGCCTATCAGGGCTATATTCGATAATCTGTCTTCTCTTACATCTGAAGACATACTCTCTAGTGATATATTCAAACAGCTTGTTAAGTCTGAAACTCCTGCTGCTATAGAAAGAGCAATGCAGGAGAAGAAGGCTTATGCCACTCTTTTTGAAATCAACAACACAGCATCTTATATTGATATACCAAAACGTAACTGGCAATCAGCATTAGAGTCTTGTCTTCAGTGGTATATAGAAGATGAGGACTTTGATAAGTGTATACACATCAAAGATCTGATAAAGAAGATTCAAGAAAAGAAGCCTATTAACATACCAAAAGATTAGATAAATGGAAGATTATAAGAACGTACAATCAGCAGTCGACTCATTATTAAATGTAACATCATTAGTAAGAAGAAAGAAGAAAAAGGAGTCAGATAAAAAGAAAGAGTTGTTTGTTCAAATGATTAACCATTTAGAGCAAGCAATTTCACGATCTAATATTGCGTATGTAGATTTGGAGATGGATATGTCAAGATATGATGAGAAGTTCTACATCATAATCGACATACTTCTATACATGGGCTTTGGTCCACAGTGCCAAGACATACTGAGCTACTACCTATGGGAAAGAATAATGCCGGACGGAAGCGTAGTACCGTTATTAGACGAACAGAATAACGAGATATACCTTAACAATGCATACGAGCTGTGGGAACTGATTCTCAGGCTTAATCCTAAACTATCAGACTAAATATGCCAAGAGTACGAAAGAGTAGAGTAAAGTTGCATATCAACGATCAGTGGAAAGAGAAGTACGAACAAGCACACAACCCAGATAGCTGGAGATACAAAGGACTACTGTTAACAGAAGAACAGATAAGAGACGCAATGAGGAATAGTCGCTCAAACAAAGAAGCGGCCAGGTGGTTAGATGTACAGTATAAGACATACAAGAAGTATGCTAGCATGTATATCGATACAGAGACAGGCAAATCTCTATTTGACATTCACTACAACCGTGACGGTGTAGGAGTAAGAAAAGGGTATGGTAGTAAGATACTCAAGAAAGAGATAGATGAGTGGTTGACAGAGAATCAAAAGGCTACAGAGAAAAGAGTTGCTATGTTAAAAGAGGCACTAATCAGAGACGGTAGATTAGGCTACGAGTGTTCTGCTTGTAGTTATGCCGAAAAACGATTAACAGACATGAAGTCACCAATCTTACTGTCGTTTGCTAATGGCAACAAAACAGATTGGCGAATTGAGAACCTGAAATGGATGTGCTATAATTGTGCGTTCATTTATGGTCTTGACTACTTCTCTGATGCGCAAATGAGACGTGTAGAGTCCATATCATCACCAGCAGAACAAGGTATGTCAGTTGATAAGACTGATACATTCTACGATGTAGACGAAATAATGAAAGAACAGTTTAAGCGTCTAGGTCTTGAAGACGGTACTGGAGATACAATACAAGAAGATGAGCTACTAGACTTCAAAGAAGATGAAGATGATGGATTAGGAGAGTTTATAGACATACGCACATAACTAATTGGTATACAATCTATTACATATTATAGAAACAAATATACATAACTAATTGATAATCAAAGGACAATTTTGAAAAAAAGTTGCCCTTTTATTTTTTTATTCCAACTATTCGTCGTATATTTATATTATAACAAAAAAACAAATAATAATAAAGATATGTACAATACAATGAAAGTAAGATTCGTAAAAGTGCAAGGATTATGGTATGCAGACTTGCCAGACTATATTGAAGAAGGTGGCTCAATGGCTTCGTGCTTAATGGTTGCAGGTGCACCTGAGCTTATAGAAATGATGGGAGGTAAAGGTAAAGATGCAGTAGAAGTAGAGATAGGAATCGAGTGGTTCCCTGGATTTGATGCTGTGTTGAATAAAGAAGTAGAAGGTGAAATGCCTGATGAAGACGGCTCTTGGGCAACTTATCTGACTACAGTATACGATAGAGAGCATCCAGAGTCTATGACTACAGTCCGTCCTATACGTTCAGTAAGCTTCTACGTAGGTTTGTGCCCTGTTAACAAGTGGGTGTTCGGTGGTTACCATCCTAACACTATATACCTTAAACGAGTAAACGATTAATAGTATGAGTATTATAATAGCGTTAATAGGATTAGTATGTGGCCTTTTGTTAGGCTCATTGATTAAGTCATATTATTTTGACCATTGGCAAGTAGTATGGAGTGAACGTGCTGTCTGGGAAATAGAAGATGCATCAGGCGCTGAGTATACCAAACATGCTACTTATACAATATATTGGTCAGAAAAGACTGATAAGTTCAAGCTAGAAACATCAGGACATAATCCTACAAGTCACAGATTCTATTCTGTAGCAGTAGAAAAGTTAAACAGTTTAAGACAATCAGCAACAAAATCATACAACTAATGGCAACAAAATTATCAGTACAGAAAATTAATGTAGATGACATCAGGAATCATGACAAGACTATTTGGATAAGGTGTACATCTCCTGAACAAGGTCGACTACTATTTACTCGATATTGGAAACTTCATGAAGAAGATGACTTTTGGCATGACTTTGATTTTGGTCTATGTAAAGAATTTTATATTCGACTATCAAATTATTTTACAGGTAGTACAGGAGCTTGGAATCCAACACTAGATGGTTATCATTATAAAAAACATTTCTGGGTAGAATTCGATCAGGTTCAAATACCTGAAGTTGCAGAAAAGAAACCAATAGCGTACAAGCTTATCAAACTTTTCCCTGGCTGCCAAAGACCAATTGGTAATACAATACCATATAATATAGAAGCCAGCAAATGGCCTGAGTTTTGGGAACCTATATACGAAACAGAGGTAAAGATAGGAGAGTATAAAGCAGAAGTTAAAGGTAGTCATATACAGTTCGGTTGCCAAAGCTTTACTACAGGAGATTTAATGACTGTCAGTAAGCTATTACGACCAGAAGTAGATGCTAAAATCGTAATACAGGGTACGACAATTACACCTTCATTAGTAGCTGATATGCTTAAAAAATTAACAGAACAAAAATAAAGTATGAAGACAATAAACACAAATGACCGAGTAATGTTCTACAACCACAAAGGAACAGTAAAGTTCGGTACAGTAATGGCTAAAAAGCAAAGGCTAATACAAGACGAGTATGAAGACATACTAATCGTAGAAACAGCAGACGGTCGTACATTCATAGTTGATGAATCACATATCATAGAATCGTACGAACAATGAAACTGGACCGTGGATTTGCAGTAAAGGTACTGAACTGGTGTAAAAGAAAGTATGGTAAGAGTCGCTACAACGGCTCTTATCCTACTATTAGTTACACTAAGCCAGATTACATGCTAGAAGACTTTTCAGGCTACTATGAGAAAGACGAGAATCATATCTATGTAAATAATGTCATGTGTAATACAGTAGAAGAAACAGTCAACACAATTATCCACGAGTATACTCACTATCTGCAAAACATGTTCCATTACCAGATACTAGCAAAGTATATTGACAGGACTCATCATCCAATGGAGATAGAAGCTGAAAGGATAGCTAAGAGAGATAGCAAAAAATGTATAGAAGATTTAGTCAGATTATATGGCTCTTTTGATAACTAGCTAATATTTATTGTTATAATATTTTACATTTTTTTTTGATGGCAATTACTTTACTACAAACCCAACCGCCGCCTATAGATTCTATGCAAACGTACGTACTTCAGTATGGCATATTAGGCATCATCTCAATTGCATTAGCTTATATAGCTTGGTCACAATACCAGAAACTAGTAGACAGAAATGAAGCGTTAGAAGACAAAGTAGACCGTCTACAAGAAGAGATGACGTCATTGTTAGTAGAAGAAAGAGATCGTATGTCAAAGTTAGTAGAAGACAATACACGAGCTTTACAAGAACTACAGAGAACAATAACATCGTTCATGTTAAATAACAAACACTAATACAATGTTACAACAGGTTTTCCCTATACTAGTATTTGTCGCAACTATATTCTTTTTAGCAATGAAAAGAAAGAAAAAGAAGTTGGCAAACTACAAATAACGATTTTACATTTACATAACAATTAATTACATTACAGATGTACGATATAAAGAAGCTAACACCAGAAGAAAAAGACCAAGCAAAGCAATACATTAACGCAATCAAAGAAACAAAGAAAGCGTTAAAAGAGTTGATGAGTAAGTGTAAGACAGTAGAAGAAGGTGGTAATGAGAGTACGGGTTTGACTCTTAAGGTTGAGAATAAAAAGAAGTAAAAGATTATGATAACAGTAGAAATGCTGATAAAAGAAATAGAAGATGCATATCGCCATGGTTATGGTGTTGGTTATGCAGAAGGTTTTAGTAGAGCAAGAGATCCCCACTCTATAGAGAAGGGTACATTCACGTCTGTACTTGAGCATAAGATTAAAGAAATCAAGAAGCAATACGAACAAGAACAATAATCATAAAATAAGTTATGAACAAGTACAAATACGTAAGAGAAGTAGTCAGGCTACACGGAGGTCGATCTGTAGTATACACAGTCTATAGACGAATATTAGGTTTGTTTTGGTGGCCAACTCCAGATTATTTCTTTGACGAATTGACGGCTCAAAAATATGTAAAAAAGAAGAATGATAACTAGAACATCAGACCCAGCAGACATTGACATCTCAGACTACGAGATTAGTGATATAAAAGTACTAACTGGCATAGATGGTGAGTTTATAGTCGATATGATTATGATACCTAAACAAGGTCCTAAATTTATCACTGTAGATATTATAATAAAAAAAGAAAATGATGAATAAAAAGTTACAATACCAGTTAGATAATATAATAGGCTCAGGAGCTACAAAAGAAGACATTGATTCTTTAAAACAAAAAACCTATACTTCAGGAAGAGAGATTCAAATAGGAGACAAAATGTTGTGGGGATTTTTAATAGATAGGCAACAAATACAAGATAAAGATGGTATACCGAGTTTAAAATTACAATTGATAAACTTACACCCTGAAGAATATGGGGTTATATACGAAGATGATGAACAACCTATGGAAAAACATAGTAATTATATGCCATTTTTAAAATTAAAGGCTTAATGTCAATAATATGGCTACCTATAATATTGAGTCTGGTTTGTACATATATTCTTATTAGATATATGAAAAGACATACAGAACAACCAACTACAGATAATGAAGAATAATATACATAACGAATTGATAATCAATGGGCAATTTTAAAAAAAAGTTGCTCATTTATTTTTTTATTTCATTTATTTGTTCTATATTTACAATGTAATCGTTAATCAAATAGTTATGAGAAACGCAGAGATATTTTCTATCGAGGCCCATGAATCAGTCAACCACAAATATGGTGAGGGCCTTCCTTATGCATTCCATCTTCGTATGGTTAATCGTGTAGCAAAGCAATTTTCCCATCTTTTAGACAACACGCTAGAATACTTTTCTGGAGAACCACTAAGCCATTTTAATAAAGGAAGGAGCTTACAAGCAGTTTGTTTGGACTCTTCTTGGGCCCACGATTTGATTGAGGATGCGAGACTTACATACAATGATGTTAAAGACTCATTAGGTATAGAAGTTGCTGAAGTAGTATATGCACTAACAAATGAAAAAGGTAGGACTCGTGCTGAACGTGCTAATGAAAAGTACTATCAAGGAATTAAAAGTACAAAAGGTGCCACATTCGTAAAACTATGTGATAGGATTGCTAACGTTCAATACAGTCAGTTTATAGGCTCAAGAATGTTTGAGATGTACAAAAAAGAACAGCCTCACTTTGAACAAATGTTAAGAGTAGAAGGCGAGTATACAGAAATGTGGGATTATTTAAACTCACTATATAAATAATAAATCGTATATGTTAATGATTTGTTAACGATAAAAAAATATTTTTATTTCTCAAAAATTCAATTTATATTTACATTATAACAAAAAGCAATAAAGATTATGTCAAAAGCAACAATTACAAAATTCAAATCAGGAGATCGTGTAGTATTAATCGATTACAATGTAGAACTTCCTAAAGGTTACATAGCAGCAGTAGATACTAAATGGATAGAAAAGGATGAGATAAAAAAAGGTGTGGTATATACTATATCAGAAGTCAGTGAAGATATAAGTAATCGTGATAGAGTACAATCTATCAGACTAAAAGAGTCTGCTAATAGATTGTGGTTACCTTCTCATTGTTTCAAACTACTTCCTACATTTAAAGAAGGAGATAAAGTCAGGTTAGTAACAACTAAAAGCTTATTCTATGATGGTTCACAAGAATACATAGATAAATCAAGATTAAAAGTAGGACAAACATATACTATAGACGATGTATCAAATAATGGTATGGATAAATGGAATAATAGTTTTATCTATATACAGGGCCATAGGTATCAACATCCTATAGATTGTTTTGAGCTTGTAACAGAAGAAACAGTGCCACTACCATTCTTAGATCCAATACCTAATCCTTCAGTTAAGAACTTCAAGAACTCGTTCGGTGTAACAGGTTCTAAGCATCTGATTGAAGCATTCAAGCAAGAAGCCCTGGCTGCCGGTTGGTTTCAACAAGATAAAGATGGTAAATGCAATTCTCTAGTCTTCTCATCTACAGGAAAACACAGTCTAAAGAAGAACCACTTTTGGTATGCTACATTTGGTACAACTACGACTACACAATTCACACTTCCTGAACAATGGAATGAAGCCATTGCTTATATGAGTGAGCTAGAGCCCGTAACTGTTTTCAGAGATAAGACTTGGTTCAAACACTCTGATGGACATGTGGGTTATGCATTCTTAGAGAAAGGTACACCTACTATTAGTTGGGCAATTAAAGGAAACGGTTGTTTAGTTGATAAACAAGAGTGGTACGGCCAACTGAACCCATTCATGACAGAAATCAGTAATAAAGAAGCTGAAAAACTGTTGATAGAAGAAGCTAAGAAACGAGGCTTAGTACCAGGTATTTATTCTCAATCTGTATACAATCCGATATATGATGGTATATTAACTGATAAATACCACGTAAGTTCAGACGGTTTGTGGAATTCATCTAGGGGTTATGAAGTACAACTATGGGAAGGTAGAACATCTATATGGGCTGAGCCACGAACAAAGGCAGTGGATATAACAATCGCAGGATATGATTGTAAAGTAAAAGGTGATCGTATTCACTTCGGCTGTCAATCATACAGTAAGCAAGACATCGTATCTTATCTCAAGCTATTTAATAGTGAAGTAGATGCTACATTAACTATTTATGATGTTAAGATAACAAAACAAATGTTAGAACAAATGTTAGAACAACTATAATATGATACATCAACAAGATTATATAGGAAAAACAGTGTTGGTCTCTAAATTAGAAGATACAAAGTTTGGGGGCCAACACCCTAACTTCATAAACGTAGGATATAAAAAGCAAGGCAAGTTAGCCGTGTTAGACGTAGGAGATTGTATGTATGTCGCTCCTGTAAAAATGGATGATTGGAACAACTTCAGGACTTCTACTGTCACATCAATAAAAGAGGAGAAAGACCATCTATTAGTAACAACAAGAAACAGTGTTTATAAAGTAGAACTAGTATGAGTATAGAACCTAAATTTGAATATAAAATACTGTTGACACCTTTTGGTAGTATGCAAACAACCCATGTTGTATATGCAACAACATACATGCTAAACAACGGTAGGTTTGTTTTCCTAGACGGAAATTTACCACCAGGAAAACAAATAGTAGCAAACTTTCCTGAAAAAATAACAACAATTTTATCAATAACAGAATATGAAAAAGTATAAGCTAATACAAGAGTATCCAGGCTCTCCACCACTAGGTGCTGAAGTAAATGAATTGAGTCATGTAAACATAGCAGACTATCCACAATTCTGGGAAGAAGTGATAGAAGAGAAGCTGATCCCTGAAGGTTGGGAGATCGTTGAGTTTGAAAGGACAGAGCTTAGTAGTCAGACCAGAGAAGGCGAGAAGTTTCGTATTATAAACGCAAACAAGAATTACTCTCGTATTATAAACGCAAACAAGAATTACTCATCTGGTAGTTGCATAGGAGGTTGGACTCTTAAAGAGATGCTAAAGTGTGGTGAGTGCTATGAAAAAGGGCATTTCATAATCACAGAGGTTAGAGATACAGTGACTGGTGTATCAGTTAAAGTAGGTGATGTAATTTCTTGTGATTCTGGTATGACTATTAAAGTGTCAAAAATATATGTTGGTAAAGATGCTATTATGTTTGTAGATAAAAATGACAGGCGTATTGCATCAGCAAATAACAAATACGGTACATCAATAACACTAGTTAATGTATCTTACGATGAAAAGCTGTTAAGCCTTAACGACTTGTTAGAAGTGTGGGATCAAGGTTGTGCAGTCTCTCAAGATACTGAGATATATGAACAATCACCACTGTTTCAATCTTTTAAACAAAAATCAGAACAAAACAAATGGAGTCAACTGTAACACAGGTAATCAAATCAACTTACGATCTAATGCACTGTAAACGTGTAGTGCTAGTAGGTAAAGCTGCATCAGGTAAAGACCACTGTCGTAAACTGTTAGAGGACCAAGGATTCACGTATCAAATATCGTATACAACCAGGCCACCTCGTACAGGAGAAGTGAATGGTAAAGACTACTACTTTGTAACTGAAGAAGAGTTCATGTGGATGGTTCGTGAAGACGAGTTCTATGAGTGGGTACCATTCAATGGCTGGTATTACGGTACTGCTCGTAAACAAATGGAAAGTGAGAAGAGTGTGTTTATCATGACTCCTTCTGGACTCAGTCACATGTCAAAAGAAGATCGTACTGACTCATTCGTTGTTTACTTTAACATGCCGATTGAAATACGTAGACAAAGATTAGCTTTGCGTTCTGATGCTGATACAGTAGATCGTCGTATAGAAGCAGACGAAAGAGATTTCTCACAGTTCACTAATTTTGATTACATGGTCACTGACCCTAACTTTTCATAACAATGACAAAACATATTGACGTTCAGTACCAAGAATTGTGTAAGGACATCTTAGACAATGGTACTACAAAGAAGACTAGAAATGGAGATGTAATCAGATATTAGTAGAGGTTTTCATATATTCTATGATATTTATAGTAAATGAAAACCAATATGAATATTAATAATGTAGCTGATGAGATTATACAAAAATTCTCAAATAAAAAAGGTGGAATTAATACGCAAAAAATAAAAATGGAGTGTAATTCTTTTTATTTAAAAGAATTAATTTCAATGACTAGTTTTTTACCAGAAGACACTCATTTAAGATATAGGTTTAATTATATAAAATACGGATTTGTTAATAAACCTAAAAAATGTAAAACATGTAAAATTGCTATTTTAGTTGATGTAAAAAATAATTATTGTTCTTTAAAATGTAGTAATAACAATGAATTAGTAATCAATAAAATGAAAAATTCTTGGAATAAAAAAACCTACGAAGACATTGAAAATATACAAAATAAAAGAAAATCTACTAATTTAAAAAAATATGGAGTAGATATTGCATCTAAATTACCAGAAGTAATTGAAAAAAATAAACAAACACAAATTAAAAATTGGGGTGATTATGCAATGAGAAATATTTCTGTATTACAAAAAAGAAATACTACATATATAGAAAGGTATGGTGGACTTGGTATGTCTTCAAGTCTAATATTAGAAAAAATAAAAAAAACTAATTTTGATAAATACGGAGTAGAATATTATTCAAAAACTAAAGAATGGTATAATAAATGTACACAATCTGCTATAGAAAAATATGGTAAGGAGTGGGTATCAAAAGTAGATTTTATTAATTGTAAACAACAATCTGGCGGATATTCTTATTATGATTTTGAATTCCCTTCTGGTAAAATTGTACGAGTTCAAGGATATGAACCAATAGTATTGACTCAACTATTAATACTTTATAATGAAGATGATATAGTAACAGGTGTTCAAAATATTATAGATTCTATAGGTTATTTTTATTATGAATATGAAAATAAATCACATAGATACTATCCAGATATATACATTAAATCAAAGAATTTAGTTATAGAGGTAAAATCAAACTATACTTTTAATAAAGAAAAAGAAAAAAATTTATTAAAAAGGCAAGCAGTATTAAATAAAAACATAGACTTCAAATTTATTATATTATGAATAATGGTTTAGACGAACAATATTTAGATTTAGTAAGAGATATACTAGAAAATGGGATAGAAAAAAATACTAGAAATGGAAAAGTTATCAGTGTTTTTGGAAGAAATATAAAATATAAATTTAAAGACGGAAAGTTTCCACTTCTGACTACAAAGAAAATGGCGTGGAAGGCAATGGTTACAGAGCTATTGTGGTTCTTACGTGGTGAGACTAATATCAAATGGTTAGTAGAACATGGTTGCAATATATGGAATGGTGATGCGTATGCTAGGTATTGCAAATCTCATACATCAGTTAAAGATGGTTGGGAACACACTATACCTATAGCGCATTCAATGGAAAGCTTTATACAAGAGATAAAGACTAATGAAGAGTTTGCTAAACAATGGGGAGGTATGGGTCCAATATACGGTGCACAATGGAGAAGTTGGAATGGTGAATATAAGTTAGGATCTGGAGCTCCTGAGTACGACCAAATCGCAAACCTAATCCAAACACTAAAGACAGATCCTGACAATCGTCGTATGATGGTTAATGCATGGAATGTAGGTGAGATCGATAGTATGGTATTGCCACCCTGTCATTATGGCTTTCAAGTATGGACAAGAGAGTTGAGTACATCTGAAAGAGAGATTTATTGGAGAAACGAAATGGGTATGAAAGATATTGATTTTATGTTATTTTCTTTAAACGGAGAAAAGGGGTTACATGATGAATATGATAAACAAGGTGTACCTCGTAGAAAAATATCTTTAATGTGGAATCAACGGTCAGTCGATACTCCATTAGGTCTTCCGTTTAACATAGCATCATACTCTTTGTTGTTAGAGATAATAGCTAAGATGGTTAACATGGTACCTGAAGAATTGATAGGCAACTTAGGCGATTGTCACATATACCAGAATCAAGTAGATGGTATCAAAGAACAGTTGACAAGGACTCCGTACAATCTACCTGTACTAAAGCATAATATATCATCAGACTTCTATCGTTTGATGTCAAGTGATTTGTCTAAGATTAACGAACTAGAACACCAAGATTTTGAGATAACAAAGTATGAATCTCATCCTACAATTAAAATGCCATTAAGCAATTAGTTATGGTAAAGAAATCGTTAGAGAGAAGGTTAAAGAAGTACAAGAATAGAATGGAGCTCATTAGGACTATGATAGGGATTGTCGTATTGGTTATCCAATTGATAATACTATCTCACCTTTTGAAGTCATAGAAGGTACCTCAGAATCAATCAGTTACATATTATAATAACAAATATATATAGAGTATTGATAATCAATGGGCAATTTTCAAAAAAAGTTGCCCTTTTATTTTTTTATTTCAACTAACTGTCGTATATTTACAATGAATGATTGATTAACCAATCACGACTAAACAACAAAATAATTATGGGTTACATTCTCAATCTTACAGACAAAGATAAGTCTGAAATAAAATACGAAATATCAAAGTTTCCTGATGGGCAGCAATCAGTAACTATAACTACAGACTATCATTCTTCTCATGCTTATATACAAACTAGGCTTACGTCATTCAAAGACCTAGAAATATTGATATGTGCAACTCAATCACTAAGAGAAATGGGTGTAGAGACAATCGAGCTTTTCATAACCTACTTCTTAGGTGCTCGTTCAGACAGGAAGTTCGGTTACGGAGGATGTAACTATCTCAAGACTGTTATATGTCCTATTATCAATAGTCAGAATTATATTGGTGTAATGGTATTAGACCCACACTCTGATGTGTTAGAAGCTTGTATAAACAATTTCAAGAAGTTTTCAGGCTCTATAGTTGCTACAAAAGCTATGGAGATATTAGGACTAAAACCTAGAGAGTATGCAATCATATCTCCAGATGCAGGCGCTTTGAAGAAGATATATGACATAGCTCAAGCAATAGGTTACGAAGATGACATCATCGTAGCATCTAAACACAGAGATGTAAAGTCAGGACAGATAGTCAGTACTCACGTACCTCTTACAGGACAACACGTCAACAAAGACTTTGTCATATTCGATGACATCTGTGACGGTGGCCGTACGTTTATTGAGATAGCCAAGAAGATAAAAGAGCAAGAGATGACAGGAAAGATATATCTAGTTGTGACTCATGGCATATTCAGTAGTGGCTTGTTTGAATTGAGCAAATGGTTTGATGGAATAGTGTGTACAAACAGCTTCTCAAACCTAGACGTTGAAGCTCACTCTGATTATACTGTACCTGCAACATTCGTTAAACAAATCAGCATTATATGATATACACACCACCAATGAATACTGCAAATAGAGATAGACGTAAGCCATCTATATTTTTAGCTGGCTCAATAGAAATGGGTAAAGCAGAACCGTGGCAAGATAGGCTAGCTTCTTTACTGAGCCACAAGTTCAATATCTTCAATCCTAGACGTGCTGATTGGGACAGTTCATGGGAACAAACGATTGATAACCCACAATTCTCTCAACAAGTGACTTGGGAATTAGACAACATAAAGTTAGCAGATTATGTTATCATGTACTTCCAACCAGGAACTCAATCTCCTATATCACTATTAGAACTCGGTATATTAGCAGAGAGTAAAGCACCACAAAGAATACTGGTTGTATGTCCTGAAGGATTTTGGAGAAAAGGAAATGTAGATGTCGTATGTAGAGAATACGATATATGTCAGTTTGATAGTTTAGAAAAAGCTAGTGGTTATCTATTAACAAATCATTAACATCTTATTAACAAAAAAAGTTTTTTTATTTCAACAGTTAGTTGTATATTTACAATGTAACAAAATCAAATACAGATTATGCCAACACCAAAATTTAAAGCCGGAGACATAGTAATATTGATGTCTAATGACTATACAGCCTTGAATAGGTTTGAGGAGTTAGTCATTGTAGGTTATGAAGGAAAAGAATACTATGCCACAAAGAAAGCAAATAGTGGCTATCCTACATCAACGTTCTATATCAGAACACGACACCTGCAATTAAAAGGTGAGTACCAATTCCAATCAAAAAAAGAGAGTAAACAGTTTAAGAACAGTTTTGGTGTAAGAGCATCAGACTTGCACCTTAAGAATGCGTTTATAAAAGCAGCTGAAGAATTTGGCTGGAAATACCAAGAGCCGGATTATAATCCTGAAAAACTGACTCTATATTTTAATGGACAGTCACAAGCTGGTGATACATTGAAATCTGGACACTTTTGGATTGCAGATGGTTACGGTAATAAGGCTAAAGTATATCAACTCCCTAAAGATTGGGATATAGCAATGAAAGCTATGCAAGAAGAATTGCCTAAAAAAGAACCTATCAAAGTAGGTGATATGTTTACTGATAATATTACAAAGAAGAAATATATACTTTCTTTATCAGGAAGAGATGAAGTGCAATTGACAAATCTTTTTTCAGGAGAACCATTTACATTCCCAATCAGAATCAAAAATAAATATAGTATATCAGACTCAGATTGGAATCTTATAACAGATAAACAGCCACAAGATTTTGTAAGGATATATGATTTTGAAAGACGAGATTGTAGGTTAACAAATCATTAACAAATCGTTAACAAAAAAAGTTTTTTTATTTCAACTATTCATTGTATATTTACATTATAACAAAAAGCAAATAAAATAATAAAGATTATGGCAAAACGTAAATTCAAAAAAGGAGATAGAGTAACAATAATAAAAAACCAGTCTGACTCTAGTATAGACCATTACGGCCATCACCACTTATGTTTAGGTGGAGAGTATACTATTGCAATAGTAGATACAGAACATAAAAATGGGTATCATATAGTTAGTGGAGATGATTTTGGTTGGGTATTCGAAGACGAAATCGATTTTATAAAAGCTACAACAGCAGAATTCTATCCTGTTGACAGGCAGTTTGTTATTGACGCTTGGGATGCAGCAGACCCAAAACAAAAAGAGGTGATAGCAAAATATGGCCTTAACGTCTTTGACAAAGTAATAAGTGTACCGAAAGAATTGATTATAGAAGGACACAAAGCAGCGTGTAAAGAATGGAAGAAAAAAATAGAGCGCAAGTTTCAAAATACACGCATATTCAAAGAATCAATAGAAGATACTATCAAAAGTATAGTTGATAAAATAGGCCCTACAGTTTACTGTGATTATAAAGTTGAAATATCAGGAACAAATATTTATGTTCCACTACCTCAAGATAATAGTAAATGGCTGTATGAAGCAGTAGATTGGGCTGAAAGATATGAAGCTGAAATAAAGAAAGAGATTGGTAGTTCTACAATTGTATCTATAGACATTCCTACATTTGGAAAAGGAAGTAGGAAATTTAGTACTTCATCTATGTTACTTAATTATTTCACAATACAAATTATAAATTAATAAAGACTATGTCATTTAAACCAACAGCATTATTTTACACAGACGGTTATAAAGTAGGCCACAAAAGAATGTTGGCACCAGGTACTACAAAATTGTACGGTACTTGGATCCCAAGAAGTGTAAAGTATGCTCCAAAAGGAATAAACAAGATTGTATCATTCGGTCAGCAACTCTTAACTAAGTGGCTACATGATGAATTCAAAGAACATTTCTTCGACCAGCCTGAATCATGCGCTGAACAGTTCGGTAAAGATATGTCGATGTATCTTGGTATGCAATATGATGCGGCACACTTTGTAGCCCTTCATAGGCTAGGCTATCTTCCTATCAGAATCAAATCACTACCTGAAGGTATAGAAACACCGGCTAACGTTCCTCACATGACATTTGTCAATACGGTCGATGGTTTTGCTTGGTTGACATTATATCTAGAGACAATCATAAGCTCACTGGCGTGGAAACCAGCCACATCTGCGACTATTGCATTACAATACAGGCGTAACCTTGCTGAATGGGTAATGAAGACAGACCCTGCAAATGCCTGGTTGATTGACTTCTTGGCTCATGACTTCTCTGCACGTGGCTTAAGCCCATGGGATATGTTGTCGTCAGGCCTCGGTCATGCTACATCTTTCCGTGGTTCAGATACATTGATCGTTATTCCTGGTGCTCGTTACTATTACGGTGAGCCAATGAATGAGGTGTGCATCAATTCAGTTAACGCATCTGAACACTCTGTATCTACTACAAACATCTTTACGATGGGTGAAAGTCAGATGATAAAATACTTCATGGACCAATATCCTACTGGTATTTTGTCAATTGTAGCTGATACATTCGATCTTTTTACTGTTATAACTGAATTTCTACCTAGGCTAAAAGAACAAATCATGTCACGTGACGGTAAGTTAGTGATACGTCCTGACTCTGGCAATCCTGTAGATATTATATGTGGATTAAAAGGAAGATATAATCAAGAGTATAGTGAATGTAAAGACTCATTTAAAGAATCAATCTCAGAAATAGAATATAAAGGTGTTATCGAACTATTGTGGGACATCTTCGGTGGTACAATCAATGAACAAGGCTACAAGGTACTCGACCCACATATTGGCGCAATCTACGGTGATTCAATCACGTTAGATCGTCAAGTTGAAATATACCGTCGTCTTGAAGCCAAAGGCTTTGCAGCTACTAATATTGTACTCGGCGTAGGCTCATACACTTATCAGATGAATACTCGTGACACTCTTGGCTTTGCAGCTAAAGGTGCGTGGTTTGAATCTAACGGTATCGGTTATGACATCTACAAAGACCCAGTCACAGACGATGGTACAAAGAAGTCGTTGAAAGGTTTGATAATGGTAGACGAGCAACTGAACGTATATACACAATGTACTCATGAGCAAGAAGCTACTGGTATCTTACAAACGATATACGAAGACGGCAAGTTCTACAATCAAACAACACTAACAACAATCAGAGAACGAATAAAAGCAATTGTGTAATATGGACGCAAGACTACAGAAGTATGCAGACCGATTAGCTAATGAGTGGAAAACACACGGCAAAATCATTCTATCAGTCGACTTTGATGCAACAATCTCTCCTTATCATACGATAGAGAATCAAGAGGATATAGCTAGAGCCCAGTCTCTGATAAAGGAATGCCAATTAGTAGGTTGTTTTACTATGATACACACCAACTGTGATGAGAACAGGTATCAAGGTATCTTGACTCATTGCTCAAAGATTGGTATAAATGTTGATAGTATTAATAAGACTCCTATTGATTTGCCATACGGTAAAGAAGGTAGTAAACCGTACTACAACCACTCATTAGATGATAGGTCTGCACTTCCTGCTAGTCTAGATATTCTTGAACATGCAATGTATATGATGATGGCTTATAAGTCTAGTCTTAGAACAGGGTTTGATGTTTAACAAATCATTAACAATTCATTAACAAATTATTAACAAAAAAAGTTTTTTTATTTCAACCTTTTGTTATACATTTACAATGTAACAAAATCAAATAATAGTTATGAAAAAGACAATCGAAGAATTTTTTAGCTGTAATGTAAAGATTAAAAATAAAGGGGAATACGACCAATTAGTAAACGTATTCAAACAGTTTGGTTATACTAATAAAGGAAGCTATGAAGGTAGCCGTACTTACTATATATTCAAACCAAAAGAACTTAGTTGGTTAGGAAATAAAGAAATTGATATATGTTCTGGAGGTTTAAGAGGTGTTAAAACTGTCATCCTTTCAGACATACTAGCCCTATCACAAGAGGGATTAGTAGAAGTAAGTAAAGAATTCTTGACTCTATCTTACCAAACTGCAAAAACAACTACTGGTTTAGAAACATTGGCCCAAGAAATAGAAGACGCCGTAAAAGGTCAGTCTGTATTTAGTACTAAATTTACTGTTCCTAAATCTTTGGTAATTAAAGGATATGAAAAAGCTTGTCCTGAATGGAAGAAAAAAATTGCTGCTAACTTTCCTGAAATCATACAAGTTGAGTCACCAAAACAAATAGTTGAGAACTTGATTAAAGAACAAGGTAAAGTACATGGCTATCACGTAGAGATAATTAAAGAGTCTGATTGGGATAAAAAATTCACAGTCCTAGTACCACTTCCTTCATCTAATCATGAGTGGAGTGTAAATGCTTTTAATTGGGGAATAGAATTTTGTAAGAAAGCTAAAGCTAACAACAAAATCAGAGATATTTATATAGCTCATAGAACAATATCTGATGATAAGATGCCTGGACAATACAAAGGTTATAATTATTATGTTATAAACATTTCAGTTAAATAGTCAAAGAATACAAACAAAACCAAATAAAAGTTATGTCGTTAACAGCTAAACAAGTTTGGTATGCAGAAAAGCGTGCCAAAGAGTTAGGAATTACAATAGAAGAGTATAGAGCAAAATATGGCAAAGGGTCTAGTATACAACCAAAACAAGAAGTAAAGTCTGAGCCAATATCATTCGATAAGGTAATTGACTTGTCTCAACTCAGTATCAATGATGGAATGCTAAAGAACAATAAGACTGGTTTGTTAGTAGACGAAATCGTATCATACGAAGGTGGTATACCAGTAGGTACAAATGTTATGTGTACCGGAGACCCTGGTGTTGGTAAGACGACACTACTACTCCATACATTGGCTCACTTGCAATCACGTAATCCAGACTTGAAATGTTTGTTTGTATGCGGTGAAATGTCGAAGATACAGATGTACAAATACATGCAACGTTTTCCTATATTTGGTTGTGTTCGTACAATCTTTACTAGCGACTACATACATAACAATATCAAAGACGTCATCGAGCAATTGATGAAAGAAGGATATGACTATGTGCTTGTAGATAGTATAGCTGAAGTGTTAGAAGGTGTAAAAGAAGACAATAGTTGGTCTATAAAACAAGCAGAGAAATGGTTGATAGATTTGTGCGTTACTAATAACGAAGGCAAAAACAACCGTCTCGTCTATACTACATTCTTATTGATTCAACAAGTCACAAAGCATGGTATATTTGTAGGCTCAAATAAGCTGAAACATATAGTTGATGCTCATATGGAAATGAGGCGTGAATCACCAAAAGATGGCGGAGGTACGTATATCGTATTCACAAAGAATAGGAGTGGACAAGCAGACATTAAGTGGCCGTACCAACTTACTAATACCGACATTTATTACGGCTACGCTACTCAAGATGAAGATGATGAAGAACCGACTACAAAACCTAAAGAGTTCAGAGTATCGATACCACTATCTTCACGTAAAGTAGAAGACATTCCACTAGTCATAACAAATGAAGAATAAAAAAAGTGGTGTACTGAAAAGATAGATTGTTAACTGTCACATAATTGATATACATTTACAATATAACAAACTAATACAAACTATGTTCGAAGAAGAAATCTATGACGATGTTAATCCAAATCTAGAGACTGAAGAAATAGAAGAGTTGTTACAAGAGCTAATCATGGATCAGATGGCTTACAGGAAAATGGGTAACAAATCTGCTGCAGACGAATTGGAAAAGGAAATCAAAAGGCTAAGAGCCAAACTATAATTTTTATTGTTTAATTTTAAAATCAAATGCACATGCGCACAAATCGCAACAGCAATCGTCCTTCTAGTTATCAGAAGTTGACGTACATTCAGAAATTGTCACGTACAAATCGTAAACTGCGTCAAGGTGACATCACTCGTGTAGCTGAATCAACAGGCTACAGTAACACTCATGTATCAGATGTAATTGCTGGTAATGAGGTGAACGAAAGGATTGTAAATCGTGCCTACGACATGACTCGTGGTCGCAAAGCTAATCCACAAGTTATTGCTTCTCTATAAGCAACAATGATGGTTACGAAAAAGTAAAGGAGCTGGTATTTTTATACCAGCTTTTCTGTTTTATAAATATGTGTTGGCTATCAATGGTTTATATATTACAGAATATTATATACATAACTAATTGATTTTCAATAGAGAATTTTTAAAAAAAAGACAAAAAAGTTTTTTTATTTCAACTATTCATTGTATATTTACATTATAACAAAAAGCAAATAAAATAATAAAGATTATGGCAAAACGTAAATTCCAAATCGGTGATAAAGTGACTGTAAAAAGTAATGGTATTGAAGGTGAGGTAATTGGTTTTTATCCTCCTTATTATCGTGTAAAACCTATAACAAAAGATTATTGGATAGAAAAACGAGCTGAGCAATTAGAGTTCACTAAAGCAAAGTCTACACAAACTACTGAAGTCCCAGAAAGTAAATTTGAAATAGGTGATAAAGTAGAATTAAAAAAGACTAATCACGGACATGGAATTGTAAGTGATATAGGATGGGAAGACGATATTCGTGGTGTAGCAGGTAAAATCTTCATAATAAGAAATAAGATGTTCATTCCTAAATATAATAAGTATTTTTATGCTAAACCAAACAGTACTATTTGGTATTCTGAAGATGGTATGACATTAATAACAAAAGGAAAGCAGGCTACTAAACCAACTACTAAACCAAATATCGTAGGAGAAAGGCCACAACCTATATACATAACATGTAGTGATAAAAACAAACATATCATGAAAGCTATGTATGAAACTCTGATTGATATGGGTTATACAAAAAGTAACACTTGTCATATAGACGATTTGGATTATAGAGTTATAACTCATAATTGGAGTGCAAAAGATCCGTCTGATTTTAAAAAATATAAAGAAGTGTGGTCTACTCACGATAGTAGCTATACTCCTAAACCAGACTCTTATCATATAAAATTTACTCTGCCTCAAGACTGGGATAAAGTTGTAGAGTATTGTAAACACTGGATTAATGAAAAGAATTGGGAGGGTTTGAAACCAAAAGAAAAGACTTTGGTATTAGGTTCTAAATCAGATTCTATTACTGTACATGCTGATGGTGTTATAATTATAAGAGCAACCGGAGGCCACTCTGTTGATTATACTATACAAGAAGTAACAAAATTATTTGATACTTTTAATTCACCATCAAAATTAATGAAAGGTTACTCAGCTAGACTCTCAGAAGACGTGAGATGTATTCTAATAGGTTGTACTCAAGAAAATCATTTGTTTTCATTAAAGGAACTGCAAACAATTATTGATACTCATAAATCATTAACAAGTCGTTAACAATTCATTAACAAAAAAAGTTTTTTTATTTCAACTATTCATTGTATATTTACATTATAACAAAAAGTAATAAAGATTATGACTTACGTACAAAAAGACATTCCTGGTTTTAAAATTGGTGATACAGTAGTAATACGTAATACTGGTTCTAGATTAGGACTACCTACTGGAGGCTCTCTTGAAACAGGAGACGAAAAGACTATCAAAAGTATGGACGGTAGAGATTGTTGGTTTTATAAAGGTGACAGTCAACTACACTATAAATACTATGTAATATTTACTGATAACACTTGTGCAGGTGCTCGTTCGGTAGAAGAGATGAAATCTTTTATGGTAATTCCAGAAAAGAAGTTTAAAGTAGGAGATAAAGTTAAAGTTTGTTCTTATCAAGAAGATAAAAAAGGAAGAGGTTATTTATCTCGTTGGAGTGATGTAGAACGAATATATGGTTTTGGTGGTAGGACAATCACTCTTACAGGAGAAACTAAAGAGCTCCGAGGTATTACATACTATATGTCTAATCTTGATAGTGGCTTGAGTGGTATTGCTGAATATGCACTAACAAAAATAGAAGATAAACAAGAAAACGAATCAAAATCAACAACTAAAAACAATACAATAACTATGCAAAAGAAAGAAAGAATAATCGTAACAGGAACACCAATCCTGAAAAAAGCTTTTGTTGAACAATTAACAGAAGAAAAAATCATTGACTCACATCTACCAGAAGCAATAACAAACGTAGATAAGTCTCTTCTGACTCACTCTAGTGAAAAAGTAGTGGGATGGGTTATCGATGTAACTAAAGAAGATGGACAAATCTATAACCTTCCTCAAGATTGGGATAAAGCAATTGAAGCAATCAAAAAAGCTTATAATACAATTATAAAGATTGGTGGTTATACGGCTGAACGAGTAGGTAAAGGACAAGTGAAATTTGGTTGTCAAACTATTACTACTCAAGAAATAGATGTTATGATTCACATGGTATCAAAACCAATCAATATGAAAGCAGCTATCGGTGATACAGTAATTAACCTTGACTTGCTGAACAAACTAAAAGAGTTAGCAAAGTAGTATGAAAACACAATTCAAATTTGTTGGGCTGGCACTATTAATATTCTTCGGTGCACCTGGTTTGTCTGCTATGACATTCAACCACATCAACCCATGGGCAGGCATTATACTACTAATAGTATCAGAGATATTCTTAATCAATTATTTTATAAAACAAGTACAAAAACAAATACAAAAATAAAATGAAAAAATCAATCGTTTTGATTGCTCTTGCAGCAATCACAGTATTCACGAGTTGTGAACGAGTAGCACCAAATTATCAAGGTGTACTAATGGAAAATTACGGTAAAAATGGTAAGAGTGACTTCTCACTACAAAAGGGTCGAGTATGGACTATCTCACCAGGTTCTGAACTTTGGCAAGTACCTTTGTTCGAACAACGGGCAGACTTCGAAAATCAAGTACTTCATTTGAAAGCGGCTGACAATACAGAGTTCACAAGTAAACCAATCTATTCATTTCGTGTAATTGAAAAGCGAGCGGTAGATATAGTATTTGATAACAAGCAATTGGGTTCTAGTGATGACTTTATGAAGTCACTTCAGGACAATATTCTTGAGACAAAGATATACGATATAATGAAAGAGCAGTCTAGAAAATACACTACTGATAGTTTGATGGCAAACGGTGGCTCTCTAAAATTTGAGGAATCAGTACAAAACACTATCAAACAAGAATTCGACAAACGAGGCCTCGAGCTTATGTCATTCAGCTGCCAGCTTGACTTTAGTGATAAAGTAAAAGACAAGATTGATAATCGAAATGAAGTGAATACTAACATCTCTGTTTTGGACCAGAAAATCCTAGAACAAAAGAAGCAAAATGAATTGGCTGAATTACAAGCTCAAGAGAACATTATCAAGTCTCGAGGTATTACCCCACAGCTTTTGCAATATGAGTTCATTAAAAGATGGGATGGTAAAAGCCCACTATACTTTAATCCAACTAATACTCCAGTATTATTTAGACAAGTAAAAGATTAAGTAATTGATTGCCAATAGCTTATAGGTTAAACAAAAACAAATACATAACATATTGATTATCAGAGGACAATTTTCAAAAATAGTTGTCCTCTGATTTTTTTATTTCAAAAGTCTGTTGTATATTTACAATGAATGATTAAGCTACTTAATCATGACTAAACAAAATCAATAAAAATTATGTCGTTCCCAAAAGTAACAATAGCCCAAAAAATTTATGTGTATGATTATGTATCTGGTAATATGATACCATGTATAGTAGAAGACCATCCTTTTGTTGATGAGTTAGGCGAATATACATTAGAAGGAACTAAATTAGTTGAGGTATGGACTCCTATGTTGGGTGATGACACTGTATTTGTTGAGTATTATGAAGGAATGTTCAGATTTCTTGATGGCTTTGCTTCTTCATAACATAAATTTTATATATGTTAATGATTTGTTAATGCCACTAAAAAATTGTATTGTTTCAAAAGTCTGTTGTATATTTACATTATAACAAAAAGCAAATAAAATGTTAGCAATTCTTACAATAATTACAACTTTAGTATTGGGTAATGATAAAAACACCCCAGAATTTGAAGACATTAATCTTGACGATATAAAATAAAATATAAAAGTTATGACAATTCCATTTCAAAGAAAGCTATTTTTATTTATAGTACTATTAATAGTGACTGGTATTACTGTATCTATAGCTAATATGTTGATTGAATCATTATCAACTGATGTAACTAGTCCTGGTTATAATGAAGGTGTTGGACTAATGAACATGTTTCTCATTATTATTGGAATTGGTTTTTCTGCCGGCATTTCATTTTTAGGTTATTCTGGTTTTAAAACAGGAGACCCTGTAGTGTATAGTAAATCATTTGAAAAATCTATATCAGGAATTTATGTGGGAAAGACTGACAGTATAAGCTCTATAATAAAAAAAGATGACGGTAATTGTGTGAGTGTTTATACTCAACATTTAGTATATGACTTTACAAAACAAAAGTAATGAAACAAAATCAAGACATAAAAGATAAAGTGGAGAAGGAACTCAAAAGAAAACGAGGCCCTCAAAAACAATCTGTAGTCGAAGACAAAGTAGAAACAAAAACAAAATTCACAAAAGAGTTTAGTGATGGAAGTGTATGGACTTATGATTTGAAAAAAAATTCTAACGGTCCAATTCAAGTAACAAATAAGTAATGTTATGGCAGAAACAGAATACATAAGGAGCATACATAAGAAGCATATCCTAATGGAGGTTGAGATAAAAACCTCAACAGGAACTAAGTACTATAAACTAGTCAAAGGCCACATATTAGAAAGTAAATACTCAACATCGAGATGGAATTATAGATTAAAAAGTAAGTTAGTATATCGTACAGGATATTATATGTTCTGGGGAAATGAAGATGACATACATACTATGGGAATATCTAGATTAGATGAATATGGAAGTAGGAAAAGCCAATCAACTATTACAAAGATGTTCATGAAGGCAATTGAAGATACTAAAAACTTACAATTTACAAAGAAAAGCCATTAACAAATCATTAACACATTATTAACAAAAAAGATTTTTATTTTTCAAAACTTAGTTGTATATTTACAATGTAACAAAATCAAATAAGAGTTATGAAAAGTATTATTTTATCTGCATTCATTATATTAACTACAATCTTACAAACCTCAGCTCAAAGAGTATATAAGTTTGATAGAATATTAGTTGTAGAGAAAGGACAAGATAACTTCTCTTTTGATTATAAGAAAAAAGAGGTTGTAACTTTAGGTAGAATAGAATTCTATCAAGATAAAATAGTGATTGTCATTCAAGACAATACTGGTAAGTATATTGAGAATGAATACCACATTAAAAAAATGATTAATCAGAATGCGTATAGGTTAAATAAAGCTTCTATTTTAGAGGTACTACCTATCTCATTCAAACTATCAAATAACAATCGAACACTTTATTTTTATTCTGAACAAAATTAATAATACGAATATGAAACATGATATATCAATAGAAAGTATAAAAGGAAATCCTAGAGTTTGTGTACATTGCCCTACTCTTAAAGAAGCTACACAAGTATTACAAATCTTTAATGACTCTGGAATGAAGTGGAGTTCTGGCTCTTCTTTTTTAGACTATAATTATTATGATAATAATTTTACTGATACGGTTTATTATTTAGATGGTACTTATGGTTCTAAACTTAGAGCTGCAGAAAAAGGAATGGAAATAATAAAAGCATCAGACTTTATTGAGTATAATACAAAAAAAGAAAAAGAAGATATGCAAACTAAAAAGTTCAAAAACAATTTTGGTATTACATCTACCAATACACACCTTCTAAAAGCATTTGCAGAAGAAGCAAAACAAGCGGGTTGGAAATATGATGAGTATTCTAGTCCAGAAGGTAAAACAACTATGTTTTTCAATGCAAATCTAACAAATGGTTCATTAAAACCACAATCGTTTTGGTATGCTAATTCAGTTGATAGTTATAAGACATTTAACCTACCTTCTCAATGGAATGAAGCTATTGAGTATATGAAAGAACAAGAAGAAGTACAATATAAACTAGGAGATATATTCATAGGAAAGGATTTTAATGAAAAATATCTTTTAGCATGTACAAACGACGATAAAGGAAATAGGTTTGTCTCTCTTATTAGTCTTACTGATGGAAATCGTTGGACAACTCAACAACCAATGCCTAATAGTATAATTGTAAGTCAAGAACTATTTGCTGCATGTGCAAATAATGAACCAGAAAAATTTGTAAAACAACCAAAATAATTAGTAAGTCATGATACAAGCAATCAATAATATTCTATCGTACTTGGTTTATGTACCTCAACCTCAAACAAAAGAGAACATCATTGAGAAGGTACCTACTTTTAGAACTGTAAAACCAACCGAGACTTTAGAAGAAAAAACGTGGATGAAAAAGTTTCACGTCTCAAGTTCTTATTCACGGTTTGATGAACGAGTACAACAATATAACAAACAACGATTAACATCAACAATATTCTAACATGCACGTAGATACACTAATATATGTAAACAAGCTTTTTGATACTCTAAAATCAGAAGGATTCTTTAAACAAATTTCTGAAGAAGACAAGGTAAATGAACAGGAATTTGAAGATGAGTTCAGAGAGTACATAGAAGCTGAAGCTCAAAGTAACTACGAAGCTAATGAAAATCCTATATTGTCAGATGTTCAATTTGAACAATGCGTTAAGTTTGCATTGGTAACTTGTACTCTATCTTCAATGATGGATAAGGGTTTAATTAAAGCGGAGTTTTGTGACAAAGAAGGTGACATCGCTTATTCACTTACAGAACAAGTAAAAGAAGTTGCTGAGAAATTAAGTACAATACAAAAACCAGAATTGAATTAATAGAGTATGAGTTTAGCAAAAGGATGTAGTTGCGGACAAACAAAAAATCTTGCTGGCCTTTGTGATATGGACGGTAGTGGATTATGTAGGAACGTAATAAGAGAAACTCCTGTTGTTGAAGAGCCAAAACAAAAGAACAAAGAGTTAGATGCTATCATTGATGAATTAATCTTTGAGCAGTTTCCTAACTTTACAAAGTTCGGTAAAAAGTATAAAGGTATCAAAGCTATCATGTATAAATTTGTTGACGTAATCAAAACAAGAGAGAAAGAACAATGATACCATTTATTGGAATGTGCCTAGTCATTTTATGGCACGTAGTATTAATTATTAACCACTATAAAAATAAACAAAATGTTTCTTAGTAAAGCAATTACACCAATGTTATCTTTATTTCTTCTTGTTGATAAAGATGAAGCCGAAGATTTTTATATTCTACCATTTTTAGCTTATACACAAACTAATAGAACAGAAAGCTCTGTACTTCCAGAGACTGATTATTCCGGGAAAGCCTTGATTTTGGGTTGGGGAAAGTGGTTTGTTATGTTTGGTTTTCATAAGGCATATTCTGAAGAAGCTTCCATATAATAAAAAGTTATATTTGTTAATGATTTGTTAATGATACTAAAAAGTTTTATTATTTCAAAACTTAGTAGTATATTTACATTATAACAAAAACAATTAGGAATATGACAATAATGACGGTACAACAAAAAGTAAAAGCAATTGAAGCGCTGCAAGTTTCTTTGACTAAAGTTAATGAAGGACAGTTCACTGCAAGAGGCTGCTCTGAATATAAGGAAACATACGATTGTGTTGTATCTACTTGGTATGAAACTATTAACATGTTATTTCCTCAAGTCAGCACTCACGACATTGTATTAATGTTACACTCAGGATTTGGGTATGGAGCTGATACTTCTATTGATGAATTCATAGAATATGTAAAAACATTGTAATTTGTTAATGATTTGTTAACGATACTAAAAAGTTTTATTATTTCAACTATTCATTGTATATTTACATTATAACAAAAAGCAATAAAGATTATGTCTCTTACACTTACTCCAGAAGAAATAGCAATGATCGAAATCAAACGCAAAAGAGAAGAATTGGAAAAACAAGAACAGCTTCTCAAACACAAACAGCGTTTAGATAAAGACATCGAATATCAAAAGAGTTTGATGAAGAAAGATATTGCGGATGGTGAAGCTCAAGTAAAGGTAACACAAGACTTATTTTCAAAAGGTTTTGACACTTCATTATTTGAAATCAATATAAGTTCGTATAGTAAATATTATGATGTATGGCAATATATGAACTTAGATAATCCTAAAGAATGCGGTTTTGAAAAAGAAACAGTATGGAAAGATACAGCAACTATTCGTAATGCAGAAATCAGAGTAATAGGCAATAAAAATATATCGGTAAGAGTTATTAAAGATAGGACGGCTTGGAAAATGGAATTGTCTGGTGTTCGTGGAGTATCTTCATTACGAGGCTATACCAATCCTAAAACAGTCATTGACAAAATAAAAGAACAGCTACGTGTTTCAAATAAAGAAGCCCTATTAAATGATTTGAAAAAGAAAGCTGAAGAAACTTGTATAGAATTTTGGTCTACTAAATATCCTACTGCTACTATTACTAAACAGTCTTTGTACACAGGAGGTTATTGGGGTGAAGGTAGGTATAGGTCTTGGAGTGATAGAAAGAATGAGCATGTTGGTGTATGTATAGTATTAACAAATGGTGTGACAGTCTATGTTAGATATGAAGAGTCACAAGACAAGTGGTTTACCCAACAAGTAAAATATCCAGTGCCGCCTGTACCAAAAGGTGAAGCTGAAGATGTAGTTAATCAATTATCTCAAATGCAATTTAATATTCAATAATATGCCAACAGTAAATAAATGTAAGCACTGTAATCAAACAGTATCGAGTACGTATCACTATTGTACTTCAACAGGTAAAACACATAATGCAAATGAAGACAATAGTTTTCTGACTTCATTTGTAATTGGTGCTGTAACTAATAACGCACTATTAGGTGGGATAATAGGTGGAAGTATTGTAGGAGGTTTGTTAGGAGACTTACTTGACGGTAATTTATTCGACTAAAACAATTCAATAATATGAAAACTAAACTGCTAAAAAAAGTAAGAAAGCGTTTTGAGATAATTCACATGCCTAATGGCTATGTTGATTATGATGGTGACCATTATAACTATAACCTATTTAGACTAACAGATAAAACCAAGCCTAGTATTTGGGATGTGTTTGCTGAATTAGTGCCAATAGATTCAAAACCTAGAGTACCATACACAAACAATACATTTCAAACAGAGGAAGAATGTATATCATATCTTCAAGGAAAAATGATTAAAAGGTTGAGAGAAGAAGGATTCAGACAACGTAAAGACTATAAAATAAAACAATCAGAGAAAAAAGTATGGTGGAAATTATAAGGCTTACCATTGCTGCTCTTACAGTTATTACTATATTACTATTATTCAAAAATACAAAAAAATAAAGAGATATGAAAAAGTTCAAAAATAATTTAGGTGTAGAATCAAATAATATCCACCTATTAAAAGCATTTGCAGAAGAAGCAACACAAGCTGGTTGGAATCACCAAAAATTAGCAGATAAAGATAATCCAACAAGATTGTATTTTAGAGGGCATGATAGTTCTACATGTATTTTAAGTAAAGGTAGTTTCAGGTTTGTAAATAATACTTTAAATAAAAGTCCTGATTCAAAGTACTTCAATCTTCCTGAACAATGGAATGAAGCTATCGAGTATATGAAAGAAGAGATACAAGAGTCTAAAAAAGCTGGAGTTAAAGTAGGACAGAGGTTTATTAGTTCTAATTTTTATAGTCAAAAATACATTCTAAGCCGAATGATAATTAAAGGACAAGCATATTGCAGTCTAACTAATCTTGAAGATGGTAACATGTTTAGACATGCTGTACCTGTAGAAAATAGTCATAATTTAACAGAAGAAGATTGGAAAGCTATAACCGGCGGCACCATGTTTATACTTGTAGACTAATCAATATGATAGTACCAATAACACATCAAAGCCCAGAAAAAAGAAGAGAAAACTGGGACAGGGCCTGGAAGAAGTATGATAACAATAACAACAACGTTTGTGGTATTGAATTGACAAATAATCAAGCTATTATTGTTGTGTGTGTCATGTTTACTTTGTTAGCGGTGGCATTTTATAATCTATTAACTATTGACGATTAAGAAAGTATTTTATGATATTCAAACTCAAACCACCAACAGAAGCAGTATATGCAATAGGAATAATAAACAAGAAAACAAACTTAGTAGAAGGAGGAACAGGTTGGGCCACAACAATGGCAATATACAATAATATACCAACATACATATTCGACCAAGAAACAAATATGTGGTATAAACATTCATTAGAAAATGAACTACCCAAGATACAACCAACACAAACACCAGAACTAACAAAACATTACACAGCAATAGGAACAAGGAATATAACACAACAAGGAATACAAGCAATAGAGGAAGTATACCAAAATACAATAAAGAAATAAAATAATGAAAACAAAAGAAGAAATAAGTAAAATACTAGTAGAATCAAAATACAGACTAGGACTCAGTAAAGATGATATAGCTATTTATACAGTTGATATTCCTAAAGCATCTACTACTATCTATAAAGCTATGACTGAATACATAGATAAATGTATAGAACCATATTCAGAAATGGATAGGAATTATACAGAGTTAGTAATGAAGCATAACGAACTAAAACAAACCCAAGACAAACTAATGATAGAATTCACTGAATGGGTATTATTAAAACTAATAAAGTCAGGAGGTAAATTCACACCATCAATATCAACAGAAGAACTACTAAAAGAATTCAAACAAGAGAAAGGAATAAAATAATAAAATAAACAATAATGAAGACTAATATAACAGGAATAGAATTAATTGCCCAAGAAAGAAAAGAGCAATTAGAAAAACATAATAGAACTATACAAGAAGATATAGAACTAAATAAGGATGTTATTAGTATCAAATATCCTCAAGCGGCCGGAATGTTACTATTAGATGAATCAGGAAGAGATATGATGATTAAGAGAAAGTATACGCCATATAATTGGAACCAAGACCAATTCACGAAGATGATGCAAAAATCATACAAAGAAAGACTCATAATAGCAGGAGCATTATTAGCAGCAGAAATAGATAGAATAATATCATTAGAAGAAGAACTAGAGGATAATAATACAGTATAATGAAATCTATAAAAAAACCAACACCAATAAGTATAGCATCATATAAACTAACACACAATACAGTATGTGGAATAGAACCAAAATACCTGTACTCTTATACTAGAAAAATAAACAAACCAAAATACATGAATATAGAAAATTGGAAAGTATTAGTAATAGATACAACAAAACAATTACCTGCAACACCACCAAAAGCACATAGTTTTGATTTAGTAGTTATAAAGTATATGACATTAGATGAATTCACAACAAGATATAATGAGTTGTATATGCTACTTACATTACAGTTAAATAAGAATGGTAAAATAATATCACTATAAAAAGGAGAAAAAAACAAAGAACAGAGTGGCGAAAGTACGTGGCTGAATAAAACAATATTGAAGTGATATTAGAATAGTATCAAAACGATACTAGAATTTACCTAGTTACTAGAAACCCAAGAGATAAATATTCACAAATAAAAAATATAAAAATGAAGTAACCATATATACAAAAGTAATATATAACAAAAAAATATACAAAAAAAGTACTAAAATTATTTTTTTATTTCAAAAATAGTGTGTATATTTACAATGAATGATTGATTAACCAATCATGACTAAAACAATAAAGGTTATATGTTATACACAATCACAGTATTAGACTTCACTTCAGGCTCAATAAAAATATATAAAAATGTAGACCTAAAAGATATTGATGCCGAAGAATGGCTATCAGAAGTGGCTAAATTGGATATGGATAACTGCCAATGGATGAGTGTACCAGCAGAACAGTTTAAGATTGAAACAGAAAACGTACAGTGGCCGGTTGTAAAGTATAAGAACTAAAAACAAAAAAAAATTTAACAGGTACCGGGCATATCCCTCCTGCAAATCAGATTATTGAAAGACTTCATTTTTAAATTGTTCTTGTATTCTTGGTTTGTCAGTAGTTATTGCGGTGAGTTCCAGCCTCTGTGCTCAGTACTATCCAAATTAGATTGAAGAACTTAATTGTTGTTTTAGTCTTTGGTTTGTATGTCTTGTATCTGTTAGTAGCGATCGAGATTGTCCGGTATCTATAGTGATTCCTCTAGGGATTCAGATTGTGGGTCTCAGTTGTAATAACTAATACATTAATAAATATCTGGATATGTTAATAATTTGTTAATGGCTAAAAAATATTTTTTACTTTAAAGATTAGTTAGTACATTTACATTATAACAAAAATCAATAAAAGTTATGACAAAGTATACAATCACAGTATTAGACTTTACAATGGGTGAAGCTTTCATCTATAAGAATATAGAATTGAATTCAATCTCAGATACTACTGTTGAAGAATGGTTAATAGAAAATACTGGGCATAATCTGGATAATTGTCAGTGGATGATTGTAGGTTCTCATTTATTTAACGTTAATGTAAAGGCTCCTACACCAAATGGTATGGCTGAGTATTCATATTCAAATTCAGAAATTTAAATTAGTATGATAACAATAGATATAACAAAAGCAGAATTTATAGGAGAAGGTCCTATGGTAAAAGGTGCTGCCTATCAAGTATACAAACAAGACGGTAAGTATTATGCTTTGATTGTTTCAGGCCAAGCCAGATGGGTAGTAGATGGTACTACTATAGAAATACAAGAGAATGAAATTGATAACTATATAGATAGAGACTAGCTTTGTATATTGGTGTTAGGAGAGAGAACTAACAACATACAAAAAACAAAGTTATGAAAAAGGAATTTGCAATTGAATTTTATGTACCAGTAAACAGGACTCACCAAGTTCTATTTATAGTCATAATAGGACTTATATCATTAGCAGTAAATCTTTAATATGTTAATGATTTGTTAATGGCTAAAAAAGATTTTTTACTTTAAAGATTAGTTAGTATATTTACTTTATAATCAAAAACAAATAAAAGTTATGACAAAAAATTACGTATTGCCAAACCACAACATTGTATTCGTACCACAGAAAGATGCTGCAGATTATAAAAAAGATGAACAGGACTTTGTTGTGAATACATTATTTGCGATGGGTATAATACCTAAAAATCAAGTGAAAGGATTTTTATTTGATCGTGAATATCCCTACTTATTTTGGGATGCAGACTTTAAGAGGTTAGATAGGAGCAGGAGCCGTGAACCTGAAGTAGGTGAGTCATATAATTCAGATGAAGTTCAAGTAAAATCTGCTATAGAATTCTTGAAGTATTTTGTTGAGGTTATAAAGCCAACTAAACAAGAGATAAAAATAAGCAAAGACTACACTGCTGTTGTATACAAATCAAAGATAATAGTTGGTTGCCAAATTATATCTAAACAAGCTTTAGAAAAGGTATACAAAGCAATGCAAGAACTGAACGAACGTTAACAAATCATTAACAATTCGTTAACAAAAAAGATTTTTTTATTTCAAAATAAGTTCGTATATTTACATTATACAAAAACAATAAGAGTTATGCAACAGACAATCCAAGCTATCAGTCTACAACAAGCAATCGAGAAAGCTCCAGCTATCGCTGCAACTACACCAGCTCCAACAATCAAGAGCCCAAACTATAAGTTTACTTCTACAGAAGAAATCATTGGCCACATGACTCAGATGGGATATATCCTGACTGATGCTAAACAATCAAAGACAAATGTAGACCTACGTAAGAATTGGGGTACACACATCGTAAAGTTTCAACACCCGGAATTGTATGTATCGGCAGAGGGTGGCTTAATTGAAGCACGTCCTGAGATCGTAATGGTTAACTCTCATGATGGTGTAAGACCTATTCAATTCGACCTTTCTATTTTTAGGCTTGTATGCTCAAATGGACTAATGATAAAAAGTCATGAGTTGCCTGGCTTTAGAGAGAGGCATACCAAACTATCTTTTCAAGATGTTAAAGATCTGATTGATTCTAAACTTGACCTATTACCAAAAACAATACAGTCTATAAACCAGTGGAATTCCAGGGAAATGTCACAAAAAGAACAATTCGAATTTGCTACAGAGTCTCTAGCTCTCCGTATGAATTCAGATAGAAAGCCTGAACAATATGAATTACTAGGTTTGTTAGAGCCAAAAAGAGATTCAGATAAAGGGGAGTCACTATGGAAGAAATTCAATGTGGTTCAAGAAAATCTTATAAAGGGAGGTTTTGAACTAAATGATCGAGTAGCCAGGGCTATTACAAATCCAATAACAGATATAGAAATGAATAAAAAACTTTGGTCTATAGCCGAGTCTTATGTAAAATAAAAGATATTTATTATAGATAGAAAGCTACTGTGAATAGTTATCTATAATAAACTTATTGGCCCTCAAATCTTAGGATGTTCACAGCCCCTTTGTATTTTTGGGCCACTTTTATTTTATGGACTACCAAAAAATCTATGACCAAATTATTGAAAGAGCGAAATCAGAAAACAGACAAAAAGGTGGAGGTGTCTACTATGAAAAACATCATATAGTACCTAGTTGTTTAGGTGGAAGTAATGACAAAGAGAATTTAGTTTTGCTTACTGCTAGAGAACACTTTTTATGTCATTGGTTATTGCATGAAATATATCCAAATAATACAAAACTATCTATTGCATTTTGGATGATGTGTAACGTTAAAGACAAAAACCAAGATCGATATATTCCTAGTAGTAGGATTGTTGGATATGCTTTAGAGAACTTTAAAAATTTAAGAGGTCCTTTACACCCTTGTTATGGAAGAAAAGCATCAGAAGAAGAAATCCAAAGAAAAAGAGATCGTTTTATAGGAGATAAAAATCCAGCAAAAAGGCTTGAAGTTAGAGAAAAAATAAGACAGTCTGCTTTAGGTAGAAAAGGCCCCAAACATACAGAAGAGTTTAAGAAGAGATTGGGTGAAATGAGAAAAGGAGATAAAAATCCTATGGCTATATTAGCTAAAAAAGGTCTTACTAAAGAACATAGAGATAATATTTCAAAATCTCAAATAGGAATAAAAAGGCCGCACTCAAAAGTAGAATGTCCTCACTGTAAATTAGTAGGAGGAAAAGCTAATATGGTTAGGTATCATTTTGACAATTGTAAAAATAAAAAATAACCCTTCGTGCAACTAGCACTTTTTGCAAATTTGACTACACAGGCCTCTGTTTCTACATTGGCCTTTTTTCATTAACAAATCATTAACATCTTATTAACAAAATAAATTGTTTACTTTCAAAATAAGTGTGTATATTTACAATGAATGATTAAGCTACTTAATCATTACTAAAACAACTAAAAGTTATGGCATACAAATTCCAACCAGGAGACAAAGCAATTATAAACACCGACTATTATCTCGCAGCAGGCATTCAAAAAGGACAAGAAGTGACTATTGACCATTATTATAAGTATGAACACTATAGAATAAAAAAGGATAACGGAATGGTATTCGTTATATGCACTAAACACTTAAGTAAAAAGCCTAATATACAAAAACAAAATATGAAATATACAAAAGACAATATACTCGGTATTAAATTCAAATCTAAATATGGTAACAATCTAACAATAATATATATTATAAGTGAGGTATCTACATTGACTAATACTGTATATTATAATTGGTACTATAATGGAAAAAATAACGAGGGTTCATCATCCATTCAAGAAGTAGTTAACTGGTTCAACGAAGGCGTTTGGATAGAAGTAAAAGATGAAACAAATGCTAAATACAATAAAGATAACATATTAGGTATTAAGTTTTACAGTTTAGACTCTACCAAACTTTACACTATAAAGCAATCTTCTATAGATAATGAAGTAGTACTTGTTGAATGGAAAAATATGGAGGGAGATATAAGGTCAATAGGATATTCTAAATCTGATGTTGTCGGCTATCTTAATAATGGTACTTGGATAGAAGTAAAAGAAGAAACAACAAAAACTAATATAAATATGAAAGCAAAAAAGATTATTACAACTCCAGTAGAGTCTGATACTATTCTGTCTTCTGACTTGAAAGTCGGTAAACACTTTGTATTCGGTACACTAAAACAAGAAGAGTATGAAGTTGATAGTAAAAAAAGTGTTGCTATGTTGACTCCTTCATTAGAGCTAAATGGAAAAGTCCACTTTACAAATCTTAATGGATTTACTCAAAATAGTCCATATGAATCATATGAAAAAGCAATAAAAAGACTGGGTGCATGGGATTGGTATGCATTTGACTCTCTTGCTGAAGGTCTTGCTTTTGTTGCTGAATATATGAAAGACTAAAAAGAAAAAATATTTTTTGTCAAAATATAGTTTTATATTTACTATGCTGTGAATGTATTCGAAATTACTTTATTGTTAGATACTGGTACTCAAATTACTGAAATAGTATTTGCAAGTAGTTCTTTTGAAGCACAATCAGTCGTAGAAAAAAAGATAAAAAATAGTTCTATAATTTATATAAAAGAACTAAAATAACAGATATTTATTGTTGTAGCCAAGAATAGAGGCGCTCAGTGGAATGAGAATCTATACCAGGTATACAATAATTTCCTCACAGAATAATAGCCACTCTGGCATAATGATACCCGCAAGGGCAATTCCACTGAGCACAAAGCCTCCTTCCTTAATTGGTTGGAGGTTTTTCTTTTGTTGGTTATCAAGGTTTTTTACTCTCTTTTACGTCCTGTCTGGGATTGATTACAACCAGAGAATAAAGGAGTCGGAATACAGCAAACTAATGGGACGGCCATTAGCAATAGGATATGACAAGAGTCCTGCTCTGACCCAACGATGTCAACAGGCACCTGCAAAACCAGTTTAGCCCAGTCATATACCTCACGTAAATCACAATAAGCAGGGACGTGGAACTGTAGACCCGATGGCACAGATTAATCAATTATTAATATGTCTGTGACTCTCCAGCTTTTGCAGGGGTAGATCGTCCTATTAACAAATCGTTAACAAATCATTAACAAAAAAAGTTTTACTATTTCAAAAGTTCGTAGTATATTTACAATGAATGATTAAGCTACTTAATCATGACTAAACAAAAAACAATAAAAGTTATGACAAACATTATCGAAACAGCATACCAAATCCTCAAAGCAAATAAAGTAAAACAATCGGTTGTAATTAAAGTGACTGGAACTGCCAAAGGACTTAAAGTATCAATGGGAAATGGACAGCCCGGAATACAGTTCAACCACTTTGATTTGGAAGATGCTGTAAAATTTGCTGCAAGAAAAAGGTCTCAAGACTTAATGAACATGGCACATAATATAGAAGCAGAAGACCCAACATCACGATTCATTGAAGCATATAGAAATGAGGCAAGAGCAATGCTTGAACTTTCTAACTATTAATAACCAAACAGTAAAAGTCATGTCTATTATCTCTAGTAAAATACCATATATCAATTCAATACTCAGTAAGTATACTACATACAAAAACTTATTTGAGAACCCTAAAACCCAGTCTTGGGTTAACTTTGAAACAGCCAAATTGTATAATGATACAAGGTCTAAACTGATCCAACTATCTGTGAACTATGATATGAAAGAGTATATTGAGTCACAGTTAGGCCACAGTGTTAATGATATTCCAGAAGCCACTGTATCATTAACACTACGTTAACAAATCATTAACAAAATAGATTGTTTACTTTCAAAATAAGTGTGTATATTTACATTATACAAAAACAATAAAAGTTATGACTCCTAATAAATATCAGATAACAAAAGAACAGTACGACTACTTACTACCAGTTTTCGGTATAGCATCAAACAATTGGAAGATGTTTACTAGGACAGATAGAAAAGTCCAAAAGTATTATTTCTTAGGTACTAATGATGAGTACATTGATTTTCTCAATAGGTGCCAATATTTAAATGATTAGTATATGTTAATGATTTGTTAATGATAGCAAATCATTTTTTTATTTCAAAACAAGTGTGTATATTTACAATGAATGATTAAGCTACTTAATCATGACTAAACAAAAACAATAAAAGTTATGACAACAGCAACAGTATCTAAGAACAGAGCATGGTACCACGATCACACAGAACACAACCCAAACTGTGACATAGTATGTGCAATGGTTGACGGCCTGAATCATTCATATATTACATACGTAAAAGACTTGACTACTGGCCAAGAAAGCTGTGAGTATTATTCAGGCCCTAACTATATTTCTAATACACACTCAAAGAAAAGCTTCAGTCGTATGTGGCCTTCATTACAAGATATACCTGTAAAATATATGGACGCTTGGATGCAAATGCGTGACTGGTATATCAAAGGAGAAGTTAAAGACATGCCTAAGTCATTAACAAATCATTAACAAAAAAAGTTTTATTATTTTAAAAGAAGTGTGTATATTTACATTATACAAAAACAACTAACAATGAAGAAACTAATCAAAGATAACATAGGAATTATAATGATATTCTTAATCCCATTTACTGGTTTAGCTATAATGGGATATAACGACCTATGTAAAGGTTGGCATATGGACTACTCAATCAAGTATGAACAGGGTTTTGTATACAAAGTACTACCCGGTAAACAAGGTACTATCTTAGTATTGAACCCGGACGGGACACCTATGAAAACTTCACAAGTCAAGTAGAAGCGAGGCGCTAGCACAGTACTAGCACGATGCTAGCAGTTTACCAGCAAGTCATATTTGTTGTAGATAGGGGCCTTTAGTAGGGGGCCCTGTCACTATGAGTTTCCCACACATCCGGAAAATTTCAAACTTTTAAAAACAATATATACAGTAAATTTATTAAAAATGAGACTTAACAAAACAATAGTAATTTTATTAGGACCAAATGCAATTTCTTTAAAACCAGTAGAAGATGTGTTAAACAATGGAGAAGGGTGGAGAATAGACCACACAGTAGTAGTGCCACCTGCAAACACTAGAGCTTCTTATAGAACCGTCACCGTTTACGGTCAAATCATATACCACGTATCTAGGCCACTGTAAATCCGTACACAGAATTTAGCTAAAAAATACTAAAACCAACTCCAGGGACCAGGGATTTTTTCAAATCTGAAAAAAACATATATACTGAAATTATATCTGTTTACTAAAAAGATAATGTAGAATAAATAGCCAAAATCGATTTATATTTGAATATATGAAAAAGTTAACGATAATACTAGCAACAACCACAGCACTACTGTTTACCAGTTGTATGTCTGAACCAGTACGTACGACAGTTACCGATAATCCAGATATAAAAGTGGATTACCTGTTTAAAGTCGACGGGGTAAAGGTGTACCGTTTCGAAGATGGTAGTCAGTTCCACTACGTAGCAATAGACAGTAATAGGCATGTAGAAATCCAGAGCTCGTATATTGAGCACAAACGAGAGTATAGTGATAATATACAGACAATTCAATAGAGTTTGCTGGTGAGCATCTGAGGTATCAAAGAATTAATTATAGACTAATGATAGTAGAAAAAGTACAAGAAGTAATAGATTGGCATCTGATTGATGAAGACGGTCAAGAATACGCTGTAGAACAGATGAGGGATTACGGGTCTCTGGAATTTGATTACACTGTTTGGGATGAAAATTCCGGCCCTATTTGTAAAAGCGATTCACGGTATTGGAAAATATTAGAAGCAATTGAAAATTATGAATGATACTCAAGTAAACTCTGAGTTATACTCAGAGCTCCTGTATTTTTTTAACGCTTTTTCTTCTTTAACAGAAGAAGAGCAAAAAGATCTAGACATTGTAAACCACTATGTAGAAGTGGCCAAACTAATTAAACAAGAATTGAAACAATGAAAAAAATAGACGTAAAAGCACTTTTAATTACTCTTACTATAGTTTTTATAGTCGGAGCTCCATGTGTTGCTTTAGTGTATAACATACTTTGGCCCATACAAACAGTAGCAGTATTGTTGTTTTGTTTAGTTTTTATCTTATTGTATAATATATTTAAAAATAAATCATGATATACTTGTTAATTATTTATTTACTGTGTATTGTTCCTGCTTATAGAATTAATAGGAAATCTATTTTAGATAATTACTCAAAAAACTATATGGATGCTTGTGAAATAGATCGTGTAGATATGGATCATGTACGAAAAATGTATTATGATTGGGGTGATGTACGGGAGTGTTTATTTGTGGCATTAATTCCTATAACAAGTATATACTTAATAGTGGGGTATTTGATTAAAAAATTAAATATTTCTGATACACCACCTAAATTTTTGTAAACTAATGAATGTTTTATTGATACTACTTGCTTGTTTTCCTATAATACTTTTATTAAATTATTTTTTACATATATTATTTGATAAATTATGTAAAAAATTTAATATTGAAAACAATATTGATAGTTTTATATAAACTCATATATATTTAAAAAGGCCCCTCTGGCCCAAAACGTTTGAACTTATGATTATTGCTCATATATCTGATACTCACGGTAGAAAGCCGAATATTAAAGATGTTCCATTCTGTGATGTACTAGTACATTCTGGTGATTTAACTACTTTTGGTTATAAGCATGAAGTAGTTAGTATGATTGATTGGTTTCAAAATTTGATTAGAATTGGTAAATGTAGGCACGTAGTGTTTATTGCCGGAAATCACGATCGTAGTTTTGATCCTAAGTATGCTGCAGAATATAAAGGTATTACTGGAATGCTTAGGCCTGATTGGTTAATTGAAATCCTTAGTGGTTTAAAACACACTAATATTCACTATCTTCAAAACAGTTCTATTGAAATTGAAGGTATCAAATTTTGGGGATCTCCTGTAACTCCTTGGTTTCATGGTGAAAGGTGGGCTTTTAATAGGTATCGAGGGGATCACATTGATGAGATTTGGAAAATGATACCTTTTGATACAGATGTTCTTATTACTCACGGCCCCCCGTCTTACAAACATGATTTTACTGTACGTACAGAAGAATATGTTGGTTGTGAAAACTTGAGGTTTAGGATAAAAGAAATAAAGCCTAAACTAGTTTGCTTCGGTCATATTCACGAAGGGTATGGTTGGTCACATGATGAAAATACTATATATTCTAATGGTTCTCAGTGTAATGAGTATAATGAATTTAGATTTAGACCTCTAATGTATAGAATAGATGAAGAAACAAAAAATGTGTGTCACTACAAAGAAGAATTACCATTTTAAAATTATTATTCGTAAATTTACATTATAACAAAAAAACAATAAAAAGTTATGTCAATTATTCAACAAGGACACCAATTATCATTTGCTGATATTACAGCAACCTACGAAAAACTTCCTAAAGGAGTTTACATGCTTAAGCAAAATCAGCAAACTCTAGAGTTTTATTTGGTTAAAAAAGATGGTTTTATTATGCCAAATAAAATCTATGGAGATCACTCTATAGTTAATAGGTGGCTAAAATCTTTTGAGCATAATTCTGAAAAGAACATGGGTATTATTTTGTCTGGGATCAAAGGCTCTGGTAAAACTATCACTGCTCAGAAATTCTGTTTAGAGTCTGATTTGCCAGTAATTTTAATTACTGAACCTTTTGAAGGTCCAAACTTCATTGAATTTATTACAAATCCTAAATTGGGTAAATGTATCATATTTGTAGATGAGTTTGAAAAAGTGTATAACACATCTTCAAGAGATGAATCTAATGCTCAATCAGATTTACTTTCTATAATGGATGGTAACTTCCCTACATCTCTAGTATTTCTACTTACTGTAAATGAATTTAGAGTAAATGAATATCTTATCAATAGGTTGAATAGGATTAAATATCGTAAACACTACGAAAGCCTAGAACAAGATGTTATGGATCAAGTTATTGATGATATGCTTCAAAATAAAGATCACAGGGATTCTATATATCAATTTTTTGATCGTGTAAATATATGCACATTTGATTTGCTGGTAAATATTATTAAAGAGATGAACCTGTTTAATGAAGATGCGATCTCTTGCGGTAAACATCTAAATCTTGAAGTTGAATCTAGTTATTATAATGTATTTGAAATAATTGGAGATCAACAACACCCTTGTAGAGATATACACATGAGTCCAGAAGACGAAGAAATTGAAGTAGAAAGGATTTCTACAGATTATGTGCCTTATAAAACACCTTACACATATTTTTGCTTAGAAAAAGATACGTATAAGAAAACAAAACTATCTGACGGTAGCTTTATCATAGAAGATATTTGTCCAGATGGAAATGGAGACAAAAACAAAAAGCTTCTTAAATTTAAGTTTAAAAAAATATCACGACACTCAATGGTATTTTAATGTCTAGAGAAATAAAAAGAATATCTGTAGAAGAAAGCCAATTCTATGTACCACTTAGAAAAGGAGATATGGACAGGGCAATAGCATTTGCTCTGTTCCCTTCTAAAGATCATCCGGGTTGGGAAGAAGTAAAATATTTTGGCGAATCTATATTTGATGCTTCAGGAGCTATTCGTAAACCTGAATGGGTATACGTACTAGTAAATAAGTCTGTTCCTGGTATATGTAAAATAGGAATGACTACTACTTCTGTAACACAAAGAGTTCATGAGATTAATGGAGCAACTGGAGTAATTACTCCTTGGTTTCCTGTATTTGAATACAAGTGCGTGAATTCTAAATATCTAGAAAGAGATGTTCATAATTATCTTGAGAAAAATGGTTATAGAGTTAATCCAAGACGAGAAGGTTTTGAAATAGATTCTTTAACTGCATCATCAATAATAGAACGACTTGGTGAAAAATATCAAGTTCCTAGAGAAATAGAAGAATAATTAAAACAAACAGCCATGGCGTATTATCAAGTGAAAGTTGAGTTTCACACAACAGACATCGACACAGGTAAGACAAAGAAACAAGCGGTTCTTTATCTAGTAGAATCTGAGTCGGTAACAGAAAGTGAGGCTAGGATGGTAGAACATCTTACCTCTACAGGAATTAATGACTTTGAAGTAAAATCCTCTTTCCAGAGTAAAATTGCTGATGTCATTTATCCTATTGTTAGAAAGTAATTGGAAGCCAACCAGTTACGTAATATAAAAATAAATATTTGTATCTGGTTGGTAACCAATAAACTTTTTTTTAAAAAAAACACAAAAATATTTTTTTATTTCAAAAGGATTTGGTATATTTACATTAATTAATAAAGGTTAATAATTAAAAAAAAGAAAATGAAAAGAGTAATTGTAACATCGAGTAACATTCAATTGATTAAAGCATTTCACGATTCATTAGTTGAATTAGGTATACCATCAAGAACAGAGTGGAATACCGAGTATTCTCCAGAATTTTTTAAGAGTCAAGGTTCAAAAACATATTTACTTTTAGATTCAGAAGATAGTCGTGGTTTACAATACCACAATCACGATTGCCGTCCTTCGACTATCTATAACCTCCCTAACGATTGGGATATAGCAACTAAAGAATTTCAAAAGTTGTATAAAGAAACGACTAATGAAGTATCTCAAGAAGAGATTATTAAGTCTGGTCTTAAAATTGGAGATTCAGGTAAATTTGCTGATCGCTCGTATTTAGCTAAATCTTGGAAAGGTAAAAAATACTTTAGTTTTGAGAATCCAGGTACTGGTTTTGCAGATAGTAGAGATATTTGTAAATTAACTAAGTTTGAAAAAATTACGGACTTCTATGGTATAGAGAAAAGTTGTGCAGTTTGTGATTGGGGAGATTACACATTTTACTTTCCTTTGGATCAATTTACGTCTGATATAACTATTAGAGGTTATAAAGTAAAAGTAGAGAACAGTAAAGTAGCATTTGGTTGTCAAAACTTTACTAAATCTGAAATACAAGCATATATGAAACTCCTAAATAAAGAGATAGATGCTAAAATACAAATAGGAGATACTGTTATAACTAAAGAACTATTGGAAAAACTTTTAAAATTATTTTAAATAAAACTCTGTTTTACTAAAACAAGGCATATTTATTGTTGTAATGCAAAACACTATATTACATATTAATCTTTGGTCTACAAGACAATTCTGTTCGCCGGCTGCGATGGGCTATCGCTTTGATGTCAGCAAACAGGGGACTAATAATCCAAGGTTAGTATATGGTGGTGGAAGTAAAGGTTAAACTTTATCAATACAACAAATAAAAAATACTAAGCCTTGGAAATAAAAAACCAAGGCTTTTTTAATTTTGGTGCTCAAGCTAACTAGGTAGAAGCGCTTGCCTGAAGAGCAAGAGGATTCGGTTCGATACCGAAGAGTACCACAGGAAACTAAAACAAATTATGATTTGAATTTTATTGCTCTTATGTACTATGTTAATGAGTATAGCATGAGAGATGTGAAACAAAAAATTTTATTAAAAATGAAACGAAAACGTTAACTGGCTACTCAATAAGCGTGAGTAGCATAAGAAAATAAAAATGCGCTCATGGCTCAATTGGTAGAGCAACCGGCTTTTAACCGGTGGGGAGACGTAAGTCCGTTGAAGGTTCGAGTCCTTCTGGGCGCACAATATACACAGGAGTAGTGAAACGGTATCATGATGGTCTCCAAAACCATTGTTGGGGGTTCGAGTCCCTCCTTCTGTGCAACAAATGCTCTTGTAGTTCAATGGATTAGAACGCGTGGCTACGGACCATGAGATAGGAGTTCGAATCTCTTCAAGAGTACATTAATGGGCGAGTGGCCGAGAGAGTCCAGGCACAGGGCTGCAAACCCTGCTACACCAGTTCGATTCTGGTCTTGCCCTCAGATTAAAACAAAAAATATACGAAAAAATATTTTTTTATTTCAAAAAGATTACGTATATTTACATTGTTCTTTGACATACTGGTTTAACATATAGATGCGATCCATTGGTGTGGTTACCTCTTTTGGAAAGAGGGTTACTGCAGGTTCGAGTCCTGCCATCTATACTTTTTGGGCTGCCATGTACCAAGGCTTGGCGAGTCTGCTTTGCAAGCAGATTGAGTAGGGTTCGATTCTCTAGCGGTCCACCGAGTGACTTTTTTGTACCTTCTACATATTTATAATAAACTATAGATATGCCAAGAAAAGAACATAAGTATCACTACATCTATAAAACCACAGACCTAAGAAACGGAAATTATTACTTGGGTATGCACTCAACTTTTAATTTAGAAGATGGATATTTAGGTAGTGGAAAAAGATTGAGAAATTCTATAAGAAAATATGGGAAAGAGAATTTTAGTTTAGAAATACTAGAATTTTTACCTAACAGGGAAGCTTTAATAGAAAGAGAAAAAGAGTTGATTACCGAAGAAGTTATTAAAGATTCTAGATGTATGAATCTTATGAAAGGCGGTCATGGAGGATTTATAAGTAAAGAGCACCAAA
>ERZ869921.9-NODE-9-length-168913-cov-17.976649_pt1 | contig 168913 bp, 261 predicted proteins | sample MGYA00579310_ERZ869921 | MGnify/ENA primary metagenome ERZ869921 (study PRJEB32216, sample SAMN09231816) | wastewater metagenome | place: USA: Maryland | collected 2016-06-21 | study: EMG produced TPA metagenomics assembly of the PRJNA472060 data set (Reclaimed...
CTGTAACCGTTATCTAGAATTGATATCAACACTGCCCGGTTATATATCTCACGACATATATATAACAGTGTTGTTTGCGCATACACAGCGGGTAAAGCCATCGTTTCCGATGTCGGATGTTATCCGAGTTAGCCCCCTAGCGCGCCCAATTAAACCGTTTAAGGTGTCTGATAGTGGCTTTAGGCTGTATTGCCTAGGTCAACCCTATCAGAGCGGGTTATGTGCGATTTAGGCTAGCGCGAAGCATTATCCTCTTTCACAGCGATTTAAGTTTCGCCAAACTTTCTACTACTTCAAACACTGTAACCGTTTCTCTTTTCGATTGCAAACTTTATTTTTTCTTTTGCAATCTTTTTTTCAGCGTCACTTATTCAGTGTCGTTTCGAGTCATTGCGCTTCTATTTGAAGCACCGGACTATTTCCTACTTGCTGCATCCTACATTATCTTTATCGGCACTGTCAACACATTGTTTCGTCTTTTTTTGACTCTTCAATGTGTGGCTACCGCCTCACCTGGAATTGATCGGCTATTTGCCGCCCCGTCCATTAAAGAGAGATTAACAGAATCGCCGGGCAATGCAAGAAGAAAGAACAAAACAGATCACTTTATTTTCAAGGTTAAATAACAAGGTGCGTCAAGGTTAAGGGTAGGAGCGCCATTCACGGAATGAAAACGAGCTATCATTAAGAGAAGAAAGACGCGCCAGAAAGGGTACTAAATATAATATTCAGCTATCTTAAGGTATAGGTAGGTAAGAGTAGTATGGAGTGGGTAGAGGTATAGAAGAGTGGTTAGATGTAGGTATAAGTAAGAGAGTATGAGCGTGTGTATGTAAGTGTAGGATAATGTAGAGTATTATATATAAGGGTAGGTATAGATAGGGAAAGGTATGATTGTATACGACAATGTAAGAGGGTTGGTTATTGCTGTAAGCCTAACACCTATATTCCCCTACAATATCATACACTTACATACCTTTGTTTACCTTGGATTACACTGTAAGAACACTGAATACACCACCCTACATTCACCTACATGTGCACACTTACACACACTTACACCTACATTTGTCTACCTTATACTACACTATCCTATCTTTCTATACCTTATCTTACCTTAGATTACAGTGTAGGATTGTTTCTCTTAAGTAGGAAATTAACCTACATTTACTTATATTGTAGTATACAATCTTACATTATCTTATAAGTAGGCGCAATCATTACACTATCTTACATTGTGTGTTAATGTAGTATACTTTTATACACTGTAATGATATGTATTCAAGAGTATTATACTAGCTGTAAAAGTAACCTTTATACTTACCTATACCTACATACAGCTTATTTTAATTGTCTTAGGCGCGATTTGGTATACACTTTGCAATAGCAAGCGCAATGCCATATTCAGGGTATACTATGCGAAGCACACATTATCCTACTATATACTACTGTTCCCTACAGTAAGCTCCGTAAGGGATACATGACAGAGATGTCATACGTCAAGAACCATGCCAGTTTAAATAGTTCTAACCTATTGATATCATTAAAGAATAGTAGGCTTTTTAAAATGCGATATGAGACGCGTTAAGCGACGCCCCCTTACCTACCCCTTGACTCTCCGCTTAACTCTTAACCTGAGAAGGTGACTTAACCTATTGATATCATTAAACTATTTCGTGTAGGTTAATGTGTGCCTAAGGGATACATGTTGACACAGTGCGCTATGGCATATGACTTGCTTATTAGCAATAGCCATGCCAACATACATACACTTACACTGTCCTACATCATACTACATGTAGGTGGGTTCAGCATAGGATACTACCTATACCTACATGGCAATGAGCAAATTGAATACCGACTGGGATTTTTTAGATTAGATTTTAGTATACTTATTTCTATTAATTAAAAAAACTAACGAGCAACTTAACTCGGAGCTGTAATTTTTACCATTAAGTAAATGTATACTTATTATATTACTAGTTATTATTTATTGTATTATATACTACCGTGGCATTACCCAGTACATTTAGGGGGAAGGGGGGCCTATTATGATCCCGCATTTTTTGCTTTTTTCAAGTCCTGATAAGAAGGAATTTGCAGTTTTAAACAATCTTGACAAAATTTATAGTAAAATTCTTTAACATATCCTTCTTCTCCTTTACGAATTCTAAAATTATAACCTTGATGCCAATTTTTATATCCAGCTGGTGGAAATACCTGAATGTATACACGACAAGTTATACACAGTCCGAATTCTAAGGAAGGAGTTGTTTCTGCAATATCAATTAATTGACTGCCTGCGTTACGGTAAAAGCAATCAAAGCAAATAAATAAATTAACTCCTATTTCACTTGTTTCTGTTATGAAATAACTATCTGTTTCTGAATTAACAGATTTCGAACAATAAAAACAATTGAGCGGCATAATCAATGACATAAGCCTATACCTCAACCATTAGCAAGCCGACGTTTAAACCGGCTCTTAAGGGACACGGAATGCAAGGAGCTTCTACTCCCATGATTCGATATAGTCTATCGTTATAGGCGATTATAGGAAGTTCTAGAATATGTTTTCTGGTCATTGTTTCTTTTAGCGCACCACAGTATACCTTTCCTTTATTGCTTAATTCAAATATTCCTTTAAAATCTATTATATTTTCCAGATTCAATGGCAACTCTTTTTCTCTCTTTTTTGTTGGGTACGTGTCTTTCGTAACATTCGAAACACATTCTATTAACTTCTTCGCCACGTCCATCTCGACAGTATCTTATCATTCTGATTGGAGAATTAAACTTCCATTCGGCAAACATGCCACATAGTATGCAATTTGGAGCTTTTCCTTTTCTGTAAACCACTTTATCGAACAATAAAGGATCGCTGCATCTATGGAAACAATCAAGACAAAGACAAAGATAATCTTGTTCATCTTCGTTGGCGAACACTGAGTAAGCAGTTCTGATATGGATTTTTGATTTGCAATATTCACAAGTCATTATTATTAACTTTCTTCTTTCTTTTATCTGTTTGCTTTATCTGGAATATGTCTGGTCCAGCAACGAAGACATAATAAAAAAGAATGATATCCGCCGCCTCTATAACGAATAGAAATTCTTGGGTCGTAATTATCGAAATCGCTTTGTTCTAACTTGCACACCAAACACTCTTTGGTAAAAGAAGGGTTTAATTCTAAATCCATGCGCATTTTAAGATCCATGTCTGCGTTTTTTGAAAAACAATTAAAACATGTCTTTAATATATCATTGTTTTTATAATAGGTCATTATGACCGAGTTAACAGATTTTAAATCAAGATGGCAATAATGGCAACATTCGGTCATCTACATTTTCCTTCTTTGTGCTTTGCTTGGAATATGTTTTTTCCAACAAGGTATACACATTGAAAAATAATCTCGACCACCAGTTCTATAAGAAAAATATAGAACGGCAATATCCACTGATGAGTGTTGTACGCTTGTTTCGCACAATAAACATTCGAAGGCTTTTGATCTTTTTTCTATTGCTTTTTCTATTAATAAACAATCGGCATTTTTCACAAAACAGCCAATGCACATTTTCATGGAGTCAAGTTGTTTTTCATATATCATTGAAACCGACATCGTGTCTATTAAACTAATTCGGCAATATTCACATGCATAAATTTGGTTTATTCCGGTCATTTCTTATGGTTTCTCATTTGTTTCTTCTAGGTCAAACATAAAGTCTTTTCCTGCTAGCTTATTCCAACAGTCTATGCAGTAGGTGACGCCAGCAATGTTTGACTTTTGGATCCCTGCATAAACAGCCATAATTGAGTATACAATATCTTCTGGTTTGTGTTTTATGCCGCAAACATAACACAGTCCCAATTCTGATCTTTTTGGATCAAATACGTTTTTTAATGTCATTTCTTTTTTATTTCTTACCTCATCTTTTTTAAAAGCTTTATGTGGTATTCTTCTTTCCCGGAGGGATAAGTAAGCTTTAATTCGTAAGATATAAATCCTCTTTTCTTTAATCTTTTCATTGATGGATAAATTTTGTCAGAAGTGGGGATTTTGTTCATCTTGGTCGCTTCAATGATCTGCTCAAGATAGTTCAAATCGTTTATAAGGCGCTGATTGGACTCAAGGACTTCCTTGATATTGCCTGACGGCTTGTCATCGCTCATATCGCAACCTGGCGTGTTTTTGATGGCTTTGGTGATGGTGTGGCGCGATCATTCTGCGAATTCAACGAAGTCTCCTGCCGCTTGGTGCCAACAGTCAGCGCAAAAATAAACATGCTTAAGATCTCCTGAGTTATTGCCAAAAGGAGTCTTAAACCTTGAAGTCGTTATGACGTGTTCATTTGCTTTATTTACCGATGATACTCTAAAAAATGGAACGCCTATGTCTATAGTTTTTGTACATGTTGCACACCTTCCAAAATACTTTGTGTATATTTGACCGTCAATCTTCATGGTTTAATCCTGTGCTTATTCATCGAATTGCATACAGTCACCAGCCATGTTTTCCCAGCAAGAAACACAGCACAGGGCTGATTTTGGTGTGTCTTCATCATCTTGACGAGACACTTCTTTAAAAAGATCTAGCTTAAAATAAGGTGTTGAAAAACCATTTCTTGTAATTTTTCCCAAACTTATTCTTATTGATGGTTGATCTTCTTCAAATTTTTTCAAACAAATTATACAAGATAACCAATAATTTTCAGCAAGTGATCTTGTTATTCTCATTCATCAAACTCAATCATATTGCCAGCATTTATTTTCCAGCAACTAAGACAAAAAGAAACAATTTTTACGTGATCGAATTCTTCGAATTTGTCATCTTCCCAATTCACCTGGCATTTTGAAGTGGATGGAGCTGAGTTATTTGTTCGTATTGAAGAAAAAGAGACTCTTAATGCCTTTTCATTTTTCAAGAATTCATGACGACATTGTATACATTTATTCCAGTTAAGACTAACCGTTGAATTTGTTATAAACATATCTTAATACCATTCACGCCTCTCGTCGCTTTGTAATTCAAATTCGGTTCCCATTGCTTTTATGTAACAAGCTTTGCAAAAATTTATACTTGATTTCCAAGTCATTTTTCCGCAATATAATTCTCTTGCTGTAAACCCAGAGTATCCTTGGCTATCATAAATAAATTCTTTTTTTGAGATCGTATAAATATCAGTGCGTGGTGGAATCAATTCTTTGCAAAGAAAACAACACTTATAACTTTTTCCAATCTGTTCTTCGTCAATCATTTAAAAATCATTCCATCCACATAGAGGACAACAGCTCATAAACATTTCATCTTCAATAATATTTTTGCCGTTCTCATCTTCGTGTGAGCAATCTTTTTTCATAATACGAAATCTTTCTTCAAGCGTTCCAATGAATTGTTTCCTTGTATTAATTTGTTTTTTCAAGTCAATTAAAAACTTTTGTTTATTCTTTGTAATTACTGTCATTAGGGTTCTCAAAAGTATATTCTATTCCGGCAATACTTTTCCAGCAATTTAAGCAAAAGTATATCTCTTTAATTACATTGTCATTAAGGTACGCTGGCTGAAAAGAAGGTTCTAGCTCTGATGTGTTTTGCGTAAAAGATCCAGAAATAATTCCGATTGCAGTCTGATTTAATAAGAAATTATTCCTGCAACAATAACATTTTTTAGTAGACTGAAAACATTTTGAATCAGTAATCATATTTACAGTAATTTTCTTTTTATTAAAGTATTAAAAATTAACATATTTAAAAGCATTTTCTGTTTTGAAAATTTTAAAATCATAGTGTTTGTTAAAACATGAAACACACATTAGTTCTATTTCATTTATCGTTGGGAAAGAATTGATTCCTGGCCCTGCTATGTATTGTTGTACTTCCACAGCAGGGCTGCCTGGCATGTTGTAGTGGTTACACGTCGTGCAAAACCTTCCTACGCCAGAACTACTGTAAGAGAAACGAGTTTCTGTTTTGTAGCATTCGTGGCACAATACAACGCAAGAACTATCTTCTACATTGAACAATCTAAAGTGATTTCCGTTAACTTTCATTTCTTTGTTGCAAAAACAGCATTTGGGATTAATCATTTAAACACTTCCTTAGCTTCTGTAACCGTCGATGAGCGGAACATGTTTTGTTACGCATACCTCACAGATGTCAGTAAAAAGACTTCTATTGTTTTCAAGAAGACCTATCCTGATTATTCCGTACGGATCGCTAGGGCCTTCCGCATCGAACTCTGTTTGACAACACAAAATGCATCCTCTGCCGGTGATATAAGAAAAATTAGATACTTTCTTTCTTTCTTCTATTGCCGCAATTAAATATCCGTCAGCGCATCGCAAGAAACAATCTCGACAACAATATAAGCGTTTTGTGCTGTACTCTGCCTTGAAGACGAGAAAATCACATGCAAAAATTCTGCGCTCATAAAGAATTGTTTCACAAAAATCACATATTCTCATCATTTTTATTCTTTAAAGACATATGTAGATGCGGCTCTATTAAAAATATAAGGACCGTAATTGGTATTAAAGCAATCTGTACAAATTAATGCAACACCTAATTTTATTCCATAATCTATGCGAACGCCTAATTGACTAAACGTTGGAGACATCAGTGCACAAAAATAACACGAATGTTGTTCTTTCTTTGGAATTTCTATGCTCATTTCACGAAAAAAGCACTCTGAGCATAAGAATAGCTTTGAGCGCTCCATATAATTAAAGAGCCTAAACATTCTGACTTCTTCCATTGAATGTTTGCAAGACCAGCACGGCCTATATCCTAATGACGATGTCATGATTTCCCCTTCAATATATTTAAGCCAACATCTTTATCGAAACACTCTGGGTGGAGTCGAAAAGCAAAGAATCCATTTCGCGAGCAATTAACTATTTCATTATCGTAATTGTCGTAGTGAAGTGCATCGATATCTTCTTTGCAAGCAATACATTGTTTGTTAGGTATTTTAGGAGGCACATATCCAGTTTCTCTTCGCAAGCATATTTCGCATAAAAAGAGTCCTTTAAGCGATATTCTAAAAAAGAATAAGCCGCACTCTTCTTCGCAAAAGAAACAACGATAATCATACATTCTTTTTTCTTTCAAATTATCATGAATCGTAATAATGATGACTACATTCATCGCATATTACACCTTGATCGCTAAATGCTCGGCGTGCAGCAAATTGATAACACCATGCCATTGCGATCGAGATGTATTCATGATTTGGATATGTTTTGTCACAAACTCTGCAAGTGTACGGCTCTGTACCTAGATCATATGGCGCTTTAAACAAAACAACTTCTCTATCAAAACAATCAGAACAGACGTGTCTTTCTTCTAGCTTAAGAAATTTGCTTGCAATATTAGATTCAAAAAGATAATAGCCTGTCATAAGGTTTATTTCCGACTTACAAAACCGACAAAATAACGAAGTAGATGAGGTATGTGTCATATGTTTTGATGATATATATTAGTATACAAATACTGAAAATCGAGAAGAAAGAATTGTTTAAATACTAATTCCAATTTGACTATAGCATTTGGCGCAAACATAATTCGTTGCCATGTTTATACCGTGTTTATTAAAATAATATCTAAAAATAATTTGGCCAGTAACAATTGCGCTACTGCAATAACAACAACAAGAGAGATTGTCTTCAAAAGTATCTTTATCAAATTTTACTTCTTTGGAGTAGCAAAGCCGGCAAACATATAATCCCTTGCATTCTCTTGAGCTACTTGCCGAAAAAATAAAATGACTTACGTTTGTTTCTTGGCAAAAATAACACGCAGATAAGTCTACTGGCTCAGCCTTTGGTTCTTCGTTAGTCTCAGTAGCGTAAGAATTACAACAGCAACTTGGATGATTACATCCTGTAACCACACAAGGAACACTATTTCCCATTCTGCTTGCGTTATTGGCTGGAAACCGATCAAAAACAGCAACATGTCTTATCTTGTGTTCGCTTACATGATGGAAACAATTAATGCAGTAGTCTTTGCTAGGAGGCATAAAAGTCACCATCCGATAATGTGCGTTTTATTTTTGTTGATTTTTTTATCAACTAGTTTTACTGTAAATCCAAGCAAGTAAAGCAATTCAATTAGTTTGATTTAATCAATATTAAATCTTGTTTGAAATTTTCCTTTTTTCTCGGCGGCAGTAATGGCAGCAAAAACATCTTTAAAAACGTCAACAGGAATTGCCTTTTCAAGCTTGAGAAGTTGTCTATAACGCGCCTCCTCACGCATGACACTGCGAACAGACTCAGCAACATGTCTCGTGTGATCTGCTGTTTTATATTTCACCTATACTCTCCTGGGCGCGTCAGTTACCACTGATAATGCTATCACAATAACAGTCATCGCAAATACTTGCAAGGGTATTTATTCTTCCTTCGTAATCAACGACTTCAACAACAGAAGCGACAAGTCCGGGTGGCAACAAGCAATAAGGACAAGTGCCAAGGCGTAGAAGTTCTGGCTGTATGCATGTTTCACGAACAAAGCAAGAATAACATATCGCAATAGAACTCGTCTCAGTAGTGTTTGTAAGATAAAAATATTCACTTATCTGATAATGATTTCCTTGACACAGATCTTCACAAAAATAACATAAGCCTATTTTCATATAAGCACACAAAATAAAACAAGATGCATTAAAGAAATAACGATAATAGCAAAAATTACATTGAAGACATAATAAAGAAAATTTTTCATTTTTTCGGTTCAACAACGAGAGTTGTGCCATCGCTATCTGTTATTAGCTCTTCATATTTGTCGCTATCACTTGTATCAGCAAAAGGATCGAGCATCGGATATGGTGGCAAAGGTGGCAAATATGAAGGCGACAAGCGAAAAGAAGCTCCACTAAACGGAGCTGGTTGTGGTTCTAATCTTTTTGTATTAAATGATTCTTGATAACATTTTGTGCAAAAATAAGCAACAACTAAAGGAGCGTTAAATAAACTATTTTCAATGTAATTTTTGTAGTACGAGAGAGTGGCGGCTCTACCTCCTGTAGTACAGACGCAAATAGATGTCGGTCCTGTTGACAAAAAAGCATTTCCGCCCGCTTTTTCAAAGCATTCAATACAATAATTAAGAATTTCAAAGCCACTGCAAAAAATCGAAAATCTTGCAATTTTTTCTACATCACAACCGCAAGATTCACAGGAAAGGCGTTTTCGTATATTAACTGGGCTATTTGAAAAAATTGACATAAAGCTATAAGACATCGGTAATATCCATTATGTTCTCGGAAAAGCATTCGTCACAAAAATAAATTGTCATAGAGTTTGTTTTAAGCGAAGTTTTTTCACTCTTTGATATCCAGCAATTAACATGTAAATCTGTCTGGAAACAAGAAACGCAAAGAACTTGACGGTGTAGATAATCATCTGATTCAAATAAACAATCAAGTGACATTCCAGCTAACGCATAGAAACACTCACGACAATAATGCGCCGAAAAATTATGTACGGAAATTGTATAAATATTTGCTTCTTCAAACTCATAGTCACATAACCAACACAATCTCATTTTACGGCCAATCCTTTGAATACATAAAATATTTCTTGGCCATCGTTTAGTATCTTATATGACTCATATCCACTAAAAGGATCTTCTAAAGAAAATTTATGTAAATGACTTGGATCGTTACTCCACGCGTCAAGATAAGGAACGCAAATAATTACTTTTTCATAACAAATTTTTAGGCATTTATTTAAAACCAAAACCGGGTCTTCAAAATGTTCAAAAGAGTGCATGGAAACAATATAATCATAAAACCCAGGAATTTCTTCTGTTGAAACATTAATCGAATAAGTTTCAACTCTAGGAGATAACTCTTTGTTTTTCTTGGCGACTTCGGGTGAGATATCGAGAGCATGAAAAGAAATTTCTGGATACTCTTTTTTATTATCAAATTCCTGAACGTAGAGAACCTCTCCGCATGCAACGTCAAGAACAGAAATTTTTTTATCTTCAGGAACAAACCCTTCAGTAAAAAATCTTCTAAATTGCTTTGTGACGTCTCTATTGTGAGTGCCATCTTTTGATGTGTGTCGGCGATCCCAGAAGTCTTGTGTATTAATATTATTTTCTCTTATTTTCACTCCTCTTCCTCTTTTGTTCTACAGTTTTTCTTATTTAATTCTTTCGCTCTATCAATATGCGCGCCAACTTTTCGTCCACGCGATGGCCTTCCGATAACTTGGCGACTCGCTCTGCGAAGTTCTTTGGTTTTATTTATTTTAAGTTTAATTTTTTTCATAATGCAATATTCTTTTTATAGCAAGATAAGCATACAGAAATTAAAGCTTGCCATTCGTAACCATACTCAGCGCTATAACTATCTATCGAACTTTCTTCGACAAAGAAGACGGGGCCTTTTTTTGTTGAAACGTAACAATAAATACACTTATCGGAATATTCTAAAGTTTCAGAATATTTAAAAGATACAATTAAAAGTTTACAAGAATTATTTTCAAAACACTTGTGACAAATAATTCTTCTAGTTACACCGCTTTTGGCTTTCTAGCCAAGGCCCATTAAAGTAATAGACCTTACAGCCACTTTCTCCGTTAAGAAATATTACATCACACAGAAAGCAAACTCTAGAATCTCCATTCATATTTATACGTATGCAACAAATATTTTGTTGACACTCTAATGTGGAGCATAAAGTTCAATTGTTTTTTTTCTGCTGTCATTTCCAAAGACTTCTTTTACAAACATTTCAACAGTTGGATAAGGAAGCCCACCCAATCCGCAACCAATTGCTGGTAAAGCAACTGATTTAATATCGTAAAATAAAAGAGTTTTACTAAGATTAATTAAACCATTTTCAATCCACTCAAGCTTTGATTCATCTGAATAGTGGAATTTAGTTGCTAAGTAAATTACATAGGAACAAGGAACTGTGCAATCATCCGTATTGAGAATATACACCCAGCACGAGCCAGGCGCTATTTGTCCGCTCATACAGGCTTTTGTGTATGCTGCATTGGCTTCATTGTATTCTTTTTTGTCTTTAAACTTTTTTGCCAAGCCAGCACCCATAACTCCAACAGAATTTGTTGGACATATAATGGCTTGACATTTTGTATTGAAAATATCTTCGTTTTGTTTTATTATTACTTGCGACATTGTATACCAGTCTATTGTATAATTTATGAAAATAAAGTTATTTAAATATTTGATTATTGATATTTAAATTAAGGAGATTTATAACTATATGACAGAACTTTTAGAAAAACTTAAAGCAAAAGTCTTGGAAAACAAAAAGATTATTGGTGTTGTTTTGGCCGCGGCAACAGTGGCAGCTTGCTTACTTAAAGTTTGCTCGTAATTTAATTCAAATCAGAAGGTTTCACTTCGTCATTTTCTTCAGTTATTTTCCTTCCGGCCATATCTAAAATCACATTCATTAAACTATCACTAATTTCTGTTTTTCTAGAACTAGAATTATTTTTTTCTATTTCAAAAATAGAATTGGTTGTTCCGTATAGACCAGTCAAGTGCTCCATTATTAAAGATATGAAAATTATTATTTCAGACAAAGCGGGAAATCCTTTATTTTGAAGAGAAATTTTTTCAATATATTCAAGAATTTTATCAAAAGCTTGAATCATATTTTCTTCTTCTGGTGTATTTTTTTTCCCTTGGGTTTTAATCTGGTTCATTTTTCGATCTTAGCATACGCAAAAAAGAAAATCAATAGTTGACTTCTGGGAAAATTGCTTCTTCAAATAAAGGAAACTCTTGCTTTTGTTTTGGTTTTAATGCAAGGTGAAATAAATCATATGCCATATAAATTCAAGGTAGGCGACAAAATAGAGTTTGAGTGCGCTAGAGGATATGACTTTCCTCGTTGGAGTCCACAAGGAAAAGATGAAGGATCTTCAGGCAAGTACATCTCTGGATTTGTGACTGCTGTGACTGATGAACTTATATCAATTGAATATTGTATTCCTGGCTTTTACGAAACCGTTGTTTGGTCTTGGCCGAACGAAGGCCATCCTAACTATAATGAATGGCAGTGGTACAGAAAAGGTTATCTAAGAAAATATAAAAGCCCTAATAGCTGTGTGTGCGGTTGTGAAGCCGTCTACGGACCCGACACTAACCTTCATAGCTATTGGTGTTCTAAATTTAAAAAGGAGAGACAATGAGTTGTTCGCATTACAGACATAAGTTAACAGAAGAGGAAAGATACTATATTCGTTCAGAACGGTCATAATAATTGTGTTTTTTGTTTGGTAAATGAAAAAGGGCCAATGACACAAGAAGAGATAGCTCGGGTATTTTGATTTAACCAAAATGAGAATTTGTCATATTATTGAAGAATCAAGACAAAAACTTGGCAAGCGTATTCGGAAAGTTTATTTAAAACATTTACATTTTAATCAAATAGTTGTATACTAATATATGGAGGACATAAAAATGTCAGAAACAACAGTAAAATTACTAGATCAAGTTAATTCAAGAGAAGAAGCAGAACAAGTAGTGACAGCTTTGCTTAGTGCGTACGGTAGCCGCACAGCTCGCACTAGACTAGTTGGCGAAGCACGCTTTTCAAAGCAATCCCCTTCAGAGGTAACGAGACGTTTAGTTTCAAACCTTTTTAGAGGAATGAAGACTCGTAAGTAATCAAATTCATCGGAACTTAGTTCAAGTATGAAAATAGGGGACATTGTCCCCTATTTTTTTATAATCTTTATTTAAAATTCTCTAGGTATAAGAGATGAGGTTAATTGATGTTAGTTACAATCATTATATTGCTTATTATAGTTATGGCATTAACAATACAGCTTATTTTGTTAAAAAAATCAACAAATGAGTTTATTGACGATCAAATTGCATTAAATAAAGTTTTTGCAGACGCTTTGGTTGTAACGGCTCAAGCAGTAGAATTATACGACAAAAATATAAAAGATTTATTTGAAAAAAATAAACTTACTTCAGATAACCTTGAAGCACTTAAAACTCAAACAGTCGAAGCTGTGGTTACTATCACAGATTTCTTAAACGGCAAAGAATCAACACTAGAAACCAAAGGGTTTTCAGGAATGGATAAGACCAAATTGAACTAGCTTATGAAAATAGAAATCAGATATATTGATAGAACTTGTTTAAATGCCAAAGCTTACATGAAGTTGTTAGCAAAATTTGGCAACCTTAAACTCAAAACTATTATTGTATTTGATAAAAGAGTTAAAAGCTATGGACAGTATTCTTTCAATTCAGTTAAAAGAATACACACAATAAGAATATCTCCGGATGTGCATAAATTAAAAAAAGATTATAATGCTGAGAAGTACGAACTTATAAGTACAACACTTCATGAACTTCGTCACGCTCAACAAAAAGAAGAAAAAGGCTTTGAGTTTTGGAAAAAACAATATAATTCTGTTAATGAAATAAAAACGAAAACCATGTCTGACTTCTACTCTGAATGTGAGTTAGACGCTCGCACGTTCGAAAATGCCAACGTTGCAAATGCCGTTGGATTCTATAATTCTCACTTGTAAAGAATTTCAATTCGTGGTATCTGCTATTAAAATAACGGCAGAACGAGTCTTCATCGTCTGCCCTACAAGGAAAGCACATGAACGAAATCACCAAAAAGCTCCACGTCTTTGCGAAAAATAACCTAAACGTACTCCTCGTTGGTTCACACGGAATCGGAAAAAGTTCGATCGTTAAGAGTATTGCGGATGAGTTAAATATCAATTTTAAGTATTATTCTTCTTCAACCCTAGATCCTTTTGCTGATATCGTTGGCATTCCCGCGCCAGATAAAGAAACCAATACTCTCAATTACTACAGACCAAAAGATCTTGAAGAAGCAGAATTTGTTTTCTTTGATGAATTGAATCGCGCACATCCGCGTGTTCTCAATGCCGTTCTTGAAATCATTCAGTTTAAAACCGTCAATGGAAAAAAGCTTCCAAAACTAAAAATGGTTTGGGCGGCTATCAATCCTCCAGGCGATAATTATCAAGTTGAAGAGATGGATCCAGCGCTTGTTGACAGATTTCATTGTTTTATTAAAATGCAAGCAGAAATTGATTTGGAATATCTTTCTACAAAAATGAGACCAGAAGTTGCTTCTTTGATTAAAATTTGGTGGGATACTACGCTTAGCGAACATCAAAGAAAAATCTTTACGCCGCGTCGCGCAGAGTATGTTGGTGTCATGGTGGATAAGGAACTTCCATGGAAAGATTCGATGCCACAAGGCCATCCTTTCCCGATCGATGAACTTGAGAAAAGGATTAAACTTTTCAGAACAGGAAAGGCAGACGATGAATTGACCGTTAGCAAAGAAAATGTTTTGGCTAACGTTAAGCACTTTATTGATAAGACAAAAGAAAATCCAAAACTTTTTACTCTGCTTGCAGATATTGTGGCAAGATTTGATGATGAGGATTTCTATAAAGCAATTGACTTGACAGAAACTTTTCCTCAAGATTTGCTAACATCATTTCTCGGACAGAAATTTCCAATTCGTAAAAATCAAACCAAGGCTTTTTTGCAAACCAAAGGTATTGATTTGAAAAAATATCCAAAAATTTGCAAAGCATTTAAGTGGGACTAAATGAACGTACTAGACAGATATATTGATGCGCTAACATACTTCTCTAAAGAAAGTAACTATCTCGCGATTCAGATCTGTAAGCTAGGGTACCCTGAGATTTCCAAGGATATCAGTACGGCTGCTGTTGCGTGGGATCAACATAAGAAGAGAGTTAAATTTCTTTTTAATGATAAGTTTCAAGAAAGCCTAAGCGACGAAGAATTTAGGTTTGTTCTTTCACATGAAGCGGTTCATTTATTGAATAATCATATTTTGTTATTGAAAGATAAAATTGATTGGATGAAAAGCTCAAAAGTAGAAAACGAGCAAATCAATAAATTTTGTCACAAATACAACATTGCTGCCGATTGTGTCGTAAATGATTCGCTGACTGTTCTTTATGGATTTAATAAAATCAGAACAGAAAACACGCCAGAATCCGGCAAGATTATTTATGGTCAAGATTATGTTGGAATGAGCTGCCATGATATGGCGGTCATGGATGTTTTCAACATGATTGAAGATGAGAAAGTTTTTGGAAAAGAATCAAATCTTGATTCACATGACTGGAGTTCTTTTTTTGAAAGCAACGGATCTTTAAAGAAAGAATTTGTTGATCAAATTAAAGAATTTATTTCAAGAAATTCTCAAAACTCAAATCTTTCCGACAAAGAAGCAAGTGTTCTAGAGTCGATCAAAAACAATCTTAAGAAGATTCCTGGATTTAGCGATAGGGCCGGAAATACTTCAAACGGAAATTATCGTCCTATTGATGGTCTAACAAAAGTTGGGATTGCTTGGAATAAGTTTTTCTTTCAGCTCGTAGAAAGAAAAACTCAAGAAACTATTTGGAACAAACCAAATAGAAAGCTGATTTCAAGTTATCCAGAAATTCTTTCGCCAAGCCTTCAGAATGAAGAGAAAGAAGATATTTTTATTGCTATCGACTCTTCTGGATCGATTGACTATAATGCACTGAGCTTGTTTGTGAGTGTTGTCAAAAACATTCCTAAGTCTTTCAATATTAAAGCGATATCATTTGATACTCAGTGTTATGAATGGGATCATAAAGGAGGAGAGCAACCAAGGGGCGGCGGCGGAACAAACTTTGGAATCATTGAAGATTATCTTCAGGGATTAAAAAAATATCCAAAAGCTGTGTTTGTTTTAACGGATGGATATGGAAGCGAAGTTTCTCCGCAATATGACAAACGTTGGTGTTTTGTTCTATACGGCGGGGCTTGTAAGGACTATTGTAAGAACATGAAGTCATTTAATATCGAGAGCTTGCTAGTCTAATGGAAGAAGAAAAACCTCAACTCCCCGCAACAATCTCCTACAGTAGTCTGACCGATTATACTGCCTGCCGGTAAGTATTACGAACTCGTCAACATCAAAAAACTAAAACCTTGGAAAAACACACCAGATACTTTATTTGGTACACTGGTGCATGATTGCGTCCAAAATGTAGTTTCAGATAAGAAAACAGCAGAGCAAGAAGCAACTCGATTCAAAAAAACTTGGGATAGGCTTTATACTCTTTTTAAACTAGAATCCAAATTTAAAAATCACGGAGATATTGGATCTAAAATCATTTTATATATTTATCGGATTTCTTAAAAGACAGTTTGGTAAATTTACAACAAAACACATTGAATACAAAATTAAGAAAAAGTTAGATGATTATCCACAAGACTTTAAAGGATATATTGATATTGTAATTCAATTAGAGAACGGGAAATATATTATTGCAGACTTTAAAACTGCAAACTCCGTATTCTATTTCAAGCAATATAGAGATAAAATTAAAGACTATCAGCTTATTTTATATAAAAAATACTTCTCTGAATTGGAAAGTGTTCCAGAAAAAGATATTGAGACTTGCTTTATAGTCTTTGAAAAGCTCGTTGAGTCAAAAAAACCTGTCCAAGTAATAGAAGTTGGTTCAACTTCGGCCAAAATGGCAAACGCTAATGAGTGGCTTCAGTCCAGCGCAAAGCTCATTAATCAACAAAAATTCTTCAAGAACCGTCTACATTGCCACAAGTTTGGCGAAAAATATCCTTGCTGTTTTTACGGCACTCCCCTTTGTCCTAGATAAAAATTTATTCCTTTTAGTATACATGCTATATATGTATACAACATGGGAAGAAAAAAGAAAATAGGTTTTACCAAGATGAAAATGTTGGCCTCTCGTATTGAAGAGTCTGATTATTTAAAGCTTGAACTTTTCCTTCAAAAAGAAAACAAAAATATACAACAGGTTATAAATGCGTTTGTGGTTAATTGCATCAGTGGAAACTTTCATTTCTCTGGTTCGAGTATTACATTCAGCGGGAGCGTAGTAGTATGAAATTTAAACAACCAAGAGTAACAGATGTAGAAAATTATATTAGACCAGAAAAAATATCGATATACGAATTAGCGAAATCTTTATTTAGAATATTTTGGTTTTTTGCAACAAATAAAGAATTAAGAAATACAGATTTTTTTATTACTACATTTAAAGTTTTTGTTAATGAAATAACTCAATTTAATTATAAAATTAAACATTCTTCAATTATTTTAAAAAATGGCAGTCAAGGAATACCGTTAATTTTTAAACAAGATATAGTCGATATAGCGACAAAAACGGCACCAAGCACGACATTGCTTCCACAGGATATTGGAAAGCCATTATTTTTTGATTACCTTGAAGACGAACAGAAAAAAGCAATGTATAATGCGCTAAAAGAAGATAAAGAAAAGGAGCAACAAAATGGCTAATTGGGAAAAAGTAGTTGAAGATGGTAGTGAATTTTGGGTTAATGATGAACTCGGAAACATTGTAAAAGCAGGAAAAGTTTATGTCGCTCTTCTTCCTAAGGTTCTAAAATTTGGACCATTCAATACAATTGAAGAAGCAAAAGAATTCGTAGAATCTGCCGCAACTAAACTCGACAGCGTTCTTGCTGGCGTTAGTGACGTTTTAACTAAAAAATAAAGGAAATCAAAATGACAACTAAGAAAAAAATTCTGACAATATCAGACCACCCACTTGTGTCTTCTCGGAGTGGGAACACAAGCAAAATACGTAATTGAAGGCTTATTAAAAACACGGAAAATATTCTGTTCGTAGTCTTGGTGGAGCAATGAGACACGAAGATTACAGACCAGTTAAATTAAAAGAATACGAAGATGATTGGGTCATCTTTCCGGTTGACGGGTACGGCAATGAACAAATGCTAAGGCAAATCATGGATCATGAAAAGCCTGATGCGATCTGGTTTATTACAGATCCTAGATTTTATTATTGGCTTTTTAATATGGCAGATGAAATTAGAGACAGAGGAATTCCTCTTCTTTACTATCATGTCTGGGACAATACGCCTGTGCCTGCATATAACAAGCAATGGTACGCAGCCTGTGACTTTATCGGATGTATTTCTAAGCTAACTCACAACATAACAGAAACGCTAGGATTCAAAGAAAATTCAGCTTATATACCTCATGCAGTTGATCCAAATATTTTTAAGCAAATTTCAAAAGAAGAAATTGCAAATGCAAGAAGTCAAATTCTAAAAGATCACGCAGATAAATTTATTGTATTTTATAATTCCAGAAATGCAAGAAGAAAGATGACAGCTGACGTGCTAAAAATGTTCAAAGGATTGCTTGATAAAGTTGGACAAGATAAAGCATTTTTGTTCATGCACACAGATCCTTTTGATCAAGAAGGCGCAAACTTAATTGAAGTTGCGAAAATGCTTGATATTCAACCAAATCAAATTTCATTTTCAAATCAAAGAATTCCACCAGAACAAATGTCAATCTATTACAACATGGCAGATGTTACTGTAAATATATCAAATAACGAAGGATTTGGGCTCTCTTGCCTTGAGTCTCTTTCTTGTGGAACACCTGTCATTGTGGTAAAAACAGGTGGCCTACAGGACCAAGCGCAAGATGACGAAGGTAATGTTTTTGGCGTAATGTTAGAGCCAGTAACAAGAAGTATTCAAGGTAGTCAACAAATTCCATATCTTTATGACGATAGAGCATCTGACGTGGATTTGGTTAATGCTTTACTTAAAATGTACAATATGTCAGATGATGAGAGAATTTCTTTGGGCGCAAAAGCTAGAGAGTGGACGCTAAAGAGATTTTCGATGCAAAACCTAGTTGGCGATTGGGATTTAGCGTTAGAAAAATATATATCAAAATATAAAAGTAATGGCAATCCATCAAGAGTAAAAATCAGCAAGGTTTAATACCTTCAAGAGGAAATAAATGAAAAAAATTAAAACACTAATCAAAGCACCAATTTTAACGAACAGTGGTTACGGGCAACACTCAAGAATGATTTTTGAGGCACTCACTTCAGATCCGTTATTTGACGTGTCTGTTGAAGCAATCAATTGGGGGCAATGTTCTTGGACATCTGATGAATCAGATTCTACGAATAAAATTAAAAAATCTGTTGAGAAAGGATTGTTAAACAAACATCAAAATAATGAAAACTATGATTTGTTTGTTCATGTAACAATTCCAAATGAATTTGAAAAGAAGGGAAAGTATAATATTGGAGTCACGGCAGGAATTGAAACAGATCGTGTTTCTCATGTTTGGATTCAGAAATGTAACGAAATGAATCTTGTTATTGTTCCTAGCGAACATGCAAAAAAAGTTTTTCTTGATACAGTTGTTGATTGGACTAATCAGCAGACAGGCGAACAAGGCCAACTGAAGATTGACAGAGCGCCTGTTGTTTGCTGGGAAGGTGTCAATGCAGACCTTTTCAAAGAAAAGGCTTTTGAAAATAGAATTGGTCTAGAGCTTGATTCTAGTTTTAACTTCTTGCATGTTGGCCAATGGGGAAGCGGTGGTTTTGGTGAAGATAGAAAAAATATTTCTTCAATGTTAAAAGTCTTTTTTGAAACATTCAGAGGAAACAAAGATGTTGGCCTGGTCTTAAAAACCAACATGGCAAAAAATTCAGATACCGATCATGAAGCTGTTAAAGAAAGAATTCGTCAAATCAAAGAAGCGCTTAAAATGACGGAAGCGAATTGTCCTCCTGTTTATTTGGTTCACGCTAATCTAACAGAAGAAGAAATGGCTGATTTATATAATCATCCAAAAATAAAAGCTTATCTAACCTTAACTCACGGTGAGGGCTTTGGTATTCCAACTTTAGAAGCGGCTATGTGTGGCATGCCAGTGATTGCAACAAACTGGTCAGGACATTTGGATTTCTTAAATCAAGGAAAGTTTATTCCTCTTGATTATGATTTGGCTGACGTTCCACAATCTGCCATTTGGGAACCGCTTATCATTAAAGGTGCAAGATGGGCAAACATCAGAGAAGAAGATGTTTCAAGAAAAATGCAAAAACTTTCGAAATCATATTCGAAACCAAAAGAGTGGGCTCTAGAATTAGCTACGAAACTTAAAGAAAATTTTGATTTGAAAAAAGTCAATGAAGTTTTTCTAACAGAAGTTAAAAGAAATTTACTAAAAGAAGCTGGCGATCAGATTTCTCCTGTTGAGCACTTGAAATCATTTATTGATACGCCAGATGATTTTAATGTCATTTATACAATGCCTATGTCAACAGGAGATGTTTTTGTTTCAACTGCCGTAATTGATGGATTGAAAAAAGATATTCCAGAAAATTCAAAACTATACTTTGCTACAGATCCAAAATATTTTGATATCTTGAAAGGGAATCCGAATGTTTATAAATGCATTCCTTGGAATCAAAGCATGGTTCATGTCGATCTCCTAGAAGAAGCTTTTGATTTAGCTTTGACTCCAAACGTCGCAACTCAATATAATTTTTCAAATTGGGTGCGTAGGGGTCAAGGAAGATTGCTTGCGGAAGAGTTTGCAAATCATTGTCAAGTTGAACTTGGTGAATATTTTATTGAAAAAGATAGTTCAGTATTTGATACACTTGAAACTAGCTTTTTTCCTCCTAAATTTGAAGCAGAAAAAACTCCATATATGACTTTCCACCCAGGTTCAGGGCAAGGTCAATGGGAAGCTAGAAAGTACGTTGATTGGTCAGAGGTTTTGATGAACTTGAAAAACTTATGTCCCAATCTAAAAGTAGTTCAAGTTGGCGGTACGGATGAACCTTTAGCAAAAGAAACAGACCTTGACTTAAGAGGCAAGACGACGCCTCAACAGCTAGCCTCTGTTATCGAAAAAAGCCTTCTACATTTAAGTATAGACACGTTTACGATGCATATGGCTGCTGCTCTCGATGTTCCGCTTGTGGCTTTGTTTGGTAGCTCTCACGCTACAAGCACAGGACCATGGGTCAAAGACAAAGAAAAGGCAAAATATATTTTGCTAGAAACAGAAGAAAGAATGGGATGTAATAAAGCTTGCTACAAGTACACATGTGAAAAGAATAAGGAATCACCATGCGTAAACAGCATTAGTCCAGAAGATGTATTTAAATCATGTTTTAGAATGCTTTCTATTCCTTATACGCAACCAAAAAAGAAATTACCAGTAATTCAAGACGGAGAAAATGATGCTACAGTTTAATAAAGATTTTCAGTATAAAAAGATTTATCCAACAATTTCAGGATATACGACAACATATAATTCAACAGACTATCCTTTTATGGAATCAATAAAAAGTATGTTGGGTTTTTGCGATGAAGTTGTTGTTGTTGATGGATGTTCAAATGATGGAACCTGGGAACAACTAGAGAGCCTAGCAGCAGAAGATCCTCGTGTCAAAATCTATCAAAATGAATTTGACTGGAATGAGCCTGGTATGGATGGGATTCAGAAGGCTTTCGCAAGAGGTTTATGTGAAGGCGACTTCCTTTGGCAAATGGATGCCGATGAAGTCGTTCACGAGAGTGATTACGTAAAGATTAAAGCAATTACTAAGCGTTTTCCTGGTAATATTGACATTTTGCATCTTCCAATCATCGAACTTTGGGGATCAAATAGTGAACTTACTGGTCGTAGACACTCTTGGAAATGGAGAATGAGCAGAAACAAGCCAGAAATTACTCACGCTATTAATGCAAATGCTAGAGTTACAGATGAAAAAACAGGAAGAGTTTATGCCAAAAAAGGCATGAGCGATGGCTGTGAATACGTTAGCTCTATGAATTTTCAAATGTTGCCTCACTCAGGCTTCTATAACGATAAAATTGAAGCTGCAAGATTAAATAATCAAACAGAATACAATCACTACATGAATCAGGTCGTAACCAATCTACCATCGGTGTTTCACTATTCGTGGTTTGATTTGCCAAGAAAGATTAAGCAACTTAAGAAAGGTGGAGTTTGGGATAAAATGTGGTCACTTCTATACAAAGAAGAAACACAAGAAAGATTTCCCGGCGTTGAATCAGATGAGCAAGTTATTGAACTAGCTAAAAAGCTCTATGAGCAAGGTGGCGAAGATACTGATTCAGTTAAATTTAAAATTCCTTTTGCAAAATCTCAACCTGCTATTATGGAAGAGTGGATCAAGAAGCATTCAAGTCTATGAAAGTATCAATTCTTTTACCTGCCTATAAATCAGAAGATTTATTAGTCAAAGTTTTTTGTAAGTCTTGGTTTGATCATCATATGCTTGGTGATTACGAAGTTATTATTTATGATAATGGCGGAAACGGAAAAGGACTAGATTGTTTAAAAAATGACTTTGATTTTCCTGATGTAAATAAATACACAGGAATCACGGTGATTGGTGACGGAGTTAATGTAGGACTCAACAAGGCATTAAATGAATGTGCAAAAATTGCAATTGGTGAATATTTTTATTTGCCTCATTCAGATATGTTTATGATGCCAAATTGTTTTGAGCCATTACTTGCAGCAGCAAAGAATCAACCGCCACTAAGCTTTCTATTTTGCTCTAGAAGCGTTGAACCAACACAGGGCCATACCTCGCATCATATGGTTAAAAACTACGGGCAGGAAGCCGCTAGCTTCTTAGAAAAAGAACTACTTGAAGATTTCAAAGACTATAAAAACTCTACAATAGAAGTAGGCGCTAGAATGCCTTTCTTTATGCATCGAAAACTTTGGGAAAAAATGCAAGGCGTAGATGAAAATTATTTTTCTTATTGTACAGACGATGATTTAATCCAAGAAGCTTGGCATGCAGGAACAAGAAAGTTTTGGATGGTTTATGATTCTCTAGTTTATCATTTGCAAGGCAAGTCAAATAATCAACAAAAAGTAGATAAAGATTCCAATAAGCCATACGAATACTTTATACAAAAATGGAAAGATAAAGGATATAAAGAAGCATCTCATCCAGGACAATGGCATCCTAAAATGATTCCTTTTTATACCAAGGTAAAATAATGCAAGATAATCCAATTCTAAATATTGTTAAAATAGGACTCGAAGATATTCAAAAATTTTTTGATATAGAAAAAAATCTATATAAAGAATATATTGAAAACGAAGTCTTGAAAAATCAAAACTTAATTAATCTTTTACAAATTAGAAACGACAATTTTAACTGGCAAAAAGAAACACCTTTAGGTGGAGCAGGTACGAGTCTGAACGCTTGCGTTTTGTACTGCTTGATAAGAAATTCAAATGCGGCAGATGTAATTGAAACAGGCGTCTCAGGTGGTTACTATACTTCGTTTATGTTGGAAGCTTTACAGTTGAGTGTGCAAAAACGCCAGCCGAAATTAACTTCACTTGAACTATCCGATGACATGACAAAGGTCGGAAAGTTAGTTCCTAAGGAATTTAAAGAAGACGTAATAAAAAGTGGTTATTGGGAATTAATTGCTGGCAAAAGTTCTTTGGATTATTTAACTTCTCAAACTAGAAACGCTAAATTATTTTCTCACGATTCACTTCACACAATGGCTCATATGATGAAAGAATTAAACGAATTCAAAAAATGTGAATTAGATGAATTCTTTGTTTTTATTGATGACGAAAAATCTGACAACTTTTGGGATAGATGTTTGCAGATGAATGCTTTTAAAAAATCTGGATACAAGGTTCAATATATTAGTGGAAAAGAATCAAGATTACACGGCCATCTTGGTGGATTCTTGAGATATGGCAAAATATGAAAATAAAAATAAATAATGTAGAAGTAGAAGTAAAAGATCTAAAAATTCCAACAGAGACTATTTTGTATAAAACTATACCAAGTCGTTCGCGTCAAATTATTAAACTTCCGTCAAGAATTTCTTATGGAAAATTAATAATTTATGCAGAAAACCAATTATGTGAAAATTTAAAAAAAATAGTTTCTCAAAAATTTTCATTAGAATACGATAATTTCATTTATACTTGTATGATCGAACAAACTTATGATATTCAAAATGGACAAGTTTCAGTTACGGTTAGTGATAAGAGATGAAACATTACGCTGATAATGAAAAAAGAAATGTTGAATTTTTAAACAGTAAAACTGCTCAATTTGAAAAAATTAAATTTTCAGAATTAAAAAAGGGAATGATATTTCGTTTGTGGGAACCAGAATGGGAAATTATTTTTTCAGATATAAAAGAAGATGCTGTCTGTTGGATTGCAGTTTGCGATGCGTTTGAGGGTCCATACGGAATAAACAAATCAATTACATGGACTATAGAATCAGAAGTTTATAGGTACTAAAATATGAACATCCTTCAAATGTGCGATCACTATCAGTTTCCTGCAAGAGGTTCTGCTGGTGCAGAACGAATCGTAGAACGTGTTTCTAGAGGTTTAGTAAAGCTTGGCCATAAAGTATATCTACTTGGCGCAAAAGGCTCTATAACTAACACTGGCGCTTTTATAGTAGATTCAATTCCGGATGACACAGATATCATTCACTTGCACGGCATTCAAATGGAAAAACAAGAAGAGTATAATAAATTACCGAAACCTTGGGTTGGTACGATTCATGGCGGCGGAATGGAAAATGATCCTAAGTTTCTTAATGCTGTAAAAAATCATCCTAATGTTATTTGTGTAAGTAAGTTTGTCGCAGATAGACTTGGATGTCAAGCTTTTGTTCATTCTTGTGCGTCACCAGAAGAATTTGATTATAGAGAAACTAAACAAAATTATTTCTTATACTTAGCGAGTTTTGGCTGGGGATTACAAAAGGGACTAGATGTATTTATTCAGGCGGCCATTAAGTTTCCTAGAAATGAATTTTATGTTTGTGGTTCTGGCGGTCATCCTGATTTCGTAGAGTACGTTAAATTTGTTTGTGGGTCACAAAAAAACATGAAATTTATCGGAGAAGTAAATGGGGAAATAAAAAAGAATTATTTAGCAAATGCTAAAGCTTTGTTTGTTCCAACTCATCTTCCTGATGCTTGTCCTACTACTGTATCCGAAGCTTTGATGTCAGGAACACCTATTATTGGATCTGTCAATGGTTCGATGCCAGAAATTGTATCGCAAGGCTGTGGGTTTGTTTGCAACACCCAAGCGGACTATATGAAGGCAGTATTAAACATTGACAAAATATCACCAAGATACTGCCGTGATTTTGCAGAAGAAAACTATTCAGATGTAGCAGCAGCAAAAAAGCATTTAATTTACTATGAAAAGATGATACTTACTGGTAAAGTATATGATTAGCATTTGTCTTTGCAGTTGGAACGATTTAGATTATCTCAAAATTCTGATTCCAGGCATCAAAAGAAACACAAAAATCAAACATGAAATAATAGTCCACGATAACGGTTCAACCGATGGAACCGAAGCCTGGTTGATAGAAAACAACATAAAACACACAAAAAGTGCTCAAAACGAGGGAGTTGCAGCAGTAAACTACGCCGTTTCGCAAGCAATTTACCCTTATATCGTCGATATTAATGCGGACATGTATCCCTTACCAGGATGGGATTTGTCAATATTAAAACAAATAAATAAGTTTACAAGCGAAAGAATTGATAAATTTACCATATCCAGTTGCTTAATTGAACCAGTTGGTAATAATTCAGAATATACAATCGCATATCATGGACATGATGCACAAACCTTTAATGAAGAAAGTTTAATGCAAGATTTTTTATTAAATGGAAAAACAAAATTTAAAAAATCTAATACAACTCAATACTCTCACCCAATAACCATGTCTAAAAAACTATGGGATAGTTTCGGTGGAGTTGATATGAGTTATAAGTATGGAATCGGAAGCGATCATGACATTGCTGCAAGTGCATACAATGCAGGATGCAGAAATTTTATTATGCTTGGAGATTCTAGACTTTATCACTTTGTTAGTAAGACTATAAAAAAACTACCAAGCGATAGACCATCAGGTCATGAGCATTTTTTTGAAAAGTGGAAAGTCACAATAGACAGCTTTAGAGAAAATCTAAAAATAGCTAAGACGTACGAATCAGTCAAGGACGGAATAATAAATGGATAATGTTTACTTAATTTTTGGTGGAACTGGCTCTTTAGGAACAACTTTAGTTGATAGACTTTTAAGTGAAAGCAAAGAAGTTTGGGTATTTTCTAGAGATGAAGCAAAGCATCACAAACTAAAAATAAAATTTCCAAAAGTTAATATCATAATGGGAGACATTAGAGATTATCAATCGGTCTTTAATGCTATTCGTAGAGTTAAACCAGATATTGTAATTAATGCTGCCGCAATAAAACAAGTGCCAGCAGCAGAAGATTTTATTTGGGAAGCCGTTCAAACAAACATTAACGGAGCTTTTAATTTAGCTAATGCTCTTGAATCATTTACAGAAAAAAGAATTAAGGCTTTGTCTATATCGACCGATAAAGTTGCAAAGCCAGTTAACTCGTATGGAATGACAAAAGCTCTTCAAGAAAGAATTCACTTAAGAGCACAAGATAATACAATACATATTCATAACTGCGTAAGATATGGAAACGTGCTTGAATCTACTGGTTCTGTTATTCCAGTGTTTAAAAGCCAAGCGTATAATTATGACAATTTAAAAGTCACTCATCCAGAGATGACAAGGTTTTTGTTAAGCTTGGATGAAGCGGTTGATTTGATTTTTGAAGCACTCGAAGATGATACTGGTCGAAAGATTTTTATACCAAAAATCAAATCCGCAAAAATTAAAGACTTGGCTGAAATTATAATTGAAGAAGTACAGCTTGCAAACGATCAAGATCATGTATCCCAAGATATGAAAATTGAATATACCGGAATACGTCCTGGTGAGAAAATTCATGAGATTCTAATTTCAGAAGAAGAAATTTCAAGAACTGCTGATTGGAGAAAATATTATATTATATTTGATATTAAGACAAAAGCAGATTTTGAATATCTTAAAGAAGAATATTCTTCAGGTTCTAATTTATCTTTGATGTCAAAATTAGAATTAAAAGAATTTTTAAAAGGAAGATAGTGTAATGAAAAAAATTCTTGTATTTGGCTCAAACGGAATGCTTGGACGTTATGTTTGGAAGTTTTTAAAACAGCAAGGAAAAACTGTATCGCCATTGAATAGAGATTTTTTTGATGTTGCAAACGTTGCAAGTAATTTTTTAGAATGGTCATGGATGACTAATCCTGGGGATATTGTCATCAATTGCACTGGAGTTATCAAATCTCAGATTAATAATTCCAACGTTGCGGAAGTCATTAAAGTAAACTCCTTGTTCCCACATGTTCTTCAAGATCAGTGTGAAAAACTACAATTAAAACATTTTCACATTACAACCGACTGTGTTTTTGACGGACTTATCTACGGCGAAACTTATATGGAAAACCATCCGCATACAGAGGATGGAATTTACGGAAAATCAAAATCGATTGGCGAACCAGCAAACGCTACAGTAATAAGAACATCCATAATCGGAGAAGAAGTTAAGCAATCAAGATCTTTGATTGAGTGGGCAAAATCAAATAAAAACAAACAAGTTGAAGGTTTCGAAAATCATTTTTGGAACGGAGTAACATGTCTGCAATTATCTAAAATCATAAACCAAATCATAGACAATGACAGTTATTGGAATGGAGTTAGACATATTTTTAGTCCCAAGGTTGTTTCTAAAAAAGAATTACTTCATTTAATTAGTGAAGTTTTTGATCTTAATTTATCAATATCTTCGAAGTTTTCATATCCTTGCATGAGAGCTTTAAGCTCTTGTTATGTCGATACAGAAGCTCTACTTAAAATGCCTGACTTAAAACAACAACTCATAGAACTTAAAGAATTTAATATTGGAGAAAAATAATGAATGAAATAATAATGAAAAAAACAGAAGAATTTATAAGTCAAATTTGCGACTTTTTAAATTTAAAAGAAGAAGAGTTCGGATGGGAACTTGAACAACTGAGAAGTAAAGGTTGGGCGAGATGGGGTGGAGGTACGGTTGAAGTGACTGTTGCTGAGATTCTCTATGTGCTTACTGTTTTAACTAAACCAACTCATTGCCTAGAAGCTGGTACCGCGTGGGCATATTCAACAGCTCATATCGCAGAAGCCTTGAAGGACAATAAAAAAGAAAATTCATTTGTTTCTTTAGATATTGATTCTGCGAATATCTTAGTCGCTAGACAATACTTGTCTCAAAAAAACTTAGACGTTAAAATAGAACATCGCTCTTCTACTATTCCGTTAAAACTAAATCATAACTTAGATATGATTTTTATCGATAGCTCACATGATTATAAATCAACTAAGAAAGAATGGAGCTGGATGTATCCTCTTCTTTTTAAAAACAAAGGATTTGCTTTATTTCATGATGCTTATACTGACTCTTATGGAGTAAAGAAATTCCTCAAAGAACTAGAAGAAAAAGGACATAAACTATTAATTTTGGATACGCAACCAAACACTGGCTTAGGCATTATTAAGCTAGCAAATGAGTTTATTCAGCCAGAAATAATGGAAGACGATCAACTAGATGAGTGGCTATATGAATAAACTAGTAGGATTTATTTGCGTTTATAATGACGCGGACTATTTAGAGCAATGCATTCTTTCGTGTAAAGATAATGTTGATGAACTTATAATTGTTGAGGGTGCATTTCAAATAACTCTTCATACGGACGGAAAGAGAAACGATAAGACTGAAAGATCGAATGACGGCACGTTGGATATTATCAATAAATACGTTGATAACAAAAAAATATTTGTTAAATATGCTAACGAAAAAGAACATAAATTTCAATACCAAATTGGTTTAGATTTTGCAAAAGAAAGAGGAGCCAAGTGGGCCGTTCTTATTGATTCGGATGAGATTTGGACTAAGAAAGGTTGGGCTCTTCTTCGCGCTAATCTTTCAAACGCAGATAATGTCGGCGCTTATGAATTTAAAATTAAAGAATATTGTTTTATTAATGATTTCAAACATTGGTACGAAGGATACTATCCAAGAGTATTTAGAGTGACTCCGAAAGCAACTTTCGTAGCAGACAATGAAGTAAGTTGGCCAGATCATGGAAAGCGAGAAGATAGAGGCGTTTTAGAGGCTCATATTTATTGCCTATCAAATCAACCGCTTGTTTATCATTATGGTTATGTCAGAGAAAAGAAAAGATGGCAACTGAAACAAGATTGTCTTTGGGAAAAAGATCACAATCCAAATAATAAAAATTATAAACTAGAAGGAGATTCGTATATAATCCCTTCGGATATTAAAATTTATGAGTTTACCGGAAAGCATCCCGAAATCATGGAAAACCATAAATTTGCAAATAAAACAGCTCATGAAATAATATACGGAGAAAAAGAATGAAATATTTAGTTACAGGTCGGATGTGGTTTTATTGGATCACATTTAGTCGATAGATTAGTTAAAGATGGTCATGAAGTTGTAGTAATTGACGATCTCAGTACAGGTTATTTATGGTACTTACCGAAATCAGATAAAGTTAAAATGCTTAGAATTGACGTATCTCTTTGGGGTGAAATCAATTTGAAAATGAGTTATTTTGCTAACTTAGATGGTGTTTTTCACTTGGCGGCATTTGCAAGAATTCAGCCTAGTATAGCTCGTCCGGCAAGAACACATGAAGTCAATACGAAAGGCACAATGAATATACTTGAGCTTTGTAGAAAGAAAGGAATCAAAAACATAGTCTATTCAGCTTCATCTAGTTCTTACGGATTAAAAGGCAGGCTTCCGCTAACAGAAGACCAGCCAGCAGACCCTCTAAACCCTTATGCCGCTTCTAAATTGGCAGGAGAGATGTATTGTAAGTCTTGGGGAGCTACATATGGAATTAAAAACGTTTGCCTTAAGTATTTCAATGTTTATGGCGAAAGAAGTCCAGAAAAGGGGCAATATGCACCAGTTATTGGGTTGTTTTTTAGACAAGCACTAAAAGACAGGTCTGGCTTGACGATTATTGGAGACGGAGAACAGAAGAGAGATTTCACTTATGTTCTAGATGTTGTCGAAGCAAATATCCAAGCAATGAAGAAATTGCATGCAGAACCAGATAAAGTTTCAGGAATAACATTCAATATAGGTTCTGGTTTTAACTTTACAATAAATCAAGTTGCAGATATGGTAATTGAAAGTCTTAAAAAGGACGGTCTTGCCGAAAATGCCAAGAAAGGTTATTTACCAGCAAGACCAGTAGAATCCAGAGAAACACTAGCTAATGTTCAGTTAGCTAAAACTCTTTTAGAGTGGGAACCAAAATTTACACTTGAAAACGGTATTGAAAAAATTAAAAGCTTTTATGTTAAAAAATTCTCAAACAGAGATAAGGAGACCAGACATGGCTACAGGTAATGCGTTAGAAATTAAAGTTCAGGCACTTGAGGATTCAATCAATGAGTCACAACAGGCGATTCGTAAGTTGGCAGGAGAAAATTCAAATTTGCTGGCAATGATTGCAAAGATGACTGACGATTTGAATAAACTAAAGGTTGACGGATTGAATCTAAGACAAGCAGTAGAAAGCAATCAAAAGAAACAAACTGGCGTAAATAGATACGAGTAAATTATGCGCTTGTCAGTTTTAATGACCGTTTATAACGAAGCGGATTTTATTGACTACGCCATAAGAAGCTGTATAGAGCACGTTGACGATTTAATAATTGTTGAAGGTGCTTACCAAGAAACAATTAAGCTTGGTAAATCAGAGCGCTCATCAGATGGCACTCTACAAATCATCGAAAGTTACAAAAACCACCCAAAAGTTAAAATAATTTATGCCAACGAATATTCGGATAAAGACCAAAGAAACGTTGGTTTAGCCGAAATAAAAAAAATAAATCCAGATGGATGGCTTTTAATTGTTGATGGAGACGAATGTTGGCAACCAATAGCTCTACAGACGGTTAAAAAAGATATAATCGTTTTTGAAAAGAGCGGAATTAAAGCATGTTATTATATTAGCATGACATTTGTTAATGACTTTAATCATTATACTTATCAAAAATTTCCAAGATTATTTAAAATAACTCCAGAATGTTTATTCACTGATGATAACTTCATGTATTGGAAAGAAGCTACTTGGAGTGCTCCTTATATATGTTCTAGTGATAAAAAATATTTTCATTATAGTTTTTTAAAAAGTAAGGAAAGATTTGAAACTAAAAAACAATGGTGGGAAACTAGATTTGGTAGAGAGTTTGATTATGGATGGCGAATTAATGACAGTGGTTTAATCGAAGATAAGAATCATAAAATTTTCGAGTTTACTGGGAAACATCCTGACGTTATTAAAGATCATCCATTATGGAAGGAAAATAAAAAATGAGTTTTAAGTTTAAAGTTGGTGTCATTGGAACTGGATTCGTTGGTACGGCTGTATCGACGGGATTGGAAAATAGACTCAAGTCTAGAGTTGAAGTTAGAGAGTACGATAAATTTAAAGACACTGAGTCTCTTGATTCAGTGGTTGAAAACTCAACCATTCTTTTTCTTTGTTTACCAACACCTATGAACGAAGATGGTTCTTGCAATACGGGCATTATCGAAGAAGTCGTAAAAGAAATCTCTTTAATTTCTAAAAGAAAAAAATTAATAGTTATGAAAAGCACAGTTCCGCCAGGAACAACTGACGCGTTGCAAGAAAAATATCCTCAATTTGATTTTTGCTTCAATCCAGAATTTTTAACACAAGCAAATTTTATCGAAGATTTTTTAAACCAAGATAGAATCATATTGGGATGGACAAAAAAAGATTGTCAAAGTTACGAACTTTTAAATCGGACTATACGAAGAGTTTGCCAAAGATCAATCTAAACCTGCTTTAATTCACAATACGATTTCCAAAGTTGCAGAGATGTCAAAATATGTTGCGAATTGTTTTCTTACAACAAAAGTAGTTTTTTTTAACGAAATGTTTCAGATTTGCAAAGAGACAAACATTGACTACAATAAGGTCTTGGATGTTGCAAAGTTAGATCACAGAATTGGCACCACACACATGCAGGTTCCTGGTCCTGATGGGCAAATGGGAGCTGGTCGGTCCTTGTTTTCCAAAAGACACCAATGCATTAATAGCGTTTGCTAAAGAAAACAACGTAGATCCTTTAGTTCTTGAATCGGTTTGGGCTAAAAATTTGCTAATAAGAGACGTTCACGAATGGGAAAGCTTAGCTCAAGTAAACGGTAATTACGAAAAGAAATGAATAAAATAGCCTTTACTAATCGGTGTTTTCGATTGTTTGTTGCACCCAGGGCATTTTAATTTATTCGTAAAATGTAGAGCGCTTGTTGGAAGATTCGGAAAAGTCATTGTCGCTATAGACTCAGAAGAAAAAGCAAAAAAAGATAAAGGAAATAAACGTCCTTATTATTCTTTTGAAGAAAGAAAGCATTATATTTTATCTCTAGTTTATCCAATAGAATCATCAACGTTTTCGTTGGTTGATGAAGTCTTTGGATTTGAAACAAATCAAGAATTATATCAAATAATAAAACAAAATAATCCAACCTACATAATAAAAGGATCTGATTGGAAAGGTAACGTTGTTGGCTCAGATCTTTCAGAAGTTATTTATCAAGATTTATTTCCAAAACATTCTATTACAGAACTGGTAAATAGAATTGAGGATAAAAAATGAAAATTCTTGTTATTGGCGACTCAATATTGGATCATTATGTTTATGGAATAGTTAAAAGACAATCACCTGAGGACTCATCTGTTCCTGTGGTTGACTACGTTGAGGAAGAATATAGGCCGGGAGGCTGTTTAAACGTCGCCAGCAACCTCAAGAGCCTCTCAAAACGAGGAACAAGCGTCTATGTATCCTCTATTTTTTCTGACTTTACAACTCTCCTCTTAAAGGAAAAGAAACTTTTTTATGATGAAAAAGTTTTAACAGTCAAAGAAGAAAAAAGACCTCACCCAAGAGAGCTTATCAAGACAAGAATTATAAATTCAGAGACAGGCAAGCAAATTGCCAGAATCGATAATAGAGAAAAATTCTCAGAAAACGACCTTCAAAGATATAAAAATAAATGCTACTTTAATAAATTTGTAGGATTTGATGCTATCGTTGTCAGTGATTATAATAAGGGATTAATTGATAATATTTTAATTAAAAATTTAGAATCAGTTGAATGCCCTGTATTTATTGACACGAAAAAAAGAGATCTTTCAATCTGGAAAAATATTCCAAAGTGTTTTATAAAAATAAATTCTAAAGAATTTGAAAATTCACTGAATGCTCCTGACGTGAAACACTTAATTGTTACTGAAGGTGATAAGGGATCCACGTATTATCAGGAAGGAATTCTTAATTCTTTTTATAAAACAAACAAAGTCGCAGATGCGGACGTTGTAGGGGCTCGGTGATGTGTTCCTTTCAGGATTCGTTATAGCTTATTTAGAAGGCAATGAAATGGATAACTGTCTGACGTTCGCCAACAGGGCAGCATCTGCTTCTGTGAAGAAATTTGGAACGTGCGAGATTACCAGGAATGATGTTAATGAAATATAATAAAGAAAAAATGACCTTTGTTAAAAAAGGTTGGCGGCTCGGAACTGTGGATCGTAAATAACGATAAATACTGTGGAAAAATCTTAAGTTTTGATAAAAATAAATGCTTTAGTATTCATTTTCATAAAGTCAAAGATGAGGTTTTCTATGTACAAAAAGGTAAAATTAAGCTAGGATGGTTTGATATCAGCGCAAAAGAAGTCCTTACCGAGCAAGAAGCCGTTGATAGATTATGTTTTGAATATTTAGAAGTAGGAGACGCTTTTCATGTGCCACCCTATCGAGTTCATTACGTATATGCTCTAGAAGATTCAGAAGTTTATGAATTTTCAACTCACCATGAAGAGTCTGACAGCTACAGATTAAAAAAAGGCGATTAAAATACACATAGAGTCACTCAAGGACCACTATAGAGCTTCGTTAAAAGGTTCCGCTATGGTGCGCTTACATGCAAAAGGTGTAAGACTAAGATTGTCGTACTTACCCTACGCTCCCTCAAATCAATCTAGGCAACGAGTTAGTTAAAATTAATAGTTTAACTGTTTTATTGACTTTTATGATGTTAAAATAAGGTAATTTTAAAGAAATTTAAAAGCAAAAAGGGGAGTTCTAGTAGCTAGAAATAGCTTGCTAGGAACTCAGTGTGTCCGAAAAGAAAGTAGTTAAAGAAAGAAAATGATTAAAACAAATAAAGAAAAGAAAAAAGAAAGAGAATTAGCACACTACGAAAGAATAGCTAATAGTAGAATTAGAAAATTAGAATATAAAAAATATAAGAAAGAAAAATTAGAAATTTCTTTAAAAGAAACTAAAGAAAAAGTTGAAAGAATTCTAGAAAAAGAAACTAACTCTATAAAAAGTATAGAGCAGTATAAGATAGAAAAAGCTAAATTAAAAATTAAAGAAGCTAGAGAAAAATCTGAACAGTTAGAAATAAAAGAATAAATTATAATTTGATCTATCTATAAAAGAGGATCAAATTATAAAATGTTAGTAAATTTAAGTGATTATATAACAGAAAATAAATACTTTAAGTGGTCTGAAGCTTTAAAGTTGAATTCACTGGACATATACCATTCTCCATCTTTAGAGGAGATTAAGAACATTAAAGAAACTTGTCTTAAGTTAGATAAGTTTAGAAAATTTATAAACAAGCCTTTTAATATAAATTGCTGGATCAGACCAACTTCTGTAGTTGATGAGTCAGGTAAACATTCAGGAGTTAATTATAATTCTTTACCAAACATAAAAGGAGCTGCCAGTAGTGCTCATATAACTGGATTAGCTGTAGATTTTTATGTAGTCGGCTTGACAGTTGATCAAGCTATGAAAATTATTACTCCTAAATTAAAAGAATTTGAAATGTGTGCCGAGAACAATGGTTCAGTCACCAAAAGAAACTGGATACATCTACAAAACAGGATCTTGCCTGACGGCAAGTGGAGAGTTTTTAATATATAGTTCAAATAAAGTATCGTTCAGACTTGACAAGTTTATTTAAAGGTGGCACAATGAAATGGCTAGAAAAAGTAAATCAATTGCAGAAGACCAGTATTTAGGACTTTATTGTCCATCCTGTAAAGGTGAGTTAAAAAACTCAACAACATTAGAAGTAAATGTTTTGTACAAGTGCAAGAATTGTAGTGAAAAGTTTTTTATAGTAAAAAGTCCAAAAGAATTTTTCGTAATTTAAACGGAGGAAGTGTGAATAGAGAACAATTGAAAAAAGTTTATAAAAAGAATAGAAAAGAAGATGCCGAAGTAGGTAAGAAAATAAATCTTCTTGTGCAAGAAATTCACGTAATTAATAAGAGCGAAGAAATGGATGTTGAAACAAAGAAAGTTCAATTGGAAAAAGTTTCCAAAAGTTTATCTGAACTTAAATCACAATCCAGATTTAAAAATGAATTTCCTAAATTTGCTAATTTTAAAAATTACGTAGTAAAAAATAAATTGAAAGCAGAAGATCTGATCTGAGAATTCTATGATTCAGAATTTCAGAGACAGTCAAAATAATCAGATTTCATTTGAAGAAATAGCTAAGCTTATAGATTCAGATTCCATATATGAAGTTTATATTGGAACTGATTCTAAAGTCAAAAAGAAAGATAAAATCGTAAATTATGCCACTTGCATCATTCTTTATAAAAAAGGAAAAGGTGGTAAAATTTTCATTAAAAAAGACAAAAAATCTCTCTCATCTTCTCTTAGAGAGCGTTTAACAAACGAGGTATGGAAGTCTCTTGAGACGTCAATGGAGCTTTCTAAATTTCTTCCAAAGAATTCTGAAATCATAATTCATATCGATGCCAATAAATCTCCCAGACATAAATCTGGAAATTATTCGCAAGAACTCGCTGCATTAGTATCTGGACAGGGTTTTAAGTTTAAGCTCAAGCCAGATGCATTTGCAGCACAGAGTGTTGCTGATAAATTTGTTAAAAAAGGTGATGTATCATGAAGTTAATAGGAAAATTTTTTAGTAATTTTTTGTTGTTTTTCTGCATGATTGCAGCTGGCTATATGTATCGTGAAATTGAAGAGATTAAAGCACTTCAAAATCAGTACGAATCGATTCTCTCAGTGTACGAAAACTACATTATTTCAGTAGAAAATCAAATAAAAGAAGTCAATGAATCGATCTCTTTTGAACAAAAGAGACAAGCAAAAATTAAAAAAATTAAATTGATTGTCGCAGATACAATTAAAAGAGAAAAGTATGCTAGTCACTTATCTGCAAGTGAGTTGAATGTGTTTGCGGCAGCTGTAGCTGAGTATGCAGAGGCGTTTAGTGTCCCCGTCTCGCTTGTACTGGCTGTGGCTAGAAAAGAGTCCCAGTTCAATCCTAAGGCCGTTTCGGTCATGTATGCGCAGGGTATTATGCAAGTAATGCCAGAAACGGCTGAGGACTGCGCGAAAGAATTGCGAATCGATTATTATGATATTTACTCAATAAGAGATAACGTAAAGTTTGGAACTTATTATTTAAGCAAAATGCTAAAGTTTTTTGACGGAAACAAAAGTATGGCAATTAAGGCGTACAATGCAGGTCCATCATCCATTGAGAAAAACTTCCCTCTCTCTGAAGAAACGGTAGATTACCACCTTTTTGTCTCAGCTTGGCAAAGAGAGTATGAACTCAAAACAGATAAATGGTGATATCAATGCCAGTGTACGAATACTATTGCCCAGTTTGCGCTAATGAGATCGAAGTTATTCAGTCCTTTAGAGATCCTCCTCCAAAATGTGAACATACTTCTTTAGCATTTAAAAGCATTACTCAAGAAGAAACAGACTTTACAAAAGAAAAAGAAACAGATATGAAGATTAAGATAAGTAAATCATCTTTTGCACTAAAAGGTAAAGGGTGGTTTAAAACCGGATATTAATGTGATCTACTTTCTGTTATTTTTATTTATTGCTTTAGCTGTATTTTTCTTTTTCGTTTCTTATAAGTCCGTAAAACTCAATAGAGAATATGAATTATTCTATACAGAAACAACAGAAGAAATTAATTCTGTTCTTGCTGGAATAAATAATATTTTAACTAAAAGACAAATACTTAGTGATGACGTTGATGTTCAAAACTTGATAAGAGGAATGGCAATAGCCAGGGACATCATTAATGACTACGTTACCGTTAGAAACAGAAAAGCCTAAAAATCCAAACAATTATTTCACTAAAGAAACAGAAGATGCTATTGTAGCATTTCAAAATGAACCGGATATTGAAAAAAAGAAAAAAATATTCGTAGTTCGGTGTTCGTCCTGCCTTCCTTAAACTAATAGAAAACGTTATTTTTGTTTATAAATTTCACACTCTTCGGTGAAATAGACATGCTCAAAAACGATTGCATGTCTTTTCTATTTGAAACCCTATATAAATTCGACATCTCGAAAGGCCACAAGGCTTTTTCTTATTTTAATGTCATTGCCAAGCACTGGTTTTTTCTTAAATGGAAAAACGCTAAAAAGAAAAACAGAACCGATGTTTATTTCGACAAAGCACTTGAAGCAAAAATAGAAAAAGAAGAAGCCGATCTTAAAGAGTCAAATTATGAAGAAAAAGTAATAAGCGCTGAATATTTTGAACTTTTAATGGAAGAAGTTAAGAAGTGGCGCGGTAAATTCGACAAGAAACAAGAAAAAATTGTACTGGAATCCATTATTCTGATGTTGGAGAATCCAGATCTTATAACAATTTTTAACAAAAAAGCTATATATTTATATCTAAGAGAAATTACTCGGATTGAACACTAAACAAATTGTAACAAATCTTTCTAAACTTAAAAGAAAGTATGATTTGTTTAAGAAAAAATATCATACCGAAGAGGCATAATTTATATGGGTAGAAAAAAATTCACAGAAGAAGACTTAATGGAAATTTATGACCTTGTTTGGGCTCAATTCCACGAAGACAGATCTATTATTACTTCACAATACCATGAATTAAAAGGCTTGGTAAGTGGTAGTATTGAAAGATACGCTACGACTCGGCGAGGTACTTGCCAAGTATTCAGATCAACTAATCAGACAAACAGCTCAAGTTCTTGATTTTTTGAAAACTATGAAGAAAGACAATACTGAAGACGGCTCCTTATCAGAAGACGATCTTTTTCAAATCTCAGAAGAGCTTAAGAAGTGAATGATATTTTTAAAGGCGTTGATACGTCTGAGATTTTAACTAGATACGCTAACTTAATCCAAAAATATACATTATTAGCCCAAGAATTGGCGCCAAAAATAGAAAAATTTGGAAAATATAGACAAGAATTACAACAAATAACTATTGAATTAGTTGATCGAAATATTAAGATAGAAGATCCTCAAGCTCTGCACGATATGATCGAATCAGAAATGCAAAAAAGAGACATTGAAAAATGACACGGTAAAAGAACTCTAAGAACAAAAGATATATATTTTCCTGAAAGAATCATGAACAACATGATTAAAGATTATGCCGATGGAAAATTAGATAGTTCTTCTTTTTTATATAGAGCTATTGTTGTAAAAATCGATCATAAGGGTCGGAGAGCTAGAAAAAGAACCTCCCAATCCTAAGAATAGTATTCAAGCTAGAGTTGTTTCTAGTAATATGGATAGATCTTTTAAAGACGATGATCTTCTTGTTTATTGGCCCTTATTTCCGTTCGACGTAATGCCAGTTAAAGAAGGAGAGCATATTTATGTATGTTACGAAGACAATTCTGGAAAGGGTCACGGATTATGGATCACAAGAGCGCCAGAACCCTACAGCGTTGATCAGCGAAATTTAGTTCCTGCTTCAAAAAAATACGAAGAGGAATCGACTAATGATTTTAGTCAAGTTGGACTAGATCAGGCTGTTCAAGGAGCGGATTCTCCACCTCAATCTATAAAAGTTTCTGAAGAATTCGTAACAGAAGAGACGCCACCGTTTACTGCTCGTGTTGGAGATAGAGTGATTGAAGGGTCTAATAACACTTTGATTGTCTTAAGTCACGATAGAGTGACCGATGTCGCTTCTCGGAGAAAAAGAAGAATCAGGAACAATTTTTGCAGTTGCTGGACGTAAAGATAAAGAAAACTTAAATTTGGCAGATGATAAGTCTTATATTGTTATTTCTGCAAAAACGCAAGCAGACGGAAATATGAGTTTTCCTCGGAGACGACGCAGGAGCAAAAGCTTTCGTTGCGATTAAAAGCGATGAGATTAGAATATTTGCTAGAGAAGGAATGAAAGTAGTTGTTGATAAAGGTGATGTTTTTATTAAAGCAGGTCGGTAAATTAAGCGTAGAAGCAGATCAAGATATAACTGTAAAAACTTCTGCTAAACTTTTATTTGATGCTCGGATCCGTTGCGAATCCTATAGAGGTTGGTGGTGGAGGTGAGCCATCAGCCATGGGCGAAAGCTTAGTTAAGACGCTAGGTGACTTAGCAAATGCACTTATGACAGACATCCGCCCATCAGCCATGGGTCCAGTCGCTCCTGCTGGCAGCATGGCTAAATTTATTGAAGTTTTTACAAAATGTCAACTTCCAGTTCCGGCTTCAACTCTCTTATCGAAAAATGTAAAAATTAAATAATATGGCATTTAATAGTCAAAAATTAAAAGAAAATATTAAAATTATTTATCGGACCAAATATAAAGAGCACACAAGATGCATTCAATCAATGGAATGAATCTTTAAAGAATTATTTAAAACAATCTAATTTTAATGGTTCGACTGCTAGTGAATTTTCTGTTGATATTGCTTCTCTTTTTAAAAAGTCAGCAGATAGCGAAACTTTTATAGATGATTTTGGTAAAAACCTAGAAGACTGGGCGAAGGGAGTCTCTTTCAAAAAAGATAACGACTCAAAACCCGGTGAAGTGCCAGCAGCACTAGATTTCGCTTCTTTTTCAAAGCAACATGAATTGGATGAGGATTTAGAACAATATTTAGAAGATTTATCTGTTTATCTCCATAATTGGTTTTCCAAAATAGTTGTTTGATTTAAAATATCTTTTCTAATTATACCATGGCAATAACCAATAAAGGCATTGGTATAAGATTTCCTCTTAGAAGATCAACGCAAGGGGCATTTGAAGTAAACAGAACAACAGTTGACGCAGTTAGGGATAGTTTAAAGATACTTTTACTTACAAATCACGGCGAAAGAGTAATAAATTATGAAATGGGCTGTAATTTAAGATCTTTACTTTTCGAACAAGACGCTGATTTACAAGAAAAAATAAGAACTAATATTATATCGGCAGTAGAAACATGGATGCCATTCGTTGGTATTGATGCCATCGAAGTAGAAACTAGAGATACTAATCAATCTTTAAGTGAAAATGAATTTAAAATTAAAATTCAATTTTCTGTTGGACAGCTAAAGGGTAAATTGGAGCAGAGTATAAAACAATAATGGCTACAAACACAACTAAAACTCGTAATATAAAATATTTAAATCGTGACTTTCAAGGGTTAAAGAGTGCTTTTATTGAGCATATCAAAGTTTACTTTCCTGATACGTATCAGGACTTTAATGAAGTCGGTATTGGTATGATGATGGTTGAGCTTGGCGCTTTTATTGGTGATAATTTTTCTTATTATTTGGATAAAAGATTTAACGAATCCTTCACAGAAACTGCTACTGAAACAAAAAACATATTCAAGCACGCAAAACAACTTGGATTTAAAGCTTTTGGTAAAGCTGCTGCTGTTCGGTGTTGTTGATTGTTACATTAGAGTTCCTGCGATTTCTCAAAACGGAAGCATCGTTCCTGACATGAGATATGCAGGGAAGGTAAAGAAAGGCGCTAAACTTAAAAGTAAATCTGGGCAAACATACGAAACACTCGAAGACGCAGATTTTAGTGACGTAGATACGTCAGATCCTTCTCAAGTTGTTGTCGCAGAAAGAGATTCTCAAAGCAATACGCCAAGAACTTTTGCATTGAAACTTTCTAATATATCATTTCAAGCAGGAGAATCAAAGACAACCACTTTCAATGTAGGCAACTATAAAGCATTCAATAAGCTCACGATTTCAGATTCAGATGTCATAGAGATCTCTAACGTGACAGACTCAGAAGGTAATAGATGGTATGAGGTTGATTTCCTTGCTCAAGATACCGTATTTGATGCTACGCCAAACATAGGACAAAATTCAAACGATGTTCCGTATGTCTTAAAGCTAAGATCCGTTCCTTATAGATTTAAGTCAGAATATGATTTTTCTTCAGAAGAAACTTCATTAATTTTTGGTTCTCGGAGATGCGCAAAATTTTGACGGCGAGTTGATTCCGAACCTAGGAGATTTATCTCTTCCTGCATTTGGGAAAGAAACCTTCACAGACTTTAGTATAGATCCTCAGAATTTTCTTAAGACTAGAACGCTAGGTTTAGCCCCATCGAATACAACTCTTACAGTCAAATATAGAACTGGTGGAGGCTTTCTAACGAATGCAGGGTCAGGCGACATAGATGCGGTTGCAGAGAAGACATTTGACGTTTCTGATTCATCTTTAAGTGCGTCTACTGTTAGAGATGTTTCAAATTCGTTTTCTGTATTGAATACGATCCCTGCTCAAGGAGGCAAGGATGAGTTGTCGGCAGAAGAGATTAGACAACTTATCCCAGTGATTTATGCTTCTCAATCTAGAGTTGTAACCGCTCCAGACTTTATTGCTCGTTCTTTGTCGATGCCATCTAAATTTGGCGCAGTGTTTAGAACGAATGCTAAATTAAATCCTTTGAATAAAAATTCAATTGAACTAATAGTTCTTGCCAGAGATATAAATGGATATGTAACGTCAGCACCTCAAGAATTAAAGGAAAATCTAAAAAAGTACTTATCTAGATTCAGAATGATGACCGATGCTATCGAAATACTTGATGGCGAAGTCATTAATGTAGGCATTGGTTTTGATATATTAACCAATCCTGAATTTTCCAAGACAGAAGTGTTAGCTAATTGTATTACTGTGCTCAAAGATTATTTCGATATAACGAAATGGCAAATTAATCAGCCAATTAATAAAACAGATATATATACTTTAATCGCAAACGTTCCTGGAGTTTTATCGTTAATTAATTTTAACATCATCAATAGAGTTGGTAATTTTGATTCTCGTTCATATTCTACTATTCCATACAACATAAACGAAAATACTAAAAACGGTATTGTTTATTGTAAAGAAAATGCTATATTTGAATGTAAGTTTTTAAATAAAGATATATTCGGGACGGCAAAATAATGGGTTTCTATAGAATTTTTCCATCCAAAGATACTTGGATTACAAACAGACAAGTAAATACTGCTGCAAACGAAATGACAGGATCTAATCACGGAAAAGATCCTGCTTTGGCACTATTTGCCATTAAAGATGAGTTTACTTCTGAGTTTAATCAGTACGCGCGTGCGCTAGTTCAGTTCCCGATAACTGAATTGTCAGGTAAAATTTTTACAGATAAGGTAATTCCTTCTTCAAGTGTATCTTATTATTTGAAAATGTTCGACATGAAGCATGGAACAATAGTTCCAACCAGCTATGACCTTTTTGTTTATCCGTTGTCAAGAAGCTGGGACGAAGGAAATGGCGTAGATAGTATCAATTACTACGATAGTGGTTGGTCGAATTGGGTTGATGCGACTTCTACTACTCAATGGACAACAACTGGATCAGATTATATAAGTAGTATTAGTGCTTCTCAGCATTTCGATAGAGGAACAGAGGATTTAGAAGTTAATGTTACCGATATTGTCAATAATTGGATCAATGGTGTAACAGACATTAATGGTTTTTTAATAAAACTAGGAGAAGCAGAAGAAACCAACGATACGAATTATTTTATTAAATTATTTCACGGATACGAAAGTAAATATGTAGATAAACTTCCGTATCTAGAAGCTAGATGGAGTACAATTTTAAAAGATAATAGAAAAAATTTCGCTTTTAATCAAAACAATAATTTATATTTGTATAATTTCGTAAGAGGGGAATTAACAAACCTTCAAGAACCAATAACGGTTACTGTAGTTGATACAATCACTAGTGGTACCGTTCGTTACAATCAATCATTTAATGCTACGATGGTAGAAAACGGAATCTATAGCGCAAGTATTGTAATTTCTAATACTGGTACATTTTCTGGTACGCTATATGATATTTGGACATCTGGATCTGTTGTTTATATGACAGGGGTTTTTACGCCTTTACTTTTAACGGGTTCAACAACAGATGTGTATTCTGAGTTTGTTTGTAATGTAGATAATTTAAAACAAATTTATGATGTCGGAGAAGAAGCTAGAGTTAAAGTATCTGTTAGAAAAAAAGATTATAAAACGCACGTAGGATCTTTTAAGAGTGGATCTGTTAATTTGGAGCAAGAATATATTGAAAAAATGTATTATTCGATTTCAAATAACGAAACTGGAGAAGTTTTAGTTCCGTTTGGAACAGGAAGCGTTCCTTATACTCAGCTGTCTTATGATGGAAATGGAAATTATTTTAATTTATTTATGAATTCATTTGTTCCTGGTTTTGTTTATAAAATTAAATTTTTAATTGATATTAATAAATATGATAAGAAAATTATAGATAATAATTATCTCTTCAAGGTCGTTTAATAGATGAATAGAAAAACAAAATTTTCATTTAATTTTCCTGAAAATCTTAAAAAAGATGGAATTTTACCAACAACTAAACAAATTGCATTTGATGATTTAGGAGATTTTTTTGAAGAGCGCGAGCGAGTTAAAAGAGTCCTAGAGAGTAATTCAATTGCAACACTGAAAGTTGATTATTCTGATTTTGCAAACCATGTGTTTTTTGATTCTGCTTATCATAAGTTTGAAATTGCTAAAAATAAAATTTTAACAAAATATCCTTATAATGGTTCTTCCGAAACAAGAGATACTTTTGTTTTAAGTAGTTCTGGATATGAAAATTATTTACTAGAACAGCAGTGGCCAAAATATATTGGATACGCATTATTTAATGGAACAAATAATTACGTAAGCGCATCAGATTACGATAATAAACTCAATATAGGTTCATCTTCTTTTTATGTTTCTGCATTTATAAAACCAACAATCGTCAGTGGCAATCATTCTATTGTTTCATTTATAAGTTCATCGGCTGCATTAAAGAGCGGCTTTGACATGACAGTGTCAGGAACTGCGATTCCGTGGATTAAATTCACAGTTTACTCTGGAAGTACGACTGTAGCAGTAAGCTCTTCTTACGCCTCACTGTCTTCAACGTTCAGAAATGTCTCTGCGATATACGATAAGCCATCAAATATGTTGTCGCTGTATGTAAACTCTACAAAAGTTCACTCAGCTTCAACTGCATTCGGCTCAATTGAAACAAATATTGCAAAAGTTTATATTGGTAGCGGCTCAACAACTGCAAATTTATTTTCTGGCGCTATTGATGAAGTTAGAATTTTTCATACTGCAAGCGAATTGTTTCATGTTAAAAATTATAATAGAACCATTCCTTCGGAAGACTATTTGAAGCTAAAATATTCTTTTAATGAAGGAATAACAGGCGTCAATTCTATTGATTCTATAGTTGTTGATTATTCACAAAACGCAATTCATGGCGCTTTTATGAATTACGCTTCTCGGAAGTAAAATTTCTCGGAACAGCGCTTGCTTCTGAGTTTGGAGATCCAATCTTATATGGATTTCATCCATCTGTAGCTGCTTTTACTTCAAGTATTTTTGAATCAGCTTCATTATACGACAATACAAATAATAATTTTATCTTTAATTTAATTCCTGGACCTTTACTTGAGCAAGACGATGCACAAAGTGGACTTTTAACATCTTTTTCTCTTGCTATGGCAAGATATTTTGATGATTTAAAACTTTACGTTGATCAATTTGAAAATATAAAAATAACAAATTACGAAGACGTCAATGAAGTTCCTGACTTATTCTTGCCGTACCTAACAAAATATTTTGGATGGAAAGCAACTGAACATTTTAACGATTCAAATCCTTTGCAGTTCTTTTTTGGAGAAAATGTTTTAAGTTCTCGGAAGTTTAGATGCTCCACTTTACGAAATAAGAAATCAATTTTGGCGTAGAATTTTAAATAATCTACCGTATCTTTATGCAACTAAAGGAAAGAGAAATAGTTTTGATTCTTTATTCAATGTTTTAGGTTTGAGTAGAGAAAACATCAACTTAAAAGAATATGGTTATTTAGCTGGCGGAACATTAGTTGAAGAAAGAATTCATAAAGAAAAACCAGTGTCTGTTCTTGCGATTACAGGTTCTGTTAGCGCTTCTTTTGTCAAAATCCCAGGATTAATTTCTTCAAGTAACTCAACTTATACAGTCGAGTCTTATTTACAGCTTCCATATGCAAGCTCAAGTTTTAGTAGTTCTTTGTTGACTGGTAGTATATGGCAATTTACAGATCCAAATCAATTAAGCGGATCTTATACGTTGCTTTGGGCAATACCAGCGCTAAAATCTGCAACTGGTAAATTTATTTTAACTGGCAGCGATGGTCAAAGCTTTTCTACGTCAGATGTTGAGGTATTTGATGGAGATTGGGTGCATGTTGCAGCAGGTTTGGATACGGCAAGAATTCCTTTTATTGAAGTTAGAACAATAGATAACGATCTTATTGATTTTAGTGCATCATTCACAGGATCGACTGCTCTATCTGGTGTTTTTACTGGCAGCAGATATGATTTTGTTATTGGCGCAAACTCTGGTAGTTATTATAGAAATTTTGCAAGAGGTAACTTTTCAGAATACAGAGTTTGGTCTAGAAAACTTTCTGGTTCCGAGATGAATTCCCATGCACTTCACTTCGAAAGTGTTGGTATTTATGATCCAAATGAATTTCCGCATCCTCTGAAGGGTCATTGGCCATTAAACGATAATTTAACTTCAAGTATTAATGGTATCATTACACCAGTTCTTGACTACTCAAGACAAAACAGAAGTGGTTCTGGTGCTCAATTTAGTATAAGCACGAACCCTTTTAAGAAATTTTTATTAGAATACAATTATTTAAGTCCTTCCGTTGACTTAAAATGGACAGAAAATAAAATAAGAGTAAGAAATAAAAGTTATCTAAAAAAATCTGAAATCGCAAAAGATACAAATGAAGTCGCTTTAGAATTTAATTTAGTTGATGCGCTAAATGAAGATATTATGAAGATATTTTCAACATTCGATGTGTTACATAATGCAATAGGAAATCCTGTTAATAAATACAGAGATGAATATTCGGATCTCGAAGGAATAAGAACAACGTATTTTCAAAGATTAGGTGATACAATTCATTTTAATGCTTTTTTTAATCTTTTTGCTTGGTTTGATAAAAAAATTAGCGATTCTATAAAACAACTACTTCCAACTAGAGTAAGGTTTATTGGTGGTGAACAGGTTGTTGAAAGTCATTTCTTGGAAAGACCAAGATATAAGTATCAATATCCGGTGTTTAGAACTCCAGTAGATATACCTGATATTAATTTATTGAATACTGTGGCATTTAGTGGCGCCTTAATGGATACGTATTATGCAGAAATCAGAAGATTAACTGGTTCTATAGTAACAATAGATTGTAAGGTTTACGGATTATAAATAATGGCAAAAAAAACGATAACTACATTTAACGATCAAGATGAAATTTCTTGGAGAAACATAACTAATACAGAGCAAATTTCCAGAAAAGATATTGTCAAGTTGCTAGATCGACCATCTTTAGGAGGTGACTCAACGCAATTCGTCAATCGCAATACTTACTTAGATGTAGCTGTGCATCCTAGCGGAACATGGATTGTTGGTTCTGAAGATAGTAAAGTTGTTATTAAAAAATTCAATGAAGATGAAAATAGTTTTACTACCGTTTATAAACAGGGATATTTTGATCCTTTTTATTTTGGCCAAGCAAGATCGATTGTAATTGACAAATCTGGCTCTATTTATGTTGCGGCAACATATAGCACAAGTAGCGCCTATGGTTCAATAATACAATCTCACGTAACAGCCTCAGATCAGTGGAAACATACAAAAGTTTTCACAAGTCCACTTTTTCAAACTTGTATCTTAAGGACCAATTTATCTACTGGACGTACATTTTATTTTGGAACTCAAGTTAATCCTTCTGCTTCATTCTGGGATGGAGTTTCAGGAAGCGGATACACGGATAACGGCGGTGGAACTTGGACGGATATAAATCCGTGGAGCGGGTTCGTTCAAGCTGGTACGGCAAGCTTTATTGTTTCAGATGCTCACGTATCTCGGAAATGATTACTACATCTTAGGTACTCGGCCTTGGCGACTCAAACTATGGAGTGCTGCCAGTTAATGCAAATTCTTATCAAGCCTTTTTGCTTTCTGGAACAGCCGGAAGTAATGGAACGTCGTATGTAAGACTAGCTTCATTTAATCCCAGTTCTTTTTCTGGAACTTTAGGATTTGCTTGCTTTTCTATGTATGTAGAAAATACAGCATCAATTTACGTAACAGGTTATGGCGCCGACGGTACAAATAAATTATTCAAAGGAAGCGGCAGTTTTTTTACTGCAATCGATAGTTTCCCTTTTGTATATAGTGATGATTTATCTAGTTCTTTTTCAACCTCTGGCTCTATTGCAGTTTTTGGTGACAGAGATAATCCTGGCAAAGTATATGATTTGATTCATTCATATAACAATATAGATTTTACAGCATCGCAAGTAGTTTCTCTTAGAGCGCTCAACCCGACAACAAACCAATTTGGAATAATAGATAGTTTCAGAAGTCTTTCTTTTCCAGTCGAAAATTTTGCAAGAGTGGTAGTGCAAAATGGAACAAATAGATATCAAAGTAGTAAGAAGTTTTATGTATTAAGCGTAAACACATACAAATCAATACCACCACCATTCAGCTCTACTTATTATACTACTAGTTCATTATATATTTATGATACTTATGATGCTGTAAATTTTTACCCAGCAGCTATTAAATCACAAAACGATAACATATTTAATTCTAATACTTCTTTAAATTTAAAGAATTCATATTCCATTAAAAACAATTCTGAGTTAAATGAATTCGATAATCAGTTTTTTGATTCTTCAAAAAACAATGAAGCTTTAACGGATGGTTTTACAAAAACAGTTAAAGTTAAAACTATTTTTAGAAATTATGCAGAAACAGAAGTGTTTTCTAGTGGCTCAACATCTGGAAGCTGTATAGTTACGGGAATAACAAAAGATACAAGAAACAATCACCTTTATGCTTGTGGCTACATTAGAATGAGCGCCAATTTAGATCGCGATTTTAATGTTGGTTTATCTGGTTCCCGGATTTGTTGTTAAGTCTACAGATCAAGGAAATACTTGGAACTTTGTTGAAAAAAATAATGGTTCGATGTGGAACGGTATTTTCTTTTCTAAATTAAATTACGGATTATATCTTTACGGATCTAACAATTCTAATCAATGGTATATTTTAAGTTCATCGAATACAGGATCAACTTGGGAAGCTTTAGATTTTTTTACTGGTAGTGCAACAGCTCAATTTCCGTCAGGATCTGTTTATTCATTCACTGAGTGTATAAATTTAAGCACAACAGGGTCTAATTATACGGTATTCTTGGCTGGTGGTGCAGTCACAACAGGATCAAATCCAAATAATATTTGGGCAGTGAGATCAAATTTGTATAATGCTATTGCAAATAAAAACTCTAATATATGGGGTGTTGTTGAGCTTCTTAGTGGCACAACTCCATCGGAAATGTATTCTTGTAATGGTTTAGCGGCCTTAGAGAATAAGGGAGTTACCAAACAAGGAATTGTTACTGCTTATGGCGTTGGTTCTTTTGGTTCTAAGTGGTTTACTGCCAGAGAGTATAATTTAGATTCTCTTGCTACAACTCAATTTTGGAGATCTGGAAACTTTTACACTTACACAGGTTCTATTTCTGTCAGCGGAAATATTGCTTACGGTTGTGCTATAGCACAATACGGTGATGATTTAAGAAGTCAAAACACTTTATACGTTACTCGGAAGAGCAAAGGATATTGCTTTGGGTTATATTCCTGTTACTATTAAAACAAGACTTAGCGGAACAGGCGTAATTCAAGCAAGTGGTGTTTTTGCAATCGACAAAGGTTATTACGCCATTAATAGCGGAAGATTAAGAAAAGTATTTTTAGGAAACAATATTTCTGGAAATTTTGATATATTTACAGTTGGTGGAGACACCATACTTTCCAGTTCAACGAAAATTCTTCCAACTTTAGGAGTTGTTAAAAAAGCTTCAGGAACAGGATCTTCTGATTTTCAAATTTTTTCCTCATCAGAGGTTAATTGGCGTTTACTTTACAATAAAAATGAGTTGTATACTAATGAATATATTGGTGAACAACAAGAGTTTTTTGATGGGTTAGTTTTAAATGATTATATTTTTACTGTAGGTATTTTTTCGGGATCTGGCGGGGAAAAGTCTTCATTGACATCTGGAAAAATTGTTAGATTAAGTAAAAATAATTCAAGTAGATTTATAAATCTATCAACTTATAAGACTTATAATTCGGATTTAGCGCTTAAAACTTTTGAACCGAGATTTGAAATTAATGGAGCGCCTTTAAGCGATATAAACTATAAGTCTTTATTTGCTGGAAATTATAATTCTGGAACACTAAATACTTTTGGTGAACAAAAAATTAATGCGACACTTTCGTTTTATCTATTTTCTGGAAGCATATCTTCTGGAAGCATAATTAAAAAACCTTTTACAAATTATCTAGATGTTATTGGAAATTTAGGTTTATCGATCAGAGACGGAACTAGTGGAAATATTTCTCCTTTTGGTATGCCAACTCGGTACTTTAAGTTATTTTCCGATAAGTGTAACTTCTGGAAAATTGATTGGAGACGACTATGTTTTTAGCTCAACATTTACTTTTAGTGGAGGCTTGTTTTACGCCCCTCCATACATAAAATATGATTTTACTGATTCCATGGCTTATCTTTTAAATATATTTACTGGCAGTTACATAGCGGGAGATTTTTGTATTGAATTTGATCAGCCATTATCTCAAGAGGGAATATCTTATTTTTCTTCGTTAGAAAATAAAAAAATCAATAAAGAAATGTCGTTTAAAAAATTTATCGGGAGAGAAATAAAATAATATGGCAATAAGAGACACAACTTATTATGGTTGGAATAAAATTTATGAAATGTCAGGCTATACATTTAATTCTTTTACGATAGATAATAGTGGTTCTATGTATCTGCTTGGAATCGCAGACAATACAGTACCAGCAGTTGTACTAAAAAGCGTTGCTAAAAACAATTATAGTCAATTCGCATTGGCTAGCACTGTTTATACTCCTTTTATTTTAACAAACAACGACGCTTATAAAATTGCTCATATCTCTGGGTCATTATTTCTTATTGGTGAAACTACATCAACTAATTGGTCATCAGACGGAAACGTAAGATGGATAACCGCGCGAAGTAATGACGAAGCAAAAACCTGGAGTGTTGTTGATAGTGTATTTTCTGGAGGAAGTTACTCTAGACCATCAGATATTGCCTGCGACGCTTCTCGGAAACGTTTACGTTGCAGGGAGTGTCCAAGATTCTACTTTTAATAATTTTATTTGGATGCTGAGAAGTGGGTCGATGGCAACAAATAACTTCAACACAGTTGATTGGGTGCTAAAAATATCTGCTTCGATTGGAAGCAACAGTCCAGGTAAAATACTCTATACGCCTGGCTTAAATACTATTTCTGTTTCCCGGTCGTTTTTCCAGTGGAACAGGTGAGTTCGCCACCATAAGATCAAGTACGACAGGTAAAACAGGAAGTTTTTCTTTTGTTGATATATTTAACGTAGCTTATCAAGGCGTTCTTGGTAACTTTGGAATGTGTAATATTATAACACGGTTCAACAGTTGCAAGTAAACCTTTAACGTCTAACGCTGAACTAACTTCTTCGATATTGGTGGCATATACTTCTGGTTCTACATTTATTTTAAGAAAAGGAAATCCATTATTTACTGGTAGTTTTACGACAGTTGCAAGTTTTACTCAAAGCCTTTTTCCATCAGGCGCATTAAAAAATGAATCTATTTATCCTAAAATAAGTTCATTGATTCCATCATACGATTATAACACAATATATTTAGGCGTTCCGACATCTGGAAATAGAGGTACTCGGATCTTACTCTATTTATCAAACTCCAATGTTTAACATGGGAACTCCAGTTGTTTTTAGCTCCAGCGGAATACCAGTTTTATTCAATGTAGAAAATCTAAGCAAACCTAGAGACTTTATCATGAGAGGCGAGGATATTTATTTTATCGCTAATGATGAAATAAAAAATATTGGAAGATTATATTCTGGAAAAAGAAGAGCGAACTCTTCTTCTATTGGACCTTTCTCTTTTTCTCCGTCAATAGGTTATGTTCAAGAAGAAACCACAGGTTCTTATTTAGAAAAATTTGATTTACTAAATGTTTCCGAGTGGCCCCATGCTGGTGGACTTTTTCAAATGAAAAATATGGTCATTGGAACTTCCACGACTGGAAAAATTGGATTGAAAGAAGATTCTATTATTCAAGTCAAACATATTGGATCGACAGTTAAGATAATGTGGCCTAGACAGCAAAACGCTGACGCTACCGTCAAAGGTTATCGGAGATTTATCCCCAGGGCAAGCTGTTGGTAAGCTTACTAATGTATTTGATCCTGGTGATTTAGTGGATGTTACCGAATTTGACCACGTTGCGTTTTATTGTTACCTAAGAAAAGAGGTGTCTCGGTACGTTAGATGACGTGGTTATTCAGGTCGAAAGAAAGCCTCTCAATAATGTTGGCTTTACAACCGAACAAGCGGTTTCTTACTCAGTATCAGGCAGCATTGCAGAAGCCAGATTAAGAGACGTTAACTTCATGAAAGAAATTGATTATGGAGATTTATCATTAAAAGAAATCGGTTGGCCAATTGATGTTCCTTTGACTAACGTAAAACAAATTAGAATTTCTGCAAAACATAAAAACGGTCAATCAGCTGAAGAAAATAAAAATTTTATTGTATATGCAAGATTAATTAAAGGTGATTCAACTAAAACAGAAACATGAAAATATTAAATAATTTAAATAATGATTCTTTTAGTCAAATTTCATTTCCTTATTCTGGCTCTTTAACATTTACTCACATATATTATCCTAATGTAATTCATGGAGTTCCTGTTACTCGGCTCTAGTCCTTTTTCTCGGAAAACCTATAGGATTTATTCCTTTTGGAGCTATTAGTGGAACTACAAATTTAAAAATAGAAAATTATTCACTTAATACAAATTTATCTAATAATAGAAATTATGCTTTAACTATCAATTATGATTTAGAGCACACAAAACCTTTTGCAAAATTTTTCTCCGGACCACAGGTTTTGCCTATTTCTACTGAAACAGAGGTTGGATTTTCTTCTTCCTATGTTCCTGATGTAGAAACTTTTACTGTTTTATCACAAACATTTGGAGGAACAAGTGGTCCTAAAATTTATATTTATAAAGACGGATTATATTTAGTTTCTATATCTTTTGCATTTCCCAACGCTACAACTCGGTGATCGTGGCATATATGTATATAAAAATGGAGTAAGAGCTACAATTCAAGCAGAACAAACTACAAATAGCTCTAACTACTACACCCAAATGGCAGCAGCTGATACGATAAAGTTGGTTAATGGTGATTATATTGGCATGGGTTCACAGCATACTGCCGCTGGTACCTTGACCCTAATTAATTCGTTAACTTATTTATCAATTAATAGAATTTATAACAATTCTATTCCAACAGGATCTGTTTCTCGGTATATTAATCGGAGTTGTATAATTATCATATGGCCCTCTTAGATCCAAAAGAACGAATTCTCGATGTCGTTTTAACTGACAGACGGCAGAGAACTATTGTCTAAAAATCAATTAAATTTTATTTATTTTGCTTTTTCTGATGAAGGAGTGGATTACTCAGGCTCACTTGCTACAGTTAATTTTACTGGTTCTATTGACTCATATCTTATTAGAAATATGAGTTTTGAAGAAACACAAAGAAAAAATATAGATTTTTCTTCTTATCTGTATACAATTCCAGCAAAGACAAAGCAAATACCAGAATTCGTATCATTCCCGGCAGAGAACACAGAAATTTCTTTAAAAAGAACATATACTACTGTTGATAGTCAATACTACAAAAATGGTAATCATCAAATAGGGGATCAAAGACCTATAGCCGTAATCGCTAGAGCTACAATTCCTAGCGTAGACAGACAAGCCGAGTACGTTAGATATCAATCGCTCAAGAGATTAAAGTTAAAAAAATAAATTATGTCAGAAATTTTTCCAATTAATCAATACCTTACACTTATTAGTCCACGGCAGAGTTTTAGATAAAAAAACTCGGTAAAATCATTTCAGCTACATCAAACGAAGTTCTGATAGCTTTGGAAGTTCAAAAAACTTTAAACGCTCTTAGGGTTGACGAGAGAGCAGATATTGTTTATGCGCTAGAAGAAAAGATAATTGATTTGACTCTCAAGACATCTAACGGAATAATTGAGCCTATAAATGGTTTTTTAGTTGAAGTTTATTCCAGAGACGCAAACAATAATTTAAAAAAAATGTATAGAGAAAATATAGAAAATCCAATTGATGAAAACAATGAAATATCTGATGTTTTTTCAAATTATTTTACGTTGGAGACGATTTAAATGACAAAAGAAGTGTCTTTTTCAATCGACACAAATCAGCTAACAAAAGATTTGGCAACACAGAGAGCACAAGACGAACAAGAGTATAATAATTCACCAGTTCGAACTTCAACTTTTGCTTTCGGACTAGATCCTAGAGTTTCTAACGATCAAATTGCTTCGGTAGATTTCACTAGTATTGAAATTTTAAAAGATGGTTTAGCGAATCCTTTTTTACAATTAAATTGGCAAATCAAAAGAGAATTTATTGATGCAAATAGAATAGCTTTATTTAGAATTTTTAGAAGAAGTATTTCTGCTGATAGTTTAGGTGCGGACTCTAACAGTGTTCTTTATACAAGAAATGCTGTTGATAAAATTGCGAAAAAATCAAAAAAAACTGGAAAATTTTCTGAAGAAAAGAAAGCACTTACGACTATTAGTCGCGGTTCTGTGCCGTTAGTAGACAGAAATAGTTTTGCGTATCAAGCTCAACTGGATTCACTTGGTAAATCATATCAAGATCAGCTTCCTGATGCCAAAGACTATACTTCTGTTTTTTCTTCTTTGACGGCTAAAAACGTAGATCAATTAATAGGCGTTGTTACTCCTGCTGCATTTTTAGCTAATACAAATAAGTTTGTTGTTTCAAAAGATAAAAATATTCAATCTTTTTATTTTAGAGATAAAGCAATTGCATATCAAGATACTTATGAATACTACATAGAATCTATTGGAATCGAACTTGGAAACGTATCGAGATCGAGTAGAATTACTGTGGTTGTTCTTGGAGATATGACTCCAATTTCACCCCCAGAGCTAACAATAAAACAGTCAAAAGAAAGCGAATTGAATGTTACTGTAACTGTGAAGCCAGAGGATTTTGTACAAAAAGTATTAGTTTATAAAAGATCTGAAGATCAAATTAATTTTGGTTTCTTTTTTGAAGCGGAAATGCTTAAAGATTCTTTAATTTTTACTGATAGTGATATTATTTACGGAAAAAAATATATCTACAGAGTGTTTTCCGTAAATATTCACGGTGTATTGTCTGAACCAAGCGAAGATACGGAATTTTTCGTTAGCGTACAAAGAATCACCCCAGAATCACGTTCAAATAATTTAAAAATTCCAATCTTGAGCGCAGTCCAGGATCAGAATTCTGACTATATCAAAATCAATATCTTTCCTAATGATCCTTTGGTTGCCTACTATGAACTAGAAAGAAGAGATCTTACGATAAAAGAGAAAAAATTTAGTGTTCCTTCTAAAACAAACACAAATTACGGAGGAGTTGGTTGGGTTACTAATAAATTTTTTGTTGAAAAAACTCTAGAGCCTTTAAAAACTAATGTTCAAAACTTTTTAAGTAAAATTTCTTTGAAAGAAATTCAATTTATCGATGATACGATTCAAATGGGTCATATTTATCAATATAGAGTTAGAGGATGTGATTTATTTACTAATGGTTCTTCTTATTCTTTTGCTTTAGTAAAAGCTTCAACTAAAAAAACATTACGTGTACCAATTAATATTAGATTATTTGTCTTAAGAGGATATCCTTATCGTATTGCGTTGATTTGGGATGACGATAACGCGACGTCACCAGATAAAGGAAAGCTTTCGTATAAAGTTCAAAGAAGAAAAGCTGGCGAGACTGTTTATGAAAGCTTCCCAATTACGCCAAATATTTTCATTGTAGACGAAGTCCCAACACTCGATGCTGTAAACTTTAACAGTCTAGAACAACTTGATACTTCTTCTTTAGTAAAACTAGAAAATCTTAGCGTAAGTGAAAAAGAACTACAAGAAAGTCAAAAAATAAGAAGATCATTTGGATTACCTAATTTTTTAGAAGAAAATGAAACTTATTATTATAGAGTGATATCTGTGCTAGGTACAGATCAAGAGAGTAACGCAACCGAAGAATTTAAAGTTATTACTGTTCCTGATTTGTCGCCTCCTACAAAATTATCTGCCGTCTTATTGAATGAAAAAGTAAGCCCAATAACTGCAAAATTGAGTTGGACAAGCGATACATATCGTAGCTTGCCAGATCATTGGGTTATTGAAAGAAAATTTGATTCTCCAAACGAAGCTTTTCGTACGGTCGGTAGAGCTTATTTACAAAGCGAGTATATCGATTACAACATAAAGCAAGGAAACAGCTATTTATATAGAGTAAAATCTGTAGATACTTTAGGGAGAAGTTCAGATTATACTGAAATTAGATTGGTGACATAATGAAAATATCTTCAACAACTTCAAGTTCCACAACGATTGTATCAGCAGTAAAAACAGCATCAACAACAGTTTCATCTAAAGCTATTGCTGTTTTAAAGCCACCATCAACAGGGCCTGCGTTCATTCCTGCAAAGGCTCCAACACCCGCCCCAGCGCCAAGTCCAACTCCTGCGCCCGTGGTTACGAGAACGCCCACGCCAGCGGCAACTACTGTACAAAACTTCGAAGTAGATCCGAGAGGAGAAAGCATTTTTCCTTCGCCTGGCCCAATTGTTGACGATAGACCAACGGCTATTCCACCAAAAACAGTTGAACAGGTGTCAAGCACTCCAGGAATACCTCTGAGTGAAGTTATTTATTCTTTTCCTGGCGTCACAAAAGCTGTTTTGGCAGACTTTGAAAAAACAGCTCAAAATTTTTCTCAAACTTCTCCACAAATACTCAATTTAATCGAGTATGTTGTTGACGGAGTGTTTGTTGGTGTTTTGATTGTTTGGAAAAAATTTCTTAATTCAACGCATTATGAGCTTTTTAAGAAAAATTTGTTTAGAGAATACGCAAATTATGAAAGAATTTTATTTTTAGACACTGTTTCACTTACAGCGGAGACTGATAGATTCTATCAATACGTAAAAGACCTTGGATTTGTATTGAATAAATCAGATATTTACATCGTTTTAGATACTTTAGTAAAAGATGATAGAATTTATGAATATAAAATTAAAGCAAATTATTTACCAAGCAAAGTTACAGAAATAGATTATGATTTTATTTTAGAAAGCAAAAATCTATTACAAAAAGTCTCTGTTGAACGGTGCAACTAGTTCTTTATTTGGTTACGCAAATCAAAACCCAGATCTACAAAAATATTATCTGTGGTGGACGATACCATTAGTGAATGAAAATATTAGTTTTTTTAATTATAAAACAGCTTTTTCGCCTTTATCTGAAATAACAAAAGATCTTTTTGTACCAAAAAATACAAATGATATCATGAATATTCTCAAAACATCAGCTTCTTTTTTTGGATATAAACAATCTCTTATTCATCTTATAAAAACATTAGGCGGACTTAGTGTTGACTTTGTTAATGCTTTTTCTGATTCAATAGATGAAACAAAACATATTTTTTCTTATAGTAAATTTAATGATATTTTAAGACAAAAAGTTAATATTTTTAATTTATTGATAAATATTTCAACCAATGAAGCAGCTGCTTTAAAACTAAAAGAGCTTTCGATTTTTGTTGAGATTAAAGTTGGCGATGAAGACTATACAACTATTAGTCGCTTATCAAATATTATAAATTATATTAATAATATTTATTTAGCAATACTTCAAAGTCAACAAAACAATAATCCTGCAACAATTAGAAATATCTTGCAAGATCTTGTCAACAATACGCAACAAGGACAACAAGTACAATTTGGAAGCTTGTCGCCACAAATTCAAGGTGGTGCTATTTTGGCAGCCAATGGCATAGCTTCAACAAACAATACGACAGTAACTATTGGAACTATAGTCAATATCAATAAAGGAACGTTTATTCCGATAATAAAATAATGGCAAATTACAAAAAAGAAGGAACATCTCAAACTTACGGACAACTGCTTTTATTTCCATTTAAGAGCGATAATGTTCCTACGTCAACAACATACGCAAGCTCTCCAAAGGACATTCTAGTTAAGTTAATTCCGGCAAAAAATAGCGGAGTTACTAGAAACTTAACAGTTGCAGATATTGACGAAGAAGAAAGAAAAAAAATTCTTTTAACGGCATTTTCTGATAATCCTAACCTGCCCGTTGAAATCGGCTACGGAAATAGCATCGATCAATCCACTACTATCTGGAGTGAAGGCGTTGATCTCTCAACTTTTTCTGAAAAAATTCAAGATTATGCTATTGTTGTTGGTGGCGAAAAAACTAAAGACGAATTAAAAAAGATTATAAAAAATGCTGCATTAGTTGATTCGTTTATAACACTAAAATCAAAAGATTCTGAAGAAGCTGAATATAATAATCTTAAAGATGCAAATATATCCGCAAAATTTGTTTATAATAATTTTAGTCAAACAGAAACTGACATAGTAAGAGAAGAGACTCCTTCGCTAGATCCTTTGACTGATAGTTTCTTTGTTAAAGGAAAAGATAAAAGCCGAGTTCCAAGATATGTTTCTTTGACTTGGCCTTTAGCTAAGCTTACGGAACCATTGTTAAAATCTGAAACTAATTCTCGGATTTGATAAATTATTGCCAACAAAAGCAACTGGTGTTACAAGTGCAAATTCATATAATTTTCAAAATTCTTATTTAGCATCACAAAAAAATACTAATTTAATGACAACCAATAACGGAATAAAACAAGAGATAGTTGATTTGCATGCTCAAGATAAAGCATTTGAAAACATAGTCAACAAAGATCAATTCGCAAATACAGTAACGTTTACGGTATATCCAGAATCTCAAAGCGGAGTGTCGCAACTTTCTGTTCTTTCTGTTGATCGGAAAACCAGTACAAGGTGGTTCTTCTCCTGTAGTGCTGCCTGCGTCTGATAATCTTGTTAGAATGACAGTTCCGGCTTCAAGTATAAAAGATTTATTTGCCGAAACATCTCGTTTTGGCTTGCTGGGATCGGACACAGATCTTGTCAATATGATGGGAGAAATGTTTGATAAAGCGGTTATTGCGAGAGATGAGCCTGAAGGTTTTGAGTCTATAAAAGAACTTGTTGGCATTGAGTACGTTGGATATATAATAGAAAAAGAAAGATTAAATAAAACAACCGAAAATTGGATTCGAACAGACGAATACAGAATTATTGGAGAAAAAGCGAATACGTTTATAGATTCTAGAGTTGCTTACGGTGAAGTCTATAGATATAGAATCAAAAATGTAGCGAGAGTAACCAAAGAAATCAAGAAAACCTCAACAACGGTTACATCTGATCTAACCGACATCAATAAACTTATTGTTCAAAAATTAACAGAATCTATACAGAAAAATTCTGCGTTTTTTAATAATAGTTCTGCATTTTTTCTAGGAGTAATGAATAAACAATCCAATCAAAATCTCAAAGTTCAGTTATTTGATAATTTTGTAGCTAACATTACAAGTACCACGATTGAAGTATATCAAGACGGAGTAGTAGACGCCTCAGACGCCAGACTTGAAAAAAATTCAAAATTAACGAATTTAGAGATTCTCGGAAGAAATTTTAATGTTTATTTACCTATATTAGATCAGTCAATAACGATCAATAATATTGGATACAAGTCTTTGTATTACGAATCACTTGCTAGTAAAAATTGGACGTATGTTGATATTTACGAAAATGTTCCACCACCACCACCAGAGTCTTTGAAGGTTCGTCCGAATACTCTAAGTCAACGAGTTATTATTGAGTGGCTAAAACCAGCAAATGATCAAAGAGATATTAAGCAATATAAGATTTATAGAAGACAGTCAGTAACTGGATCTTGGATATTATTAAAAACTTTAGACGAACTGAGTATTGAAGGCGCTAGTTATCCTAACGTTAATGTTATTTCCAGAAATAGCGCGAATGTTTACATCGATGAAGCTGTTCAAGTTGGAGAAAAATATATTTACGCCATAACGTCCGTTGATTTGCATGAAATTGAATCTTTTTTGTCAGCTCAAATTCAAGTTGAATTGAATCCAAATTTTTTAAGCGAAAAAGAAGAAAAGCCTGCAAAATGGATAAGTGGTTCTGGTGCGAGACTAGATGAAACAAACTTTGTATTTAAGAAATTTCTTAACAGAACAGAACAAATAATTGCTAAAAAAGCGATTAAACTAAGACCTAGTTTAATTTTTAAAGAAACTTCAAAAGAGTTTGTTATTCGTGTTACATCATTAGATACACATCAAGAAAAAGAATATGATTTAGTTATCTACAATCAAAAAATATAAATAAATTAAAAACATTTTACTTTTTTATATTTTTTATATAGTTATTTAGGAGATTTAATTATGGGACTTATTGACAATTCTGGCGATATTATTATAGACGCCGTACTAACAGACTCTGGCCGTGAGTTTTTAGCGAGAAATGACGGCTCATTTGAAATTGTGAGATTTACTTTTTCTGATGATGAAATAGATTATACGTTGTTTAATCCGAACACCCGGTTCTTTGCAACAAGATATTAACGTTGTTAATACACCAATTTTTGAAGCTTTTGTTAATGAAAAAGTTGCCTTAAAATATCCTTTACTTTCGATTTCAAATCCCGATTTACAGTATATTCCGTCTTTAACTCCAAGCGTAAGTTCTCTTGCCTTAGGTGAAAGAAATGATGCTCAGGTTGGTAAGACGCTAGAGTTTAAACAAGTAACACAGTCAGGAAGATCTGTTCCTTCTGAAATTGTTGATGCTTCTTTCTTAATTCAAATAAATAATGATTTATTATTCTTGGAAAAACAAACTCCCGTAAGTATTTCTCCTTATGGTACAGCGCAGTATATTATACCAAGAACTGCGATTGGAGCAAATCAAGGCGCTCAAGTGGTTTTCAATGTGGCCGTCGCAGCACTATCGTCAGATACATGGTCAACTCTTGGCGTTGGAACACCAGGAACAAGAACAATTTCTGCGAAAGTTAAATGTCAAGGTGCATTGTCTGGCTTAACATCAGAGATTACTGTAACAATTAACGAAGAGTTTACGAGATAAAATGTATTGGAGGATCAACGCCTAGTACGCTAAGTGTTTGATATTATTAACTATTTCATTTAAAGAATTTAATCAAGCTACAGACGTTCAATCACAAAGAAGCGTGGTGAACGAAATCATACCACTTACCGGAACACTGTTTTCAGGTTCGGCTGGTCTATATACTAAAAATTATCTTAATATTACATCCCGGATCCATTGTTTCTGGTGGGTTTTGGCAAACTGTTTTTGATGGTTCACCAACATCTATTTCTGCTTCTGCGTTGGTAGATTTAACGTATGGAATAAGTACAGGCTCACTAACTTATCGGATATAACGAAACCTTTCTTAAGAGAGAGAAAAATAGAGTTTATGAGCAAATGGCAAAGCTTTTGCTTGGCAGTGAATCAAACTTATTTACTTTCAATAATACAACCTATCATGAGTTGTTTTTCGTATTACTGAAGAGAAGAATATTCAAAGATGAAATCAAGAAAGGCAATACAACCATAGCTATTCAGGCTTCTGGTGGCGCCGTAGGCGTTCCGCTATCGCTAACCGATGTCGGAGCTGGAACAGCATATACTGTAGGTGCGTCAGGCGATGAAGCCTTTATATACTCAGGATCAACAATCGTAGGTAAGCTTTATTATAACGCAGGCATTGCAGCATTTGCTACAGGCGTGTTTGTTTCACCAACAGCACTAGCAAGCGCTTATTGGTCAGGCACAGTAGCAAATAATACCTTTTTAAATCAAGTTGCCATTACTGGAAACATTGATCATATTGTAAATGGATTAAAAAATAGAATAAATTTAATTCAATTTAACAATCAAACAAATTTACATTCAACAATTTACTTTTGTAGAGCATTAAATTCTGACTTTAATTATTCAACTAACCCTTCATTTACCGATTCTGATGGTAAAATTATTGTTGTTTCTGGTACAGACAATCAAACCAGAACATATATTACGACTATTGGATTGTATGACATTAACGACAATTTGCTTGGTGTTGCAAAAACAAGTGAACCAATCAAAAAGAGTCCCGATAACGAGTTAGTTTTCAGAGTTCGCTTAAATTATTAAGTAATTAATGAAAAAAAGAAAGAAAAAATCAAGATTTAAAAGAGGATCTTATTTTTTTTTAAAAGCAAATAAAGAATTCAAATATCGTTCATCATGGGAGCTTGCTTATATGAAGTTTCTAGATAGCGATCTTTTCATAGTTAGTTATGATTATGAAAGTATAAAAATTCCGTATCTTTACAGAAAAAAGAAAAGTAATTATATTCCTGATTTTATTATTGACAACAAAATCATAGTTGAAATAAAACCAAAACGTCATTTACTTAAAAAACGTAATATTTCAAAATTCTATGCTGCGCAAGAATATTGTTTAAAAAACAGTATGACATTCAAAGTTATAACCGAGAATGATTTAAAGTTGCTAGGTATTATATAATGTCATTCTTTAAGTTTTCATCAGAAGATATAATAAATACAGAAATTATCGCTTATCCAAGACATCAAGTCTCAAAAAGCGGAAGTTTCACAACTGGAAGTATTTTTCTTGAGAAAAAATATTTAGATAGTTCGCTTCTTCAAAGAAGATATCAGGGTTATTCTGAAAGATTGGGTGGGTTTGTTGAAAAAGATGGTCCCTTCTCGGCGTCAGTTGAACTTGTTTTTGCTAATGATGGCGGAACAAATAAAGAACTATTTAAATCAATTAATGGTTTATATAATTATTACAATTCAATAAACACTGATTTTAGTTCTACCTACCAAGGAGTTCAAGCTTCAAGTTTCAGGATTGTTTCTATTCCTGAAATTTATTACGATAGAGAAGTTTTGACTGGTACTTTCACGGCTTCAGATACTTACGCAGGAACCACCAGAATCTTATATGATAATGGTCGTGGTGGTATCTATAGCGGAAGCTTAACAGGCACTTTAGTTGGTAATATATTTTATTCTGAAGGGCTTGTCGTTCTTAAAAAACCAGACTTAACTTCTGTAAATTCAATGTTCGGTTTCAGTGGAAGCTGGCAGGTTAATTTTAGAGGGACACATAAAATTCCCGTTAAGATTTTCAGATGTCGTGCTCCTGCTGGTGAATTAAATTGTTCAACTAATCCAACTTATTATTCAAACAACAACTCAACCGATTCTCTAAATAGGAATGAAAATGCAGTTCTGATGCCAGATAATACTACGTATATTACGAAAGTAGGACTTTATAATGACGATTATGAGTTAGTTGCCGTTGCTTCTTTGGCGCATCCAATACGCAAAGAAGAATCTCAAGATCTTCAGATAAGAATTCGTTGGGATTTTTAGTTTTACTTAAGGAAAATAAATGATATTTCGGTTTTGATATTAGTACGTCTGTGATAGGATATACTATTCTAGATAATAACGGAAAATTTGTAGACATAGGACATTTGGACTTAAAAAATCTTGAATCTTTTTTTATTAAAATAGATTACTTTAAAAAATTTATAAAAACAGATCCTGCTTTTAGAGTTGAAGCAAGAAATTATTTTTACGTAGAAGAACCTCTCAAAGCATTCAAGCAAAATTCGAGCATGGCTCAAACACTAGCTTTGCTCCAAAGATTTAATGCCGTGTGTTGTTATATTATATATGATTTTTTTGATGTCGAGCCAGTAATGATTCATTCAAATACTGCTCGTTCTAGAGTTGGTCTAAAAATACCTAGAACAGAAGCGACAAAGCCATATATCCTTGACTTTGTTAAAAAAATGAATATAATACCAGAAACGAAATGGGCTTACAAAAAAACAGGCACGCCTAAAGATTGGTGTTTTGATCAAGCCGACAGTTTCGTTATAGCCCGAGCTGGATATATCATGAATGAGTACAAATAATTATTTTTCACTGGTCTTTGATCTTTACGCCATAGATGATTCTGAAGATTTTTCTGTTGACAATTCTACAAAAACCAAGCTAGTGTGTGAGTGCGGCTGCGCCAAGGTTTTTGGCGCAAAGACGTCGCTTCATAGCGATTGGTGTCCGCTCTTTGTCCCCAAAGAGGAATGAGTGTCTGACAATTCAAAATTAAAATTCCTTGAAAATATTTTCGGGGAAGGCTCTTATCAATCTAATACAAGAGAATTACTTCTTTATTGTCCTTTTTGTTTTCATCATAAGAAAAAACTTTCAATAAATTTATCAAATGATTATTGGAAATGTTGGGTTTGTGAAAAAGCAGGAAAGAGTTTATTTTCGTTGCTTAAAAAAAGCAATTCTCCTGAATCACAAATCAAAGAATATTCTGAGAATTTTAGAGCATCAAAAGAAAGTTCTGTTGAATTTTTTGAAAAAGCCTTTAAGGCTTCTTTGCCGCAAGAATACCTGCCTTTAGCAGGCGCAAAGAAAACTCCGACAGTCAATAGATTTTTTACTTATTTATATCGAAGAGGAGTTTCAGACGAAACAATTCTTCGATATAAATTAGGTTATTGCACCTCTGGAGATTATAGTGACAGAGTCATCCTTCCTTCTTTTGACTCTGTGGGTAATTTAAATTTTTTTACAGGAAGAGATATAACCGGATATTCTGGATTAAATTATCTAAATGAAAAAGATTTGCCTTTAGATTATAAATCATCAATTATAGTTAATGAATTAAACATAGATTTTTCAAAACCAGTTGTATTAGTAGAAGGATATTTTGATATGTTTAAACATCCTCATAATACTATTCCAATATGTGGTAGCTCTATCTCAAAAGAAGCATACCTCTTTCAAAAGCTTGTAAGAAAAAAAACAGACGTAATTCTTGCATTAGATTCTGATGCAAGAAAAAAAACACTAAAAATCGCAAAGAACTTTCTGGCTTATGATTTGAATGTTAGTTACGTAAACGTAGCGCCATTCAAAGATCTTGGATCTATGGAAGAAGTTGAAGCTTTAGAAAAAATAAACACACCAACAATTGTAAACGATTCATTCTTACTAAGGAGTAGAATATGGGATCTATCCGCGTAGCACATGCAAGTGACCACCAAATCCGTAATCTTAAAAGACACAAAGAATATAGAGAGCTTCATAAAAACTTATACAAATCACTAAAAGAAACGAAGCCAGACTTGATTGTTTTTGCTGGAGATTTAGTTCACAATAAAACAAATATATCGCCAGAGCTTGTTGATATAACATCTGATTTTATAAAAAATTTAGCAGAGATTGCGCCACTCCATATTATTCCTCGGAAACCATGATGGAAATTTAAATAATTTATCGAGAATGGATACGCTTTCTCCAATCATTAAAGCGCTTGATATTTCAAATATCAATTATCATAAAAAATCTGGCATATATTCGGCCACTAGCGATCTTGATTTAGTTGTATTTTCTTGCTTTGATGATGAGTCTGAGTGGCCAAATTTAACTGATATTAATCAAGAAAAAATAAACCTTGGCTTGTTTCACGGGATGATTCAGGGAGCGAAGCTCCAAAATGGTCAGATAGTTGAAGAATGTCCGTATAAGCTTAAGCAATTTCTGGATAAAGTTGATTACTTAATGCTTGGTGACATTCATCAAATGCAATATCTTGATATGGACTATCGCGCTGCTTATTGCGGATCATTCCCTCAGCAAAGCTTTTCTGAGTCAGTGAATAAGGGTTATTTGATTTGGGACATTAAGACAAAGTTTAAGGGAAGAAACTCACACAACGTTCAGTTCATCGAACTTCCAACTGTGTGTCCTTTCTATACGATAGAAATACCTGATACTTTGGTTTTACCAAAACTAAACAATATTCAGAAAAAAGCTAGAATAAGAATTTTTTCTCGTGAGTTAAATTTCTTTGAAAAGAAAAAACTAGAAGATGAAATTAATTTTTTCTATGATCCTGTTGAACTTTATTTCTTGGCTTCACCTGCACAAGAAAAGAAACAGATCAGTTTAGGTTCTGTAGAAAAAATAGAACACTTAGATAATGAAGAAATTCAAGAAAAATTAATAAAGCAGCATCTTGAATCTAGAAATTTAAACGAAATAATACTTCAAAAAGTATTTGATCTAAATAAAAAATATACAGGTAAAAACAAAACCGAAGAAGATGTCCAGCGCAATATTCAGTATAAAATCAAAAAAATGACCTTTGCTAATACCTTTAGTTACGGCGAAGACAATGTATTTGATTTTTCTAAATATAGAGGAATTGTTGGTATTTTCGGAAAGAATGCGGTTGGTAAAAGTAGTTTAGTTGTTGATATTCCGCTTTATACGATGTTTAATAAAATTTCTAAAAAAGGAGTTGTTAAAAACGATTTAATTATCAACGAAAACAAAGAAGATTGTGGATCTGAAATTGAAATTCAACTCGGAAAAGACACTCACTTTATTCGCAGAGCAACTCATATCTACTTGAAAAGCGGTAAAAAAGATGGAGATCCTGTTTATCAAGGAAAAACAGACGTTGATTATAAAGTAATACGAGGCGATGGCACAGAACAAGATATGAACGCTGAAATGCGTCAGGATACCGACAAAGCAATTAGACAAGTTTTTGGAACTCCTGAAGATTTCATGGCTACATCTGTTGCTCCACAGTGGCAACTTTTAGGAATCATTGACGCTGGAGGAACGGATAGACAGAAGCTGATTGGAAGATATTTTGATATCAATATTTTTGAAGAAAAAAACAAACTTGCGAAAGAAGACTGGAAAGAAGTTAGAACTTTATTGAAATCTTTTCAAGATAGAAATTTTGATAAAGAAGAAGAAGAAATTAGAATTAAGAAAAATATCAATAAAGAAAAACTAAAACAAGCAAAAGATTTCATTAAGAAATGTGAAGATAAGATAAATGAAATTGATGATGAAATCAAAAAAATTGATAAAGATACTGCAAAAAAACAAAATAATACGTTTGCTCTGAAATCAGAAAGAGATAAATTAAAAGATAAGGTTATTTTTTTAGACAAGAAAATAAAAGAAACTCAAAAATATGCATGTATTAAAAATGAAGATTGTTGCATGCTTATTGACTTAGAGACAAATAAACAACAAAAAACAAATTTAATCGCAGAAGTTTCAAAATTTGAAGAGAAAATTCTTAAAGAACAAGAAGAGCACGCTAAAAACGAATCAAAAGCAAAACTTGATTCACTTGAGCAGTCAAAGCGTTTTACAAAAGCAGATGTAAATCAAGCAGTTGAAGATATCGCTTGGATTTCAAAAGATGACGGACAAAGCGATTCTGAATTAAAAAATATTGGATTGGCTAGATTAGCCTATGATAAGATAAAACAAGAGTATGAAGTATACGATTACTTCTTAAGCGCCACGTCTAAAGACGGAATCTCAAAAAAGATAATTTCAGATAATTTACAAATCGTTAATTCTGAAATTAAGAAAATTTTGTCAAATGGTGTAAATTTTGAAATTGAATTAGTGTCTGCTGACGACGGAAAAGCTATTGAGATTTTCTTTAAACACGAAAAGAGTAAACCAAGAAGAATAGAGCTTTGCAGTGGCATGGAGAAGACCATCTCGGCAATAGCTATACGTGCAGCCTTAGTAAGCATTACATCGCTTCCTAGGTCAAATGTGTTCATTCTAGACGAAGTATTTACAGCACTAGACCCTGAGTATATGGATGCAGTCTCTAAAATGATTGAATATCTTAAATCACTATTTGATGCCGTAATTCTGATTACTCATATTGACGCCTTTAAAGACTTAGTCGATCATATTGTTGAAATAGAAAGAGATGAAGATGGTAATTCTCGCGTAATAGCCTAGTTATAACCAAGAGGGTTATAAAATGTTTGGTTTGAGATGGTTTAAAAATAGCAAAGGCAGAGAAGACGCAACGCTTACGTTTGCTGCAATAAGTTTTTACATTTCTTCAATAGCTGTTATTCTAGGCATGTTAAAGACTATTAATATTGGAACGTTTCACTTAGAGTTTAATGGAGCAGATCCAACGCTTGTTTTAGGTTATATTGCAGCATGCTTTACTTCATATGTTATGCGTAGAAATACAAAAGATAAGATTGATTTAGATGAATTGAAACATGTTACTAAAAAGGAGTAATTTATGAGTCCTGAAAATTTCGCCTACTGGCTTCAAGGGTATCTTGAAATTGGAAATATTAAAAAACTAGATGAAAAACAGATACAAATTATCAAAGATCATCTAAAACAAGTTTTCACTAAAGTTACGCCAGACAGAAATAAACCAGGTTTACTTACTGAACAAGATCTTGCAGAAGCGATAAGTCTTCGCCATATTGGTCCTGTTGGCGTTAAATATTGTTAGTTTTTTAAGCTACAAGGTTCTTTCGTTTGCATATGTAATAGTATGCAAAAATATATAATAATTTTTCTTGTTGTTGTTATTGTAATAATGTCGGGAGGTTATTTCTGGCAAAGAAAGATTTTTTTACAAGAAAAAGCATTACTTAATCAAAAATTAGCTGAATCTGAAAAACTAATCCAAGAAACAAAAACCGCGTGGTCCTCGCGTGGGCTCGAAGTAGACAATCTCAGGTCTGAGAATAGTGAGCTTCAAAAAATCATAAAAAATAAAAAAGAAGAAATACTCGCTATAAGCGATGTGGCTCTCCAATGGAAAAACAAGTACGTTGAGATAAAAAACGCAAAAGATTCAATTGTTGACTCTTCGCGGAAGTCAACCTGTTTCGCTTCCAATAGAGTGTGAGCAAGCATTGACGAACACAAGATTTAGAGTTGATTTTGATCAAACAAAAGAAGATGTTCGCGTCTTCGGTCACACCTTAACTAATCCAGGCGAAGCGTATATCAATATTAATTGGATTAAAGATTTAGAGCTACAGCTAATTTTAACTAAAACAGAAGAAGGCTCTTACAGGGTTTACGTAGACTCTAAAAATAACAGTATAATTCCTGTAAATCTTACACTAAGAATAGATCCTTCCATTTTAGAAAGAAAATGGTATGAAAAAGTTAATTTTACTATTTCTCCTGCATTTGGTAATAGCTTGATCGGCGCTAATTCTTTTGGTGGTTTACTAGGAATTGGAGCTGGATATCTCGTAAGAGATAATATAAATTTAGGTATAAATGTATCTGCTGTTTATGCGGGAAATTTATACTTGTTCTATGGCGCATCATTAACTTGGTGGCCTTTTATGAGAAAATAATGAAAAATAAAGTTTGGGTTGATTGTCGGAAATGGTTCTCGGATATTGGTCTACACAAAAAGGCGAGAATGTTAAGAAATTAGATTTCTTTTGTCCGCACTGTAATAGAATTACAGGTACTATTGATGACGAAAGCTTAAGAGAATACGGTATTTGCAGGATCTGTATCGTTATGTATGTCGAAGATAGAAAAACACCTGCAATTGATTTAGCAAAGTATAAAAAATAAGCTATTGAGGTAACCAAATCAATATATATATTTATACAAATTTGTATTAGGAGTCTTATTCATGCCGAAAGTAGTGCCATATGAAGATAGGAATTTCGCTCAAAAGAAATCTATATATTCTTCTCTAGCTCAATGTATTTCTGATTTGAAGTACGATAGATCTGGCAGACATCAATGGAATTTAGCGATTGATAAACTTGATGGAGTTACCATTAAGCTATTAGATGATGAAAATTTTAGTTTAACCTACTATAGAGTAGAAACAGGAACTGTTGAAACTCTTGCTCGTGGTTCAAATGAAGGGCTTGCTTTTTTAAAAGAAATAGAAAAAGATTTAAAAAAGAGATTTAAAAAATTAACAGGCAAGACGCTTGATTTGAAAAAAGTAAAAGAAGATCACAATCTTGAAAAGATTTCAAGACTATCCGGTGAAACTTCATGGATGCTTGGTTCTAGTAAGTATGGTTATGGTGCTCGTCCTGTTGGTCGTTTTGCCGTTAGAGATACCATTGTTTACGCTTTTGATCCTGAGCTTTTAGTATAATCTTTTCCAATAAATGACAACTAAAAAAACCAAATCTGATTTAATCAAGGAAATATTGCGTTGCCGGTAGAGATCCTGTATACTTTATCTGCAATTATGCAAAGATTCAACATCCTGTAAAAGGTTTGGTTCCATTTAAGCTATATCCTTTCCAAGAGGATATTATCAGATCTTATGTTTCGAATAGAAAAAATGTCATCGTAAAGGCAAGACAGCTTCGGTGTTACGACTGTTTCTGCTGCTTATATTGCTTGGTTTATTTTATTTCATCGTGATAAAAACGTTCTAATTATCGCCAACAAATTAGAAACTGCAAAAAACACTGTTAGAGTTATTAGAAATATTTTCAAATATATTCCTAATTTCATTAAAGATATTGGCAAAATCAAAATAGATAATAGACACTCTCTTGAGCTTGAAAACGGTTCGAGAGTGAAATCAATTACGACTACTTCTGATGCTGGTCGTTCTGAAGCTGTATCTTTGCTAGTCGTTGACGAAGCGGCTCATATCGATAAATTTGAAGAAATCTGGACGGGTGTTGCGCCAACTGTTTCAACACGGTGGTTCGGTTATTCTCATGTCCTCGCCAAAAGGAACTGGAAATACATTTCATCAAATTTTTGAAAGTGCAAAATTAAATGAAAATGGATTTAATTGTCGTTTTGGAACGTACGTAAATCCATTAGATTCAAATGAAGTTTATACAGATAGATTTATGTGGTGGGTTCACCCAGAACACGATCTCTTGTGGTTCCAAAATGAAACTAAAGATAAGAGTCCAAGAGATATCAATCAAGAATTTTTATGTAACTTCAACGCCTCAGGCGATACTTTCATCTTTCATGAAGATATTTCGAGAATGGAAAGAAATATAAAAGAACCAATTGAGATTTATCATGCAGAAAGAAATGTTTGGATTTGGGAAAAACCCGCAAATACTGGCTTGTATTTAATTTCATGCGACGTATCACGTGGTGACGCAAGAGATTACTCGGCTTTTCACGTAATACGAGTTGATTGTCATCCGATTAGACAAGTTGCAGAATTTAAAGGAAAGATAAGGCCAGATCAACTTGGTATTTTGCTTATGCAGATATCTAAGATTTTCAATAATGCAACTGTTGCACCTGAAAACAATTCTGGATGGTCTGGACAGACCATCCTAAAGATGGAAGAAGCTCAATTTCCATTTATTTATTACTCAAGAAAAAGGAAACCTAAAGATAGAGACGCAGGTCCGGTTGATCCTTATTACGCCATGAACAGAAACGATTTTCTTCCTGGTTATTCTATCACGTCAGCAAATAGATTGCAAATGTTAGCTAAACTAGAACAATACATAAGACTTGGAGATGTGGAATTACACTCAAGTAGGCTTGTAGATGAAATTAAGACATTCGTTATGGGTGAAGGAAGTAGACCAGAGGCAATGCGTGGCTATCATGATGACTTAGTGATGGCTCTTGCGGGTGGTTTATGGATTAGAGAAGAAGCTTATATGTATTCGCATAGAAGCGATGACGTTGCAAAAGCAATGATTAACTCAATGTCGATTTCTTCCAATAAAACAAATCAGTTTATTGATTTTAACAGAAATGCTAGCTTGCACGATAGAGCGCGAATACAAGAACATATGAATCAAGAAAACAAGATTAAAATGGCCTCGGGCGATATTCTTGATATGAATTGGTTATTGCGTAATAATTCTATTATCAAAGGTTAAAAATGGCTCCATCAAATAGATTTAATTTAGGATCATACTACAAGGATTTAGCGAGACTTTTTAAGTCGCGGTCCAGTTGTCAAACAAAGAATAGCAAGTAAAATTTCTGCTCCTGGTTCTGTTGGCGTTCCTGTTGGTACGGCTAAAGCTTTCATGAAAGATACAAACAGAATGTATTCTAACATGATGGCTTCTTATGGTCAATACAATAGAATGGCCAGATATTCTGATTATCAAGAAATGGAAACAATGGCTGAATGTGCAGCTGCTCTTGATATCTATTCAGAAGAAACCTGCACAAAAGATGAAAACGGAAAAGTTATTAAAGTTGAGTCTTCTAACTCTCAAATCAGAAGAGCCTTAGAAGATTTATTTTATGATGTATTAAATATTGAATTCGAATCAAGTGTTTGGATTAGAAATACTTGTAAATACGGCGATCAGTTTCTTTTAATAGATCACCATCCTGATTATGGCGTTCTTGGACTCTTTCCTCTTCCTGTAAATGAAGTTGAAAGAGAAGAAGGATATGATAAAAACGATCCAACTGCTTATCGCTATAGATGGATCACCCAAGGAAATAGAGCTTTAGAAAAATGGCAAATTCTACACTTTAGAATGCCAGGAAATGACAACTTCTTGCCGTACGGATCTTCTGTTTTAGAGCCTGCTAGACGTGTTTGGCGTCAGTTAGTTCTAATGGAAGATGCGGTTATGGTTTATCGTATTGTTCGTTCACCAGAAAGAAGAGTTTTTTACATTGGTATTGGTAATATTGCGCCAAATGATGTCGAGAAATACATGGAAACAGCAAGAACAAAGCTAAAGAGAAGTCAGGTTGTTAATGCTGATACTGGTCGTGTTGACTTAAGATACAATCCTTTGTCTGTTGACGAAGATTATTATATTCCAACACGCGGAGAAGGAGACGGAACCAGAATTGAATCTCTTCCTGGCGGACAATTCACAGGCGACATCGAAGACTTACAGTATATTCAGAATAAATTATTTGCAGCTTTAAAAATTCCAAAATCTTATTTGGGTTACGAAGGAGATGTTGGTTCGAAAAGCACCTTAAGCCAAGAGGATGTTCGTTTTTCTAGAACAATAGCAAAAATTCAACGTTCTTTCATTCAAGAAATGAACAAAATAGCAATTATTCACTTATATTCTATGGGATATAGAGGAGATGAAATTGTTAATTTTCTTCTTTCAATGGCTAATCCATCTTCAATTGCTGAGTTGCAAAAGCTTGAACTTTGGAGAACAAAATTTGAAGTTGCATCAATGTCGAAGGAAGGTGATTTCGATAGATACTTCATGTACAAGACAATCTTTAGGTTAAGTGATGAAGAAATTGAAGGAATTGAAGAAGGGAAAAGAAGAGATCGTCTTTTCGATATGGAACTTGAATCACTGCAATTGAGCGGACAAGAAGCTCCTGTTGCAGCAGAGCCGGTTGCAGATATTCCTGTTGATAATACGGCAAGCGTAAGCGCTCCTGAGCCAGGACTACCGCCACCACCGGGAGAAGAAGCAGGAGCAGCAGCACCTGAACAAATTACGGCAGGAAAAGATCCTTATAAGCAAGTTGCTGCACCAAATAGCTTAATTGAACCTTTTGGTCATGGCAATAATCACGATCAAAATAAACAATCAGATTTAACAGCCTATAGTTCTACGAGAATAAAAAAGACTGCGCTAGATCCAAAGAGAGGATATAGCGAATTAATGAGAACAATAAGAGCACCTTTTGGTGAAGAAGTTGAAAAAGATAATGTTGATGAACAGGTTTTTAATAGTCGAGTTAATCAATTAAGAAGATTTGCCGAAGAATTAGAGGAAGCAGTTCCTTTAAGATCAAAAAAGAAGATTTTATAATAAAGTGTTTTTAGAATACTTTTAAATATTTATTAGCTACAGGGAGAGTTTTTTCGTAATGAGAAATTTTAAACACAGCAAAAAAAGAAATTCTGTTCTTTTATATGAATTTTTAGTTCGTCACATTTCTAAGTGCTTAATTGAGGACAATAAGAAAGAAGCGGACAAAGCTTTGCTTATCTCAAAGAAATTTTTTTCTGAAGGCTCTCCTCTAAGAAATGAATTGAAATTGTTTCAGTCAATTTTGGGTTCCACAGTTAAGTCACAAGAATCGGCACGTAAGATTGTCGAGTACGCTTGTAAATCAGCGGCACTTATGAACTCTAGAATGATTGATGAAGAGAAAAGCAAATTAATCAAAGAAATAAATTATAATTTAAATAAAACAATTTATGATTATAAAGTGCCAAATTACACAGTTTGCGCATCTTTACAAATGCTTTTTAATGAAAGTAGAAACAGAAATAAAAAAATTGATGAGATTGAAAAAATTAAACTTAAAGATACTATTATTTCAAGACTTACAGAAGTTAAAAAAGTGACTCAAGAAACTTTTAAAGTAAATCCAGAGTATAGTAATGTTGTATACAAGCTTATTGTAAATAAATTTCATGAAAAATACACAAATAAACTCACTGAAAATCAAAAAAATATGTTGATGCAATATGCATCTTATATGATTTCTGACAATAAAGATAAATTTATTGGTGAATTAGTCAAAGAAACAAAAAGAATTAATAATGTTTTATCGAATATTAAAGATCAAAGTATTTTAAAAGATCAAGATTTGATGAAAAAAATAAACGAGTGTAAAACGAGATTCACAGAAATTAAATTAGGTAATCTTGAAGAGAGTGCGATTATTCAATTTCTTGAATACATCAAATTAACTGATGAGGTTCAAGCATAATGGATAAAAAAAACGAATCTTCGATTGCACCTAATATCAAAGGCGCCCAAGGGCCTATGTCTAAAAAAGTGTTTAGACGCATGGAATCGGATCAGTTTGAAGATCTTGTAAATAAGTGTGTTTTAAACGATCAAGAAATCGAAGAAGTTGTTAAAAAAAGAGGCGATAACTGGGTTGTTTTTGATGATAAGACTGGTGTTGAAAAGGGCTCCTATCCTACTCGTGCTGACGCTTGGAAAAAACAAAGACAATTTCGTCAAACGGCAAAACAAAATAAACCAAAATCTAAAACTAAAAAAGCTAAACCAAAGCCAAAAGTTGGCCACAAAGCTCAGGCAGCCCCAAAAGCAAAGGTGGCTCCGAAAGCGCAACTTGCAGCCAAGCCAGACGTTCAAAAAGAAGGTTTGTTAAACTTATTTAAACAGCAATTGCATAAAGTGCTGGTAAAAGAAGGCAGTGCTCTTTCTTATGTATTCGAACAATCACCGCTTGATAATGATAGCGCTGAATGGGAAAATTTTCTTCAAAAACTATCAAAACAAGCACTCGTTTCAGATGAAAGATTAAAGAATATATTAAGAAATGTTGCTAAAGCAGAGATGAAAATACTGAGCAATTCAGTTAATGCGATTAAAGAAATTTTAGAGTCAACAGGAACTTTTGAAGTAATTCAAGGAAAGCCAAATCAAGACAGTGAAGGAAATGTTTTTCTTTCTTTTGTTGTTTCGTTCGTTGAATTTAATAAAAAACTTCCTTTTGCTGTTAAAGTCGAAAATGGTAGACCTTTAATTCATTTTCCAGATCAAACTAGAGCCGAGCTAAATTCAATGAATAGTGAAGAGTCAAAGCTTCTTCGCGCAGAACTTATGCACATTCAGGAAACAGTACTTGATAAGGTTGAAGACTTAACCGTTGCTACTGAAAAACGTGATGCTTATTTAAAAAGTATGGAATCACAAATAGACAGAATACTTAAAAATATGGATGCGCTGCAAGTATCAATGCTAAGACATGTTTTAAAGCAAAAATATAAAGGAGTTAAATAAAATGAATAAGCACTATAAAGTAATCGCAGAAGCTATTGTGTCAGGCAGACTTTCAGAAATTGAAATGCCAGAAGCCAAAAGAAATCTTAGCTTGGCAGAAATTAAAAAAATGGTCAAAGAAGAATTTGAAGAAGCGAAGTCCGTAAAGGACTTGAAAGTAAAAGAGCTTCCTTTTAGCGATGCCGAGCTTGCAAAAGAAGTTGATTGGGTTAAGACTCTAAAACTAGAAAATTTCTTTTCAAAGAAATAAGAGGTAATTAAATTGAGTAAGCTTTTAAGAGAATACACAGAATTAAATTACGATAAAAAAATTGTTAAAGAAGCAAAAGATCAAAGTCTTCCAATTGTTCTTAAGACTATTCTTCAAAGATCTGACGCTCCAAATCAAAACAAACGTATTTACCCTCGTGTTGTTTTAGAAAGAGAAGTAGAAAATTATAAGAAATTAGTAAATGAAGGTCGCGCTACACGGAGAGTGTGATCACCCAGACTCTTCTATTGTTTCTCTTGAAAGAGTTTCACATGTTATTCGTGAAATTTGGTGGAATGGAAATGAAGTTTGGGGCGCCGTAGAGATACTTAACACTCCAAAAGGAAAAATCATTCAAGATCTAATGGAAGCTGGAATTAAAATTGGTATTTCTAGTCGTGGTGTTGGCGAAACAATGAAAAATCACGAAGGCATTGACGTAGTTGATGAAAACTTTGTTCTTGTTGCTTTTGATTTAGTTTCTGAGCCTTCAACTCATCATGCCTGGTTACATGAATCAAAACAACTTTCTGTTTCTGATGTTAGAAATAGTTTAACTAAAGCAGATAGAATTAATAGAATTGTTAATGAAATTCTAAGAGGTAAATAACATGAGTGCATCTGGATCTTATTTTTATCCTGTAATGCAGTCGCCGTTTTTGCCAATAAAACTTCCTTTTGCTACACAAGCAGGATTACCTGCAAGTGCTCAAAGTGGTTCGGTTGTTTGGGTGACTGATTTAAAAACCGCTGCAATATACGGTCCAATGGGCTGGATGAGAATTGTCACGGGGTCATTGTAAAAATTTTGTAGTAAAAGAGTGATATATGAACAATAAAGAGCTTAAATCCTTAATAAAAGAAATGGTAAGAGAATCACTTACTGAAATTTTTGTAGAAATGAAGCTAGAGTCTATTGTGGAAAATGTTATAAGTAAGTCTGTACGTAGTTCTTCAAGACTAACAGAACGTAATCAAACAGAAACAGTAGAAGAAACGCCAGTATATAGTCCGCCGAAAATAAAACCTAGAAATAATGCAGTTTTGAGAGAAAATTTGCGTAAGAAACTAGGCGTTTCCGAAGATCAATGGGAAACGATTTACGGTGATATTTCAGATAGTAATCCTATTTTGTCAAGTAATAGTAGCTTGAATGAAAATACAAATCCTGAATTCGTTCCAGAGTCAACACTAGAAGAAACTGGACTTATGAAAGATTATTCAAGATTTTTAAAATAAAAGGTGCCCACAATGAAAAAAAACACTGTTAAAAAAGGTTTATTGCAAAGAAAGATTAAAGAATATTTTTCTGCGCACCCAAAAGCAACATCACTTATTGTTAAGACAAATTTAGGTGAAAATAAAACCGTCTGGAAAGTTACAAGACAAAGTGGTCGGATTTAATATTGTTGAAGTAAACAGTATCAAAGAAGAGTTTACAATGAAAGAAGACTCGCCAATGGCACCTGGAGCATCGTCTTCTGACTTAGATGGTCAGTGGGATCCAAATAATCCAAACGGATTATTTCAAAAGTTTTCAAAAACAACTCGGATTGCAAAAAGCAATGAATGCAATGCCAGATGCTCAATTGAAAAAGTTTTTTGGTGTTTCTAAAAGTTCTTTAAAAAATCAAGATAAAGGTAATACGGCATCGCCTACAGGGAAGCCGTTAGAGCCTGCTGATTCACAACACAGACTGCCAAACAAGCTGCCAGGCGGCAATATAGCTTCGACTAGAGGCGATTCTGGCGCGTCATCAATGCTTCCGTCAACACATGCTGCAAGATCAACATCAACAACAGATCCTGATAATGTGCCAACAACATCAATTCAAAAAACTTCTCTTAAAAAAGAAGAGCCAGTTGGTGGCCAACGTCCCGCTGTTCCGCTCGGAACTCAGCAAACTCAAGTTCCACAAGGTTCAGTGCAGGCAAGAAAAGCGAATACAGCTCAGTTTAGTCAATTTGATTTAGAAACAAAACTTTCTCAACTTCCTTTGATGCTAAATTACGATACTGCAATTTCAACTCTTTCTGATATCGTCAAAGATAAGTCACAAGATTTAGTTAGACTAAGAAAAGTTTTAGAGTCCGAAGTAAACTCTTCGCCTCTTGACGCAGAACAAAAGAAATTGCTTGGAAATTTGCTTGGAGTTCTTACGTCCGTAGCAAATCAAAGAACACAAATGTCTTCAAAGAAAAAATCAGGTTTTCGCTTGAAAGAAGAATCTGAACTAGATCCAAAAAAAAAAGATCAAGATCCTAATGTAGACGTAGAAGAAGAGCCTGGACTTGAAACTTCTTCTGAAGACGAAACAGCTGAAGCTCCAATCAATAAAAGCGAAGAAGCTTTGGCTTTTTCTAGAAATCTAAAAGGTCATACGATTAAAACCGCTGATATTGAAGTCAAACCAGACGGTGGTTTAATTACACTAGATTTAGCAAGTGTTTCAACGCCAGTCGAAATAGCATGGAACAAAGAAGGGAAAGTTGTTTTTAGTTTTAAAGGCCGCCCTTACTTTATAAAAAAATAATGAAACTTAAAACTGTATTTGAGTATTTACTAAAAGAAGAAGAAGAAAGCGAAATCGATGACTTAGATCCTGTTACTTCTGATGAAGATAATATCATTGAAGTCCCAAGTTCTAATTTTGTTATTTCATTATTTCCAAATACTAAAACTTTATTGTTTAGTCCGCAAGAACATACTTCCGTAACAAAACAAGTTAGAACATTAATCAATGATTTAAAACAAGAATATAGCGTTGATTCCGTTGTTATGAAAGGTGCGAATGCTTTTGAAGTTAAATTCGACGCAAGAGAAGATTTTGATGCTGTTGTAGATTTTATTAAATCTCAAGTTTCGGAAGTTGAAGATTCTATATGAATGGGGAAATAATTAAAACAGTTCGGAGACGGACAATTAGAAAAATACGTAAACGATTTATCTGATAAGAAAAGCGTTCTTGATTTGGTAAGAATGATGACTCCACTGGATGTTGCAAATGTTTTTGCAAGAAGTCTCGATTTACAGCCTCGCCACGCCGCCCTTTTAACGGTTCGTTTAATAAAACACATTCATCTTTCAGAATTATTTAGTCCAGCAGGCGAGACAAACGCCCAGTATCCAGTTCCAAATAAACATACGACAACTGACTTTGAAGAAAGCGTATTTGGCCCTGAACTGAACATGAATGAATTACCGCCAGGGCCTCGCTCTAATGCTGGCGACTGGCCATATGATCCTAACACTGTTGCTATTATGGATCCAAAAAGTAAAAGTCAGAAAAGACCGTTAATGCAAGGGGCGTTTAGTTACGAACCATCAAAAACGAATAATGTTGGTGGTAGTGGAAATGCAACTTTTTCAAAAAACGGTCCTCATAATGCAGACGGTTTTTCCTCGGTATCATCAAACTCATATACGAAGCAAGGCATTCCTGGATGGTCTTCTTCGCCAGCAGACAAAGAGTACGATTTGCCAGAATAATAAAATGATTGGAGAAGTAGGAGAAGTAACATGGAAGATTATAGTTCGCTTGATAAAAGAATTAGTATTCTTGAGGTAAAATTTAACGCAATGGAAAAAACAATAGAAAAAATTAATGACAAGCTTGAGCAAAGTTATGATGTGAGTATACAGATTAAAGAAAGATTAGATAAGTGGAATGGTACTATTCCTCATATGGCCGAGGATATGAAATCTCTTAAAGAAAATCAAACTAATCTCTCTAAAGCATTAATTAAAAATGAAATCAATGACGAACAACACTCCACTAAAATGAAAGTAGTGTGGGGAGTTTTTACTACAATAGGTGGTCGGACTAGTAGGTTATTTGATAAAAGTTCTTTTAGCTTGATATTATTACTATTTATAGCATTCGAGGCATTCAATAGATGAGAATTAAAATTTCTGAATTTCGTAAATTCATTAGAGAAGCAATTGAGACATTAGCACAAGAAGACGTTGATCGTTTGAGAAGAGAAAAAGATAAATATGGTGATGACGTTGAAGAAAGCGTTGATCGTATTAATCGTAATAAACATGGTTACGGTGATTCTGAATTTGACGAGAGTGTTGATCGTGTAAATCGTAATAAAAGTGGTTATGGAGATTCATTATTTGATGAGTCTTTAAATGATTTGGATTTAGAGGCAAGTATTGCTTCAACTCCTGCTACGCCACAATCAGCAAGACAAAAACCACAAGATAAATCACAAATGCAAGGCAAAGGTGCTGCACCAACAATGGCTACCGCCTTTAGTGAATTTGAGCCAAAAAAAGAAGCTGCAATCCCATCAGACAAAGAAGAAAAATGGGTCAGAGATAATGAAGCGGATTTTAAAGCAAGATATGGTAAAGCTTATAAAGATAGACTTTACGGTAAAGCAAAAGAAAAATTTAAAAAATAATTGGAGTTGTAATGATAAAGAAGAGTAATCGTCCTGTCAATGTTGAAGTTAAATTAAAAGAAGGTGAATCATCAGATAAACTTATAAGAAGATTTATCAAGAAATGTAAAAAACAAGAAATTGTAAAAGAACATTTAGATAAAATTTCTTTTTTTAAAACTAAGTCACAAAAAAGAAGAGAAAAAAGATCTAAAAATAAACGTTTAAAAGAAAATCTAGAAAAAAAGTACGCTAGAAAAAAATAAAAATTTCTTTTTGATTTTTTATTTGTATATTTATTTGTAAATTTTAATATTGAGTTATTAAAGGAGAAAGTTGAATGGCAAAAACAATACTAGAAGAAGCGTTAGCAGATGTTAAGCTTCTAAAACAAACGGCCATCGAGAACGCAAAAAATGTTCTTGTCGAAGCCATCAGTCCAAAAATTAAGCAATTTGTAGAATCGCAATTAAACGAATGCGAAATGGGTGATGAAGGCGATCAAGAAAAGAAATTAAAAATGATGGGTTTGGGTATGGCTGACGAAGTTGCCGGTATGTACGAAAAACAACAATCAAAACAAGATTGCGATGGCGAAGATGATTTAATGAATCAAATGGGCCTAAAAAATCTTGGCGTAAGCGATGACGAATTAGAAGAAGGCGGAAAAGAAGACGCAGAGGAAAACGATGAAGATCCTTGTGGCGATCAAGAGTCCGAAGAGGACGACGAAGAGGAAGTGGACGAATCAATGAGTCAACATATGGAAGGAACTGAAATGTTTGAAGCTAAAGACGAAGAAGATAAGAAAGATAAAGACGTAAAAGAAGAAGTGGTTGATATAACTAACGAAGATTTGAAAGCTGCTTTGTCAGAAGTTCTAAACTCTCTAAGACTTAAAGAAGCTTCAGTAACAAAAGGTTTCGGCGATTCACAAGATGCAACTATTAAAGCATCTGGTGGTCCTGGCTCAAAAGGTTTAGTTGACGAGAAATCAGGCGAAAGCATGTTCTCCGATGTAACTCCTCCTGCCGCAAAAGATATGACCGTTAAAGAAGCATTTGTCGCAATTCAAAAACAAAATGCCTCACTCAAAAAAGAAAATGCAGAATACAAACAAGTTTGTTCTGTATTGAAGAAAAGCCTACAAGAAGTAAATTTATTTAATAGTAAACTTCTGCACACGCAAAAACTATTGAATTTATCTGAACTCAACAACAAGCAACGCCTTGCCGTAATCGAGGCTTTTGACCGTGCTGGAAACATGCGCGAAGTCGAGCTTGTTTATAGATCTCTAAGCGAATCATTTAAAATCGCTGGTGTGTTGGGAGAGTCAAAGCAAGTAAAAGCGAATAAAGGAAAATCAAGTAGATTTTCAACTCCATCGGCTTCAATTCTTAAAGAAACCGTAGTGAGAGAATCTGCTCAGTCAGAAGGTACTGATTTCCAATCACGCATGCAACAACTTGCTGGTTTGATCGACTAATTAGTGTAAAAAATTTTAAAGGATAAAAAAGGAGATATTATAATGGGATTAGATATTAAAACCCTTACAGAAGGAATCAAGACAAGAGATATGGCTTCAGAGTCAAATCGTCTTCTTGGTAAATGGGATAGAACCGGCCTTCTAAAAGGATTGCAAGACAATAAAAATAGTAGAGCTAAAAGTAACATGGCACGCTTGCTTGAAAACCAAGCTGCTGAAGTTTTGAAAGAATCAACTGATACAAGCGATATCAAAGGATTTCAAAATATTGCGTTTCCAATCGTTCGCAGAGTTTTCGGTGGATTGATTGCAAATGAATTGGTATCCGTTCAGCCAATGAGTTTACCATCAGGGTTGTTATTCTTCCTTGATTATACTTACGGAACAAGAAAAGCTGGTAATCAAGCTGGTGATTGGGCTGCTGGTGGTTCGGTCTTTGGTGATCAAACAGCTCCTGGCACTGAAAACTTGGGTACTGGTGGTTCATATTACATGAACAGCTCATATTCAAATCGTGAATTGACTGCTGCCTTTGAAGTACAAGGTTCAGGTTCTGCAACTTGGGCTCAAGTTACTTACGATCTTGAATTATCAGGTGCTGTTGCAAACGGTACATTGAAATATGCTGACGTTGCATTTACTTCTTCTGGTGTTGCTCTAAGCGCATTAGATGAAACTAACTACAAACAATTCAGCTTATTGAATCAAGGTGGTATGGTTGCAGTTTATAAACGCCACAACACATTCAACCCAACAACTGGTGTAACAAGAATCTTCTACTCAGGTTCAGCTGTTCTTTTGGGAACAAACCTTGGTGTTACTGGTTCATACGTTACCAAGTCAGGTTTGACTGTTAACTCAAACGGTGCTTTAACTACGCCAGTATTTGAGTCAGATTTTTCAACTGATATTATTCCAGAAATTGATATTAAAGTTTCTTCAGTTTCCGTTACCGCTGAAAGCCGCAAGCTAAAAGCAAAATGGACACCAGAACTTGCTCAAGACTTGAATGCTTATCACAATCTTGACGCAGAAGTTGAATTGACGCAAATTTTGTCAGAACAAATTGCCCTCGACATTGACCGTGAAATTCTAACCCAACTTTTGGTTGGTGGAACAGGCGCAACAATGTACTGGTCACGTAAGCCTGGTAACTTCGTTAATAAACTAACTGGTATTGATGTAACTGGTGGTTCATTCACTGGTACGGTTCGCGAATGGTACGAAACATTAATTGAAACATGCATTGACGTTTCAAACGTAATTCATCGTAAGACCTTGAGAGGCGCAGCTAACTTCATGGTGGTTTCACCTGACGTTGCTACAATTCTTGAGAGCACGGTTCTTTATAAGCCATCGCTTTCACTTGATCCAAAAGAAACACAATTCTCAATGGGGATTGAAAAAGTTGGTTCATTGAATAACAGATTCGTTGTTTACAAAGATCCTTACTTCCCACGTAACCAAATTTTGGTTGGCTACAAAGGTGGTACATTCTTGGAAACAGGGTTCGTTTACGCACCTTACGTTCCACTTATTGTAACTCCAACGATTTTTGCTCCTGAAGATTTTACTCCACGTAAGGGTGTTATGACTCGCTACGCGAAGAAAATGGTAAGAAGCGATTTCTACGGTAAAGTTATCGTATTGAACATGGACGTTATCTAATCACTAGTTGATTAATAAAATCTAAGTTGAATTTTAAAGGGCAACCCCTAAAAAAGGTTGCCCTTTTTTTTGTTATTCAATAAAAAATTACTAATTATAAATGTACTTTTGTATATTATGAGGAAAAATATGAAATCACTAAGAGAGTTGTTCTTGCAGGTTGAAGATGAAGATAAAAAACCTGCTACGGATAGTAGCAAATCGAAAGAAAAGGAAGGTGATAAACCCAAAAAATCATCTTCATCCCGCAAGAAAGATTCTGAAACTAAAAAAGAGCCAGCATCTGCACCAGAGCAAGAAAAAGACGGTATGCCAACAAATAGCTCGTTGGCACAAGGCAAATCAAGTAATTTTGATAAAAGTCTTGATGCTTTTATGAAAGTAAAGGATAAACCACAGCCTGAACAAGAAAAACCAAAACCAAATGAACCTGATTATGATTTTTTAAATGCAGTTAGAAAAGGGCTACGTAATTCTGATAAAGTATCAACAAAACCAGAACCTAAACCTGCTGCAAAAGTAGAACCTAAGAAGCCAGAAGATCCAAAGGTTTCTGCTGGTGATCCTGATTTTTTAAATCAAGTAAAAAAAGGACTAAGTAATTCACCAACTCCTGTGCAAAGATCGGCTGATAATATTGCTCAAAATTTTGCAAAAAACAATGAGCCAAAAAAAGTAACAGGTTCTGGAGCTTCAAATATTCCAAGTTTAGCTTCCTTGACTCAAGTTCCGCCTCCTTTACCAAAGAATCCAAATGGTAAACCTTCGGCAGATTTGCCTGATTTTGATAATGTAAATCAAGAGCCAAATTTTGATTTTGCAGATGAGCCAATTAAACAAGCTCCACCAGAACCAAAGCCGCAATCGATGCTCGATAAAGGAACATCGATACTAAAGAAAGGCGCTGGAATGGCTGTAAATAAAGCAAAGGATATAACGGGTAAGCTAGCAAGTCAAATGCCTTCACAGAGTTCGCTAGTGGGCAAATCAAGCCCTTACGCAGCTAAGACAGCCGATGCTGATGCGCCAGAAAATATGTCTTTAATGAAATCATTGTCAAAACAAAGATTTGGAAAAGATGTTTTTGCTGACAAAGGAGCGAATTGGAAAGCTGGCGATGTTGTAAATATTGGATTTTTGAAAGGCTTTAAAGTATTACAAAAGAAACCAAACGGATGGATTGTTTCTAGAAATGGCAAAAAGTATACCGTAATTGGTGGAAATTTGTTTCCAATGGGGAATTAATAATTAATGAGTCAAGACATAACACTTAATTTAACTGCAACCTTTGCGACTACTGCACCACCAAGAACTCCTTTTGGTTCTTATGACAATGATGCTGATTTCGTTGTTGATGCTGACGGCATGATTCGCCTTGTCTATAGAAGATTAGGTGGAGATATTTTGCAGCTAGAAATAACAAACTACGACGTGTATGCTGGACTTGAGCAGGCAATGCTTGAGTATTCAAGTATCGTTAATTCTTATCATGCAAAAAGCGTTCTAACAAGTATTATTGGATTTCCGACTGGTTCTTTAACTGGATATCAAAATCAAGTTCCAAGAATGGATTTAGAATTTGCAAAACGTAAAGCTGAAGGTTACTCTTCTGAAGCTAATGTTGGTGGAACTAGACCAATGTTATCTTCTTCGATTAACGTAAAAGCTGGACAACAACACTATGATTTGAATGTACTTTTAAGTTCTTCTGGCGAATTAGCAAATGGCCAAAGAGCAGAGATTAGAAAGATTTTCTATTTCGATCCCTCAGCTGCTTATAGATTTTTTGATACTTCTTCTGCTGTTAATTATTTAAATAATCAATTTGGTTTTGAATCGTTCACGCCTGAAACGATTTTTTACATGCTTCCAATATGGGAAGATGTACTTCGCGCACAACAACTGGAAATGAATCAAAGAATTAGAAGATCAAACTATTCGTACGGAATGGTCAATAACGTTCTTACTTTATATCCAGTACCAACTGTAGATAAGAGAGTTCATTTTACTTATTATTTACTTGGTGATGCAAGTGGTTCTAGTTCTGCCTTTAATCCAAACGATCCGTTTACGACTGGAGTATCTAATCTTTCCAACGTTCCGTTTGGTAATTTAAATTATAGTCAGATAAATTCAATTGGAAAAATGTGGGTCAAGAAAATGGCTCTATCTTTCGCCAAAGAAACTTTAGGTCAAGTAAGAGCTAAAGTTTCAACTATCCCTATTCCAAATGGTGATTTAACTTTGAATGGACCAGCGCTTGTTCAAGAAGCTCAAGTAGAGCAGGAAAATTTAAGAGCTGAATTAAAAGATTGGTTAGATTCTTTAACTTATCAAAAACTTACACAACAACAGCTTGAAGAAGCAGATGCATTAAATAGAGTATTAAATAAAATTCCAAATGCGATTTTCGTAGGATAAGTTTTGAAAACATTAAAAGATATCTTAATTGAAGGGCTTGAAGAAAAAAATACAAATGAAGGTTGGGGCGATACAATAAAGAAAGGAATTGCAGGCGCAGCATTTGCCGGACGGCATGCTTTCAGCTGCTACAAATCTAAGTCCTGAAGATATTGATCAAAAAATTGTACAAGCGAAAATAGATCCTGCGCAAGTCGATAGAGCACATATTCTTGCTGCAATAAAAGCGGTTGAGTCTGCTGACGGAAAATTATTAAATCATGTTTTTATTGATGATGGTCCACATCAAGGTGAAAGAGCTATTGGACCGTATGCTTTTTTGCCATCAACAATGCAAGAGTTAATCTCGAAAAGTCCACGATTAAAACAAAAATATTCAAAAATATTAACGCTTCCGTTTGGAAATCAAGAGCAATCACAAATTGAAGCTTTTGTTTCTAAACATCCACAAATACATGATGATTTAGCAAATGAATACGTGGATCAAATCATGAAACGTACATCAGCAAAAACAGCTGGTCAAATAAGTCAGGCTTGGTTATACGGAATTAAAGGCTACAATAGACAAGTAAAACAAAAGGTGGACATGAATTCGCCACGTTTTACCAAAGCACAAGCGACATTTGACAAATCAAAACAAGGTGGTAGCATATGAAACTAACTGATATATTTTTTGAGGCTCTTCAAAATGAAATGCCTCATTTTGAACTACAAGATGGTTCGATTATTGATTTAAATATAGAAAAATATCCTGTTTCTGATGATATAAAAAGAAAACTTATGATGGCTTTTCACCAAGGAAATGGTGTTTTAGCTAAAACTATAACTGGATTCATTGTTTTCGATCAATATGGAACACATAAAGCTACACCAATCGAACAAACACAACTAAAAGATGTTACGCTTCCGTCATTTTGGGAAAAATATTCGGTTAAGGTTTAATAATGAAATTACTGGACTTAAAAACACTTCACAATACTCTTAATTGGCATCAAAAAAGCACCGACCATGCGCCTGGTGAAAGCGTAGGGCTTTTTATATTAGTCCCTAAGGATATTGCGTGTCAATTCCCTAGTCAAGGTAAGGAAGGTCATGACTCTTCGCCTCCACACATTACCTTGCTTTATATTGGTGCAATGCCGCCTATGTTCGAAGATAAGTTAAAAGAAGTTGTTAAAAATATTTGCGATCATTTCAAGTCATTTAGAGTAAAATTAGGAAATCCAAAAAAGTTTACAACTCCAGAAGGACGTAGAATCTATCATTCGCCAGTTAAATCAAGAAGATTAAAGTTGTTGAATGAAGTTGTTAAGTCTGAATTACTTAGGCATCAGATACCGTTTTCAAATAAACACCCAGACTTTAAACCGCATGTTACAATTGAGTACGTAGAACCAGGAACAAAGCCTAAATATAGAGATTTATGCCCTGAAGGCGAATGGATTGTTGATTCTATTTGGGTTTGGGGTCGGAACCGAGCCTTCTATGTTCTTTTTAAAATAGCTGTTTATTATTTTATATGAATATTTATCTATATGTCAAGGCTATTCCTTTCATCTAAAGAGATACATTTTTTTAATTCAATAAATAAAGAGTTAATTCAAAAAATAGTTCAACAGAAAATTATTTACTACAGTGTTTCTGAAGAGCATACTAAAGTAAATGATTTGTATCAGGAAAGCATAAGAAAAACAGTTTTCACTCCTGTGGAAATTAATGCACGAGTGTTGTTTAAGGAACCCGAACAAACAACTGGACAGTTTTCAATTGACACAAAATACTCAATCGAAGTGTATTTTCACATGAACGAGCTTGAAGAAAGAAAAATTATCCCAAGAGAAGGAGATTTTCTTAAATTTGGAGCTGTTGTATATGAAATACAAAAATTGACTAGACCACAAATAACTTATGGCTTGATTGAGCAAGAAGTTATGACCAAAGCCGAATGCATTGTATCGCGTAAATCAAACTTTGATGTTGTTGATGATATCAAGGGTTATTAAAAAGGACGGTTCTCATGAGAGTTATAGCTTGTTTGCTTGTATTGTTCGCTCTAGTTTCTTGTTCAGGTCCAGTGAGTGTTGTGAGTGGTGAAGATTTTAAAAGAAAAGCTTATCAAAGCTCAACAATGGTAAGAGTTGAGGTAAAGCTTGAAGATAATAAGACGGATTTAGTTACGGCATCAGCTTTTGCAATAAATAAAAAAGATCTTGTAACTGCTGGGCATTTTTGTGTTGGCGTAATTGAGTTATTAATTAAATCAAAGATTGCAACTGTTACAATTTTTTACGTTAATCCAAATGAAGAACTGACAGCAATGACAACTTCAATTGCAAACTTTAATATTATAGCAATTGATGCATCAAATGATTTATGTGTCTTTACGGTCCCAAGACATCGGATTAACTCCTGTAACTTTTACAGATGAGCCAGTAAAGATAAGAGATAAAGTATTCTCTGTTGGAGCGCCTGGTGGTTCATTTCCCGTCGAAGCTTCACGGAGTTGTTTTATTGCCATCAATATCTCTTGTAGATGATGGAGAAAAACTAATGCTAGCATTAAACGCATTAGGTGGTAGTAGTGGAAGTCCGGTATACAATGAAAAAGGTTTAGTGATTGGAATCGTTGTTTCGGTAAATAAGATTAATAACGGAGTATCTTTTGCGACGCCTTCAAAACATATCATTAAATTTTTGGAAGGTGCCCTAGATAAATAACAATGGCAAACAATAGTTATCGGAGATAAAGAAGGCCGCTACGAAATAAAAACAGTAACTTTAGAGACTGTTGACAGAGCTGTCTATGATTTTTTTGATAAAAGAATCGCTCCATCTGTTGATACTGATTCTGGTAGAAAAAGAGCAGCTATTATTTTCGCCTCAGGTGAAAGATGGAAGCTTACTAGAGACAACAAAGATCTTCGAGACGCTAACGGTACACTAAAACTACCATTAGTTTCCGTTAGAAGAATAAACATTAATAGATCTCCAGGCTCAAGTGCTTTAGCGCAAGAAGTTCCTTACATTTCTGTTAAAAAAACAAATCATAAAAAAACAGCAAATATTCAAAATTTGGTTGAAAGAAGAAAATCTTCTGGATTTCCAGAAACAAAAAAGATTCCTGTTGACGAATATTTGACAATTCCATTTCCTGATTTTTGTACAATATTTTACGAAATAGTTATTTGGTCGCAGCAACAAACCCAAATGAACGAGATTTTGGAAAAAATATTCTACAATTACGATTATATGGATAGTTTTGTTTTGCCTGTAGAATATGACGGAACAAAAAGAAAAGGTAATAGTTATTATTTTGTTGGCTATAGAGATGGTGACGTTGCGCCTCAAACTAACGTTGAAGAATTTTCAAATGAAGAAAGAGTAATAAGATATTCTTATACCATAAAAGTTCCAGCTTATTTAATGTTGGATCCTAAAGATGAAGCATTGGCTTATGGCAGAAATAGAAATATAGGTAAAAACGACGATAATAGTAAGGTCGTTTTTAAGTCACAAAATGCTGTGAATTTTCAGCTCAAAGAATCATTTGTATCTGCGCAACAAATGTTAGACATTGAAAATCAATCTCAAGTTTTTGCAGATAACATTAATCAAGAGGATAGAGTTAACATGTTTAATTTTTTTGGTGGCGGTGGAAGTGGTGGTGGCGGAACAAATCCAACGTTTGATAGTGGCATCCCGCAACCAATCGGCATTAGTAGCTCCGTTGGAGATTCAGGCAGAATTAATTTTTCAAATCACGTTCATGCTCATGGTGATCTACCTGGCGGTAATTTACATGATTTAGTTTCTCTTCTGTCAGCAGGATTTGCGCCAACACTAGATGGTGTACCAGATGGATATGTTTTAACAAAACAAGGAAGCTTAGCTTTATGGATGCCAGCTTCTTCTAGCGTTGCAAGCGGTTCTATTTCTCAAGGTGGAAGAAACTTATTTGGAAGCGTTGTTATTTCCTTGAGCAACTCTATTGTTTTTGATGAATCCGTTTCTTCTAATAATAACATTAAATTTTCTTCAAGTTTATCAGAAGCACTTTGGTTTGGAGATATTTCAAATAATAAATACTTAAGATTCGTATCAACTGTTGGAGCGGAAAGACTAGAAACAGCATCAGCTTCACTACAGTTTAGACAAAGACTTACTTACCATACAACACCCAGCTTGCTATTGGTTGCGACTGATTCTGCAAGAGTATTGAGCAACAGCGGCTCTTTGGTTCCTGTCACAGCATCGTTGCCTCTTTTAGCAAATGTATCTGATGGATTTTTTGTTAATGGTAGAGTTTTATCAAATCAATATTTGATTTTTAAAGCTAGCGGAAGTGATACGATTCAGTTTATTGGAAATAAATCAAGTAATGGTGGTTATTTACAAAGTTTAATAACTGGTTCTTTTATTACAATAGAAAAACAAAGCGATGGTTGGTTTGTTTCTAAATTTGATGGTGAGTGGGAAATAGCGTAATATGCCAATTCCATTTTCAACCACCACCCCAGAACCAGTTGATGTTTCTGGTTCTGCCGGAAATCAACAAAACCTAAGACGAAGCAATCACGTTCACGCACATGGCGATCTACCTGGAGGAAGGTTGCACGCAGAAGTTTCGCTTTCTGGCGCTGGATTCCTGCCCCAACTTACAGGAAATGATTTGTATATTGTTACAAAAACAAACAGTTCTGCTTCTTGGATGCCTGCTTCGGCAAGTGCGCCACCAAGTGGAACTATTTCTCAAGGTGGAAGAAACTTATTTGGTTCTTTATTAATTGCCTTAAGTAATTCAATTAAATTAGACGAAGTTAATTCATCTAACAATAATATTAAATTTTCTTCAAGCTTAAGCGAATCTTTATGGTTTGGAGATATCTCAAACAATAAATATTTAAGATTTGTATCGCTAAATAATGAACAAAGAATCGATACAACAAACGTAGGTTTACAGTATAAGAAAAGATTAACGTATCATTCTGGTTCAACTATATTTTTGATAAATACAGACTCAGGAAGGCTAGTTAGTAATAGTGGTTCTACGGGACCGCTTACCGCTTCTTTGCCTTTAGTTTCTAGCGTTGCTGATGGGTATTTTCTACACGGAAGAATAAGGATTAATCAATATTTGATTTTTAAAGCCAGTGGAAGTGATATGATATCGATGATAGGCAATAGATCGACACCTGGCGGATACGTAAGAAGTACATTTACTGGATCATCAATTGAATTAGAAAAACAATCACGGACTTTGGATTGTAAAAGATTTTGATGGTGAGTGGGAAATAGCTTAAAGATGGCAATTAAAATAGTAAGAAATATACCTCCTTTTGATACTACAAATTCAAACAGAAAAATTTTGTATATTTCTGGTACAAGTTTAGCTTTTGGAACGGCAGATGATATCGGCATAACTGGTTCTGGTGGAAGTGGAGGAAATGACGATCTAAGATACGTCTTGACATCTTCATATCATCCTTTTACTGCATCATTGAATGCTTTTACGGCTTCGCAATCAACGATAAATACAGATCTCAATAACTTTACTGCGTCTTTCAGTGGTTCGGTTAGAGCGATTGGAGATCTGAGATATGTTTTTACTTCATCTTATAATATTTTTACAGCATCTCATAATACATTTAGTCAATCAATAAACGGTTTTACGGCATCTTTTAGTGCTTCTGTACAAGCTTTGGGAGATGTTCGTTATCTTTTAACCTCATCAAATTATGTTTCTAGACTAAACGAATTTACTGGCAATATAGCTTTAGTTGCCGGAAATAATGTCTCTATTACTTCTGGATCTGGAATCATAACTATTGCCGCAATCGCAGCGTCAGGAACAGTATTCGCAGATGATAGGTATGTTCTTACTTCGTCGCTAACTTCTTCGGTAATAAACGTGGGAGATAGACGTTATGTTTTAACTTCTTCTTTTGATATTTTTAGTGGAGCAATAAACGCTTTTACAGCTTCTCAAAAAACTTTAAATGATAATTTAAATTTACTTACTGCTTCATTGAATACATTTAGTGCATCACAATTAGCACTAAATAATAATCTAAATGGTTTTACAGCTTCATTTAGCGGTTCCGTTCAATCAATTGGTGATTCTCGTTATGTTCAAAACTTAAACGGATTTACAGGTTCATTGAGAATTCTTGCAGGTCCAAACATTACAATAAACTCTGGATCTGGCTTCATTATGATCACTGGCTCCGCTGGCGGTGGCGGGTCTACAGATACAACAGGTTCTGACAATTTCTTTATAAAAAATATCCTTCAGGTTTCAGGAAGCATAGTGAATCCTGTAGGTCATTTAATTTTATCGTCTTCTGTTGGCTCAATCACAACAGTAAGTGGTAACTTAAATGTTCTTGGAAATGTATCTAGCGCGAATTTAGATGCAAGATATGTTTTGACTTCATCGAATTACGTAAGATTATTAAATGAGTTTACCGGAGCAATAACTTTAGTTGCTGGAAATAACATTTCCATCTCATCTGGTTCAGGTATAATAACGATTGCAGCAGTTGCAGCCTCAGGAACAATTTTTGCTGATGATCGCTATGTACTTACTTCATCGTTAACCTCGTCAGTTATTGATGTTGGCGATCGTCGCTATACATTAACATCGTCTTTTAATTTATTTAGTGGAGCAATAAACGCTTTTACGGCTTCCCAGAATACATTGAATGCGGGTCTTAATGGATTTACAGCCTCATTTAGTGCCTCTGTTAACTCAGTCTCTGATGGTAGATATGTTTCAAATCTAAATGGGTATTCGGGTTCGATGTTGATATTGGCTGGTCCAAATATTACAATTAATTCAGGTTCTGGATTTGTAATGCTTACAGCATCTTCAACTAATGTAACTGGTTCAGATAACTTCTTTGTAAAAAGCATTCTTCAAGTCTCAGGAAATATCGTAAACCCAGTCGGACATTTAATACTTTCATCAACTGCTGGTTCTACGATAACAGTAAGTGGTAATTTAAATATCATTGGAGCTGTAACCAGCGCTGACTTAAACAGTAGATACTTAAGTCATTCTGCTGTTAGTTCATCGATTATAAATGTTGGAGATGCAAGATATTTATTAACAAGCCAATTTAATCCTTTTGGTAACTCGATTAATGCATTTACGGCATCACAAATAACCATAAATAATTTATTGAATTCCTTTTCGGCTTCAATTAATGGTTTCACGGCGTCATTTTCTTCCTCGGTAAATTCAATTTCTGACGGAAGATATGTTTCTAATGTTAACGGCTACTCAGGATCTTTACAAATTCTTGGTGGTCCGTGGATTACTGTAACCTCAGGTTCTGGCTTCATAATGATTAGTGGTACTAATCCAATAACCGGAAGCGGTGGAGCTACTGACGTAACAGGTTCAGATAATTTTGTTATTAAAAATACACTTCAAATTTCAGGGACAATTGTTAATCCAATTGGACACTTGATTTTATCTTCGACAAATGGCTCGACCGTTACAGTAAGTGGAACCTTAAAAGTAAATTCTCATGTTGTAGAAAATGCAGGACAAGTAGGAGTTTCGGTAGGTAATACAGCTGTTATAGTGGATAGTTATTCGACGCTAGATTACAGAACAATGAAATATTTATTTTCTATTTCTTCGGGTAGTTCATTTCAAGCTCAAGAAACATTGGTTCTTCATAGCGGAACCAATGTAGACACAGTAGAATACGCAATAATTTCATTACCTGGAGATACATTTGTTGGCTTTGCAGCAAGTATTACAGGTTCGACACTAAATATTATAGCATCAGGATCTAATACCGGAAATACAATAAAATTCATTAGAAATGCGGTGGTTATATAAATTAATGGCTAAATTTAAAATAAAAAACGGAGTAGAATCCAACGCTTCATTGATACTGTCTTCGTCGGTTGGAGAAGTGACAGTAAGTGGCTCGCTTAAAGTGACAGGAGATATATCTAGTAATAATTTAGATAATAGATATCTTCTTACTTCATCTTTTGGGCCGTTTACGGCTTCGATGAATACGTTTTCTGCATCTGTAAATACTTTTAGTGCTTCACAGATCGCTCTTAATGCAGGGTTGAACACTTTAAGCGCTTCTCTTAGATTATTTACGGCTTCAATTAATACCTTTTCTGCATCAGTTAACGTATTCTCAGCATCGCAAATAACTTTAAATGCTGGACTAAATACGTTAAGTGCTTCATTGAGACTTTTTACGGCATCTATAAATACTTTTACGGCATCTCAATCAACTCTTAACGCTGGCCTAAATGGATTTACAGCCTCATTTAGCGCCTCTGTACTTTCTATCGCGGATACAAAATATCTAACAACGTCATCTTTTGGTCCGTTTTCTGCGTCCCACAATACGTTCTCAGCGTCAGTCAATGCTTTTACTGCTTCTCAGATAACTTTAAATGCTGGATTGAATGGATTTACGGCCTCATTTAGTCAATCAGTTAATTCTGTGTCAGACAATAGATATGTAAATAACATCAATGGCTATTCCGGCTCGCTTCAAGTATTGGCTGGACCGAATATAACTATTAATTCAGGTTCTCGGATTTATCATGATCACTGGCTCTGCTGGTGGAGGTGGATCAACCGATGTAACTGGTTCAGATAACTTCTTTGTAAAAAACATTCTTCAAATTTCAGGTACAATTGTTAATCCAGTTGGACATTTAATCTTATCTTCAACTGCTGGTTCAGTAATCGCAATTAGCGGTGGTTTAAAGATTATAGGATCTGTTACGAGTGCAGATTTAGATCTAAGATATGTTTTGACCTCTTCGTTGGCTACTTCAGTAAACACTATATCCGACAATAGATATGTTAGTAATTTAAATGGTTATTCTGGTTCACTCCAAATATTAGCTGGGCCGAACATAACCATTAATTCTGGTTCTGGCTTCATAATGATTACAGGATCGGCTGGTGGCGGTGGCGGTGGGACTGGTGACGTTGTTGGTCCCAACGGCGCAACATCAGGAACAATACCTCGTTTATCATCCTCAGGCAAAGCGCTACTAACTTCAAGTATTATTATTGGTGATAACGATGAGTTTTATAATTATAGAGCTAGCGTTGTGTTGATTACTGCAAGTGATTACAATTTGTCAATGATGGATACAGGAAAGATTTTAGAAGTAAGCAATTCTGGTGGATTCAATAGAGTTTTTCTTCCCAATAATTTATCTGGTGGATGGAATGCGACAATTGTTCAAAAAGCTCAAATCGGTACATCGGCATCAGGAACAATTATTTTTTCAAGATCTCTAGGTTCGCAAATGACAAGTTTTGCTTCATTAAGTAAATCTGCTGGACTTGGCGCATTCATGACTCTTTATGTAAGCACGAATATTGGAGGCGTATCAGCTTCTTATTTCTTAGGAGGTAATCTTGTATAATGTTTTCTTTACCTGGAATGAGTGGAATAAATAAACGAAAACGTCAACAAGTTGGTGCAACTCGTTTTGGCGCTACTGCTGGGCGGAGAAAGATTAAGACCACCTGTTGTTTTTTCAAGTAATACTGCATGGTCTGTTTGTTTGTGGGCTAGAATTCAAACGGATAGAAATAATTATTCTGCAACTTTTGCTTATGAAGAAGCCGGACATTCAACAAATTATGTTGAGTTAATTACAGACTCTAACGGAACAACGATGGTTGTTTATGATGACGTTGCTTTAAGAATTACCCTTGGCGCAATGACTGTTGGAACTTGGTATTTTACGGCCTTAACTGTTGGTGCTGCTCGGAGTCGCATCAGCGTATTTTGGTTTAGAAAACACAAGAACTCTCACAAGAATCAATGGAACCGTTACAACTGTTGGCGCTAGAGATCAAATTACAATTGGTGCAACAAATTTTCAATCTGATGAATATTTCAATGGTGATCTTGCGCAAGTGAGAGCTTGGAACTCAACATTAAGTGATGCAGAAATAGTTACTGAATTTTTATCTCCAACAATGGTTAGAACAAGCAATGTTGTTGGTTGGTGGGAATTATCATCAGCAGCAACAGCAACAGTTGATTCTAGCGGTAATGGAAACACATTAGGTGTTTCTGGTTTTGGAAGTCTATCTACTGCTCCTTCTGGTCCGATTATTGGTTTTTAATTTAGTATACCGCTAAATATAATCATAAAAATCAATATAATTTACGATTCCAAAAAAAAATAGTAAATTTTCTTTTGGAACCAATTGCCTATAATTATATTATAGAAATTTTATATATTGCCCTATTGGGAGGCTTATGAGTTTATGGCGAAGAGTTATGTTTCACCTGGCGTGTTTACAAACGAAATAGATGCATCGTTTCTAGGACCAGGAGTTGGTTCAATTGGAGCTGCAATAGTTGGCGCAGCATCTAAGGGGCCAGCTTTTGTACCTGTCACAGTATCAAATTTTTCAGAATATGTTTCATACTTTGGAGATTTAGATCCTGATTATATTTTAGGATATGCTGCAAGAGCGTATTTGAAAAATGCAGGAACAGCAAATGTTGTTAGAGTTCTAGGACCAGAAGGGACTAGCTTTAATGGTACAACAATTACACCTGGATATAGCGCTGAAAGTATTTGGTCTATTAATGCAGTGACAGGTTCGACGGCTGTTGTTATGGCTGTCCTTGAAGTTACTGGCGGTTCTTCCATGATTGTGACAGATTTAGCTAACGATGAATGTTTCGTTAGAATATCTGGCACTAACATGCCTCAAGCAACGGTTGATGGTTTTGTTGCTGTTACCGCTTCATTTTTAAGTGGTAGTTCAAACTACATTAAAAAAGTTTTAAATACTGATCCAACTAAGTTTTCAACTTATGGTTATTATTTGCGTGATGTTTATGACTATGCGCTTAAAGTAACAAATGGTGGAAATGCATTATATCATTCAGCAAGTCATGCAGTTGTTACAAACTTTGCGTTTGGTTATAATTCAGGTTCGGCTCCTTGGGTTAAATCACAATTGTTTGGTGGTTCATCTGAATACAATATTTTTAGAGTTCATACACTTGGACATGGTGAAGTTGAAAATGGAAGATTTAAGGTTTCAGTTACGAACATCAAACCTTCGCCTGCTCCAACAGTAAGTGAGTTTGGTTTCTTCGATCTTGAAATTAGATCATTTGATGATACTGATAAAAATAAAGTTGTTGTTGAATCATTTGTTAATTTAACTTTAGATCCGAAAGATCCTGGCTACTTACCAAGAGCAATTGGCGATAAGCTTTGGGTCTATGACGTAAACAAAGGTAAGATGGTTACTTTTGGTGATTATGATAATAAATCTAAATTAATTCGTATTGAAATGACAACTGGTTCATTCCCAGACTCAGCTTTGCCATGGGGATATAGAGGTTTGGTTAAGCCAAATCTAACAATATCAAGTTCGGCTGGTCCGGTTGCTTCTGGAATACCAGATCTTCCAATCGTTAAAGATTTGAAAGATAAAGAAACTCAATCAGAAGCTCAGTCATATATTTGCTGGGGATTGGAAACGGTTCTTTCTGGTAACGTAAAAGCAAGATTGACAAAGATGTCGGCAATGACAGGCTCAGATGCCGACTTCAGCTTGGCCCTGGTTTCAGGTTCGTCAGTTGGAACGCTTGTTTACAATACTTCAAATCCAGTTGCTTCACGTAAAGCGCCTGGCGATACAACAAGTCATACGGTTTTAGCTTCTGATTTAGCGAAGTTTACGCTTCCAATAGCTTTTGGTTATGATGGTTTTGATAGAAGATTGGCAGATCCTTTAGCTAACGAATCACAACTTGCGGCAACTACGCAACTTGGTGTTCAGGCTATTAGACAAGCTGTTGATATTATCTCAGACGCAGATTTTATCGACATTAATTTATTGGCAATTCCTGGTATTTATAGCAGCAAGGTTGCTGATTATGCATTACAAGAAATTCAAACAAGAGCAGATGCATTCTACGTAATGGATGTTTCTGGTTCGACAGTAAATGCAATTGTTCAAGAAGTCAAAGGTAGAGGATTTGATACAAGCTACGCATCAGTTTATTACCCTAATATTAGAGTAAGAGATGATGTAAATGGTGTTGCAAAAACACTTCCTTCATCTGTAGCGGCTTTAGGTGCGATTGCTTACAACGATAGAGTTGCATACCCTTGGTTTGCTCCTGCTGGTCTTAATAGAGCAGGTCTATCAAAAGATACAATCGGCTTTGACGTCTTGAGCGTAATGGATCAGCTTACTTCAACCGAAAGAGATACTTTATACGCAAATAGAATTAATCCTATTGCTAGATTCCCAGATGTTCCACAAGGCGTAATTTGGGGACAAAAGACTCTTCAATTGAAGAAGTCAGCATTAGACAGAATTAATGTTCGTAGATTATTGATTAAAGCTAAGAAAATTGTAGCTTCTGCTATTAAATTCTTAGTATTTGAACCAAACAATCCACAAACACAAACACGTTTCCGTCAATTGGTTAATCCAATCCTTGCAGACATTCAACAAAAACAAGGCTTGGATGAGTTTAAGGTAGTTATGGATGAAACAACAAATACTCCTGACTTGATTGATAGAAATACGATGGCAGGACAAGTATTCTTGCGTCCAACAAGAACAGCAGAATTTGTTACGGTGGATTTCGTTATTAGTAAATCAGGCGCAAGTTTCAGTGAGTAATTTTTAAAAAAAATCTATATATTCATAGACGGAGTTATATAAAACAGTGGCAGAAATTCTAGAAGTACAACAAATGTTGGCTGATTCATTTGAACCTAAAAGAAAGTTTAGATGGGTTATTGCAATCAATGGTATTGATGCTTTTACAGCAAAAACATCATCTAGACCTCAATTGACGTTTGATGAAACGGTAATTGATTATATCAATCAAAAAAGATACTTGTCTGGAAAAGGTACATGGTCACCAATGAGTTTGACTCTTCATGATCCGATTGTTCCGTCAGCTTCCCAAAAAGTAATGGAATGGATTAGATTAGATTGGGAAAATTTGACTGGTAGAATGGGTTACGCTCAATTCTATAAGAAAACAATCAATCTAAAGATGTTAGATCCTGTTGGTGCCGTAGTTGAAGATTGGGAGTTGCAACGGAACATGGATTCAAGAAGCTAATTTTAGCGATCTTGATTATTCAACCTCAGATCCTGTTGAAATTTCTCTTACGTTAAGATTTGATCAAGCTGTACTTCTTTTTTAATTAACCTTTTCTTTTTACGTTTTTCCTCCTTTGGTATACTTATTGTTAACCAATAGGAGGACTTTAATGTCTGACAATAACGTATTTAACCAAAACACCCCTGAACAATCCCCACCTTTAACTCCCAAGCCACAAAATCCTTTCGATGTTCCTGTAGAATCAATAACACTTCCAAGCAACGGATTAGTTTATCCACTTGGCCATCCATTATCAAATGAAGATGCAATTGAAATTAAAGCAATGACAGCAAAAGAAGAAGATCTTCTTAGTTCACGCGCCTTGATAAAAAATGGAACAGTGATTAGCGCTTTATTGAAGTCATGTATTTTAAATAAATTAATAGATCCTGACGATATGCTTGCAGGAGATAGAAATGCAATTCTTATCGGAATAAGAGTAACAGGATATGGTTCTGATTATGCCGTTAGAATTTCTTGTCCATCTTGCGATAAAGATTTTGAAAATACATTTTCTCTTAATGGTTTAAAAATCAAAAGATTAACTCAAAAACCACTCAAAGAGAACACTAATATTTTTGATTTTACACTTCCGGCTTCGCGGAGCTATTGTACACTTTAGTTTGTTGACTGGAAAGGATGAAGCGGAAGTTTCATCTATAATGGAAAGCAAAAGAAAACTAAATTCACAACACGAAACAAGTGTAACGACACGCCTACTGCAATCTGTGGTTTCAATTAATGGGATTACAGATCGTTCAAAGATTGCAACAATGATTCAGAATATGAGATCGCTTGATACGCGCGCTTTAAGAAATTACATTGAGTCTATAGAGCCTGGCATTGACATGAAACAATCTGTCATATGCCCTCATTGTGCAACTCAAAGTGAGGTGACAATGCCACTTGGCATGACATTTTTTTGGCCTGACGCAGGTAGGAGCTGAGTTATTATTTCTTGAAGATCTTTTTCTAATGATGCGTTATTTTCCTGGCACGACTTATGAATCGTTTATGGGAATACCTGTGCACATCAGAAAGTGGCTTTTACGTAGACTAATCAAGCAACATAAGCTTGAATCAGCGTCCTCGAAGGCAGAGCCAGATGTCGATCAGCCTCTCAATGCGACACAAAAGGCAAGATTCAAGAAAAGACCTTGACATGGTTTCCAAGTCCTCCTAGAGTGATCTTTGGGAGCGGCTCAACTATGCTAGAAGACACAGGTTTTGCGGGTCAAATTCAACGAGCAATGTCGTTCGAGTTTACTCGTTTGCAAATCATTTTTAAAAATTGTTTTTACATTAATCAGAATGGTGAAAGAATTCTGAAAGATGATGTGACCACAGAGCAATTGAATCTTATTAAGCAATCTTTTAATAAGGTGTTGGCTATTTATAAAGAGCAGCTGGAAGAAATTAAGACTATTAATGCTGAAAAAGAAATTCATGCGATTGAAGTTGATAATACAAAGAAGCTTCTTACCAACTTGAGCAACAAGTATAATATCAAGATTCCAGAGACCTTTCGTGTATTATATAATATGTGAGGATATAATGTGGCAAATGACAACAACAATCCTGGCGATATCTCCCCAGAAGATCTAAAGGCAGTTAACGCCGCTCTAAATGAGCGTGCTCGAATTGCTAAAGATATCGAAATGTCAACAAGAGAAATTCTTTCTACAGAAAGAAGTCTTGTCGATCAACTGACGAGAGGCGCTAAAAAGACATTAGACTTTAGTAATATTCTTGAGCATGTGCTAAAGACATCCAATAATCTTGGAAAAGAATTTAAGACCGTCGAAGACATTCAACAAAAAATGCAGACAGATGCAAAGTTCTTCAAGAAAATGCAAGAAGAGATAGGCATGGTTGCATCGCGTCGGCTTCAAAGAAATTGAAGCGGCTGCTACAAAAAGACTGAATGACGTCAATGCTTCAGCGGATGATCGCAAGATGGCTGAGCAAGAAATTCAAGACATTCAAATTGCAATTAATAATGACTTAACAAAAAATTTGATTTTAACTGAGAGACAGCTTGTCGCAAACAACAAGATAGTTCTTTCTATGAAGAACGTTAGAGATATCGTTGACGACTTAGGGAATCAAATCCGAAACCCTGCTGTTGCTGCAAATAAATTTTTAGGAATTATAGGTGGTTGGGCACCCGCTTTATTGAAGTCTAAAGAAGAAGGAAAAAGTTTCTTTGGAATTTTAAAAGGTATGGGCGAAGCGTCCGTCAAAGGATTAGGAAAAGCCTTTAGTTTTATATTTAGTCCAACTGGCTGGTTGATTGCAGGTATTGGTTTGGTTGGTGCTGCGTTTACTGGCTTATTTAAACTCTTTACTAATTATTGGGACTTTCTAGACAAGAAAGTTATTCCTGCAACGGCTGAGTTCAATAAACAAATTGGTGGTTTAAAAACTGAAACAGCGGGCTTGCAAGGTCAAATGCAATCAGCTGGCGTTGAAATGGAAATGCTTGGCTATAGCTTCGAAGAAGGCGCTTCTTTGGTGCGTGATTTGAGCAAGGGCCTAAGCACTCGGCCTCATGATTCCTCCTGCCGTCCTAAAGCAAGGTAAAGAGCTAACGGCCATACTTGGTCTTTCCGGTGAAGAGGCTGGAAAGTTAATTCTTAATTTTCAAAAACAAGGTGCTGGCGTAAAAGAGATTGATGAGATGTTTAGGGCTGGCGCAAAAGAAGCTCGCGCTTATGGATTGCCAGTCAATGAAGTCTTAAGAGATCTCGGACAGTCGCCTGAGGTGTTGGCTCGTTTTGGTGTTGCAAATAGAAAAGAGTTTGCTGTTGCTACTGCAAAAGCAAGAAGCTATGGGCTAACATTGAAAGATGTCAATGGTGCTTTTGGTGACCAATTAGACACGTTTGAAGGCTCAGCCACTGCTGCCGCAAAATTAAACACAATGTTTGGAACAACAATCAATTCATTTGAATTGATGCTTGAAACAGATCCTACCAAGCGCATGGAAATGCTTCGTAAAGAATTAATCGCTCAAAACAAACCATGGGAAAAACTAAGTAAGTTTGAGCAAAATGTTGTTGCTTCTACATTAAACGTAGATAAAGCAACTGCTCAATTAATTTTATCTAGCGACAAAGAAAGAAAATCTCTTGAAGCAAAAGCAAAGCAAAGAGAATCACAAATAGCCTTAGATGAAAGATGGAATGCAGGAATGGGAAGCATAAAGAAAACTCTTATTGCTTGGGGGCCATTGCTTGATAAGTTGATGCGTGAAGCTTCAAATTTTATTGTTAAATTATTCGGCGGAGACTCAGCTAGCAGCACAGTGAAAAATACTGCCAGTGTAGCTGAAAATGCAGTTAAATCAATCACCAAAGCAATTGGTGATGCGGCGCAAAATATTGATTTGTACAGAGAATTTTGGTTGTCTTTAAGCGAGCCATTTGATTCGAGTAGTGCAGAAGATTTAATTTCATTAATTAATAAACAAAACAAATCGCTAGAAGAACAACGTACAGTTAAAAAATTACTTGAGAGAGAAGACATTAGAAGTATAGCTCAAGTAAAACTAAGAACGAAAGGATTATCGAACGATCAAAGTAACGATATGTTAAATAAAGCAGGAAAAATTGCTTCTTTGATGGACTCAAAAATGTCAAAATTTGATAATATGAGTGCAAGTCAGTTGATGGATAAAAACGTTCAAAAAGAAGTTCAACTGATTAATCAAGAAGCAGAAGCTGTTGCTGCTCCTAAATCAGTTAATGATGCTTTTATTTCTAAGGACGGAAAGCTTACTGAAATAAGCGAAGACGATCATATTATGGTCAGAAAAGATATGAGTAACGTAAATGATTCTGGAAATAATGATGACGTTGTTAAAGCGATTAATTTATTGACAAGTCAAATTACAAAAATGATGTCCAAAGGTGGCGGTGATGTTGTTGTCAATTTGGACGGGAAAGAAATTGCTAGAACGATTATATCAAATTCTAGAAAATAAATAATTACTATATGGCAAATCTTTTAGACCTTGTCGATAAATTTATCGGAAATATACTTGAAGGAAACGTTTACACTGACAACAACAAGTACAGTCAGTTTGTTGGATCTAAATTAAATTTTCGGTGGTCCTCAAAAAAACGATGTGCCTAATTTTCAAACACTTGGAGCAGCACAACCTCCAAACTTACCGGCAGTTGATTTAAACACAGTAAATAAAAATATTATTGATAGAAACTTAAATCAATCAAATCAACTAGGAAATATCGGAAACAATCTTTACAATGATGGACCACCATCTATAATACAAGGTGGTCCATCTGCCGTTACAACTTTAGGTAAATTTGATATTTTCTCCACAGCACATTGGTTCAGAGGTGTTGCGAGTGAAGTTTTATTTTTGCCAAAGTTCGTAAACGATCCAATCTCTAAGCAAGGAAAATTTGTTGTTGGTAATTCTGAAACTATTTCTAAAAGCGTTTCTTGGCTTGCTACGAACTTTTTATTAACAAGCTTGAATAGTGGCGACATTGCTGGTTACGGTCCTTTAAATATGGTCTGGAATCCTTTATCTTTGCCTTTGACTGCTTTGTTGCCTGCAAGAGTGGTTGGTAGTGTGGCAGGAATAAGTCCGACTGCAATTACTCTCGGAGCAACTTTTAGTAACTATAAAATGAATGTTGCTGCTTCTGTGGTTGCAGGTTCGGCTCCTGGAGTTGGAGAGAAACTTTTGCAAATGAGAGGAGGCTTGTATACGGAAGTTTCCCCTGTTGCTCGCTTGCAACATTTACGCTCGCCAATTCCACCGCCAGGTTTCGTTGGAAACTTGAATGGTCCATTAACTACAATTGATGATGAGATTAATCTTGCTCAGTCTACCGGACTTCCAGGAACCGTTGATCTAATCACAAACGGGAATACAGATCAGGCTTGGGCATCTACATCCGTTCATACAAATCTTTATAATCAAGAAAGACCATATAATCAAGATAATGCAGCTTATTCTTTAATTAATCTAGAAACAGACTTTAAAAGACTTGATAAAGCTGGTTTAATTGATTCAAAAACAGATTTGAAATCTGAAAATTTATTTTCTGCAAGAGCTTTTCCCGGCGCAGGACTTCAAACGAATTCAGAAATGACTTATATTGTTAAGCCGTTTGCAAGTTTCGCAACGAAAAGGGGATTTAATCCGTCAATAGCGCCAGAACAAGTTGGTCGGACAAAGACCTTATGACGTTGCATTAAACTCAAGAGATCAAGAGCAAGGCTTTATAAATCCAGGCGAAGAAGATGATTCTTATATGCCTTTTACTTTCAAAGATCTAAGACGCAAAGGAGTTGTCTTTTTTCGAGCATTTTTGAAATCAGGACTAAATGAAGCTTTTAATCCTGAGTGGAACGAAGAAAGATATTTTGGTCGTGTTGATGCAATACCAACATACCAAGGAACAACAAGAACTATTAATGTATCATTTGATATGGTTGCGTGGAGTCCAAAAGATTTGCCTCTTATGTATAAAAAAATACAAGCACTTCAAGCTATGGTTTATCCATTGTACGACGATCAAGGTTTTTATAAAACAGGACCAATCATAAGAATGAGAATTGGTGATCTTTTTGCAGGAAGAAATAGCGATGGAAATGGTCTTGGTGGTTATATAACTGCACTTGATTTTTCTTATGACGATACGATATGGAATATCGAACCAGATTTTAAAGTTCCTAGAAAAGTAGAAATTTCTTTAGGCTTCACTGTACTTCACGATCAAAATCCTGGTTTGTATCCTGATGGAAATGATTTTAAATTCGGTACAGCAGAAATTACTAAAGAAAATAATAAATACAAAATAGGAGAAATCTCTGAAGCTAATATAAGAAAAATATTTGATCAGAAGAAAAAATAAGCCATGGCTCTTTCGCGCTATAGAAACCTCAATACCATTGACGATAAAAAATATTATGAGTCTAGTGAGTTTCCAACAAAAGAACAACTAGAAGGAATATCTACGATACAAATTGTAATATCACAGTTTGACAGACTTGATAATTTAGCGTATACCCATCTTGGGGACGGTAGTTATTGGTGGGTTATCGCAATGATGAACAACATAGAATGGCCTTTTAAATTTGAAGAGGGGCAGATTCTAGAGATACCCACGGACATCAAAGAAGTATTGAAATTATTCTAATATATGGGATTAAGAAAAAAATCACTAAAATACTTTTACATTGGAACAGCACCAGAAAAATCTGTGACAAAGGGGCTCATTTCACCTCTTCCTGGTCCTGTGCGGAAAAGAAGAATCAGAAAAGAAGTATTTTAATCCACTCTTTAATTTTGAGACTTCTTTCATTGAAAATTTAAATAAAATATCTCAACTTGAACTTGGGTCTTCTGAGCCTTTTGTAAGTATTGATTTACTTGATGCTGATGGTGAAAGTATTGAGAATCTAAATCTTTCTTTTTTTCAAAAATCGATTGATTTAAAAAATATCAATAATGGTAAAAGATTTGCAGATAGACCAGAGATGTCGCTAAAGTCTGTTGAAATCAGTACAGACAAAGCATCTCGGATATCTATATTATACTTCTGTTAAAATCAATATCATTATCCACAAATCAGATTATTTAACGTCTAATACGTTAATGGGTCTATTATTTCCAGGCATGCCTTTACGCTTGAAATATGGATGGAATAGTACAAATACTTTTCTTGATTTTAAAACTCAATTCTTATTATCAATCAATGGATATGATTTAAATATTGATACTGGTGGGCAGATTGAACTAAGCATTCAAGGCTATGCTTATAATGAAAAAATATCAACAATTTTAATTGGAGATATTGGTGAAAAAGAAAGTGATAATCTTGGTATTTCAAGAAATATTGAGACTCTGAAATTACTTACCGATTACTTTAAGGATGCCGTTGGAAAAGAAAAAGAAGGTACAAACAACTATAAAGTAATGACAAATCAAGCAGAAGCTTATGATCAAATGCATACTAGAATTAGTTCTGGAATTGCGTCTAGATTTTCTAAAGCATTATCTGAATTGATTACTCAAAAACCAAAAAGCGTTTATTTACAAAAAGGTAAATTAGCGGGTAAAACTAAAGAAGTGGAGTTCATAACTTTTCATGATATTCTTCAAGGACTGTGCGGTAAGACTTTTGAAAGTTTACCAAACATGATACCGGGAGTTAAAGAATTTCAAATTATTTATGGAAACTTTAATAAAAATGCGATTGGTCCAAACAAAGAACAGTCAATCGCAGACTTTCCAATAAATCGTGAAAAATTTTGTGAAATGATAAGAGACAAGCAGTGGAATGGTGAGTCGGGGTTATCGATAAAAGTTTTTATTGATGAGCTTATTAGCACATTTTTAGAAAATAAAAACTATTGGCTTGATCAAAATACAAATCCCGCTTCTGTAAAAGAAGATGTATTTCACAACGAACCAGATATCGCTGTTAATTTCTTTAACAATGGAGAAGTCTTGCAAATGACAATCATTGATGTTAAGGCAAATCTTCCAGTGCCAACTGTCATTGCGCTTAAGGGATTAACGAAAGCATCAACTCAAAAAGCGCAAGATAAAATCTTGGAGAACTTTCCAACATTTCCTATCATTCAGGTTGGAAATTCAAATTCTTTTATTAAGAAAATTTCATTAGGTCAGGTCGCAGATCCTCAGATGAAAGCGCTAATGATAGAGAGAATGTTTAATGGCTCTTACTTAGGAAAAAGACAAGGCCACAACATCGTTAATGCACAATTAAACAATCCTATACCAGCAACTGTACCAGTCCTGCCCCTTCAAGGCTCTATGACGGTTCTAGGCCATCCTGGATGGCTTCCCAATAGAGCCTTTTTTCTTTCTACGGGAATGTTTGCGGTTGATGCAATTTATGTTATTACACAAGTAAGACACACTCTTCAGCGCGAAGGGTTCGACACTGAAATTCAATTTTTCTGGCACTAAATGTATTTTATAGATCAGCTCCCGGGCGATAAAGATAATCTTCTTTATTTTGATTTAATTAATAAAAAAATCACCATAATTAAAAAAGAAAACATACCTTTAAACGAAAACTTATATTGTTATGATTTATCTAAGTTTGCTAAGATTTCTGAATCATTTATTCTGGACATTCAAAGCCTCTATGGTTTAATGGGCTCAAAAAATGAGATCATTGAAGAATTGTTTGATTCAAAACAAGATGAACTTTTTTTTCAATTAAAGAAGAAAATTAATGCTCACTTAAAGAGTTATTTTGTTTCCAAGATTGATTTATCTGGTTATTCATTGCAACAATTAATTCCTAAAGATTTATTTGAAAATTTTTATCAAAACAAGCTTTATGGAATTGAAAGATTAGTTAAAAACATCAATGATTTCAAGGTGTTAGAGTTTTACAAAAAATCATTTGAAGTGATAAAAATTGTTCATAAGCTCTCTGAAAAAACTATATATATAGAAGAAGAAAACAAGAAAAAAATACATTTGAATTTTAATATTTTTGGTTCAAAAAACTCAAGACTTTCCTTAAGAAAAAATAGTTTTAATGTTTATAATCTAAAAAAAGACAAGAGAAATATGATAGTTGCACCTGAAGATTATTTCATTGTACAATTTGATTTTAAAAGCTTTCAACCTCGTTTGGCAATTGCGCTTTTTGGAGATGAAGAGTTAAAAAATCAAACCAAAAATAAAGATGATATTTATTCTTATTTTCCCGGTAATAGAGATGATATCAAAATATCATTTTTGGCTTGGATGTTTTCTAATCGTAAAAATTTAATGTTTGAAGAAAGAGCTGGCTCAATTCATAGTAGTAGAAAAAAATTGCATGAAGAGTCTAAAGCAGGACAAATTGTTAATTGTTTTGGAAGACCTCTCTTCTTTACTGACAAAGAAGAAGAAAATGTAGTCTTTCAGAATTATATTTCTTCTGTAGAAGTAGATTCAATGTTAAACATAATAAAAGACATTAATGAGTTGACTTTTGGTTGGAAATCTCATATGATATTTCCATTCCATGATGCTTTAATTTTTTATATTTACAAAGATGAATTAAATTATATTCGAGATATAAAAAATACTATGCAAAATTACTTGAATTCGTCTTTATCTCTTGATATGAAGTTTCCTGTAAGTGTAAATTTTGGAAAAGATTTTTTTAACTTAAAGGAATTTACAAATGTCTAGACCGTGGAACCATTGGAAAGCGCCTTCACTTGAACAACAAGTGAGAGTTTTAGAAAATACAATAGAGTCGAAAAGCGATCAATCGCAAGAAGAAGAGTCTTTCGAGATTCGAAAAAAATTAGTTTTGGTTTTAAAATTGCAATTAAATAAATTAATTGCGAAACAAAATATGAATGCAGTAAAAAGTGTAGTAAAAAAATAAAGGAGACAAATATGTCATTAGATTTAGCAAAATTGAGAAGTAAACTAGAAGTATTAAAGAATCCAAAGTTGAAAACAAGTAAGTTTGAAAAGAAAACGTGGTCACCCGTAGAAGGCGAAGTTAAGCGTATTAGATTGATTAAACAAGCTGATGCTTCGGATCCTTTTCATGAATTGTGGTTTCATTATGGCTTAGGAAAGGCTGGTAGTATTCTTTGTCCAAATAAAAACGCTCGGCAAGGATTGTGAGATTTGCGCCTTTGCATGGAACCAAAGAAATGCAGGAGATCAAGTTACTTTTAAAAATTTGATGCCAAAACAAAGATTTTATGCAGCAATGATTGACAGAGCCGATCCAACGGCAACACCAAAATGGTGGGGATTTGGTAAAACAATCTATAAGATCTTGCTAGAAGAATTGCTTGGCGAGGATTACGGATCCTTTTTAGATCCGATCACAGGAAATGATGCGGATGTTTCAATTGCTCCGCTAGGACCAGGAGCGTCATTTGCTTCTACGAATTTCAAGTTCAAGAAAAATTCATCAAAGCTTGCAGAAGATGGAAAGAAAATTGAAGAAATTTTAAATGCTATTACGCCTATCAACGAAGTCTTTAAACCGTTGACCCAAGCTGAAATTAGTGAAAAACTTTCTACTTGGTTAGACTTGAAAGATACTGACGGAGGCGAAACTATTAAAGGTGGCGCAGCTCCTCAAAAAGCTGGCAAAGAAAAAGAAGAGCAAGCAGAAGAAAGTAATTACAAGTCACTGGATGAAGCTTTTGAAGCAGCACTGAAGGACGAGTAATGTTTGAGTTTTTTAAGACATTAAAAAATAGATTAGATAAATTAGATAGTAGAGTAACGACTGCGACTTTAGAAAAAACTAAAAAGCTTTTAAAGTTAAATGAAGAAGACTTTGATACGGTTTCGCCTTACGGAAAACATGTACAAGGTGGTTCTGAAGTCGTTAACGTGAAAGTAGACGCAGATTTAAATATTGAACAATTTGAAAAAGGAACTTTGTTTACTTTATCAATTGGCAATAAATTAATTTTGTCAAAATTTGTAAGGAAGGTATGATTTGATGGCGCCAACAAAGAAATCAGGAAGTACAATAACAAGTAAAGAAGACGATGCAATCGAAGGCGTTCTAGAGCAGCTCACCGATGAATTTCGGGTCAGCTCCTGACAATAGAGTCGAAAGCTATATCTCAACTGGTTCAACACTATTAGATTTTGCAATTGCAAACAAAAGAGATGGTGGAGTTCCTTGTGGGAGAATTATAGAAATTTCTCGGTAACGAAGGAAGCGGAAAATCTTTAATTGCTTATCATGTTTTGGCTAATTGTCAAAAACAAGGCGGTCTTGCAATTTACATAGATACAGAAAGAGCAGCGAATAAAGAATTCATGGAAAGAATGGGTATTGACTACAAGAAATTGTGGCAACCAAAAGAAATTCCAAATAGTATTGAAGCTGTTTTTAATCTAATTGAAAAGATCACCAACACTGCAAGAACGCGTCTTAAAGACAAGAAGAAGCCAGTCGTAATTGTTTGGGACTCTGTTGCAGCAACGTGCGGCCTTCAAGAAGAAGAAACTGCGTATGATGCACATGCAGGTATGGCTTCTGAAGCTCGTGCGATGTCAAGAGGTTTAAAGAAGATTTTACCAACCTTAAATCTAGGCTTTGTTACTTTGATTTGCATTAATCAACTAAGAGAGAAAATAGGAGTCTCTTTTGGAGATTCAGAGACAACACCTCACGGTAAAGCTCTTCCTTTTTATGCTTCAGTTAGAATTAAAATGAAATCTAAAAAGCAAATCAAAGACACCAAGACTCAACGTACGATCGGTGTTGATACAGACGCTAAAGTATTTAAAAATAAAGTTGGTCCAAATTGGAGAGTTGCAAATTTTCCATTGTTTTATGATTGGGGAGTAAGTGATGAAATTAGTTTGCTTGACTTTTGCTCTGAAATTGGTGTAGTAACAGGAACAACCTGGAAAAGCTTTGTCTTCAAAGGCGAAGAACATAAATTCCAAGGCACAGCCAAGTGGGTTGAGCTTCTAAAAAACCCTGAAATTCTTAATTTTGTCAAGACAAAAATTGAAGATGCAATGATCATAAAACATGACAGAAAACCTGAAAGCGTTGAAATTGATCCTGAGTCTTTGATGGAAGTTGAGTCGTTAAAATCTTCATTGGAAGAAATTGAATAAATGAGATTAGAAATCGGTCAGTTGATTACATTTTCATACCAAAGCGCAAGATCGCATGATGATTTTCCACAAGTTTTAATTTTGCATCCTTCATGGAGAAATCCTGCAAGAATGCCTTATTCGAACAAATTATTCATTCATGGATTAAATTTTAATTATCTGACTGATGACGAAATCAATATTATTCGCATGTTTGTAGATCCTGCATTTCAATTGCAGTATTTTGCCAACATGGAAAAAAAGAATCGTAATCTAGCTATGGAGTTTGATAGAATCATAGCAAGAGCTGGGGCCGCAAACATGTTATCGCCCCACGATTTTTATTTAAAAACAATTAGACCATTTATTCAGCCTAGAGGCTGGGATCCATATCGTATTTACGATCCAGGATTATTGCGTAATGTAAGAATATTGCAGCCACAGCAATCAATGCTTGGAAAGAAAAAAATGGGTTTGTTTGGCGTCAAAGATACTCGCGGTGCCGGAAAATCTGAAAAACAAATTGTTTCAGATTTGGCTTTAAAAGCAGCCCAAGAAGAAAGAACTGGCGTTAGACAATTAAGTCAAACAGAAAAATCTTTAATTATGCGCTTACAAGGTAATGCACAAAGATTATTTCAGACTTATAAAAAGAAATTTCAGTATGCGAAAGGTGCTCAAGTCAATAATAGAACACCGAATTTGCCAGCACATCAACCAAAGTTCATGAAGAATGAACCTTAAATAAGGAAAATAAATGAATCGCCTCATAGCAAATGAAGATTTTATTGTGAAGAATTACAATAAGACAATCGAACTATTGCAGCTTGCGCAACTGCCAGAGCTGGAAAGATTGATTGCAAAATACTCAGATCGTTACTCAACGGCTCCCGCTTCAACAAACGAAGAATACTACTCAGCTTTTCCAGGTGGCCTTTGTTACCATAATTTACAAACCGTAAATGGATTGATGAAACTTTCACAGGCACTTTGTCCAAACAAATTCCAAAGAAGTTCATTGGTTAAAGTTGGTTTTCTTGCCGAACTAGGAAAGATTGGCGACGCAAGCAAAGATTATTTTATTCCAGTTGATAGTGATTGGCACAATAAAAAAGGAATATATTACGAATATAATAAAGAACTTTCTTTTATGAGAATTGTTCATAGATCTTTATTTTTTGCGCAAGTAAACGGCGTTGAAGTTTCAGAAGAAGAATATCTTGCTATTCTAGCTATCGACCAAGCTGGAGAAAATAATTCTCCATACGCATATAGAGAAAATGATTTAGGCTTCTTATTACAAACTGCAATACGTTGGTCGCAAAAACAAGCAAAAGAAAATAAAGTTATTTGGGCCAAATCGCCAGCATGAGTATTTTGATTGTTGATGCAACAAACTTGTTCATACGCAATTATGCGGCAGTTCCAACTATGGATTTAAATGGAAATCCAAATGGTGGTGTTTTTGGAACTTTAATTAGCATTAAGAAAATTATGGCTTTTACAAATCCAAGCAAAATAATCTTTGCTTGGGATGGAGCTGGCCGGAAGTAAAAAAAGAAGAGCGATAATAAAAGAATACAAAGAAGGCAGAAAACCTACCAGACTTAATAGAAATTTTGAATTTGAATATGATGATGTTGAAAAAAACAAAGCATATCAAAGAAAAAGAATCTTAGAGTATATTGGTGATCTTCCAATTCATCAAATAATGCTTGACGATATTGAAGCAGATGATGTCGTTGCATATTTGTGTAAATATTATTATGATACAAATAAAGTAATTGTTTCAAGTGACAGAGACTTTATTCAATTACTTAATTCAAATACCTTAATATATAATCCAAGAAAAAAACTTATAGTTACAACCGTTGACGCCTATAAAGAATATTCTATTCATCCAAAGAATTTCGTCCTCGCTCGCGCAGTAACAGGCGACAAAGGCGATAACTTAAAAGGGGTCAAAGGCATTGGATTAAAAACTTTAATAAAAATGTTTCCATTTTTTCTTGAAAAAGAAAAAATTCATATTGATTTTTTCTTCAAAGTCTGTGAAGAAGGTGGCGAGAAATATCAGAAATTTTTGGATGATAAAAAACTAATTTTAGATAATTTAAAAGTTATGCAGCTTGATACAACCCTTATTGGATTTCAAAATGTTCATAGAATCCAAGAGGCAATAACGCAGCCTGTCTCCTTAAATGGAACAGCATTTCGCGTAAAGCTGATAGAAGATGGAATGAACAAGATATCGGAGCATTATTTGAATTCATTTAGAATACTAGAGCAGAGGGAGACAACATGACAAACGATACAAAATTTAAAAACGACAAACACTACGAAGAAACCATTATTCAGGCATTGATTGCAGATCATAATTTTGCAGAACAAATGACTGAAGTGCTTAATGTAAATTATTTCAATATTGAATACCTAAAAGAAACAGCAAAACTTTTATTTAGTTATTATAATAAATATAAAATGTTTCCATCATATAAGTTGTTGGTGACGTTAATAAAAAACGAAGTAAGAGAAGATGTATTAAAAGAACAAATTGTTTCTTTTCTTCTTCGAATCAAGAAAGATAATCTTGCAGACATTGAGTACGTTAAAGAAAATTCTTTGGATTTTTGCAAGAAACAAGCCTTAACTAGAGCGCTTGAAGCTTCGCTTTCTTTGATTGAAAACAAGAAGTACGAACAAATTACAAATGAAATTCAAAAAGCATTGCAGGCTGGGTCTTCAAAAAATGTAGGTCACATCTATGATGAAAACTTTGAATTGAGAATGATCAAAGAAGAATACAAGCCTATTGCTACGCCTTGGGAAGAAGTCAATAAACGCATTAAAGGCGGTCCTGGCGGTGGTAAGTTGTGTATCCTAGCCTCGCCATCAGGCGTAGGTAAATCACATTTCCTGGTTGATGTACGGAGCTTTTGCGTGTAAATCTCGGACACAACATCGTTCATTATACGCTTGAATTATCCGAAGTTGATATTGGGCACAGATATGACGCTAGAATCAGTGAAATTAGCGTTGATGATTTGTATACTAAAAAAGACGAAGTCAAAGCTAAAATTGATGAATTAGCTAAGGGTAAGATTGTTATTAAATCTTATCCAACAAAAACAGCATCAGTCCAGACATTAAAAAATCATTATGCTACTCTCGTAATGAGAGGAATAAAACCAAGCTTAGTTATTGTTGATTATGGCGATCTCTTAAAATCAAGAGAGAATTATGAATCCAAAAGACTTAATGAAGAAGCTGTATACGAAGAGCTTAGAGCTTGGTCGATGGAAATCAATACGCCTATTTGGACGGTTACCCAAATCAACAGAGAAGGCATGGATGTTGAAGTTATTACTCTGAAATATATTTCAGAGTGTATTGCTAAAGCTTTTATTGCAGATTTATTTATGACAATGAATCGCAAGAAAGATTCTGCGTCTCCTGAGTATGGCAATTTATTTATTGCCAAAAACAGACTTGGAGAAGACGGAGTTAAATTGCCAATGAAAATCGATACTTCCATATCCAAGATAGAAGTTTTAGCCCCAGATCACAATAGCGAAAAAGACTCAGATCAAGATCATACGTATTCTTTAAAAGAAAAGTTTTTAAATTTTCAAAAGAAAATGGCATCAAAATCTGACGGTAGCCTGAACTAAACTATAGTTATCTAATACCAATTTAAAATCACAAAAGGAGCAATGTTTTAAACATGCAAGATGTTAGTGTAGATGTGTTGTCAAAAGTCACGAGCCACATGAAGTACGCTCGTTATTTACCTGAATTATATAGAAGAGAAACGTGGGAAGAAACGGTGCTTAAAAATATGTCAATGCATATTAAAAAGTATCCGATGCTTGAAAAAGAAATTAGAGAAGCTTATAAATTTGTTGAAGATAAAAAAGTATTACCTTCGATGCGTTCAATGCAATTTGGCGGTCGTCCAATCGAACTTTCTCCAAATAGAGCTTACAATTGCTCATATGTTGCGGTTGATGATTGGAGAGTATTTTCTGAAATAATGTTTCTTCTTTTGGGTGGTTCTGGTGTAGGTTATTCAGTCCAACGTCATCACGTTGAAAAACTTCCAGAAATAAAGAAACCAAACAAGAAAAAGAAACGTCATTTGATTGGTGATTCAATCGAAGGTTGGGCTGATGCTGTCAAAGTTTTAATGAAAGCATATTTTTTTGGAGAGTCAGATCCTGTTTTTGATTTTTCAGATATTAGAGCAAAAGGTGTAATTCTTAAAACAAGCGGACGGAAAAGCGCCAGGACCACAACCATTAAAAGATTGTATTCATCAAATTAGAAAGATTCTTGACGCAAAAGAAATTGGCGATAAACTAAAACCAATTGAAGTTCATGATCTTTGTTGCTGGATAGCTGACGCTGTTTTATCTGGTGGTATTCGCCGTGCAGCTCTCATCAGTCTTTTTTCTTTTGATGATGAAGAAATGCTTTCCTGTAAATTTGGAAATTGGTTTGAATTAAATCCACAAAGAGGCAGAGCTAATAACTCAGTCTGCCTGTTGCGTCATAAGATAAAACATGAAGATTTTTTGAAACTTTGGGAAAAAATCGAAGCAAGTAAAGCTGGCGAACCTGGAATTTTCTTTACTAACAATTCTGAGTGGGGGACTAATCCATGTGGAGAAATTGCCTTAAGAACAAAACAGTTTTGTAATCTTTGCGAAGTAAACGTTTCAAACGTTGAAAATCAAGAAGATTTAAATGAAAGAGTTCGCATTGCTGCTTTTATTGGTACCCTTCAGGCTGGCTATACTGACTTTCATTACTTGAGAGAAGACTGGAAAGAAACGACTGAAAAGGAAGCTTTGCTTGGCGTTGGAATGACAGGTATTGCGAGCGGCAAAGTTTTGAAGATGGATATGAAAGAAGCTTCAAAAATCGCAATTCTTGAAAATAAGAAAATAGCAAAAATTATAGGAATCAAACAAGCAGCAAGAGTTACTTGTATTAAACCATCAGGAACTACAAGTCTGGTTCTTGGAACTTCTTCGGGTATTCATCCGTGGTATAATGATTATTATATTAGAAGAATTAGAGTTTTAAAGAATGAATCGATATATACTTATTTGGCAAATAAATTGCCAGAACTAGTTGAAGATGATTTCTTTAAGCCTGCAACGCAAGCGATAATTTCAATTCCAGTCAAAGCTCCAGAAGGAGCTATACTCAGAAGCGAACCAGCGATTGATTTACTTGAGAGAGTAAAGAAAGTTTATAAAGAATGGGTTCAACCAGGACATATTAAAGGAGATAATACGCACAATGTATCTGCTACTATTTATGTCAAAGATAATGAATGGGAAAAAGTAGGACAGTGGATGTGGGAAAATAGAGATTGTTACGCTGGAATCACAGTATTGCCGAACGATAACGGCAGCTACACTCAAGCTCCACACGAAGATTGTACAAAAGAAAAATATGAAGAACTATTAATGCACATTAAGGATATTGACCTTGCTGAAATTATCGAGTATACTGATGAAACTGATTTGAAAGATCAGGCTGCGTGCGCTCGGCGGCGCCTGTACAATTTAAATTAAATACGTTTAAAACGGAAGGTTGCCGGAGTGGGAATCGGGTCGCCTTGCTAAGGCGTAGCCAGGGGAAACCCTGCGTGAGTTCAATCCTCACACCTTCCGCCATTTTTTTACCCACCTAAAAGGAATTTCTTTGAATCTCTCAGAATATCATCTCATCACTCATAAAAATTGTATGGACGGTTCAACTTGTGCGATTTGTTTTCAAGTCGCAGGAGGAAACAAACATAACGTTCATTTTGCCAATCCTCAACATGACGCAACAGATTCAATTCTAAAAGAGCTTTTAGATGATGGTGCCAGCAATATTCTTTTAGCTGATGTCTCGATTAGTAAAGAAATGGCAGAAACTGTTTCGCAATATAATTCAAACGTTGTTTTGCTTGATCATCACAAGAGCGCAATTCCGCTGCAATCATATGATTGGTGTCAAATTGACGCTTTAAACACGGCATGCGGATCGCAAATGTTGTTTAATTATTTACTTCCTACAACTGATGGGTTGAAAAAATACAAAGAATTGATCGAATTGGTCGATGATCATGATAGGTGGATGAAAAACTATCCCGAATCAGATGATTTGGCGCTACTACATCCAATGATTGGCCAAAGTCTTTTCATTGATAGGTTTTTAGCTAATCCACTTAAGCAACTAACTTCTGAGGAAAAATACGTAATTTCCATAGAAAAGAGAAAAATGCATGAAGAAATTTCTGAAAAGAAAAGAGTTATTCAAAGTTCTATTTTCAATAAAACTGTTAATGGTAAGAATTACAGATTCGGTTTTGTTACAGGAGTTAAATTCGTTAGTTCAACCGGTGACGCTTTATATTCAGATCCTAACCTCAATTTAGATTGCGTTGTGATGATTTCTGGCGTGACTATCTCTATGCGCTCAAGCAAGGCTTGTGAATTAGATTTGTCTAAAATTGCCAAAGATCATGGCGGCGGTGGACATAAAGCTGCGAGCGGCTTTCCAATTAAATCTTTACTTGGAATGGAATTAATTGATTTTGTTGCTAGTAATTTAAAACTATAATCATATTTATATCTAAGACCATTTATGTAAGGAATTGTAGATATGAAAATTCGTGTGGGTTTCTCTAGAACAAATTCAATTCTTTCTAGGCTCATACGATGGTTTACTAGTAGTCCGGTAAGCCATACCTACATTAGATTAGACGATCAATTACTTGGCCAACCTCTTATTATTCATGCAGACTTACCACGGAGTAGTGGTTGTCTATTCGTCTATTTTTGATAAGAATAATGAAACATTTGTTGAATTTGAAATAGAATCTTCTGATTTTCAAAAATCTCTAAAAAAGAATTTAGTTCTTTTAGGTAAGAAATACGATTATTGGAATTTACTAGATTGGGCTTGGATGATAACTTTCAAGCGTTGGGTTGAAAAGAAAATTAAAAATCCAATAGAAGATCCAAGTAAAATTATATGTGTTGACTTTGTTATTAGAGTTTTAAATGCTGCTGACTTGACAAAATTAACATTAGGGTCTATGACACCCAAGAATTTGATGGAATGGTTCGAAGCTAATTATAAGGAATTAAATTGGAAAAAAATAAAGATGTAGCGACTTGTAAGGTTAGGCTGGTTTCAACAACTAAAGTCGATGAAAAATATATTGACTATCTGGTTTCTAGTTTACCAGAAAGCCAACAGGAAGAAGTTTCAAATCTATTGAATAATAGAGAAGGATTGATGGCTTATGTGGCCAGAGTCTCAAGTTCAGATCCTTTGAATGCAAAATACGCAGGATTGCTTAAATACTGCCTCCAACACAAACACTGGAGTGTTTTTGAGATGGTTGATGTTTGTATGGAAATTGAAACCTCAAGAGCAATTGCCGCTCAAATCCTAAGGCATAAATCAGCAAATTTTCAAGAATTTAGTCAAAGATATCAAGAAGTTCCAGAAGATGGATTTATTGTTTATCGTGCAAGACGCCAAGATAATAAAAATAGACAAAATTCAATTGATGATTTATCTGAAGCCGATATTGAATTTTTTGATAAAGCACAAAAAGAAGTCTGGAAATTATCTAGAAGCTTATATAAAGAAGCGATTTCAAGAAATATAGCTAAGGAATGTGCGAGGTTTTTGCTTCCTCTAAGCACAAAAACAACTCTCTTTATGAAAGGTTCGCTTAGAACCTGGATTCATTATGTGGACTTGAGAGGCGCAAATGGAACTCAACAAGAACATATGGATATCGCTATAGCGGCAAGAAATGTATTGGTTGATTATTTTCCAATTGTTTCTGAAGCAATGGCTTGGAAAAAGGATTAAAATGAAAGAGCTAGATCAAGAATTTATACAGTCCATACAAAGACTACAAACAAGAGCATTTGAAAATGCAAAAGCAAAAGGATTCTGCGATTCAGAAAGGAACGACGGAGAAGTGCTGATGTTGATTGTTTCTGAATTGGCAGAGGCTCTTGAAGCCTTGAGAAAAGGCAATCCACCAGACGATAAGCTTCCACAGCATTCAAATTTTGTTGTTGAATTGGCCGATGCGTTTATTAGGATACTAAATTATGCTGGCGAGAAAAACTTAAATCTTGCAGAAGCTGTTTTAGATAAAATGAAATACAATGAATCGCGCCCATACAAACATGGGAAATTGTTTTAAAATTTACTAAGGTAAAAGGAAAATAAATAAGATATGTTTCAACGGAATTTCCGTAGTTGAAGAGTTTGAACACTGGAATGATTTTTTACAAAAAGATAAATTTGTAAAAGTAGATCAGTTACCAGCGGGTGAATATCACCCTAATATGGGAGTTGTTTTAAAAAGCTCTGAGCCAACAAAAACAAAATACCATTCAATTGTAAAGCTAGACAAAGAAGGAAATCAATTTCTTTCTCCAATTAAAGGATATTATCCGTCAAAAGTAAAGCCTGCAAATACAGAGCAAACGTTTGCTCTTGAGCTACTCAGGGATGATTCTGTTCCATTGGTAACTCTATTTGGCGCGGCAGGTTCTGGAAAGACTTTTCTTGCGTGCGCTCATGTTTTGCACGCCCTAGCAAAAGGTAATACCAGCAAAGTTATTATTGCTAAAAGCATGACACCAGTCGGAAGAGAGATTGGTTTCTTGCCTGGTGGCCTTGAAGAAAAAGTTAATGTTTGGCTTGGTGCTTTTTACGATAACTTTCAAAAACTCGGAAAAGCAAAGCATGAATTAGAAAAAGACATAAGTGAAGGCTTGATAGAAATATCTCCAATCACATTCATTCAAGGTCGTTCGCTTTCAAATACAATTCTTGTTGTTGATGAGATTCAGAATTTAGATGCAGATATTATAAAACAAATCGTAACAAGAGCAGGTAATGGATGTAAGATAATCTTGCTTGGAGATCCTTCTCAAAGATTCGAAAGAGGAGAGACAGATTTGTCTGCTTTTGTTGAAAAAGGAAAAAAGTCACATCTTGTTGGACATATTAATTTCAAAAAATCTGTGCGTTCACCATTAGCCGAATGGGCTGTGAATAACCTTTAGCGGGATTATGATTTGAAAAATTTTCAATGGTATGAGCCTTTCTCATCTTTTAGAAAGTTTCTTTGGTATTGCTCTTTTATAATTGCAATGATTTGTATTCCTGGTGTTTTTATCGAAGCAAAAGGATACGAAGGAACGAAACGAATATTTTGTTTTTACGTTGTATTAAATTTATTTAGTTGTTGGATTTCTTTTGATAAAACTTTTAAAATAGAAGACGGAAATGAATAAAAAAGACAGCCTTGGCGATCGAATGAAAAGCCAATATGAAGATAGAACCAGATATTCTTTACCAAGACGTACCTATACAATAATCCGTCTTGACGGAAAAGCGTTTCATACTTTTACAAGAAAATTCAATAGACCATACGACGAAAGAATAACCGATTGGATGGATGGCGCAGCATATCATTTATGTGAAGAAATTCAAGGTGTCCAATTTGCTTATGTCCAAAGTGATGAAATTTCTTTGCTATTGACTGATTTTGCAACGATTCAATCTCAATCTTGGTTTGATGGAAATATTCAAAAAAATGTTTCAATTGCTGCTAGTATTGCAACCGCTCACTTTAACGAGCTTAGGATTTTATCTTGCATGACTAAACAAGTCGATCCCTTGATTGCTAACAAGCCTGCATATTTTGATGCTCGTGCTTTTACAATTCCAGATCCAGTTGAAGTTGCAAATTATTTTATTTGGCGTCAGCAAGACGCCGTAAGAAATTCTATTCAGATGCTTGCTCAATCTCTTTATTCACATAAAGAACTACAAGGAAAAAACACTTCTGAATTGCAAGAACTAACATTTCAAAAAGGAAAAAATTGGAATGATATTTCTATTCGTAATAAAAGAGGCGGATTTATTGAAAAGAAACAATATAAAATCTTGAATGGGCCTGAAGCAAATGAAGATTTTTCCATACGAAATAAATGGGAAATTAGCGAATGTCCAAATTTTACTGTTGACTCTCTCAAGAATTATATTCCGAGAATTTAAAATGCAAAAATTTAATGTCGTGGTTGCTGATCCTCCTTGGAATTTTTCTGATAAACTAACAATGTCTACAGTTGCAAGAGGCGCAGAAGCCAATTATTCCGTGATGAATTTGCAAGATATTAAAGCTCTGCCTGTTTATAATTGGACTTCTGAAAATGCATTGCTCGCTCTTTGGGTTCCGTCGTCCATGATTCAAGATGGATTAGACGTAATGAAGGCATGGGGTTTCAATCAAAAACAAATCTATACTTGGGTCAAGACAACAAAAACTGGTGGTCTTGGGTTTGGAATGGGTAGACATTTTCGTGGTTGCACAGAACATGCCCTAATTGGAGTTAAAGGAAAACTTTCTCCAATTTCTAAATCAGAAAGAAATTGTGATTTACATAATTCAACTCCTCATAGTCAAAAACCGGAACAACTTCAAAATAAACTAGAGCAAATGTATACTGGTCCTTATCTTGAGCTTTTTGCTAGACGCGCAAGACCAGGATGGATTTGTGTCGGGAATGAAATTGAACAAACAAGAGATAGTTTTAACACAGACATAAGAGATTGGAACCCAGTTTTTGAAGAATAAAGATTGTTTTAACTGTAGAAAAGAAATTTCAAAAGAAGAAGTTGTTTACATAATTGTAAAAACAACAGGCGTCGGTCTTGGAAAAAGATGGATTTCTCAGCCAGGTAAAAATATGCTTGAAGAAATAAAAAACATGGAAGATAATACGATAGTTTTTCATGAAAAATGCTTTGATATTATTGCAGGAAAGGAGTATAAACTATAATGGCACTTAAATTTACCAATCTACATCGGACATACAGGTTTTAGTCTTTACGATGGTTATGCAAATATAGAAGATTATTCTGACTGGATGATGAAAAATGCTGGTGAAGATTCTGGTGGTTTTGCGATCACAGATCATGGCCACTTAAATTCTGCTGGTTATTTTGCTGCTGCTCAAAAGAAATTCAAGACAAAGGGAACGCCAATCAAGCTGCTTTGGGGCTGTGAGGCGTATTACATTCCGAGCATAGATAAGTGGAATGTAATGAAACAAGTTTCTGATGAACAAAAAGCCTTAGATAAGAAAAATAAAATCAAGGCACCAAAAGAAGAATCAGAAGACGAAGGTCTTGTTTTTGAAAACGAAAAAGAATCAAAAGCAAAATATTTTGATCCAATCAAGCGCAGAAATCATCTTGTCTTGGTTGCGTACAATAGAACTGGCCTAACCAATCTTTTCCGTCTCGTGACTCGTTCGCACAGAGAAGGGTTTTGGAGAAAGCCTAGAATCGATTTTAAGATGCTTGAACAGTGCAATGAAGGGCTCATAGCCTCTTCGGCTTGCCTTGCTGGCGTGCCCTCTTGGTGCTCCTTGCAGAGCGATAACGCAGAAAACGCTCATAGGCTGTACGATTCAGAGTTGCTTCCGTTAATGCAGTTATTTGGAAAAGATAGATTTTTCCTTGAGTTGCAATTCAATAAAATTCCAGAACAACAAATCGTTAATCAACATGTTGTTGAATACGCAAATAAAACTGGATATAATTTAATTGCAACAGCAGATTCTCACTATCCAAAACCAGAAAACTGGAAAGATAGAGAAATCTACAGAATGCTTGGCTATCAAATGAAAGGCCAAGAAATTGATAAAAGTATTCTTGAAAAAGACTTTAATGATCTAGACGCCCAGCTTTATTTAAAAAATGGCGATCAGATGTTTCAGTCTTACAAGGATAGTGATTTTGGGAAATCGTTTACAAATGAAAAATTAATCAAAGAAGCCATTGAGAGAAGCTACTATCTTGCTCATGATTTTTGTGAGAATGTTTATCCCGATGATAAAACAAAGCTTCCAAAAAGCGCTAAAATTACTGAAACGCAAACTTCATTTGATTTAATTAAAGAAATTTGTCTTGAAGCTTTAAAAATAAAAGGACTAAAAACAAATAAAGTTTATTTTGACCGACTTGTTTTTGAATTAAAGGTTATTAAGAAACTAAATGTTGCCGACTATTTTTTGACACTAAAAGAAATTATTGATGTGCTCAAGAAACACATGTTGATTGGTCCTGGTCGTGGTAGTGGTCCTGGTTCTTTGGTTAATTATTTGCTTGGTGTTACATTACTTGATCCAATAAAAGAAGGATTACTTTTCGAAAGATTTCTTTCGCCATCGAGATCTGATTTACCTGACGTTGATACTGACGTGGAGTTACGCGAAGAAGCACTTGAAATTCTAAAGAATCACTTTGGAAAAGATAATGTTATTGCAATTTCTAACTATAATAAATTGCAACTTAAATCAATTGTAAAAGATTTATCTAAGTTACATGGTGTTGCTTATACGGAAGTCAATGCTGTAACGGCAGTGATGGAAGTCGAAGCTAAAGATAAAATTTTGGATGAAATCAATCACGATCAAAAATTATATGAATTTACTTTTGAAAAAGCAAAAAAGTATTCGCCAACGTTTTCTAATTTCATTGATAAATATCCGCAAGTTGCAGAAAATATTGAATCTTTATATCAAGAAATTAAAAGCATAGGCAAGCACGCAGGCGGAATTATCGTCATTCCAGACGCTGAAGGGAGTCTACCAGTAATTCGAGTTGGTGGAATTGATCAGTCGCCTATCACCGAAGGCATTACAGCTCAACACCTTAAGTATTTTGGATTAGTTAAATACGATATTCTTGGCTTGTCAACTCTAAAAATCATTAGAGGATGTATTGAAAATATCTTAAAAAAACAAGGAATACCAAGTCCTACTATTGCTCAAGTTTGGGAATTCTATAATGAAAATCTTTTTCCAGAAACAATGGACAAGAAAGACGCAAAGACATTTGACGGAACATATAAAACTAAAAAGTTTCCAAGTATTTTTCAATTCGAAAAAGAAAATGTTCAAAACTTTTGCGTAAAGGCGCAACCTGAAGGCGTGGATGATATCTCGGCTATTACAGCTTTATGGCGTCCTGGTCCATTGAAAGGTCAGGCAGACAAAAGGTATCTGTATTATGATGAAACAGAACTAAGAAGAGAGCATCCAATTATTCAAGAAGTTTTAGGTACAACGCGTGGACTCCTGGTTTATCAAGAGCAATTTATGTTGTTGGCTTCTAAACTAGCTGGTTTTACACTTGAGGAAGCAGATCAACTAAGAAAAATGTTGGTTAAACCTTCACAAGAATTAGGCGAAGAATTAAAAAAGCAACGTATTGAGGCTGGACTAAGATTCGTTAAAGGTTGCATTGAAAAAGGAATGAAAGAAGAAAGAGCGCAAAGACTCTGGGATAAAGAAATTATGGGATTTATTTCCTATGGTTTTAATAAATCTCACTCAGTTGCATATGCTTTTAACTCATATCAATGCGCGTGGCTTTATACTTACTACCCACAAGAGTGGGTAAAAGCTTGTCTTGAAAAAGATCCTGAACCTTCGAAGACAATCAATTCAGTTAGAACACTTGGAAATATTGTATCTAAAGTTGACATTAATCACTCTGCTGCAACTGAATGGAGTAATGTAGGTAACGTTTGGTTACCGCCTTTAACGTCGCTTAAAGGACTGGGCGACGCAGGAGCAGATGAACTTTTACGCTTAAAACCAGAGGGCGGATTTAAGACACTCGATGAATTCTTTTTTAATCAAGAAGGAAAATGGAGATGGTCAAAATTAAACAAAAGATGTTTCGAGGTTCTTTTTAAATCAGAAGCTTTTAATTCTTTGAGCTGTGTTGGAGAATCAAAAGCTTTTGCAAACTATAAGCACTTACATGATTTTGTTTTAGGCGATGAACTCTCGCCTACCTTTGATAAAATGCATTTTGATAAATTTAAAAAGAAAAAAAGCGAACAAGATACTTCAAGGTTTGAATGTGCGGATTGGACAGTTGCAGAGAAGATTATCTTTCAAAAAGAGCTTACTGGATTTTATGATAAAGGTTTGGTTGTAAATAAGTTCTTAAAAGCTTTTAGAGAATTTGACATTACGGCAATTGACGAGTATAGTGAAGAAGATGGTCCCAAGATGAAAGTCTGGGGCGTTGTTGAAGAAGTGGAACAAAAAACTACATCAAATGGTAAAGTTTACTATACTATAACTGTTTCTGGTTATAGTGAATCAATCTATAGATTTAAAGCTTGGATCAAAGAAGAAGAGCTTAACACCTGGAAGATTGGTAATGTAGTTGTATTCGGAATAGATTATTCCCAAGATTGGGGATATTCTTTGTCCAAAAAATTCAAATATTTCTTGGTGACTAAATGAGCGTAGTTTATACATTTGTGTGTGATAATTGTGGGAATCAAAAATACTTAGGTGATACTGGATCGAATTTTCCTGAGAAACAAAAAAACTTAGGGGAAGGAGAATATGAAGTACAACAAGATGACGAAGGCAATGTAAAAGCTGTAGCGTATGCATTGCCTTCGTTAAATAGTAGTTTCGGCAAATCAGGGGCTTACTCATCGTCTAGCATCCTGAGTGTTGAAAAATTGGCTGATTCAAAACCAAATCTTTTTTACGAAGTACATTTAAGTTTTATTCCAATAAAAAACCATACGCCAGGAATGTTTAGATCTGCCAATCACGGAAAGTTTAGTTTTTGTTCAAAAACTTGTTTTGTTAACTTTGTGGATAAAAACCTAAACGAAGACGGGAGCATTAGCAAGAGCACTAAAGTTGAGATTGCTACGTGATAATCTATATGTCTGTTTGTGATTATTGCTCGGAACAGAAAGTGATTCCCGAGTATTGCGAAGAAGAAAGTGGCGGAATCAAATCAAAGTCAGCATCACCTGCCGAAACAAAAGGAATTAAAGTTGTGTTAAATTGTTTTCCTATTAAATCACTTTTAAGCGCACAGAGAGCAACTGTTAAAGCTGGTTTAATAAATGATTTTAGTTTTTGTTCTAAAAATTGTTTTATTGAATACGTTAAAAGAAATTTAGATGATGATGGAAACTTTAAATACAAAATAAAGGATGGTAAATGATATTTTCTAATAAGAAAGGACTAACATTTGATGACGTGACTTTAGTGCCAGATCATTCAACGGTTATGTCGAGAAGTGCGCCTTCAACCCTAACTAAAGTAGGAATTTTTTCATTAAAGATTCCTATTATTGCTGCGCCAATGAACACAGTCTGTGAATTCAATATGTCCAGAGCCTTGGAGAAGCTAGGAGCAAGCTCTGTAATTCATAGGTACATGAGCATAGAAGACCAAGTTAATCAAGCAAAATGTCATGCTCAATTATTTATTGATTCAAAATTTGAATATCCGTTTTTTGCTATTGGCGCTAACGGGGATTTTTTTGAACGTGCAAAAGCTCTTCATGAAATCGGTATTAATAAATTTTGCATTGATGTTGCTAATGGCGATTCTGTTTATTCAATTAGTGCTATTAAGAAAATCGCACAAAGTATCCCTGATGCCATAATCATGGCTGGAAATGTCTGTACGGGTGAAGGTTTTGCTAGATTAGCTGACGCTGGCGCTGATTTAATTAGAGTTGGCGTTGGTTCTGGCGCTATGTGTAAAACAAGAATCGTAACTGGACACGGCGTTCCGCAACTTACCGCTCTCATCTTAGCAGAAGAGGCAAGAAGAAGATTTCCTCGTGTTGGAATTATTTCAGATGGCGGAATCAGATCGTCGGGCGATATCGTAAAGGCTTTAGCGATAGCTGATTTCGTTATGCTTGGCTCGCTATTGGCTGGCACAGACGAAGCTCCAGGAGACATTATAAAAGAAAACGGAGAGCAATACAAGCTTTACGCTGGGATGGCGTCAGAAGACGGCCGCGCTTTAGGAAATTGGTTTGATGAAAGAAAAACATCCTTTGTTCCTGAAGGAGAATCAACTAAACTTAAATATAAAGGTTCTGTGACTAAAATCATAGAAGATTTAGTTGCCGGATTAAAAGTAGGAATGAGCTATGCGGGTGCTCTTGATTTAAATCAATTAAAGTTACATGCGCAATTTATGGAAGTTACTTCTGCTGGCGCAATAGAAGGAACACCGCATGGGAAGTATTAAGCCAATACTCATAGTTTTTGCAATTTTTCTTTATACTTTCTTTTTTGCGTTACAGGTTGAAAAGAATACAGAAGAAAGAATGTTGAGAGATCACGCTCCAAAACGAACTTTGTTTGCATGTGAAGATGCTCTTGCCATAATGAGCAAACTAGAGAGAGAATCAAGAGAAGATATGATTGAATGCCTTGTAAGGCTAACAATAGAAAAAAGGAAAAAATAATGACAAATATATTAAAGCATGTAGATATTTTAGACTTAGTTACAATAACTGTTTTTAGAGGGAAACCAACGCCAGGAGATTTGAATCCTCTGGTTGTAACTCTCGATCCTATTGACGTAAGCAAAAGACTTGAATGGGATACTGACGCACTTAAAGTTTTAAATAAAAAACTATCCGACAAAATGAAAGATAGTGATGTGCATAATCCAAATACGATTACTTACATAAAAGAATTTGCCGGGAAAATGCTTTCCGAACTTTACAAGAATGGGCTTGTTATAATTTCAGATATTCCTGATGCGCCAGAAGATCCTTATCAGGCGGCAAAGAAGGCAATTCAAAAAATTAATAGTAAGTTGTAGAGAGTGATTCGTGGATTACTATCTTAATATTCCAGAATGGAATCAAAAAATTAATCTTGTATTGAATAATAACATACCAAGACAGTTTATTCAAAACATATCCTCGGACTCTTACTTTATTACTGGAGGATTTGTTCCTAGAGCCTGTAATGACTTGCCCGGCAATGATATAGATATCTTCTTTAGAACAAACGAAGCTTACGTTGCTGCTCAACAGGTATTTACAAGCTCTCATTTTTTGCTAGAAAGTCAAAGAGAATATCTTGCCAAGTATAGAGGCGTAGATTATAATGTAGATTTAGTAGCACCAGGTTTTGAAGTAACTGCTGAAAATTTTAGACAATCGGCTAAAGATTTTGTTTCAAAATTTGATTTTACTGCATTTAAAACAATTTGTGTTCGAGAGGGTGGTGTCTATAAAGTTTTTACAACGAATTCTTTAGATTTTCAAGATATTCAAAATAAGAAACTTAGATATACTAGAAAACTATTGTTTAGAACTCCAGCAAACAACACCTTGCTTCGTATGAAAAAATATATGAATATGGGATTTACAATGGCAAGTGTCGATTATGAAAATATAGTACATGATTTACATAGTGTAATATCGACCAGTTTATTGCAGGACGATAACGGCATGTTTAGCAGTTATGATCGCGAGGAGGAAGAGTTTTAATGAAGAAACCTATTTTAACATTTGACATGGATTCAATTACGGTGGATATGATGCCGTCATGGGTCAAAAAGTATAATGACGCAACAGGCGAAAGTATTGTTTGTGACAATATTGCAACTTGGGGCTGGGCTGACCAAACAAAAAATCCCGAATTATGCAACGAGATCATTGAGTACGATGGGTTTTTTGAGCATTTACCAGCAATTTCTGGTGCAATCGAGTGCATAAATAAACTAAGAGACAAAGCGCACGTTGTTTTCCTCACTCAGCCACCAAGGAAATCGAATTTTGCAGTGAGAGATAAAAAGCGCTGGATTGCAAATAATTTTCCAGATTTCGATATGCAAGACATTATATTTGCGCATCGTAAATATATGATTTTTAGTGACTTATTGTTTGATGATAATGCAGATCATTTAAAAAGATGGAAAGAATTTGTTTCACCTTATAAAGACTGTATCGCTGCAACGATATCATACAAATACAATCTAGATTATAAAGCTGATTGGCGCTTTGAAAAAGAAACAGCTTGGACTGAATTCTATAATAAAGTTTGTCATTATTATAATCTTTGATGTATTTATAATAACGGATTAAAGGAATGCTAAAAGAAAACGAACAAAATTTAAGTGAAGAAAATATTGTTATTTTTAATCTCTTAAAAAAAATATTGATTAATTGTCAGTCAGTAATTCCACTTGTTCGGAATATGCGCAAGAGAACTTGGTTTGGAAAAAAATATATTTCTCTTCAAGCTCAGAGACAACTTTATTTTTTTAATAAACCCTGTACTTATGATTCGTAAAGATATAGTTGAACTTGTCTCAGACGAGAAGTATTCAATTAAATTAAATAAAGAAGATTCAAAAAATATGTTGTTGTATTTAAATTCAAATAATTATAATAATTACTTTGTAAGGAAATAAAAATGCGCGGCTACAAGCCAGCTAGAATATTATGTCCAATTCGATTACCAAAAGATGACTTGGATAAAGTAAAAGCTAAAGTAATTCAAGATCAACTTACATTTCAAAAACTAGTTGAAATCCTTTTAAATGCGTACGTCAAAGGCAATAAAGCAATAGCTGACATAGTTGCCCCATTTGCTGATGCGAAAAATGCTAAAAAAAGAGGTTTTAAGTTAGATGACTTAGAGGTAAGTGAAATTCTAACCTTAATAGAAGAAGAGTATTCGCCCCTACGTTCAGTTGAAAAAGCAGTTAAAGAAATAGATTTAGACGAAGAAGAGGAGGAGGAAGAAAATGATTGAGCCTTATGATGTAAAAAAACCATATAGATTTGTTGTGATTGATGTTGCCGGAACTAAACCAGATGAGTTTGGTATTAATGAGTTTCTTAAAACGCTAAATCCAAGTGAAACAATTAAGAGCATGCAAGTAACATCGGAAAATCATGTTTGTTTTTTAATTGAAAATACGAGTGTTGTGGATCCTGAATGGAAAAAGTTTCTTAAGGGCTCTACACTTTTAACTGACGATAAAAAATAAGAAAAGAGATTTCTCTTGCATACATATGATCATATGCTAGATTCTTGGATAATTGAAAAAATTAAGAAAGAAAAAGAAAAAGAAGATAATCGAACTCAACCTTTTCTGGAAATCCCTGAGTATTATGAGCCGTTGCCAAGAGAACCTGAAAAGAAAAAAGACTCTAATGTTATTGTGATTGAATTATGAAAAAAAATCCAAACGTTTCCGATCAACAAAGCCCAATAGATTCTGACTCAATTCCGATTTGGGATTTGGTTAAAAAAGATATCGACGATAGAAATCAAGCAGGAATAAAGAAGTACGGTATGCCTCTCAAGGCATGGAACGGCAGAGATTCGTCAATTGACGCCTATCAAGAAGCTTTAGATTTGGTTGTTTATCACAGGCAAATGATTGAAGAAAGAAAAGAAATTGGCTCTTTCTTGTCAGGACTTTTGATAGATTCAAGCATTAAGCAAGAATTGAGAGAGCAAGCCTTTAATTTGTTAGTCAAATTAAATATATTTAAAGGTGGTGAATTTTGCCTCAAACCAATCTCAAAAAACGAGAAATAAGACAAGCAAGAACCAAGAACAATAAAAAATATATTTCTGCCTACCTCAAAGATCATCCTTGTATTGATTGTCGGGGAAAGAAATCCGGTTGTTCTAGAGTTTGATCATATTAAATCAAAAAAATATAAAATATCAGATATGATTCGGAAGATATTGCTTAGATGCAATCATCTTAGAGATAAGCAAGTGTCAAGTTCGCTGCGCCAATTGTCATCGCAAAAAGACTGCAAAACAACTCAAGTGGAGCAAGAAGTGAGTCTTTTTTCTACATTGAAAATTTATGTTATCAAGATTCCTTATCAAAAGAGTTACATCAGCCCAAATCAAAGAAGTAATTGAAAGTTGTGGTAAAGCAACCTTTGTAATTTCCCCTACCGAAAACGGACTATGGAATATTTCTGTCTGCTTAAAACATCTAGAGATTGACAACCTAAGAAAAAAAGGTTATCATCTAGATAGAATTCCTGGATAAATTAAAATGAAAAAAATGTTTTGTATGGTTGTCGGACCTCAACGGGTCGGGCAAAACCACTCTATTTAACGCTGAGTTCGCCTCAGATTACGTTCGCGTCTCACAAGACGACCAAGGTAAGGACGGTCACCTTCTTGTCTTTAAAAAGGCAATTAAAGAAAATAAGAATATCTACCTTGATCGTATAAATCATACACTAGAACAAAGAAGCAAGTATCTTAAACTTGCTAAAGACGCAGGATATCAAACAAGAATAATTGTTCTTCAAGAATCTTATCGCGAATGTCGCAAAAGAATTATTGCAAGACCAGATCATCCAACTTTAAAAAAAGAAAACGCAGACGAAGCGTTATCGATGTTTATTTTTCAATATCGCATACCAGCTTCTAATGAAGCTGATGTTGTTGAATTTAGAGGTAAAGATTCAAATTATCTTTTGAATATCGTTGATGATTGTAAAAACAAACGAGTATTTATTGTTGGCGATCTACACGGTATGTATGACGAACTCGTCTCTGTACTAGAAAAGGCAGAGTTTGTTCCAAACATCGATGTTCTTATCTTTACTGGCGATTTAGTTGACCGTGGTCCTGGTATCGATAAATGTTTAAGTTGGCTAAATTCTTTTTCAAATTCTTATTCCGTAATGGGGAATCACGAATATAAATTTGTTCGTTATTTACTTGGAAGAAAAATACATCCTAATTCCTTAGCTGAAACAATTGAACAAACAAAGAAGTGGGATAAAAATTCTTTAATTCCATTGCTAATGAGTATGCCGTTCTCTATTAAATTTAGAGAAAATGCTTATGTTGTTCATGCTGGCATTAATCCTTTGAAGCTAATTCACAAACAATTCAAAGATGAACTAATGTACACGAGAGACATAACTCTCGGAGAGAAGACTGCACCTTGGTGGAGTTTTTATTCTGGACAAGATGAAATTTATTTTGGTCATGAAGTTACACCTGAGAAAACTCAAGTAACAGAAAAAGTTTTTGCAATGGATGGTGGCGCATGTTTTGGAATGGAGTTAAGGCTGTGCGTCAACAATCCAGATGGGACAAAAGAGTTTTTTGTTGAAAAAGCAAATAAATGCTATGCTGATTATCGCAAAGATGAACCTGAAAATGAAAATGCCGTAAATCCTTTAGAAGCTTTTGACAGCAAGGTAAAAGAACGGATTTCTTTTCAAAAAAACATATAGTGATTTAGTTTTATATAATTATACGCCAAAATGTGTATATGAAAAAAAATGGGACTCAATTACTCGTAAAAGTCGTGGAATTATATTTGAAAAAACAAGCGGCGAACTTGTTACTTGGGTTCCTGAAAAGTTCTTCAATGTAAATGAAACTGAAGAAACACTTTTTCAAAATCTACCAAAAGATGGATACGAAGTTTTTGAGAAAGTTGATGGTTCATTCGTTTCTCTTTCTTATTGGAAAAACGGGAATCAATGGATTTTTGCAACTCGCGGCTCATTTGAATCAGAGCAAGCAAAAGAAGCTAAAAAAATCTTTGAAGAAAATTCTTCTTATGATTTATTGAATAAAAATTATTCATATATCTTTGAAGTTCTATATCCAGAAAATCGTCATAATGAAGGTGCTCGTTTAGTCGTTGATTATGGAACAACAAGAACAATTGTTGGTTTAGCGCTTTATGATAAGCAGGCGAAGAAAGAACTAAATACATTAGAGACAAAACAAGTTTTTGAAAATCTCAAGTTTAAAATGGCTAAGCTGCACTCTGAACTTGATCTAAATCAAGTAATTGAACTACAGAAAACTTTGCCATCTCAGGAAGAAGGTTTTGTTATTCGTTTTAAAAATGGTCTTAGAGTTAAATTTAAGACGGTTGAATATATTAAGATGAACAAAATTCTGAATTCCCTAAACGTCAAAAAGGTTTGGGAAACTATGCAAAATGGAAAGGTTCCTGAGGGTTTTATGCATTCTGTGCCAGAAGAGATTCGCGAAGAAATAGAAAAACACAGAATGGAGCTTGAAGAAAAATACAAGACAGTATATGATGAGGCAAAAGAAGAACAAGCCTTGTTGTTGCCGTGCCAACCTAAAGAGGCGGCTGAGTTTAAGGCAGTCGCTCTGTTTATGCTAGAGAATCGCGGACAGTTTAAGTATCCAGATTTAGTGTTTCCATTTATTAGAAATAGATCAATAGATAAACTAATAATGGACTTAATTAAACCAAGTTAATAAGGAAATTAAATGGAAAAGCTAAAAAATCTTTTACTGCTATTGCAAAATAAGTGGGACGATCTTTGCTGGAATTTTAGATTTAGGTTTCCTATCAAGCAGTTAAGAGACGTAAAATACTGGATCAGGCATAGAACCATTGATCGTTATGATATTATTAAAATTCCTAGCTTAGAGTTTGGATATCATGATAAAGATAATATTATGCTTCACGGAATATTCGCTCTTCTTGTAGATTATGTAGAAAGCGAATTGGCGTGGATGAATTTGATTTGTAATGTTGAGGAAATGAAAAAAATTCCTTGGTATATGAGCGCAAAACGCTATCGAAACAAGCACGCCAAAAGACTTGGTCTAGATCATTTGGATTGGCAAATGCAACTTCGTCAAGAAGTTGATCAGAATGGAGTTCCAAATAAAGGTCGTTTGCAATCTAGAAAAAAAGGAACTCAAGGCTGGGCAGGAAAAGAAATTAAAGAACTTTATCTTTGGTGGACAAAGGAGCGCGATGAAGAGCTAAAGCTCGTAAATGAAGCTCTTTATGATAATGTAAACAAAGATCTTTGGTTCGAAAGAGATACTGCTCTTCATAACAAAGAAGAAGCAATGTGTATTCGCCTGATGAAAGTCAGGGGCCATCTTTGGACTTGAGTAAAATAAACAATTATTTACTTGACAATTGATTGAAAATCATTATAGTGTTATTCTTCAAATTCACTCTATAGGAGGAGTCGAAACTTATGCATTACTCAGATCATTTTAGAACAAGAAGTAAAAATCCAACGTCAACACCCCAAACTATGCCAATGCCTGGCAAAGAAGCCGTGATGGTTAAAAACAATGCAAATGGTTTTGTTTTTAAGGCAGATGATTGGAAGCGTCTTCAAAGATTTCTCGTTTTGGGAAGTGAAGGTGGAAGCTATTATGTGTCTGAAAAAGCCATGACAATTGACAATGCAAAAGTTGTTGAGCGTTGCATTCAAGTTGATGGCGAAAAGACCGTTCAAGTTATTGTGGAAACAAGCAAGACGGGTCGCGCACCAAAGAATAGTCCTGCTATTTTTGCATTGGCGATGTGTGCTGCTTCATCTGATGAAAAAACCAGAAAACTTGCCCTGGCTGCAATGCCACAAGTGTGTAGAACGGGTACTCATCTGTTTGAATTTGCAGAATACGTTCAGTCTTTCAGAGGCTGGGGTAGAACGCTGCGTAATGCGATGGCGAATTGGTATCAAGATAAAGATCTTGACAGTCTTTCGTATCAATTGATGAAATATAAAAATCGTAATGGATGGAGCCATCGTGATGTTTTACGTCTTGCTCATCCAAAAACAGTTGATCCGATTAGAAACATGATGTATAAGTGGGTAACAAAACCTGAAACAATTCTTGAATCAGCTGATGATTCTATTTTGCGTCTTAATGCGTCTGTGACAACCTCAAAGAGCAAAGACGTAAAAGAAGTTGTTAAGCTTATTGAAGAGTTTAACCTTCCAAGAGAAACAATCAATACTGAACTTTTGAATGATGTGAAAGTTTGGGAAGCTCTCTTGCAAGAAATGCCAATGACTGCTATGATTCGCAATCTTGGAAAAATGACTTCAATTGGCTTGTTAGCGCCAAATTCAAAAGGAACTTTGAAAGTTATTGAGACTTTAGGTAACAAAGAGAAGCTTAAGAAAGCAAGAATTCATCCTTTGGCTGTTTTGGTTGCCTTGAAGACATATCAGCAAGGACATGGAGAAAAAGGAAGTCTTTCTTGGTCGCCTGTGACTTCTATTGCTGATGCATTAGACGCTGCATTCTATGATGCATTTGAGTTTATCACGCCAACAAACAAGAGATTCATGCTTGGAATTGACGTGTCAGGTTCGATGGATGGTGGAACCATTGCAGGAATGGCTGGAATTACGCCAAGACTGGCTGCTGCTGCTATGGCAATGGTAACAGCTCGTGTTGAGAAACAAAATGTTTTTAAGGCATTCTCGCACCAATTGGTGGATCTAAAGATCTCAGCAAGAGATTCTTTGAAGACCGTTGTTGATGAAATGCGTAAGATTTCATTTGGTGGAACTGATTGTGCGTTGCCAATTAAAGCGGCAACGAAAGATAAGATTCCAGTTGATTGTTTTATCATCTATACAGATTGTGAAACTTATGGCGGTCAACAACACGTCATGGAAGCTCTTAAGGAGTATCGTCAAAAAATGAAAATTGACGCCAAGCTTGTTGTTTGTGGGTTTACATCAACTGGATTTACTATTGCAGATCCATCTGATATGAACTGTCTCGATGTGGTTGGTTTCGACACATCGACTCCGAATGTAATTTCAGATTTTGTGATGGAATAAAAAGCACAAGACAGTAGTTGACAGAGTGATAGAAGTTGTGCTAGAGTAAGTGAAGAAGATTTGTAGAGCCGAAGTTAATGGATTATCCTTTTAAGATAAAAACCCATAAACATCCACTTGTTCTACTTATTGTTTTGTATTTAGTAGGTGTGGGTTCAAGGTCCGCTGATAGAATCTGTAGGATTTTATTGTAGTTTAACTGGAAGAACAACTAAGTACATATCGAGTCGTAGGGTAATTGGTAACCTGCCTGTTTTGGATACAGGAGATTTTGGAGATTCGAGTTCTCCCGACTCGACCATTTTATTAAATACAATGCAAGCCGCTTAAAGAAGATTATCTTTTATTTGAAAAAAGCGTTCTGAGTTCGATTCTCAGCTTGAAGATGGTTCACTTTAAACCCTTCTTTTACTTTTGTTTGCATTGTTTTGTTTTTTAAATACGTAAGCCGTCAGAGAGTCTGTTATCTTTATAGGAAAGAGAGGACTAGGTGCAAATCCTGGCGCCACGACTGTTGTGGTGTAGTGTAATAGTAGCACGCTAAAACACGGAATCTCAAATTTTTGTTTACGTATTTTTATTTTATACATTTCATAAATGAACCGTTGTAAATTGATTATCCCAATCAAAGGTAGAAACGCTAGGTTCGAATCCTGCCATCTGAGAAATCAGGTGTCGTATAGTGGTTTAGTACGCTAAAAACTTCAATTTGCGTCATTTGTTCATTTTTTATTATAGCGGAATTAGAGTAGTCCGGTTAACTCAGTGGGCTCATAACCCATCGTCGAAAGGCATCGCAAGTTCAAATCTTGCTTCCGCTACTTCTTAAATACACCTTAGAGGGTCGCTTTAGGTTGATTATCTAACCAACTAGCATGTTGTGAGTTCGAATCTCACCTTTGTAGCTCAACGGTAGAGCAGCCAGCAAAAAAATAGCAATCTTTATTTATTACCCTCTATTTATTTTTCTCAAGTCCTAAAGGATGCGAGTTGGTTTTTGATTCTTTGGACCCGTTAATCAAAGGATATACTTTTTTTTAATGCAGGTGTTGACAGTAGGGTTACTGGCGGAGACTGTAAATCTCTGGGCCTTGGCACAAGAAAGTTCGAGTCTTTCCATCTGCACCATTTTTGTTTTTAAGCAGTACCAAATAGTTTAAGAGAAAAACACTATCTAATGTAGTCATCGGCTAATAAGGAGATAGAGATTCGGGGATAATAGGGCAGCACCTCCGATTTGGGAACGTTTTTAGGGAATTAGCTTAGAGGTAAAGCGGATGCCTTACAAGCATCTGACAAGAGTTCGAGTCTCTTATTCCCTACCATTTTATTTTTTAACTTTTAAGGATTTAATCATGACCGAAGAAGAAAAGAAAAAGAAGAAAAAGCAACAAGAATTGAACGATGATCTCCAAGATGATTTATTGATTTCAAGTGCAGAAGCATTCATTGAACATTTTGGATATCAGTCATCAGACTCAGATCCTGATGATTCTTCAAGTTGTGATTATGATAGTTCTTCTGATTTCGATAATGGTTGTAGTGATTAGTTTTTAATATGGGGTCATAGTGATTGTGGTTAACACGGCACACTTGCAATGTGAAAAAAAGAGTTCGATTCTCTTTGGCTCCACCAATTTTTATGTCAGAAGATCTTGTAGCTAGATTAAAGAAAAGAGCTGAAATCAGAAGGCAAATTTCAACACGAAAAAGTGTTCAAGAAGGAAAGCCAGATAGAATCTCAGATCTCTTAGAAGAAGCAGCTCAAGAAATTGAAAGACTAAACAAAATTGTTGCAGAAGTAATAATTCAAAATGCGTGAGTGGCGTAATGGTAGCCGCAACGGTCTTAGAAGCCGTCGCTGTAATGGCGTGCGAGTTCGAGTCTCGCCTCACGCACCATTTTTATTTCCTTATGAAAACTAAAACATATTCAGTTACTTATTATGAACCAGGCGATAAATTGCAAAACATAATGACAGGTAAGATCTATACCTTCGTTGAGTATGGGCCTTTCAATACTACGGCCATCAAAGATAGAAAGGGAACTCACACTGTGGGTCGTAATATCGTAGATGATCCAAAGTGTTTTAGGTTTGTAAAGTAAATGGAACGTAGATCGATAAATCTTACGATACAAACAAATCTAATGATACAAGATAGTGGCGAAGGTTATATTTTTGAATGTAGAGAATATGATTTCTTTTACAAAACAAAAGATAGAACTGGTTGGGCGCATGAAGAATTTGATAATGCATTTCGAGAACATTTAAAAAAAATATTATTGAATCACCGCCTTGACAAATAATTGAAAAGTAGATATAAAGAGTTTCAAGTTCAACGAATTAAAATTTAAACTTAAAAGAGGAAATAATGACACAAAAATTGAATCAAGTTATCGCAGTTGAAAAAGGTATCAAGCAACGTAACAACGACGTTGGAAGCGAACTAATCAAGGCAGTTAAGAAGCCTGTATTGTTTAATGGCTTTGATAAGAAATATCAACCTTTGGATGAAAGTGGAGAAAAGTTTCCACCTGAATCTTTGAAGGTTCAAATGAATACTAAGCAAGTTTTGAAAGAAAGCAATCGCGTTCTTGCAGACTTGCTTGATATCACTGCGACAAAAGATTTTGCAAACTGTGTTGCCAAATCAAACTTGGTTGTTGACGGAAAAGTTTTGCTTGAAGGTGCGCCAGCAACCTATTTGTTGTTCTTGGAAAAGCAATTGACAGACATGAACACTTTGGTTTCTGAATTGCCTGTGCTTGATTCGGCAGAAGATTGGACATTCGACAAGAACTCAGATCTGTTTAAAACAGCGCCAATTCAAACAGGGAAGACCAAGAAGGTTCAGAAGTCCCTGGTCTTGCTTGCTCCAACCGAGAAGCATCCTGGTCAAGCACAGTTGATTACAGAAGACCAAACTGTTGGCTACTGGGATACAGTGAAGACTTCAGGCGCAATTCCAGCGCCAGAAAAGGCAAAGCTTCTTGAGAAGATTGAAAAACTTCAAAAGGCAGTTAAATTTGCTAGAGAAGAAGCAAACACTACAGAAGCACCAGCAATGAAAGTTGCCGATAAGCTTTTGGGTTGGCTCTTCGAATAAATATTGGCAGTTAAAGCTTAAGTTTAATTTCAAGTTAAATCAATGAACAGAAATTCATGCATGTTCGACTCGTGCCCTTCCCGCCATATGGGAAGGTAGCTTAATTGGATAAAGCAACCATGCGAATGGTCAAGATTCTCTTTATAAGATGATCTGATTTCTAAGTAATTAAACAAAGACTTAAATTACCAACTGCAAGCTTAGTATAAAACCATAGTTTTTGAATCAAGAGTAGGGCAAAACTTGCCGGAAACGTGAGTTCGAATCTCACCCTTCGCACCATCTATGTGAAGGTAGTATAGCGGAAGAACGCTGGCACTAAGATCTAATAGCCTTATTTAAACGTCGTTGAAAACTGATATGGTTAAATTACGGTAGGGTAAGCCGGTTACGCTTATCCTGCCACTTTTAAAAAACATCTGTGATATAAACAGATTTATGAAGTAAAAGTTTTTTTGGTAGTAAAGTACATAAAGATATAATTATTAGTCTCTGAGTGTGTACTTTTAAAATTGAATATGATATAGTTTCTGAGCGGGTATGGTGTAGTGGTAACATGCTATCCTTCCAAGTTAGAGTCAAGAGTTCAAATCTCTTTATCCGCTCCAATCTTTTTAGTAGCTTAAAAGCCTCTGTTTTATTGTGAATCCTAGGAAGTAATAATAAAATATAAAATCAGCTTAGGTTAAAGCAAGGCGGTGATGCTGAGTATGTTGGTTCGAATCCAATCTAAAAAGCTTTTTAATGTTTTATCTACGTTGAGCAGAAGACCTTGGAATTGCTTTCCAAATAGGTGCAAGCCCTATAACGTAGTTGTTCGCCAGTTGAGCAAGTGTGGTCATTGCACCTGACTGAAAATCAGGCTAAAAACGTTCGATTCGTTTAGCTGGCACCATTTTTAATTTAAAGGATATTATTAAGATGTCAAGATTGTATTTCTTTTGCACGTTAGTAAGCGCTTATATTTGTGGATTGAATGTGGCACTTGCAGTCGAAAGACCAGAACAGCGCAGTATGTGTATTTTTATAGCTATGGTAAATTTTGCTGCTGTTATTATTAACGCAGCTCAATTTAAGCCTAGCAAACAAATTGATAATGAGCAATAAAAATTCAAAAGACCACTTAATTGAAGAATTAATAAATTCTCCGATACACAGAATTCATAAGAACGGTTTTGTTGAAATTAAAACCAATGAAGGATGGAGAAATTTAAAGTTTCATAGTCCTAGATTAAAAAAAGGATATTGTGAAATAAAATTTAAAGGAAAATATTTATATATACATCGTATTATTTATGCAAAATTTATTGGTCCTCTAAATGAAAAATTAGTTATAAATCATAAAGATGGAAATGGATTTAATAATACAATTGAGAATTTAGAGCTTATTAGTCAGGCAGAAAATAATCTTCATAGATTTAGGGTACTAAATCATCCTCCTGTAAGAGGAAATAAAAAAATCTCTAGTGAAATTGCAGATAGGATTAGAGAAAAAAGAAAACAAGGCTATAAATATACTGAATTAATGGAAGAATTTGAGTTGTGTAAGTCTTCAATTTCTTATATAGTGAATAATAAGAGCTGGAATTTTTGAGGTAATTATTGCGGGTCCGATCCCAAGGTGGGGTACTTGTATTTCCGATTCGAGAATCAGGTGAGTTCGATTCTCACGATCCGCTCCAATGTTTTGTGACCTACCACCTATACGAATGATAGAAACGTAGGCAACCAGTTTTATACTTTTTATTGCTGGGCAAATTAACATCGTTTAAATGATTTGCAAAAAATAAAGTTGTTTCGGAAGAATGGGCGAGTGGTTGATGCCATCAGTCTTGAAAACTGAAAACCGGCGTAAAAACCCGGTTCGTGAGTTCGAATCTCACTTCTTCCGCCATTTGAATATTCAGCCTTGTTTAAAAGCTTTGGAATTTTATGAAACCTAATAGATGGGAAATAGAAAATTTTTGTTATAGCGATGAGTGCGATGCTATTATTGATCTTGCAGAAATTATTGTTGGATTTGAGCAAGCAACATTAAATACACAAACTGGCGTTGCAACAAAAATAGAATACAGAAATAACAAAAGAGCAACGTTTGATCAGCCAGAATTAGCTAAAGAGCTTTGGGAAAGACTGAAAAACGACTCAAGACTCCTTAAAGAAGGATGGAAAGCAATTGGATTAAATGAAAGATTTAGAGTTTATAAATATTCAGATCCAAAAGAATTTTTTGCTCTTCATTATGATGGAAGATTTCTAAGAACAATAGCATTCGAAGAATCATGGGTCACAATATTAGTATACTTAAATGATAATTTTGAGGGCGGTGAGACATCTTTTCACGATGGCGATGTTATTCCAAAGAAAGGAAAAGCCGCCTTAATGACACAAGGAAATGTTTTACATGAAGCACTTTCTGTGAAAAGTGGAACGAAGTATGTTTTACGTTCAGATGTGATGTATAGAAAAGTTTAATTAACGCTTGACAATTTATTGATGAACGTTGTATAAGATTTTGTAGTAACTGTTCCCTGGTAGCTCAGAGGTAGAAAGCGCCAAGCTGTTAACTTGGATGTCGGTGGTTCGAACCCATCCCAGGGAGCCATTTTTAAGCATTCAACAAAAAGTCGAGGCTGGCTGCAAGCATATTATCACCCGATAGAAGATCTGATTCCAACTAGGTGATGTAACGTCAGAGAGCTTGCTGTTGAATATTTTTGGTTCTGTAACTCAACTGGTTAGAGTAGCGTCCTTTTAAGTCGAAGGTTGCGAGTTCGAGTCTCGCCAGAACCACTTTTTATTTTTATGATATATCTTTTAATTGCTGTTTCGAATATTATTATCGCTTATTTTTCTTATTATTGTGGAAAAAACACTTGGCGAGTCGAAAGACAAAAACTCGAAGAACGCAGAGAAGATAATTTGACTGTGATGAGTGAAGCAATTCTGAGTGGCAAATTCAAAACGGTATGTCCAGATTGCTTACAAAATACAACAAAGAAAATGAAGTATAGTTTAAGAAAATTAAAAGAAAAGAATAGTTTGTAAACCAATGGGGATATCGTCTATTACGATTAGGACAAAAGGCTTTCAACCTTTGAAACCGGGTTTAAATCCCGGTATCCCTACCATTTTTAATAAAGAAAGAGTCTTAGCGCAAATGAAAAATATTCATGCAGAAAAATGGCTTGCCAAATACCAAGATTGTTTTCATATAGGAGCACATCAGATTCCTAAAGATTCATTTGAAAAATCCCAGCTTGTTTGGGATAAAGTAAATGAATCTTTACCTGATTTGTCTTTGGATAAAAAAGGTGAATGCAAAGCTGTTTTTGCTGACTTGGTTGATGATTACGGTTCTAATTTATTATTTTCTTTTGTTAAGATGGATGATAAATTAACCACTCAACTTAAATCTATAATTGAAAAGTTATATGATCTCGCTAACGAATATAGCGAACTTTCACAAAAAGCTTATGATTTTCACGAAGAGTGGGAAGCTTTGCGCGATGAAGAAGAAGATACTGCCCGTAGAGAATTGGAAAAAAAGGCGTTAACCGCTAAAGTCCAACCAAACACTGCATTTAAAGAAGTTGAAAAACATAAAAAAGAAATTAAAAAACAAATTCTTTTGAAAATGCTTAAAGAGCTTGAGCAATGAAACCTTCTTCAAAAACAATTTTTATTGCAAAAGATTTTTCAAGATTTCCGGCAGGAAGATTTATAACAGATGGCAAGTTTAGTGGCGAATGCTTTCGAAATGATTTTCTTTTACCAGCCCTTACAACTTCAGAAAAAGTAGTGGTTATTAACTTAAACGGTGTTCTGGGCTACGGTTCCTCTTGGTTGGCAGAAGCATTTAATGGAAAGTATTTGTCTGATAAAGAAAAAAACAAGCTTTCGTTTGTATCTCAAGATTTATCTTTGATAATGGAAATTAAAGAATATTTGTATCGTGTTTAAGTGGCCGAACGGCTAGGCAGCAGATTGCAACCCTGTTTCATGGAAGTTCGAATCTTCTCTTAAACTCCACGCCGATGTTGCATAGTGGTCGATTGCACCAGTTTTGTAAACTGGAATTCCAACATCGTGAGTTCGAATCTCACCATCGGCTTTCATTTTTATTTTAGGAAAAACATTATGGATAAAGTTCAGATTTATTATTTAGCAACACTTTTATTTACATTGTTCACGTTGATTAGTAGAAGCTGGAAGGCAACAACAGAAAAAGAATTTTATTTGAGTATAGCCACGCTATCGCTAACTGTTTTGTTTAGTGTTCCTATTGCTGGTCGCTTGTTTTTGTTTTGGTAAATCAATGCGAACATAGCTCCGAATAAGATTTGAAGAAAGCACCCTATCAAGACCGGGTTGAAATAGGAACTTCTTTAATAAGTAGAGCGCCAGCTTTTTAAGCTGAATGGGTTGGTGGTGCAAGTCCATCTGTTCGCTGCCTTTTGAAACTATATCATGCACAAAATTCAATATTCTCTTTTTTATCTACTTCACGATTCTCGTCAATGGCTTGACGGTCAGCGTCAATCAACTCCTCTTGGAAAGTCATTTCAAAAAGTCGGAGTGTATGTCGGTTATCTTCAGCTCAAAGAACAAATTGATAAATTAAAGCTTGTGCATAATAGCAAGTTATGGTACGCTGTCATTCCGAGATTTAGATGAAGACTCTACAAAATAAAATCATTGAAACCATTTCCAAAAAGAAAAAGATAAAAATGCAAGACTTGATTGAATCTCTTTCTGATTTTAAAGATGGAGATATTCGCGATCAAGTCTTAGTTTTAATTACGAAAGGTATGATAAACGTTGGCCAAGATTGGCAGATGTCAATTGGCACAACATTTTTGTGGCCGTGATATATGAAAAATTTACTTTCAAGAGATGATTTTAGAAATGGTGTTTTCGCCAGAGACGATCATAAGTGCGTTGTTTGTAAGGCACCAGCTCAAGATGCTCATCACATTCTTGAAAGACGTTTGTTTTCTGATGGTGGATATTATTTAGATAATGGCGCTTCTCTTTGTGGCGCGTGTCATATCAAAGCAGAAGAAACAACAATAGACGCCCAACAACTCAGAGACTTAATTGGAATTATAAAGATTGTTCTCCCTGAACATTTTTATCATGATTCAATTTATGATAAATGGGGCAATCAGATTCTTCCCGATGGAACAAGAATGCGTGGAGAGTTATTCTATGACGAGTCCGTGCAGAAGATATTGGCTCAAGGAGGCATCCTAGCCTCTTTTAGAGAGTTCGTAAAGTATCCTAGGACTTACCACTTGCCTTGGTCTGAGAGCGTCACAGAAGACGATAGAGTGCTTTCTGATTTGAGTTGTTTCGAGGGCAAGAGAGTTGTTGCCACGGTGAAGATGGATGGGGAAAATACAAATATGTATTATAACCATATTCATGCTCGTTCTCTTGATTCTCGAAATCATCAATCAAGAGATTGGGTAAAGAATCTTCATTCACAAATTAAACATGAAATTCCTATTGGTTGGCGTATTTGCGGTGAAAATCTTTATGCCAAACACTCAATTCATTATAAAGAACTAGAATCATATTTCATGGTATTTTCAATTTGGAATGAAAAGAATGAATGTCTTGGCTGGGATGAAACTGTTGAGTGGTGCGATTTATTGGGACTAAAGACAGTTCCACTATTAACTCGCGGTAAATTTGACAAGGAAGAATATAAATTACTTTCTCTGGGATTAAAAAATATTGAGTGCGAAGGATATGTTATAAGACTTTACGATAAATTCAATTTTAAAGATTTTAAAACATCAATCGCTAAATTCGTAAGAAAAGATCACGTAAGAACTCACGCTCATTGGATTAACAATCAAATTATTCCAAATGGATTGAAAAAATGAATTATACAAAGCCGTTAAATTGGACTACGGCCAAGAAACGTGGCGCTGTATATACAAAAAAGTACATTGAGCAAGCCGAACGTGATGCAGCGAAGCTTCAAAAACAATTAACTGAACTTTCAAATTCAATTCGTAAAGCAAAAGAGCATCTAAAAGAAACCTGTAAGCATCCGAAAGGACATGTCGGATTGAAAACAGAAGGAATCTGCGATGATTATGGCAGTTATTCAAGAGTAGAATATTATTATCAATGTGATAATTGCAAAAACGAATCAACGCGCTACAGGGTTGGTACTTTCGATTTCATCAATAATTCAAAAATATTTTTAGAATTTACCAACAGAGAGTTTACTGAACCTCTAAATAGAGTTGAGAATAAATCGTGAAAGAGTATAAAATTTACGCTCTTCATATCGAAGGCAAATTAATGACAAAAGAAGTTTGGAAGCTTTACGACAAATCAAAAAGTTATGCTGCTGTTAAGCCAAAAAGAATTTATCATAACCTTGGAACAGCAAAAGCCGTCATTTCTTATTTTCCAAAAGAATTGCGACATATGATTACGATTGTCGAATACCTGCCAGGGAGTGTAGTGCATCGTGGATCCTAATCATAAATATTGCATTCTTATTCGCGACCCTCAAGATGAATATGGCGAAAAAGAAGCCATGCGCGAACTTGGTGTCTACTTTGTTGAAAGTCGCCTTTATGCGGCAGGGTATGACGTGGTTGTCGGCAGGTATTCAGTGCTGCCATTCTATAAAGAATTAGAAAACGATCTTCTTTTGTCTGAAACATTTCTAATTAATAGTTTTTCACAATTTCGCTATATTTCAGATTTAGGAAATTGGTATAGAGATTTAAAAAACATAACTCCTTTTACTTGGTCGAATATGCAAGAATATATTGCTTCTGACTATGAAGGGCCAGTTGTTCTAAAAGGAGAAACTAATTCTCGTCGCGATAAGTGGCTCACACATATGTTTGCTAACAATAAGACTGAAGCTAGAGAAGTTTATGGCAAGCTAATGGATGATAGTTTAATTTGTCATCAAAATATTTATATTAGAAAATACGAACCACTTAAAAAGCTTATCGATAGTGTCACAGGAATGCCCGTACCAAACGAGTGGAGATTCTTCATTTGCTATGGTCAAATCATAGCCTCTGGTTATTACTGGTCAACTTATATTGATGATATCGTAGAAAAAAAGATAACAATAGAAAACCCGCCTATTTCAATAATTGAAAACGTAATTGAATTAGTTGGAAGTAATTCAAATTTCTATTCAATTGATATTGCACAAAAAGAAAATGGTGACTGGACAGTTATTGAGTTGAATGAAGGTCAAATGAGTGGCCTCAATGGAATTGATAGAGGGTATTTTTACGCTCAACTTAAAAATGTTTTGGAGAATAAATCTTGACAGATATAATTGTAAATGATAAGACGTTTGGCATATTGAGAGTTAGTGTAACTGGTAACACAGCGTCCTTTGAAGTCGTCAGTTGAAAGTTCGAATCTTTCACTCTCATCCATCTAAACATGCCAAGAAAAACACAAAGCCAAAAAAAGAAAGATAGAAAGAGACGTAAAAAAGTTGAGGCACTTCTGGACTCGTTGCCAGAAGTTAAAGGCTCTGCTCTTGCTTCTTCTTTGCCTGTCAGCTCTACACCAGCTTATGCTGGTCCTGCACCAAAATTCTGGAAGCAATACGAAGAATGGGTAAAGGCAGGCAAGCCATCAGAAAAAACAAAAAAGGAACAAGAAAAAAATGAATGATGAATTAAGTAAAAAATTATTTGAAGCCTATCCAAATCTTTATGGAGATAGAAATAAGCCACACACTCAAACCCTTATTTGTTATGGTTTTGAGTGTGGTGATGGTTGGTATGAGCCAATCAATAAATTATCAGCAAAGCTTGAGGCTATCGTAAAAGATAAACCTAATGTTCGCGCAAGTCAAGTAAAAGAAAAATATGGTGGATTACGCTTTTATATGACTGAATTTTCTGCTGAAATTGAAAAACTAATTACGGAAGCAGAAGACGAGTGCTCTGTGACGTGTGAAACGTGCGGTAAGCCAGGAGAGCTACATACAAGCGGTGGATGGCTTCAAACGCTATGCGATGCTTGCGTTGTCTGCGAAAATAACAAAGAAGACAGGATTAGTCAATATATAAAATATTCTGAGTGGACTAAAATTGTGTCTAAGTGAAATCTAAAAATTTAATAAAATCATTGCAAGAGATTGATCCGTCTGGAGAAATTGAAGTTTGTATTGGGAATGGTGATATTGAAGAAATCTTTGTCTCTGAATCTGATTATGATGGAACTCTACAAACGATTGAGTTTGATGAAGACGGTCTTCCGATCAAAGGAAGATATCATGCTTTTGAAGAAAAAATAGTTTTAAAGCCTATTTTTATTTCTGATGCTATTTGGCGAGCTGCTGAACAAGGCGTAAGTTTTAATATTGATTACTCAGATCTTTCTTATTCAAAGAGAAAAAATTTTCAAGAAGTAAATGAAGAAACAAAACGTCAAATGTTTCATATGCTTGAAAGCGTTGAGTTTCAGCTTTTTAATAAGTGGGTACTTAGTAAAACACAAGATGTTTATCCAGAAGTTACGCTTAATTCAATAAAATTTTATACAGAGTCTTTTTTTAGAGAAAATCTAAGCAGGCTTTGTTCTTTTCCTGAAAATTCAAATATACCAGTTGAAATACAAGGAAGTAAGGTGTATAAAAGTTATGCTGAGCGTAGATATGAACAATGGGACGAAGAGATCGTAATTACATTCGATGGATATGACTTTGCTCTCAAGAGAGTTAGTGGCCTTGCCATTCCATGTCAAACAGCAGAATTATTCGATAAAGATAAAGCACTAAATCAAGAAATAAAGAAATCCCTAGAAAAAAAAGAAAAAGGATTTCTTGCAAAATTAAAAAGATTTTTTAAATTTAAAAAGGAGATGTAAATGACCGTAAAGAAAAAGAAGAAAGTAGTTGCGAAGAAGAAGGTGGCAGTTAAAAAGAAGGTTTCATCTACAAAGAAGAAAGTTTCTAAGAAAAAGGCTCATATCACAAAGAATTATCTAATGATGGTTTTGGATGAGAGTGGTTCAATGGCAAGCATGAAATTGCAAGCTATTAGCGCATTCAATGAACAAATTGAAACAGTAAAGAAAAACAGAGGAACTTTAGATGTTAGTGTAGGACTTGTGAAGTTTTCTTCAACTGTTCAAGATGTTTATACAAACGTCGCGATTGATTCAGCTGAATCCTTGACTCTAGAGTCTTACAATCCAGGCGGCGGCACGGCAATGTATGATGGTGTTGGTCATGCAATTGAAAATCTACTAGCTCAATCCGACATCAATGATGAAAACGTAAATGTTTTGATGCTTATTATTTCGGACGGCGAAGAGAATAGTTCGCGTAAATACACCTCCGCTTCGGTCGGAGAGAAGATTCAAGAATTGCAAAAAACGAAGCGCTGGACGTTTACTTATGCAGGCGCAAACCAAGACTTGTCAAAGATTCAAACAGCACTTAATATACCAGCCGGTAATACGATGTTGTTTGCTGCAAGTGCAGCCGGAATGAAGTCTGCAAACGCCACACGTTCGCTTGGCACGCAAGCGTTTTATTCAACAACTTTAAACGCAGGCGCAGGCGCTGTTAATAGTTTTTATTCTGATGTAGAAACTAAAGCAAAATCGTAATTAATTACTTGATTTTATAAGCTTTTTGTGATATATTCTCTGCATGAGAATGATCTTTAAAACAGTTTATGGCAGCCAGCTTTATCGGCTGCCAAATCCCCACCAGTGACACTGATTATAAAGGCGTATATCTTCCTTCAAGTGAAGAGATATTGCTTGGTACTTATAAATCAGTCGTGTCTCAAGACACAAACAATTCAAAACAAAAAAATACAAAAGACGATATCGATTATCAAATTTTTAGTCTTCAAAAATTTATTGAAGATTTAGAAGAAGGAGAATCGTATGCGTATGAAATGATTTTTTCTCCTAAGAACTTTTGGGTTGAAGCTCCTGATTCGATTTGGCTAGAGCTTGTAAAAAACAAAGATAAATTCATTTCAAAAAATGTTTCTGCAATGGTTGGATACGCTCGAAAACAAGCGAGAAAGTACGGAGATAAAGGAAGAAGACTTGAAGTTTTTCAAGATATCGTTTCTTTGTTAGAGTCAGTTGATCAAGAACTTACTTTAAATGATTTAGAAAAAGATATTTGCGCAAAATTTGTTTCGGAGTTTGTTTCCATTCATCCACAAGAAAATGATACTTCTGGTGGGTTATACTTGGACGTTGGTGGTGTTTTGGTTCCAATGAATTGTGATGTAGCGTACAGTCTTGACATTTACAGGAAGCACGCTGAGCGATACGGTGCGCGAGCAAGGAAAGCGTTAGAGGACAAAGGTTCAGATCTTAAAGCTCTATATCACGCTTTAAGGATTTCCTATCAAACAGAAGAATTGTTGCTGACGGGCAACATTACTCTCCCACGACCAGAATCAGCTTTGCTCATTTCCATAAGAAATGGTCAAGTAAGCGATTTAGAAATTAAGAGATTGATAGACGAAGGATTTGATCGCGTTGTTGAAGCGGAAAAGAAAAGCGCATTACAAGAAACACCAAACAAAGAGTGGCTGAAAAATTTCTTAATGGAAACACATCTAGAGATTATTAGAAAAGAAAAGAATTTATATAAAGGATGGGATAATATCCCAAAATACATCGATTATGACGATGTAAGGAATGATTAAAAAAAATGACAAACAACAAAGAAGCCATTGAAGTAGTGTTTTCGTTCGATACAACAGGATCGATGTATCCTTGTCTTACGCAAGTTAGACGTAATCTAAAAGAAACAGTTGAAAGATTATTTAGAGAAATTCCAAATATTCGAATTGGAATTATTGCTCACGGTGATTATTGTGATGCAAGAACAAGTTATGTAACAAAGATTCTGAATTTATCAAATAGACCGCAAGATGTTGTTAATTTTGTCGATAAAGTTGAGCCAACGAGTGGTGGCGATTCTCCCGAATGTTATGAACTTGTTTTGCATGAAGCAAGAGGATTGAGCTGGACGTCTGGAAAGAAGAAAGTGTTGGTGATGATTGGAGACGATGTTCCGCACGGACCAAGCTATCCACAGAACACAAAACAAATTGACTGGAGAAACGAACTAGGTTTGCTCTTGGAAGCAGGAATCAATGTTCATGGCGTGCATTGCATGGCAGGTATTCGCTCGGCTTCTCGTCCATTTTACGAAGAAATTGCAAGTAGGACTGGTGGCTTTTATTTGACGCTTGATCAGTTCTCTAGTGTTAGCGATTTAGTTATGGCTGTTTGTTATAACGCAAACAATCAGACTCAAGTTGAAAACTTTGAAAAAGAAGTTACAAGCAAAGGCCGCATGAATCGCGGCATGAATGAAGTATTTAATACTTTATTGAATCGCAAGAAAAATACAAGTTTTTCGCCTTCTGATCTAAAGGCGGTTCCTGCCGGAAGATTTCAAGTTCTTAATGTTGATGAAGACATAAGGATTGATGAATTTGTTGGTGATAACGGATTGAATTTCAAGCTTGGCCGTGGATTTTATGAATTCACTAAGTCAGTCAAGGTTCAGGCTCACAAAGAAGTGGTCTTAATGAACAAGAGAACTGGCGACATGTTTTCTGGAGACAAGGCAAGACAAATTGCAGGAATTCCTGTGGGTGTGGACGCCACAGTGAAGCCCGGAAATGGTGACCTAAAGAACTATACATGTTTTATTCAGAGTACGTCAAGCAATCGTAAATTATTAGAAGGGACTAGGTTTCTATATGAAGTCCAAGACTAAAATTAAGACGAAGCCAAAAGCCAAACAAAAGAAAAAAGAAATTGTTATAAACATGAATACCGATGTTTTTCTAGAATTAGAAGGACATGTTTATGTTGTTGAAAAAGATAAAAAAGGAAAAGTAATTTCCAAAGATGAAATTCCCGGGAAAGACGTTTTAGGCTGCTTAATAAAATTGCTTGTGGAAGCAGCTGACGTAAAGAGGTTTAGGTTATGAAGATCTGTTGCATAAGCGATACCCATATGGGCCATAACGAATTGAAGATGCCAGAAGCTGATGTATTAGTTCATTCTGGCGACTTTTTAGGTGTATCAAACGAAAAAGAATTAATTTTATTTAATTTTTGGTTAAGTAACTTAAATTATGAAAAAATCTTTGTTGTTCCTGGAAATCATGATGGAGAATTTGAAAAGAATTTTCATTATGCAGAAAGCTTATTGAGTAATGCAATAGTCTTATGCGATAAAGAATATGTGCATGACGGAATTAAGTTCTATGGCTCTCCATGGACTAGAACATTTTATGATTGGTGGTTCATGAAAGATACACCAGATTTAATTCCTCATTGGAAAAATATTCCAAGTGACACAGACGTTCTTATAACGCATTCACCTCCGCATCTTATTTTAGATAGAGTAAACGGAAAAGATAAAAACGCAGGATGCGCAGAGCTAAGACAGGAAGTGATTACCAGAATCAAGCCAAAGCTTCATATCTTTGGTCACCTTCATATGGATGGAGGAAAGTATATTGAACAAGATGGAATTACATTTTGTAATGCATCAATGAATAATGATAATTATTTAATCGCTAGAGATCCAATGGTATTTGAAATATGAACGATAGACCAAAAACAATAAATATCATACGGCGATATAGCTGGTCATTATACTGAATTGATTTCTCTTCTGAAAGATATGCCGCCCGCTGATTTAATTTTATCTGTTGGGGATATGATAGATCGTGGACCAAATTCAAAAGAAGTGATTGAGTTCTTTATGAATACTCCAAATACAGAAGCTCTTTATGGAAATCATGAAGACTTAATGTATGAAGCTTGTTCTGAGAATAGTTTTGGAATTACCGCCGCAACTCAATTATGGAACATGAATGGCGGCGAGAAAACTATCATGAGCTACGGTGGAGATAGAAGCTTAATTCCAAAAGAGCATCTAAAATGGATTCGTGGCAGACCGTTATATTTTGAAACAAATGATTTATTTGTTTCTCATGCTCCAATTACGAATTTTAATCAAGTTCCAAATAATAGATTTTGTCGTCAGGCAAAAACTTTAGATGAATTCCTTTGGAGGCGTTCGCCTCCGCATAAGCCATTGTCAAAATTTTTGGTCTACGGTCACAATGGCCGCGTCCTTAAATGCAAGTGGGGCAATGGTGAGACTGTGGCGATGTGCATTGATGGTTCGCATGGAAATCAGCTTGCCGGAATACACTGGCCATCAAAAGAAATCTTCACAAAAGATTATGTATAAGTTGACTTTTCTATTCATGCACGGTAAAAACACAACATGGAGCAATTTATGGAAATGACACAAGTTCGATATGGTCGTAAAGAAAATCAAAATGAACTCAATCGAGTTCTCTATACAGTCAAAGAAGGTGAATCTATTTATTTTGGAATTGCTAGATGCAATGTAACGAAGGGCGATAAGTTTGAAAAGGCAAGGGGCCGTCAAATTGCAGAAGCTCGCGCTCTAAAGGCAAAGAGCGAAACTCCCGAAGAGCTAAAGGATATCAAGATTAGCGAAAGCCCATTCTTTCATCCCTATGGCAAAGTCCCAGTTTCGGAAGTGAAAGATTTGCTGCAATACTTTCGTGGACTAGACGAATACCGCCCATTCGAAGAAGATGTTAAAAAGTCGTAAGATTGTAGTTCGGAGTTTGTGGCTCCCGCAAACGTAATTTACCTTCCGATAAAAAAATTTTAAGAGATTATGTTCTACATCTCTTAAATCTTGCAAAACAAAATAATTCAATAATAGAATTTGTTTCTGGTCGGCTGCCAGAAAGGAGCCGATCGCTTCATTGCAGAAATTTGTTCTGAGCTAAATTTAAAGCTCGTAGAGCATCTTCCTGTTGTGGAAGGTAGCTTGACCTATGTTGAGCGAGTAGAAGCGTTTTACGCTCGAAACAGGCTTATTGCAGAAGATGCCACCTTCGTTCTCGCAATGGTTGCTTCCGATCGTAAAGGTCGGGACGGAAAACACAATCAACCATTGTAAAAAATTAAATAAGAGAGTCATTGTGTTATGATGGGCGGATTATTTTTGTGTTTTATTTATGTTGTAGTATATTGTTGGCTTTTAAAAAAAATAGGAACATTTAACGTGGAAAAAGAAATAAAACCTCAAAATATATCTAATAAAGATGAAAAGAAAAATAATGTTTTGAGTATTAAAGATTATTTGGCTAAAAAGAAACAAGAACGAGATGAAGAAATAGAAAAAGCAGCAGAACAGCTTCCACCATCAGGAGATTAATTTAATGAGTAAAGCACTTGAAATGAAGAAATTGACCGATGACGCTTGGAGAGTAGAAGTCAGCGATTATTATTATAATCAATTAATCATTAACATAGAAGATAAGGCAAAGCATGGCTATAGCCAGCATAGTTTTAGGCTTGTTGGTAAAGAAAGATTGTTTTTCGTTTCTCTAAAGAATAAATTAAAAGCCGATGGCTTCACTGTTAGTAACAACTTTAACAATCATTCAGAAGGATACGATTTTCAAGTTACATGGTAATATGTATGCATAGAGCGTTAGTGTTAACGGTAGCACGTCGGTTTCCAATCCCGAAAGTCATGAGTTCAAATCTCTGGCGCTCTGCCACTTTTCAAAATTATGACAATTCAAGAAGAACTAGCTAAATTATATAAAGAAAATCAAGAGCTTAAAAAGGCTCTTGAGGTTTATGCAGATCCTGATCATTGGGGATTTTACGATGGATGGCTTTGGAACGGACCTGTTCCTAATGAAGTCGGCTCGCTATACAGAGATCCTGGTGAGCCTGCACGTGTTGCACTTGGATATGAAGAGAAAAACAAAGAATGGATTGAAGCGTTAAAAAAATCAAGAGAGTATTATTCTGTTCTTAACAAGTATTTTTCTTTTACAAATGTAGACGCAGCTCTAGATTTCATTTATGCGCACTTAGATAAACTACTTTCCGCTGGAAATTATTACGAAGTAAATGAAATGTTAAAGTGTGTTATGTGTGTTGAGAATTTTTGGAACAAGGGAATAAACGATCCGACGCTCTCTTTGTCTTTTGCGATATGGACAAAACATGAACCAGAAAAATTTCCTTGGAGAAAAGATTTTATAAATAAACTTTTCGCTGATTATGTTGTAAGACATGGAGAGAAGAGAGCAATTAGATTATTGCAAGGACTATTATGACCACATTAACATGCGCCCAATGTCGGAAAAGAATTTGAAAGATCAGCAAAACAGATAGCTTCAGCTAAAGCTCACAACACAAAAAACAGCTTCTGCACAAGGAGCTGCGCAGTATCCCACCAAAATAAACACCAAGAACAACGGCAAACGCACTTCCAAGGTTGAGCGCTGGATTCAGACACGAGTCACAGAAACGTTCCCTAACCTTGACGTTCACTTCAATAAAAAAGACACCATAGAGTCAGAGCTAGACATTTACGTGCCGTCCTTGAAGCTTGCCTTTGAGCTGAATGGCATCACACACTATCAGCCAATATTTGGAGAGGAGAGGTTTCTTGGAGAGCAGAAAAGTGACCAAGAGAAGAGAGATAAGTGCAAGACGCTTGGACTAGAGTTGATTGAAGTAGACGTAAGCAAGATAAAGGATTTTAAAAAATCTGTCCCCTTTATGCTAGCAGTCGATAAGGTCTTATCGACAATTAGAGACAGACTTAAAAAACATGAAACGGTTTAGGTCGTGGAATAGTCGCGTCGTGAATCCTTAAGCCTAGCGCAGTCATTCCAAGAAATGAGCAAAGTTGCATCAAAGGATGAGCAATAAGATTATGAAACACCCAAGCATTTTTGGCAAATTTGAATGAAGGGTTTCCTTCGAGAATATGCGGCCCAACTCTCATTACTAAATCAACTGCCTCTTGAGCAATAAGCGTTGACCACTCACCTGAATTATACCAATGAATTTTCGCTGTAAAAAGAAATTGAACTTTTGTTTTTTGCATATAAACTTCAATTTCTTTGATTTCATTCAAATTAATAAGCGAATTTCGAAATTTAATCATTTGCACTTAAATCAACTCGCTTGTTTGTTTGGATAAATCAAAATTTTCTTCAATAAATTTGATTACTTTATTAGGATTCACATTGCGATTAAAAACAATATTAGGACCATGCTTATCTAACATGACAGCATAAATTTCTCCATCCATATTTCCTAAACCATCTGCTGTGTTTTTTCCGCACTCATGAGAACCACATTCAAACTCTCTTTGAGAACGTTTTGGCACTAAAGATTCTGGTTTTTGCTGACAGTGAAAGTGAACGATACAATCTAAATCAGGATATTGATTAAAGATGATACGCTGACTCATTCCGCCAACAGAAGGCTTGGCTCCGTAAGCAATAACAGAATCTTTGCCTGTTGATTCAATCATGACCATTTTCTCTAATTTATTGAAATCAGTTTTTCTGATTGAAGTTACAATAGAACCGTTTGGAGCTTTAGTTGCAAAGTGTCCAACTGTCTTTCCAAGGAAAGGTCTGTATGCGCCTTTACTCACACAGTGGTTGACGACTGCCCTAAGAGAAGCGGGAATCAACGGAGCATTCCAGTCAACTAAATTCTCATGATCTCCAATAACTTCGGACCTAGTAAACGTAAGCTGTGAACGATGATAGGTCATATCTACAAGTTCTTTTAAAACATAATCCCTATCAGTGCTTACAGCATATTTGGCTTGTTCAGGAGTGACGATCATGTTCATTCTGGTGTGCAAGTCGTTTACTAAAACAAGATTGCAAGAAGCTTTTTTAACAAGTTTTAAGCCAGCCTCAAACATCTCGTCAATTGAAGCCCCTGTTGTTGTTTTGCAACCTACAAGAAAAATATCTTTGCGTGTTTTACGAATTTTATCGATTACCTTAGGAAGAGGAGTTAGTCCAAGCTCAACGACATCCACAGATCGAAGACGTGGCATGTCTTTGCCGCTTGAGGTTCTTACTGTTCCTTCAGTATCAGGAGAAAACTCTAATACGCCAGCTTCAAAATCACACATCGCAACTGTAAAAAAGATGATTTTAGTTTCTTTATCTGAAATTAGTTCATTTACAAACTTAGAGATATCCTCATTAGTTTCTGGAAGATAATTTAACCCACCAGCCATTCTAGTTAAATACATTTGAATATTCCACTCTAAAAGAGGATAGTTTTTTCTTGAGATAAATTCCTTAATGGCTCTTGCTGTTCCGCCATAAGCTGGAGCTGATAAAGCCAAATGTGGACGAACATGAAAAACAGTTCCGCCGCCTAAAATTGCAATTTTTTTCATTTTTATTTTCCTATAAGATTACAACTAATTCCAAGATTATTTAAATCACTTAAGTAGACAAGCCACATTTCATCTGAATACGTTCCTATACTTTCGTCCACAAATGGTGACATTATTTCTGTTTTTGTTTTTTTATGTTCTAGTCCAAAAGAATGGCCAATTTCATGAATAATAATCAGTGTGTTGATAGCGAGATAGTCTTCGTTTGTTGTTGAAATAATTTTTTTATCAACAAGTCTATAAAACCATTTTCTAATTATCTCAATTGAATGTTTGTCTTTGATGTATTGACCATCAAAAGTATCTCCGTCCTTGAGAAGATTCCAGTCAGTAAAAAATATTGTTATTGAGTGATTATTGTAGGGATTTTCGAATGTAAGTAATTCACATCCAATTTTTGAATTAAATAGATCGATTGCATCAACAATCGCTTGAGTCTGCCAATAGTCAGTGTTATCATTCGTTATAAAATTTAGCCGTGGAGAATTGGCGCAATTAAATAAAAGTAGAAATATCAAGTAATAAATTTTCATTGAATTACAAACCATTAAAGAATAATACACCCAATATCATTGAAACAATCAGAAAGCCAAATCCAAGACCAGAGATTCCGCCCATAAAGCCACAACCAACAACAAAACAAATAGAAGCAAACAAAAACAACCAAAAAGATTGTTCGTTCATACGTAAGTTAATCCTTTTTGCGAAGCCCAGCGTGTTAGAATTTCATTTTCTTTTGTTGTTGGACGACGATTAAAGCGTCCACGAACTTGTACGATTCGACTTGTTTGATTATGCACTTCGATAGTGCATAATGCCCAATTATTTACAATATCTTCTTTTGTTAAGATCCAAATAGAAGTTCTTCCGTGTTCAATTGCGGCAGCATAAGAAAAAACACAATGACTCTGTCTCTTTCCTTCGTCTTGAAGTTCTTTGGCGGTTAAGAGTTCTTTGATTCGCCAAATTTCTATTGTTTCTCCACGACTAAAATCATAAGTTACACCTTCAAACCCAGATGGCTTAAAGTTGTTGTACTTACCAACCTTCATTTTGTTAAGGCTAGCATGCCATTCTTGCATTTGTCTAATGACAGAATCGGCAGTTCTTCCTTTAAGTGAATACTCTTTGTTTTCTCTTTTCGCTTCATTGTAAGTGTGAATGATATAGTCATGCATTGGCTTGACTTGATTAGAATCAAGCATTGATTGATTGCAAAACCATTGAATCATGTTTGCAATAAACTCTTCATCTTTAGTAATATTAGGTAAGCATTCAGCAATAGCTTCCCAAAGTCTTTTATTACCGCCTGAACCCATCACTTGAGCATAACGTATTGCTTGCACGATATCATTGGCCGGTGCTTGCATGAATAAGTGACACATTGCGCGAGTCAAAGAAGGAAAAGCTACTCCTCCAGGCTTACTTTTAATCAATTTATGTAAAGATTCTCCACGCGCAATAGCAATTATAAATGTAGCGTATGATTGACTTTTATCTTGAAAGCCTGTCCATAAGAAATTAGGCATTTTATATTTTGCAAACAAATGATTTGCCAAGGAATTAAGCAAAGCATTCGCGCTTTTACCTTGCGGCTCCCAATCTTTGACGGGACGATAAAAATCATTAGAGCATTTTAAAATTTGTTCTATATAATTTTTAAATTTAATGTCAGATCTGAGATGCTCTTCTATCTTTTTGCTTTTGGAGATTACACCGCTAAATACATTTTCAAGAGGCGCCGGCTTTGCTTTCTCAATATAATACTTGCGCCATTTTTCTTTTTCTTGAGTTTCTTTCTCGGCTTTTTCAATAGCCGCTTCTCTTTGTTTTCTTTCTTCAACACGTTTTTTGTGAGATAATTGCTTTAATTCTTTTTCTGAACGTCTCATGGTTCTTTGCTCGTTGGCATAAGCCAAATCTTGCCAGTTGGTGCGTCAAAGATGTCGGTTAAAAGCCCAGTAGAGTTATCTCTCGAAATCATATTTAATGTTTTAAATGTTTTTATTGTACTGAACTTAAAACACTTTCCTATTTCTTCTCTTTTTCTATCCATCGATATATTTTCGCGAAGAAGTTTTAATAACTTAGGATCTCTCAGGCAATCAATGATTTTGTTTGAAAGAATCATGTTTTTGGTTATCATAAATCGAATAGCACGAAGCATTCGAAGTGCATCCTCGCTAAACCTGTCTTCTGGCTGACCAACGCATTTAATGATTCTATTTGTGAGATGGTATTGTCCGTCGAATGGATCGATGTATCTACCTGTTGCTTCGTCAAAAGCAATGGCGTTCATCGTAAAATCGCGCCTAGAAAGGTCATCAATCAACGATCCTGGCTCTACCATGTCTGGACGTCTCCCGTCACTATAGGAGCCATCCTTGCGACAAAGAACGTAATCAGCAGGCTCACCGTCAGGAAGATGAGCGCGAACAGTCAGAAATTCTGGCTTTTCAAGATAAATTTTTCCGCCATTTGATTTAATCCAATCAATCATCGCAGAATAAGATGGCGCTTCGACTGCATAGTCGATGTCTTTTGAAACAAGACCCAAAAGTCTGTCGCGAATACACCCGCCCACTTGGTATGCTTTGATCATGATTTGTCTGTAATAGACTTGGTAGGAAAAGTCAATGAATATTATGCAGAACGCACAGGTTGAATTTCACTGACTGAAGAGGAGTTTTACTCCTTGATATACGAGGCTAGACGTGTGTAGCCAGCACCTGAATGTGTAGTAAGCAGTGCCGACAAAAGAATTAACATTTTTTCAACATTAAATTCTTTTCTAAGTTTTGTAACGGTATCGCTTGCGTTACCCCAACAAACAAAGCCATCACCACAGACGTAAGGATGAGGTTCAGGACGAAATTCATCCTCATCCCAATCTTCATTTGAAATAGAAGAAAAATTTAAAAGTTGTTTTTGTGTTGGACAATCTTTAACACTAAAGATTCGTAGATCTAAATCCTTGAGATTAATCGAGGCTATAAATTTACCAAGATTTACTTGCAAATGGTTATCGTCAACGTCTTTACAAATAATATCGTTAACACTTTCAATGATAACTGTGTTTGTTTTTGCGTTATATGCTTTAACAAACCAAAAGCCTGCCTTATTGATTTTTTCAAATTGTTGAAGAAAATTAATTTTTTCTTTATTTACCAAAGAATTATTAAGTTTGGAAAAAGTTACAATCTCTTTTTGAATTTTAGCAATTTCTCTAACAAGATTCTTGACTTTTTCTTGACGACGAAGAATCTTTGCTTCGTTTGCCTTCATCATTTTCTCAACATTCTTGGATAAGGTCGCTTGAACAGTTGGCGAATCAGCTTTTGCAAGATTTTGAGGAATTTTTGGTGTTGTCTCTTTAAATTTTGTGACTGTACTAAAGAACAATTTGTTAATTTCTGGTTTAGTCTCTAGTGCAAATATAGGCTCAAGATTAATTTGATCTTTGAGCGCTTCAAGGCTAACACCAGAAACACTGGCTAGATTGGTAATGTATTTTGTTTTTTCTTCGGTATTCATATTTATTCCTTTTTATCGAGAACTTCAAGCCACTTTCTAATGTAACGCATAAACAGTAAAGACTTATCTGTTGCTAAAAATGTTGCTGTGCCAACGTCAGAAATAGGTACTGGGAAAACAAAGTGAGTCGCTTCTGTTTTGTACCACAACGAACCATCTTTATAATACTGAAAGAATACCAGCCCCTTTACATGATCAGATAGTTTCGGTTCCATTTTCAACTCCTAAAAACTTATATGTTTCTTGAATGCTTTTTCTTAGATTTGTCATGCTTTCATCATTTGACGGATCTGCCATGAAATCTTTTGCGGCTGTAGCGATTTGCAATAACAAATCTTTAAGTTGTTTGTTTTCATTATATGAGTTTGCAACTTCATCAAACTCACCTTCATCTTCTGTCATTGTTTTAAACCTTTGCTGGAACGGATTGATAAACGTTCTGAGCAATGTTCCACATTGTGATACGAGAATAAGGCGTTGATTTAGTTAGATAATCTTTTACAATCTTACAGATCAAACCACTAATACCTAAAACAGTATACATTGTTGCCTTTGCCGTACAACGCTCTTCCATGGCGTTTTCGTCAGTGTATAAGGTTTTTCCATAAGACTTAATATCTTTTTCGTCAAGTGGTTGCATGGCATATATCAATGCGCTTTCGCCACCCATACGACCATCAATAATAAGCTTGGTATGAAAACTAATCTCTTTATGATTTTCCCAAATTAAATTACGAACCTTCATCGAATCAACTGCCATAATGACAATACCAGGGAAAAAACCGTCAACGTAAGGTTCATTCTTTGCGGTAATTTCAACGTCACTAAAATCTCTAACAAGATCCTGTAAGGCGAGAACTTTAAATTTCCCAATGTCTTTCTTGCGATAAAATTGACAATTCATATTTTCAATTTCAATTTTATCGAAATCATAGACAGTAAGATTTTCAAAGCCCATTTTAGCAAGAGCTAAAGTTACAAAAGAACCAATAGCGCCAGCACCAATAATAGTAATTGGTTCGTTTAAAACATCAATAGGAATAAGATCTAATTGACGCGCAAGATGTGTGTTCTCTAGCTTCATTCATTTTCCTTATTGATCATATTGATAATATGTTGATTTATTTGTTCTGATTCATCTAAATCCGAATCTTCAGCAACGGTAAAAGTATCAGATAAATCAACATAATTTTGAATGGTTTCAATCTCCTCTTCATTGAATCCCATCCTGCGTAATTCAGCCATACTGTGCAAAGCTAGATAAGCGACTTCAACTCCGTTGATTTGATGACAACCCAAATCAGATAAATCTTTTGCAGTTACTTCTCTAGGAGAAAAACTTACCTCCTCTGGCATAAAGATCCTTCCAGTGTCCGCGTCCACCTCTGCCACGGTGTTTTTTTTTGAGACAGGAACTTTATTTGGAGTATTATTTTCACGCAAATGAGCGATGTATTCTATCACATCAGCATCATCGGTAACTGATCCGTAATCATGTCCAACAAAAACTTGTCTGTGATTTTCAACGTTCTTTTCGTACTCTTCATTCCATTGCTTAATTAATTCATCGTCAATTTCTTCAACAACTTCGGTTTCAATGTCATCAACAAACATTGTAATTGGCGCGCTTTGACAAAAAGCTGATTTCATTTCCTGACGCTTATTAAAAACGGTTGACAAAAACCATCCACCATTTCCAAGTTGCTTAATGGTATCAAGATCTGTACCGCTCCAAAAAACGCCCATATTGACGTGAGAATGCCACCACCAACGAGGAGAAGCGCGAAGTTGGTACATAACTTTTCCAATTGCCTCTGCGTCAATTTCGGTGCTTACCGAAGTGTTTTTCTGAGGAAGAAGAATCGCATCAACAACGTGAAGGACTTTATTTTCCTTATCGTATTCAACTTTTCCCAAACCTGAAACTTCAAAGTCAGATTTGTTTACCCAGTGCATTACTTTGCGAAATACTTTGTCATCAATTTGAACCTTTACATGAGCAAAGGCGCGTTGTTCTTTTGTGGCTTCAGTTTCTTTCATGATTTATTCCTTTTTAACTCGTAAATGTAAGTCTAAAATCGCTTTGGGCAGTAGCATTAGCAGTGGTAGTGGTATAACCACTGCTCCCAATAATTCTTTCTCCATTTGGCTCAACGGAGACAAGAACTTGTGGAGGCGGTTGTGCAATTACCAATCTATCCACCACATCAGGATGACGAATCATATTTGGGTATGTTGACGCGATATCAGCGTCTTCAAGCTTTTTATTTGAGTGAGACAAATCTATGAGAGATACATATGGTTGAGTTTCACTATAAGTATGCAATAAGGCATGTAGCAAAACTAAAGCTTTATCTAATTCAAAATTTGCAATCATCTTGATAAATGTGGCCGAAGCATTTCCCCAACAAATACCGCCACCAGTATTGACGTGAGGATGATAAAATGGAGTTACCATCGGATAACTTGTATTGGTCATCAATGGAGGATGCGGCTTAAAGTATAAGATATTGTTTTTATAAGGAATAACAATCATTTGAAATCCCCTATTGAAATCAATTTTGACGGCCAACTGACCAACATCAACACTAAGATTAATGTTTGCAGTTTTATTGACTTGAGTCAAAATTATATTAGTTGGAGTATTTAAAAACAATTGATTATTAACAAACTTAGGATTGACCCAAAGACCCTTAGAGACAATTTGATTAAGTCTTGCTTTAACAGCTTCTGCGACTTCATTTGGATTGCTTTTTATTGCAGCAAGCCTTCTCTGTGCCGTTCCAAGTTGCGCATGATAAGAATCAAGGTTTGCATATTGACTTGCAATATTTTGCATTGCGTAAGTTACCTCACGCTGAGCGCTCTCTTCTTCTGCTGATTTTATCTTAAGAAGCGTCACACTCATCGTTGAGGACATAAGTGCAAGCTGAGCCAAGTCTTTTTCTTTTGGCGTCAAATCAGTTTTGAGCGCTTCTTTCCTGGCGTCAGATTCCGACATTGAAGCTTTAAGTTTTTCAAGCTTTTTGATTTCTTTTTTTGTTTTTTCTTCAACTTTACTAAGATGATCAAAAAAGAGTCTATTGATTGTTTTCTTGTCTGTGATGAGATTTTTTCCATCATCAGACAAAAATACTTTTACAATATCCCAACCAGATATATCTGTGACGCTAGTTGCGGCAAGATTTTTAATATAATTGTAGGATGCAACATTTTGATTCTTTTGTACGGAATCGGTAAACGACTCCATAAAAGAATCTATCTTCTTTTTAGCCACTTAATCTCCGAATAATGTAAAGAAAAATAAGAAAGGAATGGTGTTTCAAAGATAACACCTAACTTTTTACTTGAATGCTTTAAAAGCACTCACAAAATTACTGAGCGAATCCGCCCTTTACGGCAGGACTGAAACTAACGAAATCTTCATCACTCAAAGAGTCATCAAGATCAGCGTTTTCTTGATTCACCAATGCAGTATAGTTACCATCCAATTGGAGAGCATCTTTTGCATCTTGAACCGTATCAGCACTTACACGAACAGGATCACCACCAAGTACACACGCAACAACTGTAGCCATATTAAAATCTCCTTTTTAAGTTCAACGAACTTGTTAAAAACACTCTACTACAAATTTTTTCTTCTGTCAACTAGGCTTCTACTGCAACTTCTTTATTTAAAACTTCAATTCATCAACTGAAGGTTCAAGTACAAGAGCGGCTTCCGCAAGCTCTTTGCCGTGTGCTGCGCCCGTCTTGAGGCATATGAGAATATCACGGTAAAGCAAGAATCTTAAACTTTCAGCATGAATTCCAGAATCTTTAATCCAATTTTGAATCGCTTCGACCGTTAAAGGCAAAGTTACTTCTTCATTTTTTATTTTGTATTTCATATAATTCTTTTTGAAGCTCACGCTTAGCTTTTACAAGTCTTTGATATTTATTTTCAAGTTTACGTTTTGATCTGCTGAGTTCGTCAAATCTTAAATTTTGACTATCAATGGTAGATTTTCTTTCGTTAAATAACTCACGAATTCGTAAATTTAAACGATCTATTTCATCATTTTTTTCTTCCCATTCTCTATAAAAAATAAATTTATAAAAAATCGCAGGTATTTCTCCTATGAAAAAAATAAGTCTAAATGGATAAATAAGAATTTCTATCAATAGATCGGTAATTTTTGGTTTTCTTTTTGGAAATCTAATTGGTGGTCTGCTTGGTTCCATTTAATTGAACTCCGTTCCTTCTTCTTTTCCGTTTCCTCTTAGAAGATAATCTTCTGAAACGCTTTTTAGAATAACTCTTCCTAGATCACGAACAATACGCTCTTTCACTGGGTAAATAACAATTCCTTCGCGCATATGCGCATTATCACCAGAGATAGTTTCTTTTCCTTTAGTGTACTCTAGCATAACTTCTTTACTAAACGGCCCACGATAAAGAACAGGAACCAGCGGCAGCTTCAATTCTTTTGCAACACCTTCTAAAACTTGCCAATCTTGATATTGTCCATTTATGTTGAGCCCAAAAACACGCAAGTCAATTTGGCCAGGCTTGTATCCATACTTTAAGTCCTGAATATCGCCATACACTTCACCAAGTATTCTAATTGGATGAATTGAATTAACAAAAAATTCATCCAATCCTTTTGCCAAATTAAACTTCTTTGCTGCACGCAAATAGACATTGCTTGCATTTTCTTCGATATCTTTAAAATAAAGATTTTGTTTTCCAAGACCTTTACTGATAACCGCAAGTTTGCCTTCAATCATATCTTCTCTGCGAAGATCTTTTGGGTAGAGTGTTGCAATAAAACATGTCCCATGTATTTTTTCAGTGAAGATTACTTCTTCTCCGTCCTGAAAAATATTTGGATTCTTTTTAATATTCTCTACGTCAAAAGTAAATCCGAGCCCACCATTACCAACAGCCCCTCTTAGCGCAGGAGGAATAGGTGGTTCCCATTTGGTAATACCAAGCTCTTCTTGAACGTCCTGTCCCTCAATCCAAGCATTATGTGGAGCAACATAAACAAGACCTTGACTTAAAACTTTTCTTAATTTAATTGCTTTAATTCTGTTCTTGTCAGGACCAAACAATTTTCCTGTTAATCCAAGAGCTTCAACGATTGGAGCAGGAACAATGGAGGCTTCTGGTAAGTAAGCAACCAGATCATTTGGTTTGATTTGATTTTTCTTGACAATCGAGATGTAATCGCCAATGCGACATAGCTCAATCGAGTGAACTTCAGGATCAGGATGGGGTTCTATGATGGCTTTATATACTTTTACTTCAAAGGTTTTTCTTTGAGTTTCTTTATTGCCGGTCGCCAAATAGCTTTGTATGATCAAAATTCATGTTCGTTTTCCTTTTTTAAAATTTGAAGTTGTTTAAGCTGTTCGTTGATGCTAGCTAAAAAAGATTTATGATCTTCAAAATCTTCGAAAATCTTTTCTTCTTTTGCAATAGCTTCTTCTGTTTTTTTAATTGCAAGCTTATAATGATCTTTTAAATCAAACATCTTATTGAACCAATTACCAAGCTTGAGAAGCGTCCAAATTGCTGCTTGTAATTCAAAGACATTATTTGATTTTTCAATTGTTTGATAAACATCTGCAAGCGGTCTTGAAAGCGTTTTTTCACACCAAGTAGATGCATAAATATTTTGAAGAACATGCGTCCCCCAATAATCTTTCTGATCAATGAATTTTTTAGTGGTAGATGAATTAACTGCTGATTTTTTTGCAGATGATTTTTTCATTTTTATTGATTGACTTTATTTTCGTAGTTGTAAAGGCAATTAAAACGGTTAAAGCGAGTATTTACTTCGTCTGCGTCTGAAAAGGTTTCTTGAAATTCTTTCTCAGAAACTTGACTTAGCTTATTTAAGATAACCGCTTCAATACCTTGAATAACTACACGTGAATCAGAGCGTTCATCAGAGACAGCATAACCAAATGCACGGAAAATAGAATTTTTCTCCATGAATCCCATAAAACGCTTATAGGTTTCTTGATCGCGAACAGAAATGAATCCTTCTGAGACTAGACGCTTAAACCTAGCCAAAGACAATCCGCCAAATTTTTCCATTCCGCCATTCGGATACTTGGTTCCAGCAATACCAAGAATTGCCTCTCTCTTTTTCTTTTGTTCGCTAGTCAACATTAGTTCGTTTCCTTGTAAAAGTTAGTTTTAACCTTAAACATCGCGGCATTAGAACGCTTAACTGTGTCTTGAATTTGAAATTGCAAACACTTTTCACAATGTTCACAATTTTCAAGAGCATCAAAATAATTGCAAAGAATACAGAGTTGTTTATCGTTGGGCTTGATCATTGTCTTTTGTTTTTGAAGCGTTGAACTGTTTCATGTATAAAAAAACCAACCGTAACTATTGGGATTGCTGCTGTCACAATAACCAATCCCACAAAAAAATATAAAGGATTTGTTGGTTTATTCATTGTGATTAAGCTACACGCCAATATTTCTTGGCGATTTTATTGCCAGTGGATTCAAGGACTCCCGACTCTTCGAGATAGGTGATGCGAATATTCCAATTGTCTTCAACTGAGAGGCGAGCTTCTGGGCTGAGAGAGGCGAAGATTTCCTTCTTGGTCAGTGCCTTGGTTGGCAAATCAGATAGAACCTGAAGCAATGCGACATTACCAGCATTCATCTTTTCACGACGCTCAGCAGGACTCTTCTTTTCAGCAGGAGCCAACACAGCTCCAGCAGGCGTGGTTTCATTAGTCAGGGCAACATTTTCAACAACAACTTCGGTTTGAACTTCCATGATTTCATCTCCTTTGATGAGCTGCTATTATACAAAATTGCAATTAAATGTCAAGTCTTATTGAGTTAATTCGATTCATCAGCAGTTGCAACATATAGGCCAACTTTCACTGCACTGATCCAGTCAAGTAGCTGCGTCAAGGACGCAAACTCATAAGATAGTGGACGTTGAAATTCTTTCTTAATTCTTGTATCTTTGCGCAAAACAAGAAACTTGTCGTCCTTTTCTTCAAATGAAAAAACAATATTTGACAAGTTTGAATTGAGATTTGAAATTGCTGCATCGATCAAAGCGACTGGTTTTAGATTTTTATTGCTCACTGTAGGCTCCTTGAAAAAGTCCGTCATCATAACCAAAAGAATATTTAATTGCCAAACTAAAACATTTTTTCCATCTTACATTAAATGGCTTAAGATCTTTCATCAGCTTCTTTGCCATTTCTTTATCGTCGATAAAATTTTTGGTAATTGCAATCGCTGGAATGTTTTTTTGTTTTGCTTCTTTAGCAACTCTCAATCCTTCTTTAAATCCTTGAATACGAAAGTCTTCGATCATATTTTATTCCTTAATCTAGTTGTTTGGTTTTATTTAATGGAAACGTTCCGTGTCGATTACCAATAAGAAACTGAATATAACTCTTGACATCTTTTGCTGCAAGCATTAAAGGAACAGGGTATTCTTCTTGATTCTCAAGACAAATGATTTTCTTGACTACTTCCACTTCTCTATCAAACAAAAGTTCTTTTTTTGTTGTTGCAATTATTGTATGATATTTTGTATGATTTGGTTGTGCAGCAGCAAACAAATCGTCTCTAATGATAGTGACAACTTTTTCCTGCTCTTCGTTTTCTTGCTCGGTCATAGTTTGCGTTTACTCTGGATGGCGGACCATCCTTGGTTGATTCTATCACGTCCAGGAGGATTTGCAGACACGCAAATCATCTCGCCAGGAATTAAATGGTAATTTTTATTATGAAGTTGCTCTTCCAGCCACAGAATAATATCGTAACCAGTTTTTTCAGGCTGAGTCAAGCCAGGTGCAGCCAAATCATGATCAAGATATAAAATATCCCATGGTCCCATTAGACGCAAGGCGTCAACACCAAGAGTATATGTTCTGGCAATTAAAACACTTTCAATAGGCTCAGGACCATCAATAAATCTAGGAATGTCTAGGCCGTTGATGTCACAGTCAGAGCGAATATCGTCTATAAGTAGGATTCTTTTTGTCATTCTTTTTCGGACCAATACTTGCGCCAATGATGAAGACCAACAATAACAACCAATTCAATTACTCCAACTAGAAAAAAAGCCGAGATTCCGATTAGTATCTTAATGAAAATATCTAACATGAATTATCCTAGATAAGAGTTTTAATGAATTGATTTAATTTCTAGAGAAATAGAGAGTGGACGAAACAATAAAGCGGGCAGGAATATAAACGATAGAAAATAGAGCAGCAAAAATAGCAAGGACAATTGAAAAACAAATAATTCCAAAAGCTCCAAGGTCGCCAAACTTAATAGGATTAGGAGTTTCAACAACAATCCATAGTGTTGCTGCTGTGCAGATTAGCCAATAATAAATAAGAAAGTAAGTCAAAAGCATTTAGACGATATCCTTGTTTATAGTAAGTTATTACTAATAAACTTTTGTAGCTTCTTCTGTTGTGGTGTAAACAAACTTATCAAAATGCAGATACGTTGTTCCGCCTCCGTCTTTAGAGCAAAAACCATAATAATTTTTTAAATAAAAATTATTGTTTGTAGAAAGGATTGGTTCTACACAGAGACGATTTAAACACCACGAATAAAGATGATAAGTTTCTCCAATAATACAATCTTTAACTTGAATTTTCATTTTATTATTAATTGTTAAGACGTAATAAAAGTGGCGAGAGCGGGAGTCGAACCCGCACGCCCGAGAGGGCAACAGATTTTAAGTCTGTCGTGACTACCAGTTCCACCATCCCGCCATTGAAACTATAATAACTGCAACTGCATTAATTGTCAAGTGTAAATAGTGGCGTAGTGAATTTATTCAACATATTATACATACTGCGCGAAGTGTCGATGCGACGAAGTTGCTTGATCTTAACACCTTGAACGAAATAATCCAAAGCCTGCAAGGTCTTGAACCCAGTGGTCCAACCAGGATCTTTACTCAATCCTTTGCGCCCACCAAATTGAAATGCATTGCGCAAAACAAGAGGCGCTTCGCCTTCTTCGCAGTTGGCGCCAGTCAAATACTTTTTCATGAATTGAACGGTTTCTTCTGGATATTCCATATAAGCAATAACAAAAGCTGCGCGAGAGAAACTTTGAAGAATTTTGTTTCTTTCTTTTCCAAGAGAAGTATAGACATCATCAATCCAAACAAGTCCATCTTCATAGGCGTCAAATAAAGCTTTTGCTTCTTCGAGCGAAGGAGTTTCGTTTGTTTTACTACCAAGCAAGATTGCATTCAAGGCTGACAAAACAGAAGAAAGTTTGCCGTTAAGACCAGACATAAACATGTCGTCACGAAGACTCTTATTGCGACCACGATCGGCAACCTTGAAAGATTCCCAAGGAACATTGGTTTCGACTTTAAGGGTTTGAGTTGTGTTAGATAGAACAATCGCATTCAAGCGATGTTGACCGTTTACAACTTCTCCGCTGGTGGAGATTTGGACCAAGTCATTACTCAGCTTACCTTGAAATTGACCTTTGGACATCATTTCTGCAAGGTGACGAATATAGATTTTACCCGTTGGACGTTGACGCTCTGGCGGAGTCTTACTGAGCCATTCTGTCGCCATTTCAGGCGTGACATCAACTGTGGCAATCGAAGAGGTTGGTTGAAACGGTCCTTTTTGCATTACAGCAACAGTTTTTTGAAGATTTTCAAGAGCGGTTGGAGTTTTCTTGTTTTGTGTAAAAATGTTTTTCATTTAATTTATTCCTTATATTCTGGATTGTCTTTTGGTTCTAGTCCGCGTAATTGCAGATTTTCTAGAATATTCTTCACGCTATCATGATCTTTATTTTGTGTCAACAATACATGAACACATCTATTACAGAGATTTTGATAATTTAAGGTGTAATTCCACTTGGCACAACGAGGACACTTGAGCGTTCCAAGTGTTTCTGCCCGAACAACAGTGGCTTGAGCTGACATTTTATAGTCCTCTAAGACCCATTGCCTTCATTTTTAAAAGAGCCTCTGCATTGCCCTTGGCGTCGTCAACGGGATGGTGAGTGTGAGCTGTGCTGCGCAAATGCTTCCATTTTGCACGCATGTCCTTGGTCATTCCACAATACAGATCGCCAATGCGTCTTGCAGAAAACCCAAATGGATTGCTGCCAACAAAATCATGAAAATACCAATTAATAAATTGCCAATCAAAAGCTGGATTGTCAGAAATGAAAATTGGTTTGAATCCTAGATTTTTAATCCAATTATTAAAGTTTCTCATTGTATCTGATGCATCAGGAAATAGCATTGTCTCAGGTCTAGTATGTCCAGATACAGCGAGAGCTTCAGGAATCCAATTTTCAGAAATAGGCTTGCATTGACCGTAAAATGTCTTGTCAAGCTTTTCATCAACAACCACAGCACCAAAAGAAATCATTGAATAAAGAGA